>Ga0214473_10001537_pt1 | contig 30200 bp, 30 predicted proteins | sample RVTome_7_FD_203509 | JGI IMG/M metagenome (GOLD analysis project Ga0214473, IMG submission 203509) | Soil microbial communities from uranium-contaminated site in the Upper Colorado River Basin, Wyoming, United States - RVT98D197 | ecosystem: Environmental > Terrestrial > Soil > Contaminated >...
CTGTTACTCAAACAGGTCATTCACATATGAATGCGCATCAAATACTACCAGGTCATCAACCTTCTCACCGATACCGGCATAACGAATGGGTAGGTTAAGCTCCTTTGCTATCGCCACCGCTATACCACCTTTTGCCGTTCCGTCCAGCTTTGTCAGTACGATGCCGGTGACACCCGCCACCCTGAGAAATTGTCTCGCCTGTTCAAGCCCATTCTGACCGGTAACGGCGTCAACGACGAGCAACGTTTCGTGTGGGGCTCCCGGCACTTCTCGCGCGGCGACGCGCTTCATTTTTTCCAGTTCAGCCATCAAATTACTTTTTGTGTGAAGGCGCCCTGCGGTGTCTACGATTAGAACGTCGGAACTGCGTGCTTTGGCAGCTTTCAATGAATCGAAGAGAACCGCAGCCGGATCAGTCCCCTGCTTCTGCTGAATGAGTGGGACTCCCGTTCGTTCAGCCCAGATCGCCAGCTGATCTGAAGCCGCGGCACGAAATGTATCTGCCGCACAGATCAAAACATCGTTTCCCTCCGCCTTAATACGTTGTGCTAGCTTGCCGATGGTGGTTGTTTTACCGACCCCGTTTACACCGACAATCATCATTACGTAAGGGCTGACGTCGAGCGGCACACTCGTCTCCGAAGCAACGCCCTCATTTTCCGAGCCGTGCAGGATGTTCAAGAGTTCCGCCTTTATGGCTTGCTTCAAAGCGTCGAGGTCGTTGATCTGTTGGCGTGCAATTTCCTTTCTCACCTTCTCCAGTATATGCAGGGTAGTGGCTACTCCGATGTCCGCCGCGATCAAAGCTTCCTCAAGTTGCTCCAGCAGTTCCTCATCAATCTCTCTCCGCCCCTGAAAAACTGTATCGAGCTTTTCAGATAACGACTCGCGAGTCGCGGCTACAGCACGACGGAAGCGGTTGGAGAATTCCTGCTCCAGGGCAACCTCTTGTGCCTGAAGTTCCTCCATGGTCAGGTTAAGGCCAAGCACAGAGGTAGCAAATGGTGAGCGCGAAGGAACGGGGTTTTCGCTTTGAGTGGATGCGGGAGCTGGGGCGATTCCAGGACTATCGTGACGCGATTCTGTTTCAACGGGAATCGGGGTAGGCCCGCCACCTGTTGGCACTGGCTCGATCCGCAAAACCGTAGACGCGGCGGTGCTATGGTCTTCCGCTATTACGGATTCAGGTGGAGAATCTGGAGGCTCATCACGTTGAGTCAATCCCAGCGATACAAACTGGTCCTTTTTTTTGCGTTTCCAAAACAAGCCTAAGCTCCCACAGCAATCGTCTCGAAATTCTTAAGTAGTTTAATTATACGGGTAACCCAGTCAGCTGCCCAAAGAAGCTGATCTTTGAATTTCTCGGGGCCTCCCTCCGTGGGCGCTCCATCCGTGCCGATATTTCACTGAAGGGACGGCCGCCCACGGAGTTCACCAAGCCAGCCAAGGCCGGCAAATGTCAAAGGGAAACCACCGGCCTCGTTACGGCTGTGCCGTCTGATGTGCCGCGGTGGCTTGCCTCGCGGTGGCTGTCAAAAACGGAGTTTGGCTGCGCCCTTCTGCTTGTCTTCCCATCTCTGTAGCTAATTGGAAGAGCGTCCGCGAAGGAGGGCATAGCCCACACGCTAGAAGTAAGCTGATCCGCGAGGCAAGCCACCGCGGCACATCAGGCGGCACAGCCGTAACGTTAGTGGCAAGCTGATCCGCGAGGCAAGCCACCGCGGCACATCAGGCGGCACAGCCGTAACGTTAGTGGCAAGCTGATCCGCGAGGCAAACCACCGCGGCACATCAGGCGGCACAGCCGTAACGTTAGTGGCAAGCTGATCCGCGAGGCAAACCACCGCGGCACATCAGGCGGCACAGCCGTAACGAATCTAGCTTCGTACTTCATAGTGGCTTCTAAAGAGGGACGCCCCTACAAATTAGGTAAAGCCCGACGTGATAGAAAAGCTCCAGACGAATGAGTCGAAGGAAGAACGAAGAACCTTAATCAGGTTTATCCAACAGCGACGCGCTCGGACTCTTCTTCCACTCCAGTTTGCAAGACTTCGAGGCCATTTTCAAAGGTGGTTCGCTCTTGCGCGGTGCGCTTTTTCAAGCGGACAGAGCCGGGCCGGATTTGACCCTCCGCGCAGGCTTCACTGAAGGCCGCCACAACCTGCTCATCATAACGAGTGTTCACAAACGATTGGATGCGCGCAACTGCATCCTCAAACTTCATCGCTCGCTGATATGGTCGATCGGTAGTCATTGCGTCAAACGTATCAGCGACCGCCACAATCTTACCCATCAAAGGTATTTCTTCGCCCTTAAGACCCTGCGGATACCCCTCGCCATTCACCATTTCGTGGTGCATGTACATCCCCGGAAGGAACTCCTTCATAGCGGGAATTTGCGACATGATCTTGTAGCCCTTCTGCGGATGCTGCTTCATTATCTGGAACTCGTCATCCGTTAGAGCTGCCGGCTTCTTAAGAATGCTGTCATCAATTCCGATCTTGCCCACATCGTGCAATAGCGCGCTGATTCGAATCTTTTCACACTCGTTATCCGATAGCCCGAGCCGTTGGGCAATGGCCACTGACATCCTTGACACACGTTCGGAATGACCGCGCGTGTAGGGGTCCTTGCCGTCGATTGCAGCCGCCAAACCCTTTACAGTTCCGAGAAAAAGCTCTCTGTTTTCGTTCGCAGAGCGTTGGAGATCGTTGATGTATCTTTCAATTTGATCGGTCATCACATTGAAAGAGTCTCCCAGGTCCCCCAGCTCGGTCCGACTCTTGACTTGAATTCGTTGCGAGAAATCACCGTAGGCAATGCGGTGCGCAGCCGCCGCCAATTCTTGGACTGGCAGGCTTAGCTTCTTCGCGAAGAAGAATCCTATTGCTACAGTGATTAAGGCGGCGACGAAGCTGATCCAGAGCGTCTGCCAACGCATGTCTGCCACAGAGGCGAGCGCGGCCGACTCATCCTGAATTGCGATCACGCCCAATCGCGAGTTTTTGTCCAGTTCAGCCGTGGCGTAAGACCCAAGCATCTCCACCGTTCGGCCGTCTCTAATTGCGGAAAACGGCGCCAGCGCCGACTGTACCTGCATCCCGGATTCCTGCCAATCCTGCACAACCTTCAGATCAGTCATCGGTTTTTCCGAAAACGCGACGCTTGCTTCAGGGTGAGCCACAGCCCTTCCATTTTGATCAACTACGAAAACCACCGGCAGGCCCGCATCAAGTAGCTCCCTTTCAGTCTTTGAATTCGGTTGCTTAACAGCGTGAAAAACCTCCTCAAAGGAAACAATCGCGACCACGGCGGCTTCCAAGTCTTGACCATTCTTGCCACCCATGACGGGAGCGGCGATCGTAAGAGCCATCTCCTGCCCGGATCTTATGATTTGGGGCCTGCCAACGACGATTCCGCGACTGCTCATGCGAGCCAGAACTTCACTTACGCGGTCGTCTACTTCCTCACGTCTAATTACATCAAATTGAAATGCGCGGTGGAGTTCCCCGTTAACGGGCCAGATTGCCAACGCGATCAGAGTAGGATCTTCCTGGAGGGTCTTCTGCAAACGCCGATCGTAGCCCTCCGCTTTCAATGCGCGTATGCCACCCGCGATTTCGAATGCTCGGGCCAGGCCCGTAACAACGTCGCGATATCGCTGCCCATACAGCTCAATTTGGCGGGCTTTATCTTGTACTAATTGGGCCTGGTAACGACCTTCTACTGAACGCAATTCCTGCGCGCTCCGGCGCGACAGCATGGTTCCGGCGAATGCAAGGGGTAAGAGTCCTACAAGTAGAAGAACCCCGGAAACAATGTACAGTAATCGTATTCGTACTAAATACTTAAGCATCTAAGGATTTTGAGAGCGCGGCGCCCCTGATTTCAGGTAGGATCCAGAACAGGTCCCCCAGCTGATACGCTGGTCACTTTCATTATTGGGTAGCAAACAAACGTGTGTCAACAGTTTAAGCCTTTTTGTTCACGTTTGGGCATTTCTGAGGCGGTTCTAAGGCGTGCAGCAGCGGAATTTCTAAACTCGCCCGCCCTTCGAAACGTCTAAACCTCTGAGCACACCCGGGGGCGCATCGCCAAGCCACGCGAGCATCGACGTCGCGGCAAAAAGGGGATGGAGACGGTTACTACCGACGAGCAAATCGTGGAACGCGCCCTCACTGGGGATGCGGAAGCCTTTGGCGAGATTGTATTTCGCTGGGAGCGAAAGATCTTTTCACTTGCCTACGGTATGTTGGGCCGTGAGGATGAGGCGCGCGACGCGACTCAGGAGACCTTCCTCTCGGCGTTTCGCAACTTGAGAGGTTTTCGCGGCGACGCAAAAGTTTCGTCCTGGCTACACCGGATTGCCGTCAACCAGTGCATCACCCGTCAGCGCCGCGCGAAGATTAGAAACGAAGCAGCACTGGATGACGAAGAGGAGAAGAATGCTGGCAGGTTTTCAGCGCCGTTGGAGTATTCGCCGGCGCAAGTTCTGGAAGGCGCTGAAGCTAAGGAAGCCGTTAGACGGGCTGTCAATAGTCTGCCTCTCGAGCTTCGCCAGATTGTTGTGATGAAGGAATTTGAGGAACTTACGTTCCGCGAAATCGCCGATGTTTTGGAATTACCATTGAGCACTGTCAAGAGCCGTCTTTACACGGCGTTGAAGCAGTTAGAGATGCGCCTGCAACGCTTTGGGACGGCGCATTCGGAGTGGGGATAAGAGATGAAAGACATGTCAGAAGCGGCCGATTGCAAGCGTGGGATCGAACTCGTGGCCTACCTTTATGAGGAAGCCACCGATGCCGAAGCAAACGACTTGCGGCAACACCTGAATACATGTGCCGCCTGCAACGCAGAATTTGCCAACTTCACTCGCATTCGCCATTCGATTGGGCAGTGGCGTCAAGACTCGCTCGGCGCACTCTTGCCGGCGGCCGACGGTGAAAAAAGAGTTGAAGCATTCAGCAGGACGAAACCTTCAGCAATCACCGCGATCCGACAATTTCTTGAGTGGTCTCCTATCTGGATGAAGGGTGCCGTTGCCTTTGCCACCCTGCTCTTTTGCCTGCTTGCCTTCCTGGCATTGGCGCGACTTCGTAAGCCGTACACACCGCCGGCCGTAGTCACCAACGCCAATAACAGGCACGACATCCAGTTACAGAAAGCAACTGAGAACCCAAAATCCCCGGACAATGGGAACAGCGTCCAAAGGAGTCCACTGCCAAAGAAACTCGCCAGGCCGCGGGCGAAACAATCAACCGACATGGAAGTAGCTTCCGCGGGCCGGCGCCCCTTAACTAAGACAGAGCGCGCACAGTTGGCCGCCGACCTTCGTCTAACTTCGCCGGGCAACGATGCGGAATTGGACCTGCTGGGCGACAGGCTAACTTCGCAAGAGTAATCGCAGCCATGAAGCACTATTACCTTTCCGAGGTTTATGAATGAACAAGCACCTTAAGACTACTAGCAGAATTCATCGCGTCGGTACTGTGTTGGTACTCTTGGCTATACTGGGATTACTTGCCGCACCAGCAATTTCGGCTGACATGAGTATCTCGGCCCAGCAGCCAGAGCAAAATACTCTTCCCGAGACAATCAGAGGAGCGGAGCATACGAATGATCTAATCAGCCCTCTGAATCTGACGCCAGAACAGCGGCAGAAGATCCGGTCCATTAGAGAGGACATGAAGGACGAACGAGCTAAGATTGGCCAAAGGCTTCGTGAAACAAATCGTGCCCTGCAGGACGCCCTTGATGCCGACAACCCAAATGAAGCAGTGGTGGAGCAACGACTGCAAGATCGTGCGGCGGCCCAGGCGGCTCAGATGCGAATGCGGGTTATGACGGAGTTGAGAATTCGTCGGGTTTTGACTGCTGAACAACAGGCATTATTACACAGGATGCGTATTCGCACGGGTGACCTTAACAGAGAACGCTCGATCATGAGGCGTTTTCGCCAACGCGAATCCCGTGAACGGCGGGGTCGCCGGCCTGGGCAGGCTATTGATAGCGACACACGCCAGGAAACCGAGAAACCACGCGACCGGCCCTAAATTCCATCTAAATCCCGTTCCCCGTCTTAGCCGTCAGCTTCCCACCTGCTACGGATAGTTTTCATAGTCTTCACAGAATTTTCTTCCTTGACGCCTCACGCACAATTTGAGCATGATAGGCCGCTCTTTCAGTGCATCAGTCGTCGCACTAAAGCAAACCGTCTAAGGGCAACCGCCAAACTCTTTCGAGTGGCGCGCAGCTCTTCGCCGTTTGCCTCGTAAACTGTGGCCAAACCCGTGTCCGTGCCCTACTAGAACTCAAATACCCTCAGATGAACCTAGCCACGCGCGCTCTGTTGGAGCTCCAGGAGACCACCTTGATGACCGCTCGTGCCGCTCGCGGTCTTCTCAAACGGCCCCGCTATATCCCCGAAACTCTCACGCAGATGGATATTATTGGCGTAGGTTCGCTAACGATAATTGTGCTTACGGGATTCTTCACGGGCGGGGTACTGACGCTGCAGACCTTTCCCACCTTGCAATTCTATGGCGCGCAATCACAAACGGGCAGACTCGTGGCAATTTCATTAGTGCGCGAGTTAGGGCCGGTACTCACGGCCTTAATGGTAACTGGCCGAGTCGGCTCGGCGATCGCCGCCGAATTAGGATCGATGACTGTGTCTCAGCAGATCGATGCTATGCGAGCTCTGGGAACTGATCCGATTCGCAAATTAGTGGCTCCCCGATTAGTAGCTCTCATTATTACCCTGCCATTGCTGACGGTGATTGCCGATGTCGTCGGAATCGGCGGCGGCGGTATCGCCGCAACAACTCTGTATGGTTTGTCTTTTGGACAATTTTGGTCTTCAGTTCGCGATGGTATAACCACAGATGATATTATTGGGGGCATCATCAAGCCCATCTGTTTCGGGCTTCTCATAGGTTCAATCGCCTGTTACCGGGGCTTGAGCACTGAGGGAGGCACAGTAGGAGTTGGTCGGTCCACAACCCGCGCTGTAGTTACAGCGTCGATAGTAGTTATTATTGCCGACTTCTTCCTGGCCCGAGCCTTACAGTATTTCCTCGGAATGCAAAAATAGGATGGCGTTGTCAAGAGAATCTTCCCTGGATTTGGGTGCACTCACGCGCGCAGCTGCTGGATCCACGTTTGCCGAAGTCGATGATTTGGAGCGAGTTATTCCGGCAATCGAATTTCGGAACGTGTTCCTCGCATTTGACGATCGGGTTGTGTTAGAGAATCTGAGCTTCAAAGTAATGAAGGGTGAAACCAAGATCATCCTGGGAGGCTCCGGCGGCGGCAAGTCCACAATCATAAAACTGGTGTTGGGACTACTTAAACCCGACTCTGGACGCATTTTGGTGGATGGTGAGGACATTACAGATCACGATGAAGTGCAGATGATGTCAGTGCGCAAGAAGATTGGCATGGTGTTTCAGGAAGGCGCGCTTTTCGACTCACTTTCTGTCTATGATAACGTCGCGTATCGCCTGCACGAGCAGGGAGTGCCTGAGGAAGAGGTCGAACCAGAAGTGCGGCGAATGCTTCGGTTTGTTAATCTCGAAGATGCAATAGATAAAATGCCTGTTGAACTATCGGGCGGCATGCGACGCAGGGTAGGTATTGCGCGGGCGCTGGTAGGTGATCCGAAGATTGTCCTCTTCGATGAGCCGACCGCCGGGCTTGATCCCCCAACGGCCCGTACAATCTGCGAACTAGCAATGAAGCTACGAGATTTGGAGGATGTCTCATCAATCTTCGTTACCCACGAAATGAACAACCTGCAATACATCTGCTCTGAATATGCCGTTGTGGACCAAAAGGGCCAGGTGATTTTCGAGCGTGAGGGTGAACGTCTCTGCTTAATCAATAGCAAGGTTATGATGATGCGCGAAGGCAAAATCATATTCAGCGGTACCGATGAGAGTCTTCGAAAGGCTGAGGATCCTTATATTCAGAGATTCCTGCGCGGACACTAAGAGAAAGGATGAAAGAATGGGGGAAATCATTTGACATTTGGCAGTTGACGTTTTTCATTTGCACGGCAAGGGACCACGGTCGACACGCACAACAAACAAATGACTTGCGAACCAAAAATGAAAAATGTCAAGTGTCAAATGTCAAATGTCCATGTCGGTTCCATTCTGAATCAACAATATGCCCAGATCAAAAAAGACCGTCTCGTTTAGTGAACTGCGTGTCGGCATATTCGTGCTGGCAGCAATCGTTATCCTTATTTTTCTGATACTGAATGCCTCGGGCGACTTGAATCCATTTGCCACTAAGCTCCATTTGAAAGCTCGCTTTGCCGATGCCAATGGCTTGCGCGATGGTTCAGAGGTGCGACTTGCCGGTGTTCGCGTCGGCAAAGTCGAAAAAATTACTCTATTGCCGCCGTCGGATGTGCCAAACGCACCTCGCGTCGAAGCGCTGATGACCATCAATTCGAAGATTGATGGACGTCCGGCGCGGGAACGTATTCGCACTGACTCTACCGCCCAGCAAGGTTCTCCAAGCCTTTTGGGCAACGAGATGCTCATAAATATTACTCCGGGTACTGCCGTGGGCCAGCCTGTTGATGATTACACCATCCTCCCTTCATCTTCATCCAACACTGTGAACGATTTCGCTACCTCAGGAACAGACCTGGCGCAACGACTTAGCCGGCTATCAGATGAGATCAGCAGTATCGTGCGCGACGTCAAAGGCGGCAAAGGGACTGTCGGTCGCCTCTTCAGCGATGAAGCCCTGTATAACAATCTAAACGCCACGATTCGCGAGACCGAAGACGTGATGCAACAGATCCGCTCTGGCTCAGGTTCGGCTGGCAGGTTTATCAATGACCCCGCCCTCTACAACAATGCCAACGAGGTCACTCTCCAACTCCGAAAGATTGCTGAAGATCTACGCGCAGGGCGTGGCAGCGCCGGCAAGCTGCTTACAGACGATCAACTCTACAATCGTATCAATCGCACAGCTGACCGTCTGGACCGTTCCGTCGATCAGATCAACTCAATGATTGCCGACGTGAACGCCGGCAGAGGAACTCTGGGGAAACTAATTAAGGATGAGCAGATTTACAACGATGCCAGAACGGCTATCGCTCGCTTTAACACGACCGCCGAAAGAATTGACAACGTCGTCACGGCAGCGCAACGAGGTGAAGGCACGATTGGCAAACTGTTGACCGACGATGCTCTCTATTCCAACGTCAATCAGCTCTCATCGGAAGGTGTGAAGCTGATGTACGATTTTCGGCAGAATCCGAAAAAGTATCTGACTATCAAATTCGAGTTGTTTTAGAACGCGCCTTCAGAAGTTACCTTCGTCTGCTGAAGGACCATAGATGGACGGGACTGGGATATCATTTAGTCGCAGATATACACTCAGTTGTCCACGATGATGAATTCCATGACTCATAACAAAGCTGCGAAGCACGGCAATCTTTGGTAAGGTTACGCAGAGGTCGCGCAGAGAAAAATCACCAGGATCGTTTTAAACCTTCCGCAACACGAGCACCTGAAAGTATTCACCCATCCCACCGGGAAGCGCCATCTCCCTAGCACCAACTCGCAGTAGTGCCTTCTCTCCCTCATCGGAAGCACCAGCAATTCGTAGCTCCAGCTCGTCAAGAATACCGGCATCGCGCAGAAAGCGATCCTGGCGCTGAAATTTTACTACCTGAAACTCGAGCGCTTGAGCAACCTCCCTTACATAATCCCAGTCGACAGTTGTCGTCAGATCCTGTTGACCTGGGTTTGCCAGCACATTGGCAATCCGGTGGCAAGAAAACGCGCGGAGGGTGCCCTCAGAACGTCCTGGAAAATTGTAGAGTTCTCGGGTTTCCGCACCGTAATCAACCAGAATCAAATAGCCACTCCGCAGCTTCTTGGATGCTTGCTCGAGCCAACTCTCCAGATCCAAATTGACGTCGGCAGTAACTCCCTCAGGCAGCGTGATCGAACGTGAACGAAAGTAATCCTCGAGTCGTGGCGTCGATAGCTCCCCGGTGGTCCAGCAAAATTCTTCTTCGCTATTGAGGTCCACATAGAGCTCGCGTAAACGACTCCGCTCCACGGTTACGCGGTGTGCAGGGAATGAGTCGAGAAGCTCATTGGCGAAAATGACTCCACTGTCAATCTCTTGCATCTCAGACAGCCGGTCGAAGTGTGTGCGCTCACTGTAAGGACGCAATCGTTCGGCGATTCGTGCTCGAGCGTCTGTGCTTCGCTCGTCTACAAAGTAGTGCAGACGCACAAACATCTCTGGAAAACGCCGCGCGCAGATTTCGAACACAGCCAGTGCAAAATCGCCCGCGCCGGCGCCCACCTCCAGAATGGTCCATTTGTCCGGGGCTTTTGACTCCTTATAGAGCCGGGCGAAGTAGCGGCCAAATGTGGCTCCAAAAAGTACACTGGTCTCCGGACTGGTGCGGTAATCCCCTTCTCTGCCCCAGCGCACTCTTTCTCTTGCTGTGTAGTAACCTGCCTCTTCATCGTAAAGCGCGGCCTCCATCCACTCGTGCCAGGGCATTGGTCCTTTGCGCTTGATGCATGCAGCCAATCTGAAACGAAGGGGCGCGACGAGTTCTCTTATTACGCTATGGGGGTCTTTCGCTGGGCTTGCGGTTGACATGCTATTTGGGCTCAGCTTCTTTCGGTTCTTCTTTCGGTTCCTCTCTCGCTAACAAGCGAGTGGTATTTTCTGTGACGCTGGGTGGTTGAGCAAATTCGGCGGTATCTGCTCGCGGTCTCCAGCCCAGCCCCGGATTTGCCGGCGGTTCAGGCAGTGCATGTCCGCGATCCCTGGGCCCTAACTGAGCGACCTGCGGCCAGGAAACGACAGCATCCTCAGTGGGCGCGCTTTGAGGATGGTTTTCTTCCAATAGCAGGGCGTAGAGGATCCGCAATAGTCCGCCTACGAAGCAGAGCAGAGCAGCAATCGGAATCACAACTTCAGGATGGGGGAGGAAAAACACGCTCAGAATAGAGACAATAGGAACGACCAGAATAGTACTAAGCATCAGCATCGCTCCCTGTCTCACGCCCAGTTGGCGAGGCGATCTCGCGACTGGCCTGGCCGGGACAGTAGGCATCGGGAGGTTGCCGCCCAGAGCTAACACTTGACTCACTCCTTCTAGCAAGAAACCACAACGTGGGCAGAATCTCACCACATCTGTGACCTGCTGTTGGCCGCATTGTGGGCAAAACATGAAGACTCTCTCCAAACAAGACAGTGGATTCGAACAGTTACATATTAACCCCCGGACCGCCTGGAAAGCGATCTAAGTATTGCCAGTGCTTGTCCCTGGTAGTGAGCACCTTGAATAAGGGTGGTGAGCAGCAGATTGATGAGCGACTGAAAGGTACCGGTGGGTAATGAAATCGACTTCAAGAGATCGTCATCCGTGAGAAATGTTGAAAACGATCTATTACGAGTCTCTTCAACCTCATTCAAGTATTCAGCGAGAAGGCCAATACTCGAGAGGTTCTCCGGCAAAGTCCATTCAAGAGGGTGGTCCCACAAGTTTGCCGTTAAGCCCCCAAACGTCTGTTCGAGGATCCTCGCGCCTCTAATTAAACTCTCGCCGACCGACAAACCATCTGTCGCGGTATGGTGTTGCGCGAGGGTTACATAGAGGAGGGCGCTTGGTGTGGTCCTTAAGAGCTGAAGCGAATTATTGTGCAAGAGAGCAAACTCGTTGTCGAGACTCTCTACGATGACACGTGTGCTACCACGGGGCGCGTTTGAAACTGTTGTCATCCCGCCGGCCTTTGGACCACTGTGTCATTCAGCAGCTGAAAGCTACCTATCTTTGGCCCGCCGATCGCTTTCCTCTAACACCGTACCGAAGCTACGGCCGCCGAAACTAAAGCCGGTATAGACACGGCCCTTAGCGCCGACGCGCGCACCACGGGATGGAACTCCACGTCTAGTCACGACCCAGATCCGGCCGGTGCCATCATCCAATTCATACGCGCCATTGCCAAGGACACCGTAGCTATCGGTGACGTTCCCCACAATGGCGACCTCTTTGTTCCGGTAGCGGCCGGGATCGGCATTGAGACGAGAAATCGAAACCTGGTTGGGACATGCCGTAAGCAGGAGTGCTCCCACCAGAACAAGTGACGCGACGCCAACTTTCTTTGCCAGATGCATTTGTCGCTCCTTCTAAACTCAGTCTTGTTTGGGAGAGCGCCGCATGAGAACGCAATCCAGGAAAGAACGTGCGGCCATCTAGAGATGCAAAACTAAGGTAAAGCGTTTTCCGCCTTTTCCACAAATACTCGCTATTTACCAAACCACCCTATCGGTTTACCCGAAAGGTCAACCCATACACTCTTCACCTGCGTGTACATTTCCAGTGCATGTTTGCCCATTTCGCGACCATAGCCCGACTGTTTGTAACCACCAAAGGGAGACGCTGCGTTGAAAATATTGAAGGTATTAATCCATACCACGCCCGCCTTTATCTCCTTCGCGAAGCGGTGGGCCCGAGTGATGTCCCGGGTCCAGATACCAGCAGAAAGCCCATAGATCGTCTGGTTGGCTTGTCTTAACAGATCGTCCTCGTCTTTAAAGGTGATTACGGAGACTACTGGTCCAAAGATCTCTTCCTGCGCGACACGCATCTCGTTGCGAACGTCACAAAAGATTGTTGGTTGAAAGAAATATCCCTGCTCCAGTGGTCCTTCGAGCGCGGGCGCCTTTCCGCCTGTGAGAACCGTTGCCCCTTCCTGACGGGCGATGTCTACGTAACTCTTGATGCGGTTAAGCTGCTCTGCTGACACCTGTGGGCCCATGGAGGTTCCTTTCTCCATGGGGTCGCCAACCTTTATTTTCTGCGCGCCGGCTTTGAACCGGTCCAGAAACTCGTCCTTCACCCGCTCTTCCAAAAACAGTCGCGAGCCTGCGCAACAGACCTGTCCTTGATTGAAAAAGATTCCCATCATCGCGCCGTTAACCGCTTGCTCCAGATCAGCATCGGCAAAGACGATGTTGGGCGCTTTGCCCCCAAGTTCGAGAGACACTTTGGTCAAGTTTTCGGCGGCGGCCCTGGCGATCAATTTACCTACTTCGGTAGAGCCGGTGAATGCCACCTTGTCAATGTCCGGGTGAGCTGCAAGAGCGGCGCCCGCCGTCTCTCCGAAACCTGGAACAATGTTTACCACCCCTTCAGGAAATCCCACTTCCTGAATGAGTTTCCCGAGCTCCATGGCTGTGACCGGAGTTTGCTCGGCCGGCTTCAGAACGACGGTATTACCGGCGGCCAACGCGGGAGCCAATTTCCAGGCAGCCATTAACAGAGGGAAGTTCCATGGAATGATCTGTCCGCAAACGCCGATCGGCTCTCGGAGCGTGTAATTGAACATCCGTCCGGGGACCGGAATCGTTTCCCCTTCGATCTTCGTGGCCCATCCGGCAAAATATTCGAAATTTTCCGCGACCTGCGGCAAGTCAACATAAAGTGATTCACGGATAGGTTTTCCGTTATCGGCTGTCTCCAACTCTGCCAACTGTTGTGAGCGCTCTTCGATAGTCTGTGCCAGTTTGTAGAGTAACCGGCCGCGCTCGCGCGCGCTCATTCGCGACCACTTGCCTTCATATGCCGCGCGAGCAGCTCGCACCGCCTTGTCGATATCTATCTTGTCGGCTTCCGCAACTTCTGCCAGCGGCTGGCCTGTGGCGGGGTTCGGCGAGGAAAATGTTTTGCCGGATTCCGCATCAACCCACTCGCCATTAATGAAGAGCTGGTAACTACGCGGCGTGTTTGCTTCTGCCGGTTGTGCTGTTGACATTTACAATGGCCCTGCTTTCTTGAACTAAATCTTGTGCTAGAAGTCGGTGGTGCCCGCTAATAGCTGTCTCAATACGTACGGTAATATTCCCCCGTGCTGATAGTAATCAATCTCTATATCAGTATCGATGCGAAGCGTAAGTGGCACCTCTTCAGTATCTCGCAGCGCGCGCCGGATAATCAGCTTCACACTCTGTCCTGGCCGTACTCCGTTTTCCAGGCCAATTAGATCAAACATTTCTGTTCCGTCCAGACCGAGTGACATCCCGTTGACGCCTTCCGGGAACTCGCAGGGCAACACTCCCATTCCTACGAGGTTGCTGCGGTGAATTCGTTCAAAGCTTTGCGCAATGACAGCTTTGACTCCGAGCAACCGCGTGCCTTTGGCTGCCCAGTCACGCGAGCTTCCAGTGCCATACTCCTGGCCTGCAACCACAATAAGGGGAACTCCTTCCCCCTGATACCTCATGGCCGCATCGTATATGCTGAGCCGCTCGCCATCCGGCTGATGAAGGGTTACTCCACCTTCCACACCTGGTACCATCAAGTTCCTAATGCGAACATTTGCGAACGTCCCGCGTAACATCACCTCGTGGTTACCCCGACGCGAACCGTAACTGTTGAAATCCTCGATGGACACGCCTTGAGCCAGGAGATAGAGACCGGCAGGGCTGTTGGCTTTTATGGCGCCGGCCGGACTAATGTGATCTGTTGTGACCGAGTCGCCGAATATGGCCAGGCAACGCGCGCCGCGGACGTCATGCCACTCTTCGACAGCATTGCTGAACCCTTCGAAGTATGGTGGCTCCTGTATATACGTAGATTGCGGATCCCAATCGTATACATTGCCCGTGGTGGCCGGGATCTCGTTCCAAAGAGGGTTTTGTTCGGAGAAGTCGCTGTATAAACTTCGGTACGCTTGCGGGTCAAAGGCAGCTCGCAACAGGCTGTTAATTTCATCGAGAGTGGGCCAAACGTCGCGCAGGTAGACTTCCTCTCCATTTTTGCCGGTGCCGAGAGGTTCCTTCGCCAGATCGATATCGATTCTGCCCGCGAGTGCAAACGCCACAACCAGGGGCGGACTCATTAGAAAATTCGCCTTGATGCTCTGGTGCACGCGCGCTTCGAAGTTTCTATTCCCCGAAAGAACGCTGGCGGCAATAAGGTCATGTTCTGTTACGGCGTCTTCGATGGCTGGATCCAGCGGGCCAGAATTGCCAATGCAGGTTGTGCAGCCGTAACCCACCAGATTGAAACCGAGCTGATTTAAGAATGGTTGCAGACCCGTCTTTTCCAGGTAGTGAGTTACTACTCTGGAACCGGGCGCCAGAGAACTCTTGACAAAGGGCTTTGGCTCAAGCCCGCGTTCCACGGCCTTGCGGGCTAGTAACCCAGCTGCCAGCATGACGCTTGGATTAGAAGTATTTGTGCACGACGTAATCGCGGCGATCAGGATGTCACCATGGCCAAGGTCAAGTTCGCCATGCAGAAATTCTTCTGGATGCAGCTCTTCAACACGATCTGGCGTGGGACGGTTGTTTACCATTTCCGTCTCTGTCCAAATACTAGTGTTCGCCGGCGACACAAGACCGCTTCCGGACACCGGTGCCGATGCTTGTTCTCCGCCACCTGCGATTGCAGTTTTCGCAACTTCTGGCGTGCCTACCCTGGTGAAGTAGCGCGAAGCAATCTGCTCTTGTGTCTTTCCATAACCACCTGCTGTAGTTGGTTTCTGAAGGAGTTCGCGAAACTGATCCCTGATGCGCGACAATTCAATGCGATCCTGTGGACGCTTCGGACCGGCCACACTTGGTTCGATCGACCCAAGATCCAGTTCCAGAACCTGGCTATACTCACATTCGCCTTTTTTTGGCATTCCGAAGAGCCCTTGCGCCTGGTAGTAGTTTGCCACTGAGTCGACGTGTTCATCCGAACGGCCCGTAACTTTAAGATAGGCGCAAGTCTCCTGATCGATGGGAAAGAAACCCATCGTTGCGCCATATTCGGGAGACATATTGGCAATTGTTGCGCGATCAGGAACCGAAAGACTTGCAGCACCTTCGCCGTGAAACTCCACGAACTTCCCCACAACTCTCGAATGACGCAGCATCTCCGTAACTCGCAATACCAGGTCTGTCGCAGTCACTCCATCTTGCAAGCTCCCTGAAAGATGGACGCCGACTACATCAGGCATAAGAAAATAGACTGGTTGGCCGAGCATTGCTGCTTCAGCCTCAATTCCCCCAACACCCCAGCCGACAATTCCCAGACCATTGATCATAGTCGTGTGTGAATCGGTGCCTACGAGTGTGTCAGGAAAGTAGACCCCATTCTTTTGCCATACATTTTTGGCAAGGTATTCCAAGTTCACTTGGTGGCATATGCCGATTCCCGGAGGTATCACGCCAAACCCTTCAAACGCCTGCATGCCCCATTTCAGAAACTGATACCTGGAGTTGTTGCGTTTGAACTCCATTATCATATTCTTCTCAAATGCGTCATTAGTGCTGGCAAAATCGACCTGGACTGAGTGATCGATTACAAGGTCGACCGGAACAAGCGGCTCGATTATTTCCGAATTCTTCCCGAGCCTGGCCACTGCTGAACGCATTGCCGCCAAGTCAACAAGCAGCGGTACGCCAGTAAAATCTTGAAGCAGCACTCGCGCCACCACGAAGGGAATCTCTTCCGTTCTGGCGGCATTTGGCTGCCAGTTTGCCAACATGAGAACGTCTTCTTCTGTTATCTTTTTTCCATCGTAATTGCGGAGGACTGATTCCAGTACAATGCGCAGGCAGACGGGCAATCGGGAAACTTGACCCACACCTTCTTTCTCAAGTTGGGGTAAGGAGAAGTACTGGCCTGTTTTTCCCGCCGTAGGACTGAATGTTTGAAGTGAATCAAAGAGTGCTGGCATAGAAGTCAGTGGCTGACGCTGCGAAGGGACCGAACTCCACACGATAGTGGCAGTTCAACAAAAGGTTTGGGTAGCAACCTTTGAGTTTAAGATTGTAGTAAACAATCGTCAAGTTGCCTTTCTCCTCTCCACGACCCCTGGTGGCTTAACTAACATTATTGCTGCAGCCTTCAAACGTTGTTATAGTTAAGCAACCGTCACCCCCTGGATTCGACACGTGAGATAGATGGCGCTGCCTGCAACCGCCTTGGAACAACGGCCGGTTAAGGAGATTTACAATGAATAAGAAGCATGGGGACGATTTTGAATACCTGAGCAACAATCCCGACTATATCCCTGACCCAGAAATCGAAGAATTTATGGAAGAGGAGATTTCGCGCGCTCCCAAAGATCCCGAACTACTGGCCCATCGGCTGCGCAATAACACCGCGGCCTCACCCAGAGATGCCGGTGGCGATTTGGACGCTGTCTGGGAAGACGTAAACGAGAGTGGTTCGGAGACGGTGGCTGGTGATAACCCAACCCCGGATCAGTCGGTGGTTGAAGAGAACGCCAATGCCGTGGGAGTGACGTTCGAAGACAACGAGGAGCTCGATTTTCTCGACAAGATTGAGCGGCGAGATCGTGAACGGTTTGAACTAGACCCGCGCTCAAAGGCGGGAGACGATATGATCTGACTCTTTCAAAATAACTTTTCGCTGTCCAGCAAGACCGTGACAGGCCCATCATTGCTCAACTCAACCAGCATCGTGCTACGAAACGTTCCCGTGGCAACCTTGCAACCCCGGCTTTTCAATTCGGCAACAAACCGTCGATAGAGCGGCTCGGCTATCTCAGGTGGCGCAGCCTCCGTCCAGGATGGACGCAATCCCCGGCGAACGTCGCCGTAGAGTGTGAACTGCGATACCACGAGTACGGCTCCACCAATATCTTCGACCGCCAGGTCCATCCTTCCGTTCGAATCATCAAAAATTCGCAGTGCGGAGATCTTTCCGGCAAGATAAACTGCGTCTGACTCATTGTCGCTGCGGGCCACACCCAAAAAGACCAGGAGACCCTTGCCGATCTCCCCAACTGTCTCGTCTCCAACTCTCACACTGGCCCGAGTTACTCGTTGAACAACGGCTCGCATGACGCTCCCTGCCATCACCGCCGTGGTGGTCTACTGGGCCTGATTTCGACCCGGCTTGTCAGGCTGTGGTCGTTCTGCCTCAATAGATTGACGACAACATCCGCGATATCTTCCGGTTGCAGCTGCCACGCCTTTCCTGGATTGGGAACGTCGCCACCGAACTCTGTATTTACGGATCCGGGCATAATGTAACTAACCTTGATTCCGTCGTGTCGCACTTCTTGCATGAGCGCTTCACTGAACCCGTTAAGTCCAAATTTCGAGGCGTTATAGGCGGCCATTTGCGGGTGCGCATTGGTTCCTGCCAGTGATGAAATATTGATTATGTAGCCGCCGCCCCGCTGTTTCATCATGGGAATCGCCTCATGACAACAGTAGAAGACTCCCGTAATGTTAGTTTCGAGTACGGCCCGAAAATCTCCGGGCGTCATGCCTTCAACAGGCGCGAAGATACCAATTCCGGCGTTATTAACAAGGATGTCTAAGCCACCGAATTCTGATGACACGCGTTGAAATAGCGCCTCCACTTGCCCGTACTCGCGTACGTCGCAAATCTGGCCAAACACGCGACCACCCTTCTTGGAACCCAGGTCCGCGGCTGCCACCTGAAGCGCATCATGAGCGCGGGCAGTAATGCAAACATTAGTGCCGCTGCTAATTAATGCCTCCGCGATGCTCCGCCCGATACCTCGGCTTCCGCCAGTGACAATCGCTGCCTTTCCTTCAAGGTTCATGGGTATCCCTCTTTGGATTTTAGGCTTTATTCCACTTGCACCATATAATGTCAAGAATCGGTTCAACTATCACACCGCCGAGATCGTCTAAAACTTGAATTCCGCGTAGAGGTAGAAATGATGTCGAGGAACTGGCTAAAAAATATTTCATTGTCGCTTCTGATACTCTGCCTGGCCGCGTTGCCTGCCCGTGCTCAGGAGAGCGTGACCCCGCCGACGTCAACCACTCAGGAAGAATTAGACAAGCAGAAGGAGATTGCGGAGCAGAAGGGTTTTGCACTGCTGGAACAACTGCTAGCTGAAGTTCAAATGCTCAGATTGCCGGAGAATAGGATTCGCGTTCAGATCTCCGCCGCCGACTTGCTCTGGGACCGCAATCAAGGTCGTGCGCGCTCTCTCTTCTCCCTCGCCGCTGACTCAGTAGCCGAGATGCTGCGCAACAACCTCTCCAGAGATCCCGGTAGTGGTCGAAACTCTGGCCGGTCAGTCAACCAACTTCGTCGAGACCTCATATTTGCCGCCGCGCGTCACGATGCACCTATGGCTTATCAGCTCCTCGCTACGACACGGCCCCTGACACCTGCATCTGGTGGTTCTCGCAGCGCTGATGCGGATGAGAACCTCGAGGAAGATTTGCTGGCACAGGTCGCAGCTCTGGATCCAAAGGTAGCGTTGCAAAACGCGGAACAGTTACTGGCCAAAGGCGAGCTGCCCCGGAGTCTTGCCCAGCTACTCCGCCAACTGCAACTAAACGATCCCGAAGCGGCAGCGAAGTTGGAGGAGAAGGTATTACGAAGCCTCAAGTCGGCGAACTTGGCGGCAAACCGAGACGCCAGCAGCCTGGCCTTAAGTCTTCTGGAGTCAGGACCACGATCTCAAAGTGGGCCTGCAACAACAGTGGACGAGCGCACCGCCTTATTAGGCCAGTCAGCTTATCAGGATCTGATGTTGGCCCTAATTGAGGCTGCTCTCAGAGCCACCCCGCAAGCTGCGACCTCGAATCAGCGGGCTTCAAGCAACAATCGCAGAGGTGCCGGAAGTCGCCAGGTGAATAGCTTGCCTACTGATGTGCAGACTGAACAGAACAATGCGCGAAGGCTCCTGGAACGGCTGCAACCATTGTTACCATGGATTGATCAGACTGTTCCTTCCCGGTCTCAGGCAGTAAGACAAAAGCTCGCAGAGCTGGGTCTGGTAGATAACCAACGCAACGCCTTGAGACAGGTACTGACCGGTGCACAGCAGGCCAATGTCGATAGCTTGCTAGCAGTTGCATCCGGTTTGCCACCCCGGCTGCAAGCGCGAGTATATGAGCAGGCGGCGCTGAAGGCCATTGATGAAGGTAATACCGAGCGAGCGGGACAGATCGCCACTGATCATCTGGAGACAGCGGCGCGTAATCGGGTGTTGCAGCAGATTGAGTTTCGGAAGATTTCCGCAAAGGTAAACAGTGAGACACTTGAATCGCTTCCGCAGACGCTGGCAAATTTGCGGTCGGACGACGAGCGCTTTAATTTGTTGCTAAGATTGTCGTCTGAGACCCAGACCAAAGACCCGCAGGCTGCAGTTAAACTTCTGGACCAGGCACGTCCCTACGCAGCTAGACGTGCAACCAGTTATCAACAGTTCGAACAGCAGCTGAAATTGGCTGAGGCATTTCGGCCCCTGGACACCGGTCGCAGCTTTGAAACTCTCGAACCCGGCATCTCGCAGCTAAACGAACTGCTATCAGCAGCGGCCACGCTTAGCGGCTTCGAAGTCAATGTATTTCGCGATGGGGAGTTGCCATTACAGGGCGGCAGTAACCTGAACCGGATGATCACACGGTATGGGAGAGTAATTGGTTCTCTCGCGACCGTTGATAGCGAGCGCGCAGAGACTTTGGCGAACAGGTTCCAGTTTTCGGAGCCGCGCATTATGGTCCGATTGGCAATCGTACGTCGGTTACTCGGGCTCGAAGCCGAACCCGTAAGTGCCGGCGGTAACCGCGTTCGCGGTTTTGGTCAAGGCTCCTTCCTTCCTTGAGACTCGTGTAACGCAAACTGTTAGTTTGCGTCGATGCGTCGATGCGTCGATGCGTCGATGCGTCGACGCTTAATACCCTGACGCAAACTAACAGTTTGCGTTACAAGTGATGAACAGACGAGACTTTAACCTGGGTGGTTTAGCGCTGCTTGGCAACCTCGTGCTTCATCAACACGCCAATCGCAAGCCCCTTCGCATTAACCAGTCCCGGCTCATAAAGCACATAGAAGCACTTGCCGAATTTGGAAAGAATTCAGGGGGCGGTGTGAGTCGCATTGCATACAGCAATGCGGATCGGCTCGGCCGAGAGTACGTCGTCGACCTGCTGCGGTCAGCTCAACTGAATCCCACAATCGATGCGGCGGCGAACATAATTGGCCGCCGCCCGGGAAGCCAACCAAATCTTCCTCCCATATTGTTGGGGTCACATATTGACACTGTTCCGGAGGGTGGAAACTACGACGGAGTTGTGGGTTCCCTTGGCGCAATCGAGGTCGCGCAGACGTTGGCGGAAAACCAACATCTTACGCGTCATGAAATTGAGGTGGTGATATTTCAAAATGAGGAAGGCGGCCTGATTGGGAGCCGGGCTATGGATGGGGAATTAACCGAGAAGGAATTGGATTTGGTAAGTCGCAGCGGGAAGACCATACGTGAAGGCATTGAGTTTCTTGGTGGTAGTCCGAAGAACCTGGCCACAGTTACACGAAAACGTGGCGACATCGCAGCATATCTGGAATTGCACATCGAACAGGGTGGAATACTCGATTCCGAACAGATCGACATTGGAATTGTCGAAGGAATTGTGGGAATCAACTGGTGGGACGTCACTATCGAGGGCTTTGCGAATCATGCCGGAACCACACCCATGAACAAGAGACAAGACGCCCTCCTGTCAGCCGCCGCGTTTATTCAGGCGGTTAACACGATTGTCACCGGCATTCCGGGCCGTCAAGTCGGTACGGTGGGGAGAATTCAGGCGCTGCCTGGTGCCCCGAATGTCATTCCGGGAAAAGTAATCTTGAGCCTGGAGTTGCGTGATCTGGAAAGCCCCAAGATTAATCAGATCTATGAAAAAATTGTCCACGAAGCCCAGCAGATAGGCCGAGCGCATCAAACGTCGTTTCAATTTCAGGAGATTAACACCAACATTCCCGCACCCACTGACGCGAGAATACGGAGGTTGATTGCTGCTGCAGCCGAGGAGCAGGAATTAACCACGAAACTAATGCCGAGCGGCGCTGGCCATGATGCGCAAGACCTGGCGCGGATCGCACCCACCGGAATGATCTTCATTCCAAGCGTTGGCGGAATCAGCCACTCACCCCGCGAGTTTTCCCGGCCAGCGGATATAGCAAACGGCGCTAACGTCTTGCTTCATGCGGTGCTCAAACTCGACAACGCCCAATTGTCCGGAACCTTCTAAACTCCCTCAGAGAAGCGAAATAGTACAGCGGGTGTCGTCGATAAGGACATAAGTCTGACTGCCCAGGACAGATCGGTGCGACAGCTTCATCTGAGAGTCCAAAATAGCAGTTGGCATCTTGTTTGCAATTTCACCGGTCATGACAGACACAAAAAAAGCACCTTTACTGGCAGCCACCGCGCTCCTGATTCTCTTTGTCTTGCCTCCGACAACCAGCTTTGGAATTCAGCAAACCAGAAAGTCAGCACGTCCCGTTACAGCACAGGAGAAAGAAGTGCTGGCTCGTCTCAACCGCAGTGTGAAGGATTATCTGAAGCAGCGTTCGCAGGTTGCGGAGAAGTTGCCCAAGCTTTCTAAAGACAGCACGCCGGAACAGATACAGGCCTATCAGAAAGCCCTCATCGATGGGCTGCGCGCAGTTCGAACTAACGCCAGGCCGGGAGACATCTTCGACGCAGCGACTGCCAAGTACATTCGCCGGATTCTTCGAACTGAAGTTAAAGGAAAGGAGAGGCAGGAGGTAAGAGAGACGGTGTTGGAGGCCGATACTAAAGGCGTTCCATTGAAAGTCAACTACCCTTACCCCGAAACGAAAGAACTTGTGGAAGTGCCCGCAACGCTATTGCTGGAACTTCCGGACCTGCCGAAAGAAGTGAAGTACAGGTTTGTAGGTCGGCATCTGCTCCTCGTAGATACCGATTCCGGCTTGATCGTTGACTACATGCTCAACGCCCTGCCCTAATTTGGATAACTCAGGGAGGCTGTATGCGAGTTATTAGTGGATTGTTTCTTGGTTTTTGTCTATTGCTCAGCAGCGGATTGACACACGACGCCCTGTGTCAAAGTCTGCCTTCTAATATTGCTAAATCCGGCGCCAAAGACAGTGGGCCGGTAAAACTCACCTTGCCTGGAAAGGAAGGTTCTGTTCGCTTTGCCGTGATCGGCGACACTGGCACTGGAACTCTCAAACAACAACAGCTCGCGGATCTCATGTTGACGTACCGCCAAGCTTTTCCTTTTGAGTTTGTCTTGATGATGGGTGATAACCTTTATGGGGGTGAGAGTGCGCTAGACTATCGAAATAAGTTCGAGAACGTTTACAAGAAGATGCTCGACAACAAGTGTACTTTCTATGCTGCGCTGGGAAATCACGACGAGCCGAACCAGCGCTTCTATCAGCTATTCAATATGAACGGTAAAGAGTATTACAGGTTCAAAAAAGGGAACGTAGCTTTTTACGCATTGAATAGCAATTACATGGATAAGAAACAGTTGAAGTGGCTGGAAGATGAGTTGGCGAAAGACACGTCGGATTGGAAGGTAGCTTTCTTCCATCATCCGCCATACTCTTCAGGCAAGAAGCACGGTTCAGATAGGCAGTTGCGGGAAGTGCTTGAGCCTCTCTTCACCAGGTACAAAGTTAACGTGGTGCTCACGGGCCATGAACATTTCTATGAACGACTAAAACCGCAGAAAGGCATCTACTATTTCATCTCAGGCGCCGGCGGCAAACTCCGTGAAGGCGGAGTGAAATCGTCATCTCCTTTGACTGACAAGTCCTTTGATGATGACATGCATTTTATGTTGTTCGAAGTTGTTGACGACAACATGTACTTCCAGGTGATCTCCCGCACGGGTACGACCGTCGATTCCGGCGTGATGGCAAATCAAAATGCTAGGTAAGATCTCCTATGGTCTATATTTGTGGCACTGGTTACTCCTCCAAACGACCAGTTTTTACTGGCTGGCTGGAAGATTGGATCCGTGGGCGAGATTGATTGTGGCTCTGGCGGTGGCGGCTTGCTCTTTCTATCTAATCGAAGAGCCGTTCAACCGGTTAAAGGGGAGAATTCCACGCAACAGCGGAATGGGAAAAGTGGACCAATTCGCCTGCAGCCAATAAGACAGCGCCTAGCGGGGACTCACACGCTTTAAGTCGGGAAGTTCTTCATACCAGCGATCGGCCGCAGTAGCTCTGCTTGCTGGCTTGATAACCTCAGCCAGAAAAAACTTCATAACTACTTGTGGCGGCCACCTGCGGTGTCTCGAACCTTCGCGAACCGTCACCAGTTCAACTTGCATAAAGTCCTCGGTCCGCAAAGGCCGCGTTTCGCGCCAGTGCCTTGACGGGCCCACGCCCGAGATCCACCCGTCGAATGAGTCTCTTAGAAGTTCAGCACTAACGTCGAACTGGTCCTTCTCAGGCGCAGTTTTTGAGGCTGCAAACGTTAGAGGAAGCCCTCTTTTTTGCGCAAATTCTTTCACGATACTTATTAAGAAACTGCTGATAGCCGCCAAATTCCAGAGCCAGCGAGCGCCAAGTGCCAAATTGGCCTTTCCCGAACGTACTGCTGCGGTAAGACCATAACCCCCGAACAATTTCCGGTAACCGGCTGCCACGGCACTAGCTTCCTTTTTGCAGACCGATCCAGCGACTTGCCTTGCAAATTAGCGCGCAGCTCTCTGCATGCGTTATCTCATTAGCATCGACCATACTTAAGTGATCAAGTCGTGAAGCGGATAGGTTAATTCTGGGAAAGGAGTGGAAGCCCGACCTAGGCTCCGCCGTGAACGCGCATTCTAATTACTCCCTAGTTGCTCTTGCCAAGGTGTGGTTCTTTGTTTCCTTGTTTCGAATGCGGGTAAACTCTTTTTGCAGCACATCCAATTCTGCGTCGGAGAGATTTTCCAGGTCCACCAGGTGCGTGCGGGCGCCGTCGACGCCTTTGATTAGTTCGTCCAGTTTTAGATGAATCGCCTTCGCGTCGCGATTTTGCGTGTTCTGAATGAGGAATACGGCGAGAAACGTCAAAACAGTCGTACCGGTGTTGACTACCAGCTGCCAGGAATCAGAATAGTGAAAGTAGGGACCCGCCACCAACCAGACCAAAATCAAGAAGACGTTAGCCACGAACATCCACGACGAACCCAACGCATTCGATGCAGCTACAGAAAACTTCCGAAACCATTCATTCATTAACGCGCTCCTTCAGAGTCAACGGTCTACGCGCTAGCTTGCGAGCGGCACCGGGCGAACGCCCATTCTGTCGCGATGGACGCAGGCGAAGTGATTCCGGGCGGCCGCGGAGTACCGCCCCCGAAACGAATCAGCACCAAAGTCCGCCTGCCGCTTTCCACATCTTTCCCGCCAGTCGGACCAGTTGCCCCACCGGTTGCTCCATTGCTGCCAGCTGATCGTTTGATTATTTGAATTCACAACCTTGTTAACTGCTTGCTACTTAGATGGTGCACTAATGTTGACATCTACCTTTTTACTTGTGCCAAAGAAGCGGCCACCAAAAACAAATAGCGCGGCCAGCACTATGACAACAAATATCACCAGCACTGCCACCACACCAGCACTACCACTACCGCCGTTGTCTCCCATGAGCTTATCCTCCCATGTTCAATGTTGTTCGAGCTTGACCTTCAGCGTTTCTTGCTGCTCTTCCTACCGCCTTTTTTGCCACCTTTGCGCGAAGAGCTCTTGTTGCCCTTTTTCGTCGACCACTGCCACTCTTCTTGCCGCCGCCGGTCTCCTTGTTCACGGTTGCCCAAGCTCGCCGTTCAGCTTCCGTGTTTGAAACCCCGCGTTTTTCGTAACCTTCTTCGATGTTCCCTTAGAATCTCTCCAGATTCGTTCATTCGTAAATCCTCGACCGTGTCGTTGACGATGCGGAGACTTTGCAAATACTGCGCCCAACTTAGCTAACGTGTTTCAAAACCCGTTTCCGTCCGGTTGATTTGGCTGGCACTTCGGTTGCCGCATCGCGAATAGAACGTCCGTCGCGACTTGCAACTGACGCAGAGGTGATCTGTTAGTAAACAAAGGTGAGTTCTATTCTGTACAGGAACCTTACACTTGTGAGAGGGGAAAGAAATGGCAAAGAAAGGCGCGAAGAGCCATCGCGAATTGATAGATACAGGTAAAGACAAACGGTTCGTGCGACGCAATGAGCAGGGTCAGTTTGAAGAGGTGTCCGACGTAGGCCGCTCGTTAGCGCAGGACCGTCGTCAACAGGCAAAGCGCAAAGTACCCTCCGGCCAGGGTGACCGCGGCGACCAAAGACGAGGCCAGTAGACATTGTTCAATCGTCGCTTTTTAAATGGCTTCATTTAACTCCAATTCCGCTAACTAAGAAATACTTTTGCGTCTCAAAACTAAACGGTAAAACTCCTTAACAGCACCCTTCCAAATTTCGTTCCCCACAGTTTTTGACATTGTTAAATGACTAGAATCGAACGGCTCCAGCGAACAGGAATACTACGCTTTGGAAATCCCAAAGCGGGGTTCAAATATAAGAGGACCGATGGCAAACGGCTTTCGGCCCAGGATCGCACGCGAATAGATCAATTACGAATCCCACCCGCATGGACTGAAGTCGCGATCAACAATTCAGCCAATGGCCATCTTCAAGCCGTCGGAAAGGATGCAGCTGGACGTTGGCAGTATCTTTACCATCAGGATCATGTGCGGAAGCAGGAAACAAAGAAGTTTCACCGTCTAATTAAGTTCGCAGAAACGCTGCCAAAGATGCGAGCGACTGTAAATCGTCACATCAAACAAAAGAATTTGGGGAGAGAGCGAGTAATGGCGGCTATTCTTCGTGTCCTGTCGAGCAGCTTCATCCGGCCAGGCAGCCAGGTGTATGCAAGCGAAAACGGGAGTTACGGAATCGCGACGTTACGTCCAAGACATGTCAAGGTCACAGGTGACGTAGTGCAATTCGATTTTCCAGGCAAGAGCGGCGTGCGTCAGCTTCGCAGGATCGAGGACCGGGAGGTGGCCAAAGTTGTTCGCGCATTACTTAAGCAGCCAGGAGCTGAAGTCTTTAAGTATCAGAACGGCGACGGCAATTTTGTTGATGTAAAACGCCGGCACATTAACGAATACATAAAAGAGTTGATGGGCGAGAAATTCAGCGCCAAGGACTTTCGAACGTGGGCAGGTACGCTGCTTTGCGCCTGCACACTTGCCCGTGTAGGCACAGAACGCGTCGAGAAGCCGACGGAACGAAAAAGAAAGATTGTCCAGGCTATTAAAGAGACGGCTGCGGTTCTGGGTAACACTCCGGCAGTCTGTCGCAGCTCATACATCTCGCCCATAATTGTAGAGAGTTTTCATGGGGGCAAGCGCATCGAAAACTATTTCGAAAGTCTGGAAGATTTCATCACTTACAAAGGGCAAAAGCATCACCCGGCAGAGGAGGCCCTGCTCGAATTTCTTAAACATCAGCGTTCCACTCCATAGTTGGCCATGCCAGTTGGCACTGTATTTGCTCGAGCGACTAAGAATATTTGATAACGTCTTGATACGGTGCAAATAAATGATTTCCAGCAAGAAAGGGAACAAAAATGAATGCATTTACTCTCTTAAAAGCCGACCACAAGAAAGTCGCCGATTTACTTGAGAAGCTCGACGCAACGACCGAGCGCGGCGTGAAGACCAGAGAGGACTTGTTCAAGAAGTTGAAGACGGAACTCGATGTACATGCTCGCATCGAAGAGACCATCTTCTACCCGGTTCTGGAGAAAGCGGAGGAGACCCACGAAATCACCCTCGAAGCTTTTGAAGAGCATGCGCTGGTGAAACAATTGTTAACTGAACTCGAGTCAATGCCGAAAGGTGATGAGCAATGGACCGCCAAGCTGACTGTTCTCAAGGAGAACATTGAGCATCACGTTGAAGAGGAAGAAGGCGAGATGTTCAAGAAGGCGCGGAAGGTACTTAACGAACAGGAAATTGATCTGCTTGGAACACGCATGGAAAAAGCGAAAGAAGAGCAGCTAGCCGCCGCCGCTCGCTAACTGTGAGAACCAGTTAAGGAGAAACTCGTATGCAAGGACCACTTCGCGGCATTCTGGCGGGCGCCGCTGCATGGAAGTTTGGCGGCGGCTGTCTCTCCACGATACTAATCTTCATAATAGTCTTTTGGCTGCTCGGTTACGTGCGATGCTAAGCCATTGTCGTTAGGCTAGGCTGGCGGCTTTCCGAGCAGCTTTTCCCATTCGGTGTGGACAAATCCCAATTCCGGCATGTCGATGCGCTCATACATATGCGAGCCGAAGAGGTCTCGTTGGGCCTGCGTCAGATTGAGCGGCAGTGTCGCCGAGCGATATAGATCGAAATAAGAGAGGCTTGCGGCCATCGCCAATAAAGGAATGCCGTAATTGACAGCAGTACAGACGACGAGGCGCCATGGTGTCTGCGCCTGCTTGATTCGTTTGTTGAACTCAGCACCGAGAAGCAGGTTGGGCAGATCTGGCTGACGCCGATAGGCTTCTTTAATCTCCGCCAAAAATTTGGCGCGAATAATGCACCCGCCCTGCCAGATGCGAGCCACTTCACTTAAGTTTATGCCCCAGCTCCATTCGTCTGAACCTGCTTTAATCAGATTCAGTCCTTGCGCGTAGGAACAAATTTTGGAAGCGTAGAGCGCGTCATGGATAGCTGCGGCAAATTTAGCCTTATCTCCGCGGAAGGGTTCTACTACAGATCCCAGGATCTCCTTACTCGCTTTCAGGCGCTCCTCCTTTAGCGCGGAAACATTCCGCGCCACTAGAGCGGCCTCGATGGTGGGAATAGCAACACTCAGGTCCTGGGCCACCTGACTCGTCCATTTGCCAGTTCCCTTCTGCCCAGCCGTGTCAACAATCAGTTCCACCAAAGGTTTGCCTGTGATCTTGTCTTTTACCCTGAGAATCTCGGCCGTGATTTCAATTAGATAAGACTCCAATTCGCCCTTGTTCCACTCTTCAAAGATCGCGGCGATTTCATCGGCCGCATACCCAAGAAGCCGGTGCAGTAGGTCGTAAGTCTCGGCGATAAGTTGCATATCGCCGTACTCGATACCGTTGTGGACCATCTTTACAAAATGGCCCGAACCGCCCGTGCCGATATAGGTCACGCACGGTCCGTCCGCCACCTTAGCGGCTATAGCCTCCCACACGTTTCGAATCTGTTCGTAGGCCTCCCGCGCACCGCCCGGCATCAAACTCGGGCCCCAAAGCGCACCTTCTTCCCCGCCCGATGTGCCTGAGCCAATCAGGTGAAATCCCGCTGCCTGCAGCTCCGCCTGGCGTCGCTCGGTGTCTTTGAAATAGGAGTTGCCGCCATCAACAATAATGTCGCCGGCCTCGAGATAGGGTTTGATGAGGTTGATGGTCCAATCAACCGGATCCCCAGCTTTAACAAGCAGAACAATCTTGCGTGGTCTTTCCAGAGATTTGACAAATAACTCCGGTGAATGAAAACCAGAGATCCGCTTGTCTGCATGGGCCGCAACGAAGGCGTCGAGCACTTCGGGAATACGCTCATACACAGCAACAGAGAAGCCGTTTCGCTCTATGTTAAGAGTGAGGTTTTGGCCCATCACACCTAGGCCGATCAGACCTACTTGTGTCTTACTATTATCGCCAACTTGCGCCGCCATAATTGGTCTAGTTTAGCACGTCTGACTTTGATGGTTGCACGAAGCATTGCCCCGGTAGTGTCCTAAGATTAGGACACTACCATTGCCCCAGCCTTACTCAACTGTCGTTTCCCTGTATAATAAACTCATAGCAATCGAGCCATTGTCGTATGAATAACAGTAGAAAGCGCGCCTTAATAGTTGTTGATGTGCAGAACGACTTCTGCCCGGGTGGCGCCCTGCCTGTGGCGCACGGCGATGAAGTTGTTGCCCCGCTGAACCAGCTAATCGAGCAGTTTTTGGAGCGTGGCGAACCGGTTTTCAAGAGCCGCGATTGGCATCCACCGAAAACAAAGCATTTCGCCGCCCATGGTGGAACCTGGCCGGTCCACTGCGTTCAAAATACTCGTGGTGCCGAGTTTCATCCCGGGCTGTTGGACGATATGCATATCCGTGTTGTCTCAAAGGGTCTAGGCGATGAAGACTCCTATTCGGCATTTGACGGTACAGATCTTGATCTGCAATTGCGCCGTCTCGGAATCGAAGAACTCTGGATTGGCGGTCTGGCAACCGATTATTGTGTGAAAAATACTGTGCTCGAAGGTTTGCGGTATGGCTACACGGTTAAAGCAATTGCCAATGCAATGCGTGCGGTTGAACTTGAGCCCGGTGACAGTGAGCGTGCGCTTGAGGAGATGCGGCAAGCAGGCGCCGAAATTATGAGCAGTGATGAGTGATAAGTGAT
>Ga0214473_10001538_pt1 | contig 30196 bp, 30 predicted proteins | sample RVTome_7_FD_203509 | JGI IMG/M metagenome (GOLD analysis project Ga0214473, IMG submission 203509) | Soil microbial communities from uranium-contaminated site in the Upper Colorado River Basin, Wyoming, United States - RVT98D197 | ecosystem: Environmental > Terrestrial > Soil > Contaminated >...
AAAAGCTCGAACGTTATATATGCCGATACGGGGAAGCCCGGGATGCCTATCACGGGCTTCCCCTTCACAACCCCAAGTATCACGGGCTTTCCGGGCTTTATCGCCACCCCGTGGAGCACCACTTTCCCCAACTCCTCCACGCAATCGAAGGTGTAGTCTTTTGTTCCCAATGATGCGCCCGCGTTCACGATCACTATGTCGCTTTCCATTAGCGCATCGGAAATCGCACTCTTAAGGGGAAGGGGCTCATCCGGGACGATGTTCTTTATAAGCGGGCTTCCGCCCCATTCTTCGATAAGGCCTCCTAAAAGGGAAGAATTGGATTCGATTATCTCTCCGGTTTTTAATTCGGAGCCGGGGGGGACCAGGTCCGAACCGGTAGGGATAATGGAAACGAGAGGCCGTCTTCTAACTTTTACCTGTGTTATTCCCCCGGCAAGGAGCGCAGCCAAATCCATCGGGCGGAGCTTATGGTTTTCGGGGAGGATGAGCTCCGTTGCCACGATATCCTCTCCGGCAAGGCGCACGTTCTTATAGGGGAATGCCGGGGCTCGGAATTCGATAAAGCCGTCTTCTACCGATATTTCCTCAAGGATGAGGACGGCATTAAAACCTTCCGGCATGGGTTTGCCGGTATCGATGGGGACGGCTTCCACATTTATCCTCAATCTTTTAGGGCTGGTCTCGGCGGCCCCGAAGGTATCGGCGGCGCGCACGGCATAGCCATCCATCGCGGAGGAGTGAAAGGCAGGGCTCGAAACACGGGCGAATACGGGCCCCGACGTGACCCTGTGGAGGGCCACGCTAACGGGAAGGATTTCACCCGGGAGAGGATTAAGCAATTCCTCTTTCCGGAGGGCCTCATCCCATAAGGCGAGCGCGTCCGGAAGGGGCAAGTTTTCCCTGTATTTGTCTTTCATTTTGTCCCCTTAATCGGTGTCTTATTCTTGCGATAAAAGAATAATTCCTGCTATTATATCCGAATCTCATTTTAGCCTGATATGAAGATAGAAGATATCCCCATAGGGTTGACCTTCGACGATGTGCTCCTTCAGCCGGGCAAATCGAATGTACTGCCGAGGGACGCGGATGTGAGCGCTTATTTCTCCCGCTCGATAAAGATCAATGTCCCCTTGAGCAGCTCCGCGATGGACACGGTGACGGAAAGCTCGATGGCCATAGCGATGGCCCGCGAGGGCGGGATCGGCATCGTGCACAGGGCGATGGGCCCGGAGAGGCAGGCCACCGAGGTGGAGAAGGTCAAAAAATCAGAAAGCGGCATGATACTGGACCCGATCACGATCTCCCCCGAGGCCCCTGTCTCCGACGCCCTGGACCTCATGACAAAGTTCAGGATATCGGGAGTTCCTGTGACAAGGAACGGCAAGCTCATAGGCATCCTCACGAACAGGGACCTGCGCTTCGAGACCGACTTCACGAAGCAGGTAAAAGAGGTGATGACGAAAAAAGGCCTCATCACCGCCCCCGAGGGGACGGGCTTGAACGAGGCAAAAGAGACCCTTCACAAATACAGGATCGAAAAGCTCCCTATAGTGGATAAGGATTTCAAGCTCAAAGGCCTTATTACCATCAAAGATATAGAGAAGCGGATCAAATACCCCAGCGCCTGCAAGGACGAGGTGGGAAGGCTCCGCGTCGGGGCGGCCGTAGGCACGTCCGGGGAGGATGTGGAAAGGGCCGCGCTCCTTGCGCAGGCCGGGGCCGATGTCCTCGTGATCGACACCGCCCATGGGCACAACGAGCTTGTGATAAAGATGCTCAAGACATTGAAAAAGAAATACGATATCGATATCGTCGCGGGCAATGTGGCAACCAAAGAGGCCACTCTCGAACTCATAAAGGCCGGGGCGGACGCCGTGAAGATCGGCATCGGGCCGGGCTCCATTTGCACCACAAGGATAGTGGCAGGGGCGGGCGTGCCCCAGATCACTGCCATAATGAACTGCTACGAGGCGGCAAAGGGGGCGGGCGTGCCCCTCATAGCCGACGGGGGAATAAAGTACTCGGGAGACGTCGTGAAGGCACTGGCGGCTGGGGCCGATTCGATAATGATAGGCGGCCTCTTCGCCGGCACCGACGAGGCCCCCGGAGAATTAGTCCTCTTCCAGGGCAGGAGCTACAAGGTATACCGCGGCATGGGCTCGATTGGGGCGATGGAGCAGGGCTCAAAAGACCGTTATCTGCAGTCCGGCATAGAGAAGAAAAAACTTGTCCCCGAGGGAGTCGAGGGCAGGGTCCCCTACCGGGGCTCGCTGGCCCAGAGCGTCCACCAGCTTGTGGGCGGGCTCCGCTCCGGCATGGGCTACTGCGGGGCAAAGGACCTTCCCGGCCTCAAGGCAAAGGCAAAATTCCTCCGCATAACCCCGGCTGGGCTCAGGGAGTCCCACGTCCACGATGTCATAATCACCAGAGAGGCCCCGAACTACCGCACCGAGTGGTAGGAGGAATTCCCGCCCATACCCTTTAAAAGAGGGCGGGGCATCCGCCCAGCCGCGGGGTGCATAAACGCGGCAAGTTTGTTTGGTTCCTGCTCTTCTATATTCCTGATACGCCGCTTTCCTCATGCTCCCGCTCTGTCCGGATGCCCCGCCCTCTCTATGCCTTTTAGGGCTCTTTTTTTCTTAGTCGCATCCCCTAAAAGGAATGTTCAGCGGAGGAAAGGAAGATGGGGGTGGATGGGGCGCCACCCCAATCTTCCCTTCGAATTTTGAATACGTGGGCGGATGCCCGCCCTCTTCCAATAATCATCCCTGTGCGCCCGATTGACACCAGATTGCATTCGTGATATTTCACTAAGAGAGGGATGCCTTTCTTATAAAAGGAGGAAAATATGGCCAAAGAGAAAGAGAAGGAGAAAGGCAGGAAGGAGGAGGGACGGGAGATCGGCCCCTACAGGCCCTTTTTTGAGCTCTCGCCTTTCCGGGAGATGGGAAGGATGTTCGATGAGCTGATGGGCAGGAGGAGGTGGTTTCCGAGCCTCTGGGCGGAGGAGATGGCGGTCCCAGTGCCCGCTGTGGACGTATACGAGGAAGAGAACGAGGTCGTGGTGAAGGCCGAGCTTCCGGGCATCTCGAAGGAGGACCTCGACGTGAACATCACGGACCACACCGTGACCATCTCGGGGGAGAAGAAGAAGGAAGAAAAGATCGAGAAGAAGGACTATTACAGGCTCGAACGCTCTTACGGCTCGTTCAGCCGCTCCGTCAGCCTGCCCGAGGATGTGGAGATCGATAAATCGAAGGCCAAATTCAAGGACGGCGTCCTTGAAGTGAGGGTCCCCCGCTCCGAGGAGGCTAAAAAGAAGAAAAGAAAACTTGAGATCGAATGAAACGAGTTCGAAAATTAAAGGAAGGCGTCCCTCTCAGCTTTCTTGTTCCCGGAGCTGTATCCCCACCCTGTAGAGCTCTTCCGTGATCTTCCTGCACCACCTTACAACGCCTTTTTTGGGGATCTCCCAGATGGCTTTGCTCAGGAGGCTCAAATCCGTGCCTTCATCGAGAAGCATATGCGTGTAGAAGCACATCCCCGAGGAGCTCACGTTCAGGCTTATCCCGTTTGTGCTCAGGCTTTTTACTTTTTCTTCCTGGTCTTTATATGAATAGCTGAAATTAAGCGGCACCGTGATCAGGTCTCTCCTGTCCCTTCTTCTTTCTTCGGACATGAAAAAATTCCCCGGCAAAAGTTTATTTGCTTTTTCCGACCCCGATAAACTCAAACGCCTGATTAATTCAACCGCAGGACCCGGCAAAAGAGACTGCCGTTTCCTCAAATCTATAAGAACTTTGTTCCCCTGTCAATAAGAAATAGTGCTTTTTTCCTTCTTGACAGCCCCCCTTGACAGCCCCAATGAAAGGAAATAAAGTTGATTCGGGAAAACACTATTTTTCAGGGGGTTTCGATGATAGTAGGCGTCCCGAGAGAGGTAAAAAAAGAGGAATACAGGGTGGGGATGACCCCGGAAGGCGTCTCCGAGCTTAAAAAGGCGGGCCAGACGGTCCTCGTTGAGGCGGGCGCGGGCGAGGGGAGCGGGTTTTCCGATGATGACTATCTTAATGCAGATGCCGATATTGTGGACAAGGCCGCCCTCTTCAGAAATGCCGACCTCATCGTGAAGGTCAAAGAGCCCCTGCCCGAGGAGTACGGGTATTTCAGGCCCTCGCAGGCCCTTTTTACCTTCCTTCACCTTGCGCTCAACCCCGGGCTTGTCGGGATGCTCCTTGAGAAGAAGATATCGGCCCTCGCGTATGAGACGCTCGAGGCCGACCGGGGACTGCCGCTCCTTGCCCCCATGAGCGAGATAGCGGGCAGGATGGCCCCGCTCATGGCCGCCTATTTCCTCCAGAAGAAATACGGCGGAGAGGGCGTCTTCCCGCCGGGCATGCCAGGCGTGCCCCCGGCAAAGTGCGTCATCCTTGGGGCAGGCATGGTCGGCACGAACGCCGCCCGGATAGCCTCCTCTCTCGGCATGGACACGGTCGTCCTCAATCCCGGACCGGAGAGGCTGAGGAGGATAGACGAGATCTTCATGGGGAGGGTAAAAACAATGGCCCTCAACCCCACAAATATAAGTTTTATTATAAAAGACGCGGATATCCTCGTTTGCGCCGTCCTCGTGCGCGGGGAAAAGACACCCGTCCTGATAACAAGGGATATGCTGAAGGAGATGAAGAAGGGGGCGGTCGTCGTGGACGTCTCCGTGGACCAGGGCGGCTGTCTCGAGACGACCGTGCCCAGGACCCACGAGGACCCCGTTTACGAGGTGGAGGGGATAATCCATTATACGGTCACAAATATGCCGGGCGCATATCCCCGGACAGCCACTTTGGCCCTCGCGAACGCCACTCTCCCATATATAAAGACAATCGCCAAAGAGGGCGTTGAAGGGGCCGTGGCGAGAAGCGACCCCCTCCGGAGCGCCTTGAATATCTACAGGGGGGCCGTGGTGCATCCGGGGCTTGCGCGCTCGATGGGCATAGAGCCCGCCGACATCGACCAGCTTATATCGGTAAAACCGCAGATGTAAGACTGAGATCAGTAGATGGGAAGCTGGGGGTGGCGGGGTATTGCCGCGCCGCTCGCGAAATAACCGCTACCATGTAGCTTATGTTTAGTTGTACTCCCTTTTTTTGAATTTCACAAAATGTTTGTCTGGCTTTACCGCCCTGTATGTCGCTTTCCTGATTTCGCTCGCTCCCGGCAAACACCCCGTCCCCCATCTTCTTCCCGATCCGTTGCAAACAGAAAAGGAAACGGAATTAGGAGAGAGCGGGGTGTCCGCACAGAGCGGGAGCAGGAGGAAAGCGGCGTAAAAAGATTTCAATAAGAGTCGGATGCCTTTGGCGATATGGACGGAAAGATTCTAAAAAGAAAAAAGATTCTTGCCGCGGTTCTGTACCCTCATTACATTAAATGAGGTGTGCGGATGCCCCGCTCTCTTCTGCTTCTGAGACCCGCCATCCCCATCTTCCCTTCGAAAATACTATCTCAGCCATTACTCCCCCTCGGCCATTTACAAGAGCCCGCCTTAGGTGTTAAAATCAATCCTCAATCCGGCTTCGAACTCATATCTTTTAAGGGGGATTCAGGATGTCCAAAGTGAGGAGGGCTCTCTTAAGCGTATCGGACAAGGCGGGACTGGCGGAGTTCGCAAAAGAACTGGCGGGGCTCGGCGTGGAGCTTATCTCCACGGGAGGAACCGCAAAGGCCCTGAAGGACGCGGGGCTCAAGGTAATGGACGTGTCCGAGTACACGGGTTTCCCCGAGATGCTCGATGGGAGGCTCAAGACACTGCACCCCAAGGTGCACGGCGGGCTCCTCGCTAAAAGAGACAACCCCTCCCATATGGAAGATATAAAGAAGCACGGCATCGGCCTCATCGACATGGTTGTAGTGAACCTCTATCCTTTCGAGCAGACCGTCTCCAAACCCGGCGTCACATTCGAAGAGTGCATCGAAAACATAGACATAGGCGGGCCCACGATGCTGCGGTCGGCATCCAAGAATTTTGAGTCCGTTGCCGTCGTGGTGGACACAGGAGATTACGGCTGCATAGTGGAGGAGCTTAAAAAAAATAATGCCGAGCTGAGCGGCAAGACCCGCCTCGCGCTCGCAAAGAAGGTCTTCCAGCACACATCCCGCTACGACACCCTTATAGCGGACTACCTCGAGGGCTTAAGCCCCGAGGAGGGGATGCCGAAGACGCTTACCCTCTCTTACCGGCTCGGGCAGAAGCTCCGTTACGGCGAAAACCCCCACCAGAGCGCTGCCTTTTACGAGGAGAGAACAGACGGGCTCTCACTGGCGAAGGCGAAAATAATACAGGGCAAGGAGATGTCCTTCAACAATTATTACGACACACATTCCGCCATGATGCTGGCCCTCGAATTCGAAAAGCCCGGGTGCGCCATTATAAAGCACAATAACCCTTGCGGCGCGGCCGTGGGAACCGATTCTGCCGAGGCCTACATGAAGGCTTTCAAGACCGACCCCGTATCGGCCTTTGGCGGCGTGCTTGCCTTTAATACCGAGGTGACGGAAGGGGCGGCGGCCGAGATCACAAAGATATTTGTAGAGGTCGTGATAGCGCCCTCTTTCAGTGCGGGCGCCCTCAAGGTTTTCTCGGCAAAGCCCAATATAAGAGTCCTCGAATTGGCTGAGATGCTTGCAAAACCGCTAAAAGGGTTCGACATAAAAAAGATAGCCGGAGGGATACTGAGGCAGGACTGGGACCTAAAGAGGGTGGACGTGAGGGCTTTGAAGGCCGCCACAAAGCGCCCGCCCACGCCCGATGAATTAGACGGGCTCGATTTTGGCTGGAGGGTGGTAAAGCACGTTAAATCAAACGCCATCGTATATGCCGCAAAGGACCGGACGCTCGGGATAGGCATAGGGCAGACAAGCAGGGTCTTTTCGGCCCGCATAGGGGCCATAGCCGCGCAGGAGCCGCTTCAAGGCTCTGTGGTCGCATCGGACGGCTTCTTCCCGTTCAGGGACGGCATAGACGAGATACACAAGGCCGGGGTGACGGCCGTGATTCAGCCGGGCGGCTCGGTTAAGGACGACGAGGTGATCGCGGCCTGCGACGAGCACAATATGGCCATGCTCATAACCGGCGCGAGGCACTTTAAACATTAATTTTCAATAACGCAAATATTATGAGGCGCTAAAATAATATTTCATTTCCTTGAACCCCTCTCATGCGGAGCGGGAGAGGGGTTTGGGGTATGGGTGAGGAAGAATAGATGAAGGTCCTTGTAGTGGGGGGAGGGGGAAGAGAGCACGCCATAGTCTGGAAGCTGGCCCAGTCGAAGCGCGTGGACAAAATATTCTGCTGTCCGGGCAACGCCGGCATGGCCGAGCAGGCCGAGTGCGTGGACATAAAGGCCACGGACTTTGACGCCCTCCTTGACCTTGTGAAATACGAATGGATAGACCTCGCCGTTATCGGCCCCGAGGAGCCCCTCGCGAGGGGAATTTGCGACTTCTTCCGGAAAGAGGGAAGAAAGGTATTCGGGCCGGGCGGGGAGGCCGCCCGGCTTGAGGCGAGCAAGGCCTTCTCGAAGGATTTTATGAGAAGGTACGGGATTCCCTCCGGGGAATACAAGGTCTTCAACTCGTACCTCCATGCCGGAGAGTACGTGCGCCTCAAAGGGGCCCCGATAGTGGTCAAGGCCGATGGGCTCGCGGCGGGCAAAGGGGTCATAGTCGCAAAGACCGTGGATGAGGCGATCGAGGGTTTAAGGCTCATTATGAAAGAAAGGGCCTTCGGGGAGGCCGGAGACAAGGTGGTCGTGGAAGAGTGCATCGAGGGCGAAGAGGCCTCCTTCATGGCCTTCACGGACGGGAAGACGATTGTCCCGATGGTCTCCTCCCAGGACCATAAGAGGGTCTTCGACAATGATGAAGGCCCCAACACGGGCGGCATGGGCGCCTACAGCCCGGCCCCGGTCTTGACCTCCGAGATGGAGGCCCTCGTAATGGAAAAAGTGATGAAGCCTTTCTTAAAAGGCCTCAAGGCGGAGCGGATGGACTACAGGGGCGTGATATACGCGGGCCTCATGATAAAAGACGGGAAGCCCTATGTTCTCGAGTTCAACTGCCGCCTCGGTGACCCGGAGGCACAGGCCGTGCTCCCCCGGCTCGATTCCGATTTCTTTGAGATTGCCCTCGCCATAGCCGAGGGAAAGCTTTCCGAGAGCATGGTAAGCTGGAAAAAAGACCCTGCGGTCTGTGTTGTCATGGCCTCGGGGGGTTATCCGGGAAAATATGAGAAGGGAAAGCCCATTAAAGGCCTGGATAAGGCAAAAAACATGAAGGATGTGATAGTCTTCCATGCCGGGACTGCGTTCAATGAGGGCGAGATCGTCACGGCGGGCGGACGGGTTTTGGGCGTCACGGCTCTTGGGAAAGACATAAAGAGCGCAAAGGCGCGCGCCTACGAGGCGGTCCGTGAGATAAGCTTCGAGGGCGCGCACTACAGGAAAGACATCGCTGACAGGGCGATGAGTAGATAAGTAAAATAAGTGATGAAGATAAAAGTCCTTATAGTGGCGGGAAGCGACTCGGACCTCCCGGTAATGGAAGAGACGGAAAAGATGCTCGCGGAATTCGAGATACCATACAGGACCACTATCTCTTCCGCCCACAGGAGCCCGGAGCTTGTGGATGAGACAATCGCCGAGGCGGAGAAGGAAGGGGCCCAGGTCATAATCGCGGGCGCCGGCGCGGCGGCGCACCTTGCGGGCGTCATCGCCTCAAAAACGGTGCTCCCGGTTATCGGCGTCCCTCTTGAGGGGTCGCCTCTCAAGGGGCTTGACGCGCTCCTCTCCACGGTCCAGATGCCCCCCGGTGTGCCGGTTGCCACGATGGCAATCGGGAAGGCCGGCGCCAAGAACGCCGCCATCTTTGCGGCCCAGGTGATTGCCGTAAGCAATAAGGCCCTGTTCAAGAAATTAAGAGAGTACAAGAAAAAACTCTCCGTAGAGGTCAGAAAGAAAGCGGCCTCCCTCAAATAGAGATTTTTTAGTCCATGAAAATCCACCTTGACTGTTTTCCGTGTTTTTTAAAGCAGGTCGTGATCGCGCTCCGCTTTGGCGAAGTGGACGAGGCCCTGCACGAGCAGGTGATAAAGGCTGCGCTCCCCGAGATCGAGCGGGCCGACCTCACAAAAAGCCCGGCCCACGCCACCACATTCATTCACAGGAAAATAAGAGAGGTAATCGGGGCCGACCCCTTCAGTAAGATCAAGTCCGAATACAATAAAAAGGCCCTCGCCCTGTACCCGGAACTTGAAAAAACCGTTAAGGAGTCGGGCGACCCGCTCTTCACGGCCACCCGGCTTGCGATTGCCGGAAACGTGATCGACTTCGGCATCTTCACCTCTGTTGATATCGAGGGGACCGTGAAAAAAGCCCTCGATAAAGACATCGCCGTGGACGAATACGCCCTTTTTAAGAGGAGGGTCGGGGAAAGCCGGGACATCCTTTATCTTTTGGACAACGCCGGGGAAATTGTATTCGACCGTTTTTTGATAGAACTCCTTTCCTCGATGGGGAAAAAAGTCACCGCCGTTGTGAAGGGCGCGCCCGTTATAAACGACGCCACCCGGGAGGACGCCCGCGAGGCAGGCCTCGAAGGGCTATATCTAAACGGGGGCGGGATAATAGAGACAATAGAAATAATAGACAATGGCTCGGACTGCGTGGGCACCATCCTTCCCATGACCTCGCCCGGATTCAGGGAGCGCTTTCACGGGGCCTCTCTAATAATAAGCAAGGGGCAGGGGAACTTCGAGACCCTTATGCTTGAGGAGAAGGAGAACATCTTCTTCCTCTTTCAGGCCAAGTGCGGCGTGGTCTCCAGGATGCTCGCCCTCCCGCAAGGGGCCATGCTGCTTAAGAAATCCCAGTAAGAAGAGAGGGCGGGGCATCCGCATTCTTTACTAAAGGGAAGCTGGGGGTGGCGGGTCTCAAAATGAGCTGAAAGGGTTCGTAAGGACTTTAAAGATCATTATGATTCGCGGGCTCTCACCCGCTCATGATCTGCTCACCGTCACCTCACTTTTCGCCCCATCCACCCCCATCTTCCCTTCAATTTATGTAAAATCTTATTAAGGTGGAATATTTTCTTATAAGAAATTCTGAAGAGAGGCTTGCGGCAATAAAAGAAAGTGCGCGCATAATCCGAGAGGGCGGGATTGCGGCCTGCCCCACCGAGACCTATTACGCCCTGTGCGCGAGGTTCGACAACGAGGATACGCTCAAGTACCTCTTCGAGATAAAAGGCCGCGAGAGGGACAGGCCTTTTCCACTCATAATAGGGTCCCGGGAGATGCTCCCTCTCATTGCGGAAGAGCCCGATAAGCTTTCGAGCTACTTGATTGAAAGGTTCTGGCCCGGCCCTCTTACGCTTTTATTAAAAGGGAAAAAGGGGCTTTCCCCTTTTATAACGAAGGAGGGCAAGGTGGCCGTGAGGGTTCCCGGAGAGTCCTTTGCCCTTGACCTTGCGAGGGAGGCCGGGGTCCCGCTCACCGCCACGAGCGCCAACACGACCGGATATCCCCCAGCCGAGACGGCCGAAGACGTGATGAAATATTTCGCCACGAGGATCGAGCTTTTAGTAGACGAGGGCAGGCCCACGCCGGGAAGGCTCCCGTCTACGATCGTGGACGCGACAGGGGGCGCTCTCAAGATTCTCCGCGAGGGGGCCATAAGCGAGAGGGAGATAGTGGATTTTTGCGGATGAAAACCTTTAGAATTTGACAAGCACGGCATTTCTGTTTTATAAAAAGGTTTGGATACGCGGGCGTAACTCAGCGGTAGAGTGTCAGCTTCCCAAGCTGAAGGTCGCGGGTTCGAATCCCGTCGCCCGCTCCATAACCTTGCCCCTACAGCGTAAACACCCTTAATTCCTTTGCCTCTTTCATATAAAAAAATTTTTATGTATAATGAATCATGCTTAAGGAATTTGCCTCATATGCGGCTTTTGACCTGATCGGCCTTGAAAGGGGCTCCCGCCTCGGGGGCGCCCTCGAGTTCTTCATATATGACACAATTAAGATATTCATCCTCCTTTCGGTCATAATCTTTGTTATCGCTATAATCCGCAGCTACTTCCCTCCGGAGCGCACGAGGAAGATACTCTCTCATAAAAAAGAATTTATAGGTAATATCCTTGCCGCGCTCCTGGGCGTGGTCACTCCTTTTTGCTCCTGCTCTGCCGTGCCCCTGTTTATCGGCTTTGTGGAGGCAGGCGTGCCCTTGGGCGTGACCTTTTCATTCCTTATCTCCTCTCCCATGGTGAACGAGGTGGCGGTGGTGCTTTTATGGGGCCTTTTCGGCTGGAAGATAGCCCTCCTTTACATGGGCACGGGGCTCCTCGTTGCCATAATCGGCGGGCTGGCAATAGGAAAGCTCAAGCTTGAGCATTGGGTGGAGGAATATGTATATCAGCACCGCTCGGCGCCGTCCTTTGGCTTTTTCAAAAAGAAGGCCCTCTTTAAGGAGAGGCTCGCGGGTGCAAAAGCGAATACAGTGGAAATTCTCAATCGTGTTTGGCTTTACATTTTAATAGCGATTGCCGTAGGCGGTTTCATCCACGGTTATGTGCCGCAGGATTTCCTTGCCCGTTATGCCGGAAGCGGCAATTTTTTTGCGGTCCCGCTGGCCGTCCTTCTCGGGGTCCCGCTATATTCGAATGCGGCTGGGGCAATTCCCATAGCGTTCGCGCTTATGGAAAAGGGCCTCGATATGGGCACCGTGCTTGCCTTCATGATGTCGGTGACGGCGCTTTCGCTCCCGGAGATGATAATATTGAGAAAGGTCTTGAAGCCGAAGCTTTTGGGCGTCTTCGCCGGGGTCCTTGCAGCAACGATAATAATGGTAGGCTATCTTTTTAACATGATCTTATGAGAAAGGAGACTTGATGGAAGAGTTGTTGAATATCCTGAAAGGCCTCTCGGACGAGACAAGGCTTAAGATCGTTAAGCTACTCGAAGGGGGCGAGCTCTGTGTGTGCGATATCGTGGCCGCCCTCGACATGGTGCAGCCCAAGGTCTCTTTCCATCTGGCGGCCTTGAAGGAGGCAGGGCTTATAAGAGACAGAAAAGAGGGAAAATGGACGCATTACAGCCTCTCGGACTCAGACATGTTCAGGAGGTTCCTATTAAGCGCCGTAATCGAGAAAATACCTCTGGGCGCGGTTTCGGCAGATAGAAGGAGGCTTGCCGCTTTTATGGAGAACAAAAGCCGCAAAAAAATCTTTCCCTTAAAAGAGAAAGCAGGGAATTGCTGCGGGAGGTAAGATCGTGAAAAAAGTAATGGTGCTTTGCACGGCCAATTCCTGCCGGAGCCAGATGGCCGAGGGCTTTTTGAGGGAATACGGGAAGGGACTTGTCCAAGCATACAGCGCGGGGCTTATGGCGACCCGCGTGCACCCGAGGGCGATCGCGGTAATGAAAGAGAGCGGGATAGACATATCCGGCCAGTATTCAAAGGAGATCGACCCGGAGCTTCTGAATAAAATGGATATCGTTATTACAGTCTGCGGGAATGCCGGAGAGCCCTGCCCCGTGACCCCGCCTGAAATTAAGCGCGTCCACTGGCCCATTAAAGATCCCGTGGGCACTATAGGGACGGAAGAGGAGATAATGCGCGAGTTCCGGCGCGCCAGGGACGAGATAAAAGAAAAAACAGAGGCATTTATCAAGGAACTGAAAGGGGATTAAGAAATGGGCAATGCGGAGGGCAGGAAGCTTTCATTCATAGACAGGTTTCTTACGCTCTGGATATTCACCGCGATGGCACTTGGCGTGGGCCTGGGCTATCTTTTTCCCGGAACGGAGGCCGTCCTCAAGAAGTTCCAGGTGGGGACCACAAATATTCCCATAGCCGTCGGACTGATACTTATGATGTATCCCCCGCTTGCCAAGGTGCGCTATGAGGAACTGCCGAAGGTTTTCGGCAATCTGAGGATACTTGCCGTGAGCCTTATACAGAACTGGATTGTGGGGCCAATTGTGATGTTCCTCCTGGCGATAATCTTTCTCCCTTCGCACCCTGAATACATGGTTGGGGTCATACTTGTCGGGCTTGCAAGGTGCATCGCGATGGTGCTTGTGTGGAACGACCTGGCCTGCGGGGACCCGGAATACGTGGCCGGGCTTGTGGCCTTCAACGCCCTTTTCCAGGTGCTTACCTATCCTGTTTACGCGTGGTTTTTCATCACCATACTGCCGCCGCTTTTTGGTTTAAGCGGGGCCGTGGTCGATGTATCTATGGGGGAGATAGCAAAGAGCGTGTTCATTTACCTGGGAATTCCCTTCTTGGGCGGGATTGCAACCCGCTTTTATCTGGTAAGGCTCAAGGGCAAGGCATGGTATCACGGGAAATTCATACCTAAGATCAGCCCCATTACGCTATTTGCCCTGCTCTTTACCATAGTGGTGATGTTCTCCCTGAAAGGCGAATACATAATAAAGCTCCCTCTCGACGTCCTCAGGGTCGCCGTGCCTCTTTTCATATATTTTGTCTTCATGTTCCTCATCACCTTCTTCATTGCAAAAAAGATCGGGGCCGATTATCCCAAATCGGCCACCCTGAGCTTCACTGCGTCTTCAAACGATTTCGAGCTTGCCATTGCCGTGGCGGTGGCCGTTTTCGGCTTGAATTCCGGGGCCGCGTTTGCCACCGTCATAGGGCCTCTCGTGGAAGTGCCGGTACTCATCGGGCTTGTGGGTGTGGCAAGGTATTTCCATAGAAAGTACTACTGGGAGGAATACTGCAAGATACAGTCAACAGAGCCGTTGTAAATGATAAATCTCCTACAGGAGGCTGAAATGAAAATAGAGATATACGACCCGCCGATGTGCTGCTCGTCAGGACTCTGCGGGCCAACACTCGATCCCGTGCTGGTAAAAATGAACGATGCCGTGCTTGCTTTGAAGAAACAGGGCGTAGAAGTTGAGCGGTTCAACCTTGCCCAGCAGCCGAAGGCGTTTATGGATAACGAGACAATAGCCGGCCTTCTACATAAAAACGGGAAGAAGATACTTCCGGTAACCCTGGTGAACGGGGAGGTATTTAAAACCTCCGTGTATCCCTCTTACGAGGAATTGTGCGGGGCCTTGGGCCTGCGCCCGTCAGCCCTTAACCTGAAATTGCGGATGGGAAACTGATGACCAGGTATATCTTTTTTTCCGGCAAAGGCGGCGTGGGCAAGACCACCATGGCGTGCGCCACTGCCATCCATTACGCAACAAAAGGGAAGAAAACCCTGATAGTGACCACAGATCCCGCATCAAACCTTGCCGATGTTTTTGAGCGGGAGATAGGCCATAAGATAACGCCGATAAAAGGCGTGCCGAACCTCTCTGCGATGGAGATAGACCCGGATGAGGCAACCAGGGAATACAAGGAGCGCATCATAGGGCCGTTCAGGGAGGTAATGCCCGAAGACGTAATCGTTTCAATGGAAGAGAACCTGAGCGGGCCGTGCACTACAGAAATGGCCTCTTTCGACAGGTTCATCGATTTTATGGAAACAGATGAATACGATGTGATCGTCTTTGACACTGCCCCAACGGGCCATACCATCAGGCTCCTCGAGCTTCCCGTGGACTGGTCAAAACACATAGAGGAATCGGCAAAGGGAAGCGGCCAGACCTGCCTTGGCCCGGTGCAGTCAATCCAGGGCTCAAAAGAAAAGTACGACCGCGCGACCGCGCTCCTCAGAAATCCTGACAGGACGACTTTCATTTTTGTCATGAGGCCCGAGGAGCTTTCGCTCTACGAAACACTCCGGGCTGCGAAAGAGCTTGAAACAATCGGGATCAAGTCCGGCGACCTTATTATAAACGGCATCCTGCCCGAAGAAGTCTGCGAAATGGAGTTCTTCAGGAGAAAATGGGAACGCCAGCAGGAAATTATGAAGGAAACGGAAAAGGCCGTTGAAAAACCGAAACGCTACATGCTCCTGAGGGACAGCGAAGTAAAAGGGGTCAATCCCTTGAAGGGGGTAGCGGAAGAACTTTTTAACGGAAAAAGACCGGAACATAGCCACGCAGGCGCAGTGCCGGAGGAGCCCGGCTTCACCATCGAAAAACCCGATATAGACAGCCTCTGGCTTCCACAGGAAGGGACAAAGGCCCTGTTTTTCACGGGCAAGGGGGGGGTGGGCAAGACCACCATATCCTGCATTGCCGCCGTATATGCGTCACAAAAGGGATTTAAAACGCTTCTTATAACCACGGACCCTGCCGCTCATATCGGGGAAGTCCTTGATGTAAAAGTTGGAAGCGAGCCGGTAGAGATCGCGCCGAATCTCCATGCGGTCATGGTTGACCAGGAAACGGCATTCAGGGAATACAAGAAAGGGATATTGGACGACGCCAGGGGGAAATATTCCGAGGACATGCTGGCGACGATGGAAGAGGAGTTGAACTCCCCCTGTACTGAGGAAATGGCGGCATTTGATAAATTCGTCCAGTTCATAGAGGGCAGGGAATACGACGTGGTGGTATTTGATACCGCCCCCACGGGCCACACCCTGAGATTGCTCGACCTCCCCTTCGATTACGCAAAGCAAGTGGAGATGATGGTATGCGGAGACGAGGCAAAAGAGGCGGCACAGAACAGGTTCCGGGAAATTATCAACATCCTGAGAGACGGGGAACGTACCATCTTCAATCTTGTCCTCTATCCCGAATCAACGCCTATTATGGAGTCCTACAGGGCGATGCTTGACCTGAAAGAGGCGGGCATTGAGACACAGCTCGTAGTGGCCAATATGATTTTGCCTGAAGAGGTTTGCGTTAATGACTTTTTCCGGAACAGGCGGGCTATGCAGATGAAGTATCTGGAAGAGATAAGAGATAGATTCAATCTTCCAATATTAATCTTTCCTCTTTTTGAGGAGGAGCCCAGGGGATTGGACGATTTAGGGAAGTCGCTTTTATTTATCGAATCATAGCGTGGCTGCCAATGGGCGATAAGGACACATCATCAGGGAAATTGGACGGACTGAGAGAGCTTTTCAAAAGGATGCATGCATGCGCGAAAGCCGACCCTGTGCTATTCAAGCTTTACGAAAACGCGGCCGAGTATGCCCGAGCCTATCTCCTTGCCAGGGAGAGGCAGAAAGGGTGTGACGGCATGGGAATGATGACCACCATGAAAGAGGATTTCATGTGCGCACTTGATGCTCTGCTTCAGCGCTGCCATTCGCAGGAACTAAGCTACAACGGCCCGGCATTCGAAATTGATATCGACTGGGCGGCGGAAGAATTGGAAAGGATGGAAAAATCATGAATAGTAAATCCGGCAGAGTTCTGTTTGCAGCGGCTTTCTTTATCTTTGCGCTTGTTTTTTCTTCCTGTGCGGCTTCGAATGACATTGACTCCGTCCTCAGGAGGGCAAGCCGGGAGGGCAAAGTGGTGATGCTTGAATTGGGCTCCGTGGGCTGCATACCCTGCGAGCAGATGAAGCCCGTGATGCAGAGGCTTTCTGCCGGGTATGGAAAGAAGCTCGCGGTCCATTTCGTCGATGTGCGCGTGGACAGCCGGACCGCCCGCAAGTTTGGCGTCCTTATGATACCGACACAAGTCTTTTTAGACAAGGAAGGCAGGGAGTTTCACAGGCATGTGGGATATTATTCATTCGAGGAGATAGAAGCTGTACTGAAGCAGGCGGGCTTTTAGATGGAAGCCCTCTTGGGGAACATTCAATCTATTATCCAAAACCAGCCAGGCATGGCATTCATTGCGGTCTTTCTGGGCGGCATAGTGTCGGCATCCAGTCCGTGCGTACTTGCGGCCATTCCGCTGGTCATAGGCTATGTCGGGGGATATTCCGGAGGAAGCCGCGCAAAAGCGGCGCTCTATTCCCTGGTATTCATCCTGGGGCTGGCCATGACTTTCACCCTGCTTGGCGCGGCGGCCTCGGCCATGGGACAGGCGCTCGGGTTCATGGGAAGGTGGCTTTATATGGGCCTCTCCATAATTGCCGTCCTGATGGGGCTCCGGTTAATGGGCCTCCTTTCTTTTCCCTTCCCTTTTCAAAATACAAAGCCTGTTAAATCAAAAGGACTCTTGGGGGCATTTCTTCTGGGATTGCTCACGGGCACGGTTTCTTCGCCCTGCGCCACACCCGTGCTTGCGGTAATACTCGCCTACGTTTCCGCCAAGGGGAATATCTTATATGGCGGCTCGCTCCTTTTTACATATGCAATCGGCCACTGCGCCCTGATATTCCTGGCAGGGCTTTCTATCGGGCTTACCCAGAGCATTGTCCAATCAAGAGGGGTGAAGAATTTTTCCCTGTATGCGAAGAAGCTGAGCGGGGCGCTGCTCATGGCCGCGGGAATATATTTCGGCCTTACAAATTTCTAATGGATTTTATATGGTTTTGAAAGCTATGTTAAAGGTGGCGGGAGATGACGAACGCTTTATGCGCCTGTGGAAAAGGTCTGCGGAATATGCCCGAGCGTACATTATGGCGCGGGAGAGGCAAAAAGGCTGCGACGGATTAGGTTCCATGACCATGATGAAAGCCGAATTCAAAGAAGCACTCGACGGGCTCCTGGCATACTGCGCAACGAAAGACTATATCTCCCGAATTGAAGATTATGACCTCGACAGAGCCGCTGCGGCATTCAGGAAGGCGGAGCCCCCTTTTTAAAAGATCCCTTTATTTGACCGCCCTTTGAAATTCCCCTAAAATCTGGGAGTAGAGAGCGCGACATGCCTTCCGATGAGATCTATCTCGAGGACGACCCCCTCTGGTACAAGGACGCGATAATTTATGAGGTCCATGTGCGGAGTTTTTTTGACGGCAATAACGACGGGATCGGGGACTTCAAGGGGCTTACGGCAAAGCTTGACTACCTGAAAGACCTCGGGGTCACGGCTGTCTGGGTCCTGCCTTTTTATCCCTCTCCGCTAAAGGACGACGGGTACGACATCTCGGATTATTTCAACATCAACCCGGATTACGGGACCCTCAAGGATTTCAGGGAGTTCCTGAGGGAGGCGCACAGGCGCGGCATCCGGGTCATCACGGAGCTTGTCCTCAATCATACTTCTGACCGGCACGCGTGGTTCGAGAGGGCAAGGAGGGCAAGGCCCGGCACCGCCTGGCGCGAATTTTACGTTTGGAGCGATACCCCCGAAAAGTACAAAGACGCCCGCATCATATTCAAGGACTTCGAGACCTCGAACTGGGCCTGGGACCCGGTCGTCAAGCAATATTACTGGCACAGGTTTTATTTCCACCAGCCGGATTTGAATTACGACGCCCCGCAGGTCCACAAGGCCGTTTTCAGGGTAATAGATTACTGGCTCGGGATGGGCGTGGACGGCCTCCGGCTGGATGCCGTCCCATATTTGCACGAGAGGGAGGGGACCAACTGCGAAAACCTCCCCGAGACTTACGAGTTCTTAAAAAAGCTCCGGGCGCGTGTGGACTCAAAGCACCGCAACAAGATGCTCCTTGCCGAGGCCAACCAGTGGCCGGAGATGGCCGCGGCCTATTTCGGCGCGGGCGATATGTGCAACATGGCCTTTCACTTCCCGCTCATGCCGCGCATGTTCATGGCCGTTCAGATGGAAGACCGCTTTCCCATAATAGACATCCTTGAGCAGACGCCCCGGATACCGGAGAACGCGCAATGGGCATTATTTCTTAGAAACCATGACGAGCTTACGCTCGAGATGGTCACGGACGAGGAGCGCGACTACATGTACCGCGTATATGCCAAGGACCCGAGGGCAAAAATAAATCTGGGCATAAGGAGGAGGCTCGCCCCACTCCTCGATAATAACCGCAGGAAAATAGAGCTTATGAACATACTCCTCTTCTCCATGCCCGGCACCCCCGTCATCTATTACGGGGACGAGATCGGGATGGGCGATAATTATTACCTTGGGGACCGAAACGGCGTGCGCACGCCCATGCAGTGGAGCCCCGACCGGAACGCGGGGTTTTCGGGGGCCAACCCCCAGCAATTATACCTGCCGGTCATAATAGACCCCGAGTACCATTACGAGGCCCTGAACGTCGAAAACCAGAACAAGAACCTGTCCTCACTTCTGTGGTGGATGAAGCGCTCAATATCTCTAAGGAAGAAATTCAAGGCCTTCGGCAGGGGTAGCCTCGAATTCCTCCATCCGGCCAACTCAAAGGTGCTCGCGTTCATGAGGAGGTGGCGGGACGAGTTCATCCTTGTCGTGGCCAACCTCTCGCGTTTTTCGCAGGTGGCCGAGATAGACCTCTCCAAATATGGCGGGTGCATACCTCAGGACGTATTCAGCCAGAACGTATTCCCGACGATAAAGGAGTCCCCCTATGTGCTTACGCTCGGCCCGTACTGGTATTACATGTTCCTTCTCCTGAAGGAAAAGCGCGAGGCGATGAGGATAAGGTTCGAGGAAAAGGTCTTTCCGGAGATGGAGGCGAGGAGCCTCGAGAAAGTCTTTCAGGCAAAAGAGGGCGTCGAGCGCATCCTGCCGGGCTATTTCAGGGCATCCCGCTGGTTTGGCGGAAAGGGGCGCACGATAACCCGCGTTAGGATAGCGGACGAGGCCTCAATACCTGCCGGGGACCGGAATTTCCTCTTAGTGCTCGTTGATGTGCATTATACGGATGGGCTGCCGGAGACTTATCAGCTGGTACTCGGGGTCGCGTCGGGCGAGGGCGGAAGGCAGATTATAGATTCCGCGCCGCAGGCCGTGATAACCCGCATTAAGGCCCCGGAGGGGGAGGGCATCCTTTATGACGGCCTCTATGATGATGAGCTGAGAAAGGCCTTATTTGATTTAATATCACGGAGAAAGTCATTAAAAGGCAAAGGGGGAAGGATCATCGCATATCCGGGGAGGCTTTTCAGAAAAATCCTTGCCGGAAGAAATCTTCCCGCAAGCTCCGTTGTCTTAAGGGGCGAGCAAACGAGCACATCGATCCAATACGAGGACCTTTTCGTATTAAAATTCCCCCGGAAGGTGGAGCCGGGGCCAAACCCGGACCTTGAAGTTGTAAGGTTCCTGACCGAAGAGGCGGGCTTTCCCAATGTCCCCTCTTTCGCCGGGGCAATAGAGTACGGAAGGCCGGGAACGGAGCCCATTGTAATAGGCATAATGCACGAATTCATACCAAACGAGGGTGTCGCCTGGAACTTCACCCTCGAGACGCTAAAGACCTATTATGAAGGCGTGCTCGCGAAGAAGGGTCCGGGCCTCGATATCCCCCCCGCACCCACCGCCCTATTGGAAATGGACATATCTAAAATTCCCGAGATACTTGTGGAGCTTATAGGCGGTTATTATCTTGAGCTTGCGGGCCTTCTGGGAAGAAGGACGGCCGAACTGCACAACGCCCTTCTTTTGGGCCGGCAGGCGGATTTAGCCCCCGAGCCTTTCTCACTGCTATATCAGAGAGGCCTTTATCAAAGCATGAGGTCCCTTGCGAGGAGGGTATTTCAACTCCTCGCAAAAAACTTGAAGACCCTTCCGGAAGAGACACAGCGGGAAGGGGAGGCCGTCCTTGCGCTTGAGCCCGAGATACTGAAGCGCCAGCAGAGAATCATCGAGAAAAAGCTTACCCCCTTGCGCACGCGCATTCATGGGGATTATCACCTGGGGCAGGTCCTCTATACCGGGAAGGACTTTTACATCATAGACTTTGAGGGCGAGCCCGCAAGGGCCCTCTCCGAGAGAAGGCTTAAACGCTCTCCCTTGAGGGACGTGGCCGGGATGCTCCGGTCTTTCCAGTACGCGGCCTATTCGGCCCTCGCACAGCAGGCCTCTATAAGGCCCGAGGATATCTCTTCTCTGGCCCCCTTGGCGGACCTCTGGGCCTCTTATACAGGGGCGGTGTTCCTGAATAATTACCTGAAAACGGCCGGAGAGGCCCCTTATATCCCGAAAGAAAAGGCTGAGCTCGAGCTCATGCTCGACCTCTTCCTCCTCGACAAGGCGGTCTACGAACTCGGATATGAGCTGAATAATAGGCCGGGATGGGTTATAATTCCCCTGAAAGGGATACGAGCACTTTTAAAAGCCCCCGAAAAAGAGGAGGCATTAAGGTAAGTGGAGCAGAAGACCGAAAACGTAATTCACGGCGTAAGCCTCTTTACGAGCTTCGACATATACCTCTTTAAAGAGGGCAGCCACTTCAGGCTCCACGAAAAGCTCGGTTCTCATACCATGAGTGTGGGCGGCGTGGACGGCACCCTTTTTGCCCTCTGGGCCCCCAATGCCGAATGGGTCTCCGTGATGGGCGACTTTAACGACTGGGACCCGGACTCGCACAGGCTCGCCCCGAGATGGGACGGCTCCGGCATCTGGGAGGGGTTTATCCCGGGCGTGGGCCACGGCTCTCTTTATAAGTACCATTTAAAAGCCAGAGGGTCCGATTACAGGACCGACAAGAGCGACCCCTTCGCCTTCTACTGGGAAGTCCCCCCGCGGAGTTCCTCCATAGTATGGGACCTGGATTACGAATGGCGAGACCGCGAGTGGATGAAAGAGCGCTATAAGAGGAACGCCCTCGACAAGCCCATCTCCGTATACGAGGTGCATTTGGGCTCCTGGAGGAGGGTGCCCGATGAGGGGGACCGGTTTCTCACCTACCGGGAGCTTGCCCACGAGCTTGCCGATTACGTAAAGGAAATGGGCTTTACGCACGTGGAATTTCTCCCCATGATGGAGCATCCCTTTTACGGCTCCTGGGGATACCAGGTGCTGGGCTTTTTCGCCCCTACGAGCCGCTACGGGACGCCCCAGGATTTCATGTACCTTGTGGACCACCTCCATCGGAACGGGATCGGCGTTATACTCGACTGGGTGCCCTCGCACTTCCCGGACGACGTGCACGGGCTCGTCTATTTCGACGGGACGCACCTCTTCGAGCACGCGGACACCAGGAAGGGGTTTCATCCCGAGTGGACGAGCTACATATTCAATTACGGCAGGTACGAGGTGAAGGCCTTCCTCATAAGCAGCGCCCTTTTCTGGCTCGAAAAATATCACGCGGACAGCCTGAGGGTGGACGCCGTGGCCTCGGTGCTTTATCTGGATTACGGGAGGCAGGAGGGCGAGTGGATCCCCAATGAGTACGGCGGCAGGGAAAACCTGGATGCCATAGATTTCATCCGCCGGTTCAATGAGGCGGTCTACGAGTCCCACCCGGACGTGCAGACCGTGGCCGAGGAGTCCACGGCGTGGCCCATGGTCTCCCGGCCCTCTTATGTGGGCGGCCTCGGGTTCGGGATGAAATGGAACATGGGCTGGATGCACGATACGCTGAAATACTTTTCGCTTGACCCCGTCCACCGCAAATATCATCACAGCGAGCTTACCTTCAGCATCTGGTACGCCTTCTACGAGAATTTCGTCCTGCCCCTATCGCATGACGAGGTCGTATACGGAAAGGGTTCGCTCCTCGCGAGGATGCCGGGCGACCTCTGGCAGAAGTTCGCCAATCTGCGCCTTCTTTTCGGCTACATGTACGGCCATCCCGGGAAAAAGCTCCTTTTCATGGGAGGCGAGTTCGGCCAGTGGGATGAATGGTATCACGAGAAAAGCCTGGACTGGCACCTCCTCGAATACCCCCTCCACCAGGGGGTGCAGCTATGGCTCAAGGACCTGAATCATCTTTATAAGAGCGAGCCCGCCCTGTACGAGCGCGACTTCGAGATGGACGGCTTCGAATGGATGGATATGTCCGATTGGGAGAACAGCATCATCAGCTTCATCCGCAAGGGAAAGACAACGAAGGAAATAACCCTTGTAGTCTGCAACATGACCCCGGTGCCGAGGGTCGGCTACAACATCGGCGTTCCGCGCGAGGGTTTTTGGAGAGAGCTTTTAAACAGTGACGGCGCGGAATACGGCGGCTCCGGCATGGGCAACTCGGGCGGGGTCGAGGCCGCGCGGATACCTACTCACGGCAGGCCCTGGTCCCTCTCCCTCACCCTCCCGCCATTGGGCGTGCTGTTTTTTAAATCGGAGGGGTAAAAATTTCCCCATTTTCTTAGATTTTCAAATAAGGCCTCAAAAAGCCTTTTTTTACAGGCACTTAAAACCCGCTCATTGAAATTTTTTTTCAATTACCCCTCACCTGACCCTATTCTCTACGACTTATTGCCCCTCATCAATGGGTCTCCCTCTGTTTACAAAGAGCGGCCAAGCACTCAAAAGGCCTCTCAGCGAGCCCGTTGAGTGCTCGGCCTGGCGGGTGAAGTATAAAGGTAAAAGAGGTGTCGGCGTCAAGGGGAACTATGGCACTATTTCCATGTCCGGGTAAAGGAGGGGAGTGGGTTCCTTCCTGAAAGCCGCAATCGAAGAATTTGCCCGAGAGTGCGAGTTAGCTACGCTAATCAACCCCTGAAATATTTATTTCCAAAAGCTGCGAGGTGTTTGTGCGTAGGGGCGCCGCTTGCTGCGCCCAGTTTTAATTCGTAATATTTTCCGGGTCTTCCTCATCTTCACTGCTCGAATAATCCCACCCTTTGAGCCTTAAGGACCGTCTATGGTGGATATTAGGGTCGTATCGCACGGCTTAAAAATATCATTTAAGAGGGCGCGGCAAGCATCGCCCCTACATAAAATTCGGGATTTCTTCAGTCCTTTAACCCTTCTCCGTGAACGCCCTTATCGCCTCCTCAAGCCTCGCAAGGTCCACCCTCGTATTTCTGCAGGGGCCGAAGGGCCTCTCGTTGGGGACGCCCAAGATGGGGAGGGGATAGCTGTCGGCGATGCCGCTTGTCAGGTCCCGCTCGCAGGCCACGGCCACGATGGCCTCGGGCCTCACGTCCTTTACGATCCTTCTGGCGAGGTTTCCGCCCGTGGCCACGTGCAGTTCGAGTCCGTTCTCATCGGCTATTTCGATGATGTCCTTTATCTCGCATTTGCCGCACCGTTTGCAGTTATGGATATTTTTCGTGATCCGGACATCGCACTCATCCTCCTGAAGGCAATGGGGCAGGAGGAGAAGAAGTTTCCTCACCCTCACCCCTCCAGTCTCTCCGAGGACAAGGCGGTTGTTGAGCCTTATCGTGAGGGCCTGAAGGCGCTCTTTCAAGTCCTTCGAGAGCCCCCCCATGAGCATGAAAATGGGATAGAGCAGCTTGAGGAGCACAAGCCTTAAAAGCCTCATTTATTTTCAACCCCGTATATCATTCAACTCCTAACATTTAATATTAAAGGGTTCATATTAGTAAGATGTCCTTCCCGCTTGTCGGGAATCCTTCTGAAGAAAGACTCCGGACAAGCCGGAGTGACAAATAATTGAATCATACTTTTAATCACGGGAACTGAACCTGTCGCCTTTTTTTATATCCCGCCCCTGCATGAATTCCCTGACTCCCATAGGTTTCTTCCCTTCGGGCTGAAGCTCAATAATCGAAAGGAGCCCTTTGCCGGTCCCCACAAGGAGGTCGTCTCCTTCCGCCTTTTCGATCGCCCCGGGAGAGCCTTCTCCCGGAAGGGGCCTTGTCTTTATGAGCTTAACCCTTTCCCCCTTTAAAAAGGAATAGGCCCCGGGCCAGGGATAAACGCCTCTTATGAAATTGAAAAGCTCCGTTGCGGTCTTTTCCCATTTTACAAGCCCGTTCTCTTTTCTCAGCGGCGGGGCGAAGGTGGGCTCCCCCACTTGAGGGCGGGGTTTTATCGTCCCGTCCCTCATTCCTTTGAGCGTTTTTACCAGGAGTTCCGCGCCCATTGCCGAGAGCCTTGCCGAAAGAGTTTCGGCGGTGTCTTCTTCCGATACAGGGGTCTTTTCCTGCAAAAGGATGTCTCCGGAATCAAGCTCGTAAATTATGACCATCGTTGTAACGCCTGTTTCGCGCTCTCCGTTTATGATGGCCCAGTTTATCGGCGAGGCGCCCCTGTATTTTGGAAGAAGGGATGCGTGGACATTGACCGGGGCTATATTCGGAATCGACAATATCTCCCTGGTAAGAATCCTCCCGTATGCAACCACAATAATGAATTCAGGTCCTATTTTTTTCAGGTCCGCCATAAACCCGGGGTCCTTCATGGAGCGCGGCTCAAGCACCTTTAAGCCATGCCTTAATGCGGACTCTTTTACGTAAGAGGGCAGGGGGATTTTTGTCCTGTCCCTCGGGGCGTCCGGGCGGGTAACTACGGCCGCTATGTCTTCGCCCGCTTTTATGAGCGCTTCGAGGGAGGGGACTGCGAACCGGGGCGTTCCGAAGAAGACGATCGCCATCTATAGCGTTAGACTCTTCTTGGCTATCTTCTTCTTATAGAAGGCCCTTTTGATGGGGCTTAACCTGTCGAGGATGAGGGTGCCCTCAAGGTGGTCTATCTCGTGCTGGAGGGCTATCGCCAAAAGACCGGAGGCCTCAAGTTCAAGGGGCTTTCCCTCGCGGGTGAGGCCCTTAACGAACACTTTTTCGGCCCTCTGGACCGCGCCCGTGAGCCCGGGAAGGCTCAGGCAGCCCTCTTCGGTTTCCACCTCTCCCTCGGCCTCTACGATCTCCGGGTTGACAAGGACTATCGGGGGGTAATTCTTCCCTTCTTCCCCTTTCAGGCTCAGGTCAATGACGAGGAGCCTCCTGGAGACGCCCACCTGGGGGGCGGCAAGCCCTATCCCCGGGGCCGCGTACATTGTCTCGAACATGTCGTCTATCAGGCGCTGGAGGTCCCCGTTCAGTTCCGCCACAGGCAGGGCTTTCTTCTTCAGGACCCCTTCCGGATAAGTCCTTATCGCGAGCAGGCTCATTAATAAATTATATTATGTTTGGGCTTTTTTTGTCTTCCGGAGGAAGAGGAACTTGCTTGTGCCGTCGAAGGGGCCGGCGGAGCCGGAGACGAAGCGCTTGAGGCGCCTGTCATAGGATACGATTTCCTCCTCGTACTCCTCTTCGGGGGCCGAGAACGCGGCGTCGTAGTTGTCCCCGTAAAGGAGGGCGAGCCCCTCCACGAAGGCCTCCCCCAACATCCTGCCGGTCTCGTCGTAGATGTAAATCGCCTCGCAGTTGCAGCGCCCGCCAACCGTCTCCCCGAAATGCATCTGTATCGTATGGGGCTCCTCGGGCTCCCTGCCGCAGAAAGGGCAGCTCAAATTCCTGTATCTTTCCATCTTTTTAAATTATCTTTTTTAATTAAAACCGTTCAGGAACGGTATTCGGCGTTAATCCGGACGTATTCTTCCGAGAGGTCGCAGGTGAGGACCCTTGCGCTCCCGCCGCCCTGGTTCAGGTCAACGGTTATCTTGATCTCTTTATTTTCTTTCAATATCCTGTTTGCTTCCAAGTCTTTTCCCAGTGCGGCGCCCTTTTTTACAATGTTAAGCCTTTCCATGAAAATATCAACTTTTTCCTCATCGAGGGTTATGCCGCTTCTCCCCAATGCGGCCATGATCCTCCCCCAGTTCGAGTCGTTCCCGTACATCGCCGTCTTCACGAGAAGGGAATTGGCCACCGTAAAGGCCCCTTTAAGGGCCTCTTTCCCGCTTTTCGCCCCTTTAACGATTATCTCTATCAGTTTTGTGGCCCCTTCGGCGTCTTTCATAATCATTCGCGCAAGCTCGAAACAGATCGAATCGAGCGCATTTTTAAATTTTTTTAAGTCAGCGGAATTTTCTTTTAAAGGGTTATTGCCCGCCATTCCGTTTGCCATCATAAGCGCCGTATCGCTTGTCGAGGTATCCCCATCAACAGTAATCCGGTTGAAACTTTTTAGCGCGGCATCGGAGAGCATCTTTTTTAATTGGGTCTTTCCGATGGCGGCATCCGTCATTATGAAGCAGAGCATCGTGGCCATATCGGGCTGTATCATCCCCGCGCCTTTTGCGAATGCCGAGATCCTTATTTCTTTCCCATTTATATGGAGGTCTTTTGTTATGAATTTGGGGAAGGTGTCCGTGGTCATGATGGCCCGTGCCGCGTCCTCAAGGCTCGCTTTCCCGACCTCAGCGGAAAGCCTTTTAAGACCGGGGCGCATCCGGTCCATCGGCATCGGCGCGCCTATCACGCCGGTCGAACAGACGTAAACGAGATTCTCATCTATTCCCAATCCATTCGCGGCAATCTTTGCCGTCTCTTCGGCGTCCTTCATGCCCTGTTTCCCCGTGCACACATTGGCGTTGCCGCTGTTTACTATAATGGCCCGGCCTCTCCCGGACTTTATCCGCTCCATATCGAGTTTTACGGGGGCGCCTTTTACTTTGTTTGTCGTAAAGAGGCCCGCCGTGGCGGCCTCGACTTCTGAATAGACAAGGGCGAGGTCTTTTCTGCCGGGCTTTTTAATCCCGGCCTCTGCCGTGGCGAGTAGAAAACCTTTCGGAAGCATTTAAGGAAAGAGGGCTATCTGTTTTAGCCCGGCGTCTTCAGGGAAGCCCATCATTATGTTCATGTTCTGGACGGCAAGCCCCGAAGCGCCCTTTACGAGGTTATCGATTGCGGAGACGATTATTAGGGTATTGGTCCTTGCATTCACCTTGAGCCCTATATCGCAGCGGTTTGTGCCCTTTACGGCTTTTATATTGGGGAACTTCTCGGCATCGAGCACCCTCACGAAGGGCTCGCCCCGGTAAATCTTTTTATAAATGGAAAGGACTTCTTCAGTGGATGCTTTTTTTGCGAGTTTCGCGTACGCGGTCGTAAGGATGCCCCTATCTACGGGGAGAAGATGAGGAGTGAAATTCACCCTGACCGGTTTTTTTGTTATTCCCGAAAGCTCCTGTTCTATTTCGGGCGTATGCCTGTGAGCGGCTATCCCGTATGCCATAAAGCCCTCGTTCATCTCGCAGAAGGAATACTTCACGTCCGCTTGCCTTCCGGCGCCGGAAGCGCCCGACTTGGAATCTATGACAATGCCTTCCGTCTCTACAAGGCCGGACTTCAAGGCCGGATAAAGGCCGAGTATCGCGCCTGTGGGATAGCAGCCCGGGTTGGCGATAAGGCCTGCATTTTTTATCTTAGCCCTGTGGAGTTCCGGGAGGCCGTAAACGGCGTTTTTAAGGACCGCTTTATATAAATGGGGCGTCTTGTACCATTCCTCATAGATTGCCGGGTCCTTGAGCCTGTAATCGGCGGAGAGGTCTATGACCTTCTTGCCTTTTTTGAAAAAAAGGGCCACGGCGGCCTGCGAGGCGCTGTGCGGGAGGGCCATGAAGAAGAGGTCGGCCTTTTCGAGGAGCGCGTCCGGGACCAGGGGCTCATAGACAAGGTGCTCATATCCCGCAAGGTGCGGGAACAACTCGGCCGGACTTTTCCCAAGGGACCTTTCGCTCGTTGAGGCAGTTACTTTTACATGGGGATGGAGGGCCAGTATGCGCAGGAGTTCCGCGCCCGTGTAACCGCTCCCTCCGCAGATGCCGACATTAATCATTGCCCGAAATCTTCCCCTAAAATAAGGATTACTAAGAGCCTGTCCTACAAATACCTTTTCCTGATTCAAGGGCCAAATATCTTGTAGCCGCAACCTTCATTGCTATATGAACGCGCTATATGAACGCAGGCTAAAGCCTGCGGCTACATTACTCGGACAGGCTGGATCCCCTCTCCCGCTTACTACCTGCAGGGCCAAGCTTCGCGGCATGACGAAATCACCCTTATGAGTTGCTCCCGGGGGGGCGGATTATCTCTTCGAGAACTGGAACCTTCTCCTGGCGCCCCTCTGCCCGTATTTCTTTCTTTCCTTTATGCGGGGGTCTCTCGTGAGGAAGCCCTCTTTTTTGAGCCTCGGCCTCAACTCGTTGTCCATCTTCGTCAAGGCCCTCGAGATGCCGTGCCTTACGGCCCCGGCCTGCCCGCTCATCCCGCCGCCCTCCACGCTGACCAGGATGTCATATTTCCCGGAAAGACCGCACAGCTCTATGGGCTGTCTCAACATCATCTGGAGGGTCTCCCGGGGAAAATACTTTTCGACGGGCTTCTCGTTCACGGTAATCTGGCCGTTGCCGGGAGAGAGGACAACCCTGGCGACAGATGATTTTCTCCTTCCCGTGGCGTTGTATCTTATCTCTGCCATTTCTCCTTCATTTCTCCTTATTGTCTCTCCTTATAATCTCCCTTGGGATTAAATAGAAAGAATTTCGGGCTGCTGCGCCTCGTGCGGGTGGCTGGCGCCGCCGTACACCTTGAGCTTCATGAGCATCTTTTTCCCGAGCCGGTTCTTGGGGAGCATGCCCCAGACGGCCTCCCGGACCACCTTTTCGGGCTTTCTCGCAAGGAGGCTCCTCGCGCTCTCCTCCCTGAGCCCTCCGGGGTAGTTCGAGTGCCTGTAGTAGAATTTCTGGTCGAGCTTCCTGCCGGTGAGCCTTACCTTTTCCGCATTTATCACGACAACGAAATCCCCGGTGTCCACATGCGGGGTGAATATCGCCTTATGCTTTCCCCTGAGATACACGGCTATTTTGGTGGCGAGCCTTCCCAGGACCTTGTCCGTGGCGTCGACCACGTACCAGCCGCGCTCTATCTCGCCTTTTTTCGCAAAACGGGTCTTCATTGTCCACCTCGTCAATGGCTTTATCAATTCCAGAATTATATAAAATATAAGAAAAACTGCCCATTTGTCAACCAGGGAATAGCTCCAAAGGCCTAAAATCCTGATTTTGCCGCCTTTTAAAAATAAAACTTCAAATTGCACTGGACTTAAATGCTTAGTAGTATACGATTTAGATAGGAGAGGCGCGTATTTATCCAAACAAGACGGAGGAAAAATATGGGATCCAAGCTTCTAAGAGGAAAGATCGGAATACTGTTCCTTATGGCGGTCCTTCTGGTCTTTGCGGCCGCGTCATGGGGGGCCGAATATGCAAACCCCCAGCTTCTCGCGGACGCAAAGCTCGTTGCGGAAAACGCCGGCAAGCCGGACTGGGTAGTAATAGACTGCCGCGACCGGAAGGACTATGATGCGGGCCACATCCCCGGGGCCGTAAGCCTCGGCGCCCCTTGCGGAAAGGTCTTGAGGGACACGTCTCTCAGGGTGAAAAAAACGGAGGACCTCGAAAAAATGTTGGGCGAGGCCGGGGTGAGCATGGACAAGAACGTCGTCGTCTATGCCGATGCAAAGCTTATAACGAGCGCCTCGGTGGCCTTCTGGGCGCTCGAATACCTTGGCCATGACAAGGTCCGCTTGCTGAACGGCGGCATAGAGGCGTGGAAGGGGGAAGGAAAGGCCCTCGACACCGCAGAGACGGCCCCGCAGCCCGCA
>Ga0214473_10001539_pt1 | contig 30184 bp, 68 predicted proteins | sample RVTome_7_FD_203509 | JGI IMG/M metagenome (GOLD analysis project Ga0214473, IMG submission 203509) | Soil microbial communities from uranium-contaminated site in the Upper Colorado River Basin, Wyoming, United States - RVT98D197 | ecosystem: Environmental > Terrestrial > Soil > Contaminated >...
CTTCTCTGCGAAACGCCTCTCCGTCGCGAGGGCGATGCTGTTGTTACGGAGACGCTGACCGTTCACGGATTGACGGTTGGTCTACGCGCCCTCATGGGTGGAGGAAGGAACGCTCGGTGATGAAGCAGCAAGACACCCCAGATCCAACGGAGCCAATCACGGCGGAGGCGAGCCCTCCGCCTAAGCTGCGCTACGACCTTCAACGGCGCTGCATGACGCGATGCCAAGCCAACGACGACGGCATGTGTTACGACGCTTCCATTTGCCCGCAATTGCGGGACGGCGAGCCAGCGCGCAGTGGGCGGCACTGTCCGCTCGATACTCAAGAAGAGGGTGACTAGGTGCGCGGGGCAACGAAAGACGCAGGTGCAACCGTGAAGCAACAGAAGACGGCAGCTCGCGCTCACAGCGATACGCGAACCCCAAACCCTCCACCTAAACGGACTCGCGACTCGTCGCCCCGTCACTCCGTCTTGCTCGACCGTGCCGGCAACGTGGTGCGACGTCTTCCGGTCCCTCGCGGCAATACGTTTCTCCTGAACGTTCGCGATGGCCACTACTACGACGCCGCGAATACAACGACGTTCGTGCGGCGTGTGGGCGCCGAGCCGGGGTCGTCGAGCCTTTTTCTGCGCGTTCCCTGTCCGGTGCGGAGGTGCGACGCTTGGCCGGGATGGGCATGTGGGAACTGTCACGCCGACCCGATTCACCGGTCGCGCATCGTCGCAGCGCTGAAGGCGTTCGGGTCCGAGAAAGCTGCGGTGCGGCCGTGAAGCAGCAAGACATCCTAGACCAGACAGAGTCCGTCACGGAGGAGGCGGTTCCTCCACCTAAGCACCACAGATGGTGCCCCGGTAGTCGTACGTGTGACAACTGCGGTCTTGACTACGATTGGAGCGAAGAATCGTGCGGCGCTCCACTCCCGCCAGCCGATGCGCGCCGTAAAAGGACCCCATGAGCACCCTGAAGCAACAAAGGACGGCGGACACGGCGGAGCCAGTTACTCGAGCAGCCGAACCCTCCTCTGAGGAATCGATCATGCTCGCATCCGGAAGGACAATGGACTCCACCCCGAGCCCCCTATACTTCTGGAAACGTCGCGACCGTGGATCATTCAGGCGCGCCGACGGGTGGAATCGGGTAACCGATAAGCCGTTCACTCGCGAGGAGCGTCGTGAGTACGCGGCTCGTGTCGTTGCCCAGTGGAGTGCGTGGGCTGAGGCGGAACTGGATAGCGCGAAGCCGGAGTCCTCACCGTGAAACCAACACGACATGGCAGACCAAAAGGAGCGGACCGTGAATCCCAACCTCTTCCTGCTACCTGACGATGATGTCATCGAGAGGAGCGCGGCGTTCGACATCCGAGCCGCCGGGTGGGCCGTCGCCGTTCACAAGGACTACCGCATCGGCGAAAAGTCCTACACGTTTTGGCTCTTCACGAAGGACGACCGCTGCGTGAAGGGCGAGGGGCGTTCTGACGCCGAAGCGCTTGACGCAGTCAGGTTAAAACTCAGGGGGCAACCGTGAAGCAGCGAGATATTCCTGGCCCGGCGGAGCCGGTCACCGAGGGGGCTGTTCTTCCATCTAGCCCGAGGCTCTACGCCGATCGCAAGCCATGGGAATTGGAACCCCACTACTCCGCACACGTCGCCGCGATGACGGCGGAGCGGTTGCATGACAAGGCGGCCATCGCGGCCGAGTTGGCGTTCCGCGATGCGCAGATCGAGCAGCTCAAGCACCAGATGACGCGCATGGTGTTCGACGGTCGCGAGTTGGGGTGGGACTAAGTGAGCACGCAACGGAGACCGGCTGCTTGCGTGGAGCATAGCCAAAGAGAGGTAATTCGTTGACCAAGAATCTTCGTTCGTCGAGAGCTCCAACTCTATTCGTCGTAGGCTCCCGTGGGTATGAGGGAGGCCCGCTACGGTTTATGCGTGATGGTGGGGGACTCACGCTGGTTCTCGAACGAGCTCAACGTTTTGTGGGTCGTCCGACTCACGAAGAGTTGCGCAGAATGGGGTTTGAGGGATGGTTCCCTATGTCGGTGAATAAAGCAAAACTGGAGATGCGAAGGTCAAAATGAAAAATGAAAAGTGGGGAGTCTACGAGAACATCAACAAGAGCCGGTTCGTCGTCGGCATGATCGGCGAGCACCTGAACCTGCCTCCGACGATGGGGGCCAACGCTCCATTGGTGCGGGCTTTCGAGACCAGGAAAGAGGCTCTGGAATTTGCGCGGATTCCCGACGGCATCGACTTTTCGCTCACTAATCGTGGCGCCAACTTGGTCTGAGGTAGAGAACCATGCACACCGGTCCGATGTCGGAAATGGACGGAGACTTCACGAAGTCCGAGAAGGGGCCGCCCTGCCGCAAGTGCGGCGGAGGTCCCGTGGTCCGTGAAACCTGGGAATCGAGTTGTGGTGGCTACGAGGACTACAAGTACACGTGCCAGGCGTGCGGAGACGTGCGTTGGGTCGACGGAGGCGACTCATGAACCATTCCACGGTCATTCTTACTCCGCGCGGCTGGTTTCCGAACCATCAGCTAACCGGCGGCAACATCCCTCCGGTTCAGATCATCATCCCCTACGACGTGTGGGTCGGCTTGGGAAAGCCCGGAAGCATCGACGAGTTTCACGAACGGAACGCCAGGCTTTGCACCTGCTCACCCCGATGCCCGGTACACGGATGAAGATCCCACGCCCACTCACCGTTCGCCAGATCAAGGCGCACCTTCGCCTCGGGGAAATCAACGCGATCGAGCTCGACCGGTCGATGCGCTGGAAAATTCCTCGAGAGCGTCCTCCTGGGCTTCTCGAGGCCATCGCCGACGTCAGGCTTGCGAACGCCGCGGCGAAGAAGACGAGGAGGCGGAAGTGAAATGTGCTCATTGCGATCAAGTCGAGTCGATGCACTCCACTGACGGGTCTTGCGAGCGTGGAACTTTGTGGACTCCGGTCGATTCTCCTGTCGTCGAGGCGAAGTCCCGGGAGCCTTCGCCCTCGAGACAAATGTCTTTCGTTCTGAACGAGCGAGAGACCGTTCGAGCTCGTGACTTCATGGCGACGCACGACGAGCGGCACGGAAAATCCCTCGCCGCCATCGGAGGGCGTTTCAACTTCGAGTTTCATGTGACCAGCGTGGGGAACTTCTGCACGGTGATTTGTTCCTGCGGAGCCAAGCAGGACGTCACCGACTACGACGCCGTTTGAAAGGAAGCGATGTCCCCAGCCGAGTTTCTCTTCGCTCTTCTCGTCCGAGAAGCTCCCGCGGTCGGTCGAAGCGCCAAGCTTTCGACGGAATGGAAGGCCGAGGTTGAGCTCGCCGTCGAGCTCGACCAAAAGGTGGGCTCCGCCGGGGCTTTGGTCTCGCCTGACGTCGACACGGCGATTCTCGACGCGGCGCGGTGGTACGAGGCGCGTCTCCGGAGCCGCCCCAAGGACGGAGACTGCAAGCCCACGCCCGACAAGGCGGCCCCTGGGGGCTTCCGGATGGTGTGCACGGCCATCGGCCCCCTTCAGCTCCAGGTATCGGCTCTCCGGGCGATTCTGGGGACGCCGGAGGCCATTTTGATGGGACTCTCAGAACCAGTGACGTTTCCATCCCGGCAGAGCCGGGATCAGGCTCTCAAAGCTTTGCTTCGAGAGCCTGAGACGGGCGTTCGGGCTGGCTACGCGGGGCTTCTTCGCTGGAAGGCCCTCTGCGGGGGCCCTCCGGGCAGGTGGCTCACGGCCTGGGGATGGGGCAAATGTCCGAAGGGCGAACGAACAATCGATCGGGAGGCCGTCAGACGCTGCGAGCTCACTGTTATCCTCCTGACGAGTCGCGGTTTCTTTGGTCCCGGCGGGGCCGGGACAAACCCCACCTCCGGTGAGGTCTGGAAGTGTGGTCACGAGGGTCGCAAGATTCAAGATCCCCACGACGCGAGTCTTCTCAAGTGGGCGAAGGAAGAAGCAGAGCATGACGAAAAAGCCGGCAAGTAGAATCTCGATGGAAGAAGAATTCATCGATTCCCTCGTTCAGAGCCTGACCCGGTCACACAGACAGACGATGGAGCTGCTCGAGCTCGCAACGAAGCTCCAGGCAGAGAACGAACGCCTTCTCGTCAACCTCGAGCGGACGAATGAGCTCAACAGCGAACTCCTGAAGACTTTCGGAAGAGATCTGGGGATGGACCCGAAGGTGTTCGAAAAGGGGTATGTGGCGAAGATCGACCGAGAGGTTCGTGAGCTAATCGAACGGTCTTTGCGTGGAGCTCGGTCATGAGCAGAAAGAAGACGTTCGGGATTGGTCTCCTCGACAAGGAGTTCGACGACGACCCGGCGGAAGTAGATCCGTACGAGCGGCTCGTCTTCGGAGCTTTCGACGGCGACATGCGTGGGCGTCCCGAGAAGGGGCCCGGCGGAATGTCTCGAGCGACGTTCGCACGAAGGAAGCGAAAGACCGTGAGCACGGACGAGCCGGAAACGGTGTTCTTTCCTGAAGACGCGCCGCCGGGATGGGCAAAGCCGTGAAGGTGTGGTTCGGGGACCGGTACATCGAGCGGCCTTTCAAGGAGCTCCTGATCGAAGCCCTCCTGACGCCGGTATTCGTCCTTCTCGCCTGGCTTCAGGGGTGGATCTGAGCCCCTCGTCTTCCCCGGCCAGGGAGAGTATGCTCGTCGGGCCCGGCAGGGCCGGGCTCCCGGCAAAGCCCGGGATTTTCGCATGACGTCACCCGCCGACATGGTCCTCGCCTTGCCTGGGCTCAAGGCCACGGGAGCTGCCTTCATCCAAGCCCTCTGGAACATGGCGCAGCGGAACGGTTGGGATCCGTCGGGCATTGCTCTCCTCATCGCGAGCGAAAGTGGGTTCCGGGCGGACGCCAAAAATCCGGATCCCAATTCAACGGCGACCGGGCTCATCCAATTCATCGAGAAGACAGCGATTGGCCTCGGGACTACGACGGCTGCGATTCGGAACATGAGCGCCATCGAGCAGCTTCCGCTCGTCGAGAAGTATCTCAGGCAATCCTTGAAGAGCAAGGTTCCGGACCGCATCGAGGACTACAAGTTCGCGGTTCTCGGAAGGCCAGACCTCATAGGGGCTAGCGACGACACGGTGATCTTCCCTGGAAGCAGCGACCCGAAGTCGGCGTACCAAATGAACCGGCGGTTCGATAAAACGAACCGCGGAAACATCAACGTCGGTGACATTCGTCAGAAGATGCGGAACATCCTCTCGTCGGCCGGCGGCTACATCGACGTGAAGAAGCTCGCGGTGGCGGGAGGCGCCATCGAGCTAGCTCTTCTTCTTGGTGGTCTCGGCTGGGCTTTCCTTCGCAGCCGGAGGGCTCGCGCGTGAGGAAGGTCATCCCGCGACCGAAGTTTTTGCACGACGCTTCTAAGCTCTGGTCGAAGCCGATGAAGGAGGTCGTTGCCGCGTACGTGGAAGAGCTAGAGAGCTACATCTACGGGCTTGAGTCGAGCGTCCTCATGGAACTCTGCACGAAGGAGACCGGCGTGGATCCGAACAAACCTCCCCATAATGTTCCGTGCCCGCGGTGCTTTGCCTGGGCGCTCGAACACTGTCGGAACGAGCCCCGTCCGAACGGCGGTGCAGATCGCTGGCCTGACACGAGCCTTCTACTCTCCGAGCCTCACCTCGAACGCTACGACCACTACAACGACCACCCGGAGTATCGGGTACTGAGTCTTGGAGGTTCTTCGTGAGGAAGACCCATCGGGAGATTGCCGAAGAGATCACTCGGCGGGTTCGTGCTGTTGCTGCCATTGCGGGGGACTCTCTCGACGTGACGATCAATCTGACGGAAGTCGAGCGCCGGGTTGGAGTCCGCCTCGCTGAACTCTGGCTTTCTGGAGAAGCGGAAGCCTCGGTTCGGGTCGAGTGGCGTGCCGATGGGCCTCGAACGGCGTTCCGTGTCGTCATTCGGCGAGCCGACGGAATGATCGAGCGGGCAGAAGACCTTTCTGCCGAGAAGATTCCGAAGACGGTTACGGAGAGCGCATGACGCCCTTCAAGAAGATTCTGGAAGCCCTCAGCCGAGGGAAGGGGTCTTGGTCATTGGAAAGCTTGGACGGCAAGTTGTCCTTCGCCGTTGGAGCCCCGAACGCCGTCAAGGTTCAGGATGGCTGCATCGTCGTCATCGGAATCACGCACGAAGAGCTCATCCGTCTCCGGGACGCCGCCAACGAGCTCCTCGGCAAAGCCAACACTCTTCCGCCCCCACCGAAAACCTGATGCTCGAGAAACGCCTCCGCATGAACGGGTGGTTCGGCACTGAAGAAGTGCCGGCGGTGAGGTTCGAGGCGAAGGACGTTCCTCCCGAGGAAGCGGTACGCCTCAAGGTGACGACCGAGGTTGCCTTCAGGGGGCTCGAGCTCGTCGTCGAGGAGGGTGACGCCGGGTTCGACATCTGCGCTCTTTCGGTCGACGGAGTGAACCAGCTCACGGGTGGAGGGGCTCTGGGGGCTCCTGTTCCGGCTCATTTGGTGAACGACGACCCTCATCTGGTCTTCCCGTTTTCCAAGGACGGCGGCGAGCTCGAGATGGTCGTCGTGAACCGGTCGTACGGCGGGCCCGCTACCTTTCGGGCTTTCGTTCTCGGCCGAGTGAAAAATCCCGTGGAAACCAGAGAGACGGTGCAGCCATGAAGAGAATCACGGAGAAGGAGATGCTCCTCACTCTCGCCACGATGGCGCTCCTCGACGATGACTTCACGGCGCACGACGTCATCGAGTCGCTTTCGGCTCTCGGTTACCGCGGCATCGTGGTCGAGGCTCGCGAAAACGTGAAGGCTTCGAAGAAGGCTCCCCGAAAGAAGCACAAGTGACAGGCGGCCGGTACCTTTCCGAGTATGTGAAGCATGCTCTCTCGGAGCTATCGGTGAAACCACTCCGTCAGATCCAGCACGAAACGGCGAAGGTCTGGTACGGACGGGCCATCGCGGCAGTGAAGCTCGGAAAGCCGGCGGACGCCATCGAGTATGCTCACGAATCCATCGAGCATGCCGCTCTCTCCGGCGACGATGGCTTCCTCCGAAATATCAGGGAAGGGCTCCGTATCCATGGCGTCTCGCTCTAGAAAACCGGCCAAGAAGACTCGTCGTTCTTCCGTTCCGATCAGCGAAAAGTACGAGCGTCTTCGTCGTAGCTTCAGGAGACTGACGAGAAGTTTCGACATCATCGCCGACGCCAATAGGCGTTTCATCGTCGTCAACCAGAGCATATATGCCTCGAACGAGAAGATGCACGAGACCCTCCTCTTGGCGGAGAAACTCATCGGCGACTTGAAGGGCGATTACGAACGGGTTTTCAGTGAGAACAAGAGGCTCCATGCCGATCTTCTGCGCGTGGTCGAGGGGAAGTTCATGGACGTTGCGATGGAACGAGCTCGTAGCGTGCCAGGGCACAAGCCCTCCTAAGGTGTCAACGGGATTCCGAAGCTCCGCTACCTGAACCGTGACGATACGTGTGTTGCCGACAAACGTAGTGGTTCGGATAACTTATTATCTTGAACACTACGCGGCAGCTTGATAGGTAGGGCGTCCGCTTCGGTTCGCCGAAGCCCGGGCATCCTCACCAGGGTGGTGAGGGTGTTCCGTCTACATCATCGAAGGGAACGAAACGAATGGCTAAGTCCAGGTCCAGAGGCAAGGGTGTGAGTGACGAGGGAACCGAGGGTTCGTCCGGAGCCGACGGCGGCGACGACTTCGATGCCCCCGGAAGTTTCGAAGACGTCGGTACTCCTGACGTCGATGGTTGGTTCAAGCCGGCCGAGGGAGCCAAGTTCCTCGGGCAGGTCGTCGGCCGCATCCAAATCGAGAACGACGACGGCAAGATGCGCGACGTCGTTCTCGTGAAGCTCGAGAAGCCGTGTGCGAACGCGGTCGTCGAGGGCCAGGACGCGGAGCTCGAAGCCGGGCAGGTGCTCGGAGTCGGCGTTCGCTCCAAGCTCACGGACCTTCTCTACTACGTGGAGAAGAAGGGTCGGGTTTTCGCCCGGGTCGAAGGCAAGCAGAAGCTCAAGGGCGGCCGGACCATGTGGCTCTTCACTCTGAAGTGCGAGAAGGGCAAGCGTGCGGCGCCTCCGGCTCCGATCACGCGGAACTCCGCGGCGAGCGACGGCGACAACGACGTCGGGTTCTGAGCCGTGCCGAGACCGGCAACGAGCCGGCCTCCGGGTGAGCACCTGGCCTCTCTTGCCCGGATGGTGCGTCAGATCGACGCCGACACGAGGATGAGCGCACGACGCCGCCGGTCGGTGAAGACGCTCCTCATGAAGGCCATGACGGAGCTCCAGAGGGAGCTCACGAAGAGGTGAGCCCGGGCAGGGCCGGGTTCATTCCGGTTCTACCGGGATGAGAGGAGAACGGCAGCAGTGGGCGGCAAGCGATTCATCTGTCCCCACTGCTGCCGTGCCGGTGGCAAGATAGGCGGCGCCGTGCAGGGAGAGCTCGTCTGCGGACTCTGCATTGCGGACGGCCTCCGGGTGAGAGAGGTCGTGTTTCTCATCTACAAGGCTCTACCTACTGCGCGTAAAAGCGGTAAACCTATCCCGGAGCTCATCGTTGGGCTCTTCGTCGGTTGGTGTATGTTGAGAAGGCTCAATGATCTTGCCGCCGAAGGACAGGCCCTAATCGACAAGTGGAGGAAACAGGATGCTGTCGATCAATCCTAAGTGGGTCCTCGAGCAGGTCGGCGTAGAAATGGATGAGGAAACGGCTGAGCTCGTGACCTTCTTCATGCTGCGGTTCAAGGCGGCGCCGAACAAGCGGGAGTTTTTGAAGGACTGCCTCCGAAAGGCAATGAGCCAGGTGGACGAGGTCGGACCCGTCAAGCGGAAGCGGAAGAAGAGCTGATGACCGTTCCGGAGCTTGGGCAATGGCTCTCGATGCGAGGGCTTCTCCTCGCGGTGAAGCCGGGGTCCGGAGCCCAACGCTGGGAAGTGGTTCTTTCGCCGAGCGTGGTGCTCGAGACGGCGGAGAGCGATGAGCGGGGAACGACGCACATCTTCGACACGGACTTCGAAAAGTGTCTGACCCTGGCAATGGTGGCCTGGGACGAGACTTTCGGGGAGGGTGCCCGCGCCTCATGACGATTTTTCACGTTCAGTTCGGCGTCGACCCGGAGTTCCGGGCGGCGATCTCGACCGAGTCGACGCTCGTGCCGAGGGTTCGGTTGAGCACGCGGGGCAATGCCTGGCACTCGAAGAAGTTCACGGCGATGACGCCGTTCATTCAGGCGGCGATCGATGCGGTGCACGAGCCTCGGAAGTTTCTCAAGGTCGTGTGGTGGAAGAACGTCCTCTCCGTCGGGGCCGCCTACAAGGAGCACAAGCACAGCGGGCTCTGGTCTTTCGTCTACCACCTCACCGACGGGTCCCCCCTCTACTTCAGAGCCCCGGATGGAATCGAGACGGCTTGGCCGGCCGTCGAGGGGCAGATCATCGTCTTCCCGAGCAGAATGCCTCACCGAACGGACAAGATCTCAAGCGGCCAGCGAATCTCCATCGCCGGAAACCTCTTCTACGAGAAGGAAGATGCCTCATGACCGATTGGCTTCGGACGATAGGCGAGAAGCTCGTCGACATCGCGGATGCTAGAACTCTTCGCCGTTCTAACGAGCGAGAGAACCCATTCGAGACCGATCTGCGTGAGGCTCGGATGGAAGCTCGGTACGAGGGGTTCATCACGAAAGCAGAGGCCCTCATCTCCGCACTCAAAACTCCCGTCGTTCTTTGTGGGGTCACGATCCATCCGGAGATCGACTCTGAGTTGATGAAGGTCGGAGTGTTCAGAATGGGTGGAAAGGCCGCTCTTCTCAGCAGCAGGGGCGTGGAGCGGCAGCTCGTTTTCGACGTTAACTACCCAATGAAGAGCTTCATCCTTCGCGCCTGGGGAGGCTGCGTCATAACCGAGGTCATGATCGGAAACACTTCGCAGCTCATTTCCCATGGAGGAGGTATCTCCGAGGGAAGGTTCGGTGAGTTGGAGGTCGGCCGGCGGCTGTCGGTCCTCATCGGGCTTCCAATTCAGGAAGAAAGATGATTTCTACGCCTCGTAACCCGGACCCGGTCCTCGCAGCGAGCGTGGGGAGGCTTCTCTTCTCGGATAGCCTCGTGTGGCGCCATCACAAGATAGGGCTCCTCCAGGCCTATCTCGTCGAAGCCCTCGCCCCCGGCGAAACGGAGACCCGCCTCCACGTCTGGCATCCATCGCTCTGCCTCTCGGACGAGGACTCGGGGAGGATGCATGACCACCGGTTTTTACTGACGAGCCAAGTTCTCCTTGGCGCCATACACGACACGGAAATAGATCTCCATCTCGAGTGGGAACGTCAGAACAGACCTCCTTCGAGCGAGTGCTACCAAATCTGGAACATCCAAAATGCTCGGAGCGCTCAGGCAGACGGTAAGCACTGGGTACGGCTCGAAGAGGGGCACCACATCTACAGCATCAAGAAGACCGAACACGTCTACAGCAGGGGGTCGACGTACTCGTACATGCCGAGAAAATTTCATCGCTCGGACGTGAAGGAGCTTACCGTTACGGTCTGCACGAAGAAGCTCCAGGCTAACTCGCCAGCACGCCTTCTCGCTCGCCTCGGGAAAGAACCTCAGCACGCTTTCGACCCTACGCCTGGTCACGGGGAAGTGCGCGAGTCCTTCAGAGATCTGCTTCGTGAGGCTGGAGCCCTGCTCCTCGCCGTAGCGAGGGCGAAGTGATCTTCTTCCGCATCAAGGCCTGGCTTCTCGTCGGCAACTTCTTGGTCTACCTCTCGAAAAAGTTCAACAACTTGAGTGCGTACGCCATCGGTAGAGCACAGGCTCTCATCGAAGGGGTCAAAAGGAGTTCTTGAATGGTCGGCTTCGGCAATCGGTCTCGAGAGAAGTCGTGGGGCGGCGGAACGGCATTCTCGTTCGAGTCGAAGAAGGACCCGCGCTTCAAGGGAGCCGGGTCGGCCTCGGGCATGATGTCGGCCGAGGCGGAGATCACCCTGGCGATCGAAGCCCTCGAAAAGCTCTACGGAGTCACGGCCCCGGACGACATCGAGACTTTCGCGATGAAGGAGTAATCCCATGAACATTCACGACATCATTACTGTCAAAGGCCCCACACCATCGAAGGCTGCGGCGGACAAGATCAGCGACTTGGTTCAGCGCACTCAGGACGCGCTCGGGTGGTACCGGGTCATCGGCCGACAACATTCTCAAATTGAGAAGCTCGAGGAGCTAGCGAGCGAGCTTCGGGGCTCGCGCATGGATATTCTTCTGGAGCACGGCTACCTACCGAAGCCTCTTCGCAAATCGCTCTACGTGGAGTACCAGGCGAACCGCTACGGCGAGAGGGCGGATGTGAGGGAACATGGGTTCGACGAAGACGCCGTGACTCGAGTCGCCGACGCTCCGAAGACGAGTTTGAGCAGTCTGCGCGATCTCGCCTCCAAGTTTGGTTTTCCGATCATCCCTATCGACTACGTTTCTGAAGACGTGCGCCGGCCAGCAGAAAAGATGGCCTACGAGCTGGAGATTCGCTCGGGTCTCGGTTTTCAGACGTACATCATGGGTCCCATGGGGATCTACTCCGCACAGAACCATAGCGACTCCGATGTCGATCTGCCGGTCTATTCGGCTGGAACCTCTCTCGCCGCAGCCCTGCTCACGATTCCTGCTCTACGCTCTTTGAAGCGGGAGATGATCGAACTTCGAGACCAGGTAAGAGACATCGACAAGCGCCTTGGTCGAGTTGCGCAGGATGTCAAGGGCTTGCAGGAGCAGGTGTCTCTTCTCAGTGAAGAGGTCGCTTCCGCTCGGCGAGATGCGGCGCTGGCTAGAAGCGCTGCGGATAGAGCGAGCTTTCAGGCTCTCTCCAGATTGCAAAGCAGTGCCTTTTACCTGGAGGACCCCATCGCGGTATCCATTCCTCCCGGCATGAAGATCGCCGGAGATGGCTGGGCGGTGATCGGACCTTGTTGGGGGCCGGACTTCGAGCAAATCGTGTTCGAGTCTCTCGACCTGAAGGTGAAGCCAAACCAGAGAAAGTCCCTCCAGAAGAGATGGCCACTACAACTTCCGACCCGGTACTAAAGGAAGGGGTTCTTCTGATGCAAGCGATCGAGACCAGCACGAGGATGGCGGCCATTCAGATCCGGGTCCGAGCCGAGACCGGAGCGAAAACTCTCATGAGCGGCGTCTTTCCGGCCGACCTCACCCGCGAAGAGCAGGTCCTGGCCCAGAGGCTCGTCGAGCTCTGGAAGCAGGAAGAAGAAAAGGCTTCGGTCTACATAGATTGGCGCATGGACGGGAACGACGCCGTCTACGTCATCGGTATCTTGCGGCAAGACGGAACGAAGGAACCTTACGGACAGGCCGCGCCGGCTTCGTCAAGGGAGAATGAAATGCGCGACGAGCTCAATGAAACCGTAAACCACCCTCCGCACTACGCGACGCACCCGTCCGGAGTCGAAGCCGTCGACATCGCGGAACACCTGTCTTTCAATCTCGGCAACGCCCTCAAGTACGTGTGGCGAGCAAAGAAGAAGGGCAAAGAGGAGGAAGATCTCGAGAAGGCTCTCTGGTACCTCGAGCGCGAGGTTCGCTTTTTCCGAACCTGCGAAGAGACCATCGACCTCTTCTACCCGGCGAGGTTCAATGCCCGAAAGACGCTCGACACGGAGGGTAACACTTCTGTTCTCGGCAAATTCCTCGAGACGCTTCTCGCCTATCCCCGGAAGCAGCCCGGTGAGCAGCTCGAAGATCCGGGAACCCGGATGCTCCAGCGGCTCATGGAGATCGTTCGCACCGAGCTCCGCCTCGTGAAGAAGGGCGAGAGCCGGTGATTTGGCCGAAGAACGAAACCACGACGGCACTCCTCCTTGCCATGGCCATCCTGCTTCTGGGCTTGGGCGCCGCTCTCCTCATCGTTCGTCGAAGTGACCGCAGCGACTGCTTCGAGCATGTGTCGAAGGAGGGTGTCCTTCCCTGGTTCTCGACCGTCGTCGTCAACGGAAAGCTGCTCGTTTGCTTCGACGGTTCGACCGGCAGCGTCGATGTCCTTCGCTGCGTCGAGATGAAACGCTGTCCCCCAGCTCTACCGTCTGAGGAAGATTCGCCATGAACAAGGAACAACGAGACGTCGAGGAATTCCACCTCTCGATGAACCATGGAGTGGAATCCATCCCGACCGTGCCGAGCCAAGAAGTCATCTACCTCAGGGCGAGACTCGTGACGGAGGAGTTCGGCGAATTCATCGCGGCTCTAGCAGGAGTGGATGACGAAGAAAAATTTCGGCTCGTTCGATTCGTTCAAGGCTTCGTGCGCGCCTACTTTCACGGTAGAGGGCCGGTTCGTCCAAATCTGGTCGACCTCGCCGATGCCATCGCCGACCTGAAGTACGTGCTCGAGGGGACAAACCTCTCCTTCGGCATCGACGGGGAGCCGATCTGGGACGCCGTTCACAAGGCGAACATGACGAAGAAGCTCGGCGGGGTCGACGAGCACGGCAAGCAGAAGAAACCTCCCGGGTGGAAGCCGCCGGACATCGCGGGGCTCCTTCGAGAGCAGGGGTGGAAACCATGAAGACTTTTAGCGCGGTCTCCACAGTAAACGGATGGATCTACAGATGGGTGCTCGCCTGTGACACCGAAGACGAGAATGGCGGAGGAAAGCAAATTCCCCATATTCGAGTGGTTTCTGGAGTTCCCATCGAGATCGCTGTGCACGACAAATACGCCTTCGTCTGCGCTCTCATCATCCAAGATGTCTCTTCAGGCGAAGACCTCCGATGGCCTCTCGGATTCCACCTCGTTTCTTCAGGGAGCTAACAATGGAACAGAATGCGCTCTATACGGATACGAACGGCCAGGAGTGGCGGTGCGAAGAGTCGGGGATCTACAGCGTTCTCGACTACGGCTACCTCGAGATGATTCGAAGCTGGGGCTCCGACGAGGAGATCATCGAGACGGCTCGTATGTCGACCGACAAGGGCTTCCTCGGGTGGGACCCGGGACCGTGCCCGACCTGTTCATCACGGGGGGTCTTACCCCCCGAAGCTCCCGGCATAGCCGGTCCCGCTATACAGCGGGATCCCCCCGCCGCTTCGCGAGGGAGCTTCGCTCCCTGTCCCGACTGCGGAGGTAAGGGCACGATTCCCGGAGACGCGAAACTCCTTGCTTACCTCTACGAGCACAAGCACTCGACCCCGTTCGAATTCGCGGGGCTCACGATCGAGGTGCAGGCTCCCATCATGGTCTTCCGGGAGTGGCACCGGCACCGCACGCAGAGCTACTCCGAGATGAGTGCCCGCTACGTGCAGATGCCGAACATCCACTACGTGCCAAGCATCCAGCGCATTCTCGATTCGTCGAAGAAGAGCGGCAACCGTCAGGTTAGCGGCGCGGGGGTTCTGGTCCACGACGGCCTCAGCGGATTCACCCAGGAAGAACTGGCCGAGGTCATTCAACGCGACATTCGAGCTGAACAGCAGAAGGTCTACGACCAGTACGAAAGGCTTCTCAAGATGGGGGTCTCGAAAGAGATCGCGCGAATCGACACGCCGGTCTCTCGGTACAGCCGGATGCGGGCGACCGGAAACCTTCGAAACTGGCTCGCCTTCCTCACGCTCCGCATGGATCCGGCGGCGCAGTTCGAGATCAGGCAGTTCGCCTGGTGCGTGGGCGACGTCATCGAGCAGGAGTTCCCGAGGACCTGGGCGCTTCACCTCGCGAGCATGCATCCGAAAGCCGCGGTGCAATCGAAACGTCCACGAGTTTTCCCAGTAACCTCAACATGACTCCGATGATCTGCGACGTTTACCAGAACATGAAGGAGAAGGAGCATTTCCTTCTCTGCGAAGGGCTTCACGTTCTGAACGGCGCCTACGAGCTCGAGATTGTCGACGGCCAGGCGGAGATCAGTCGGGAGCGCCGGGGCGAAATCATCTGGGTCGGCCAGGTCGAATACGCGGGCGACTACAACGCAAGCCTCGAAGCCTTCCGACAGGCTCGCGACAACCCCGACAGCGCCCCTCATCTCGTTCGGGTCTGGTGCCCGACCTGTCGGAAGCACAACACAGACATGCGGTTCCCGAATCGTGCCCAGGCCGAGTCTTCGTCGGCGCACCTGAAGGAACGCGGCTGGCCCACGGCGGTCGTTCCACACGCTCTCGTCTTCAAGGCAGAACAGCCATGAAACCCTGGGAGGTTCACCAGCAGGATGCCGTGGAGTGGCTCCGTGAGCTCGAGACGAAGAGCGTCGACCTCATCGTCACGGATCCGGCGTACGAGTCGCTCGAAAAGCACCGAGCGAAGGGAACGACTACCCGGCTCAAGGTGAGCAAGGGATCCTCCAACGAGTGGTTTCCCATCTTCCCGAACGCTCGCTTCGAGGAGCTCTTCGCCGAGCTCTATCGCGTGCTCAAGAAGGACCGGCACTTCTACCTCATGTGCGACGCAGAGACGATGTTCGTCGCGAAAGGTGTCGGCGAGAGGGCGGGCTTCAAGTTCTGGAAGCCGCTCGTCTGGGACAAGGTTTCGATCGGAATGGGGTACCACTACCGCTCCCGGTACGAGTTCATTCTCTTCTTCGAGAAGGGGAAGCGGAAGCTCGCGGACCTCGGGGTTCCCGACATCATCACGTGCAAGCGAGTGCGCGGGTACCCGACCGAGAAGCCCGTTCCTGTCGTGGAGGTCCTCGTCAAGCAGAGCACCCAGCCAGGCGAAATCGTGATCGACCCCTTCGTCGGGTCAGGTACGACCGGAGTCGCGGCAATCCGAAACGACCGGCGCTTCTTCGGTTGCGACATCCAGGAGAAAGCCGTCATTCACAGCCAGATGCGTCTCAAGGAGGCCTGGTCGGCTCCTCAGAATCCACTCGCTCAAGCCCAGAAGATGATGAAGTCAAGCTGTTACGGAAAGGAAGCTCTTGCGGCTCTCGAAGCCGGAATCAAGAGCGCGAAGGAAAAGCCGGCCGTGAGCCTCGGCTCCTTCGCGAAATTTGCGAAGTCCAGCCAATGACGGAAAGGACTCGTCATGATTAGCTATGCCGAGAAAGAAGTCTTCACCAAGGAGGAACTCAAGCTCTATCGTCGGGCGGTCGATCTCGTACAGATGGTTCCTTACGAACTCGACAAAGAGCCAGTTCGTTGTCACGAGCTTGCTCGCGCTGTCGGAAGTGTTCTAGGCCTCGAGCACGAGGACGGCCGATTCGGATTCGTGGACCACACCTGGCTCTGGACGAAGTCTCCCAGCAGCGAAGACTTCTGCGCCCCATGGGTGCTCCCGAACATCCTTGATGTTTACGTGCCGGGGTCGGTACCGAGCGTTCAGCTCGTGCACATGGCTACTGGGCTTCCTTCTCGGTACTCGCTCACAAGTCTCTATTCGGCGGTCGACCTGATGATCCGTCAGCCGGAGCTTCAGAGGCTCAAGCAGATTTTCGCCACAGCAACAAGGAAAGTGAAATGAAGAAGAAAAAGAAGGTTGTGAGACGACGGCGAAAGCCGAAGACGCTTCGAGATCTCGTTCGGTTCTTCGACCGAGAGGGTTGGGAGATCGAGTTCGTCGCCCGTCCTCTGGCTGTTGTTGCGAAGCCGAAGAAGCGCGCATGAACAAGTTCGCCATCCTGGTAGGTCCGAGCGGCTCCACGTTCGTGAAGGACTACGACTTCTTCGTCGAGCAGGGCGGCCTCAAGGACCCTTGGGGGAGGAACTGGAAGATCGTCGAGGCTCCAACCTCGGAGGCGGCCAGGGTCATTGCCATTGCGGAGCCGGGGGCACGAGCTGGACTCTTTTGCTCGGTTTGCGGGAAAGACAGATGGGCGGCTTGCGAGCACGTCCTCAGCGGAGAATCTCGATGAGCAACACGAAGAGCACGATCAAGATAGAGATCCCACTCAACATGGTGGGGTCCTGTGGAAGGTGCTCCGAAGAGCGCCCCCTCGTCCGGAACCCTCGTGGCGGCGTGGCTCGGTGCATGCCCTGTCGGCTTCTCGACGACGACGAACACACGCACCCCCTGAAGACGGTCTCGAGCTCCTTCGAGGCAGTCCTGCGCGGAGAAAAGAAGTTCGAGTACCGGAAGGACGACCGGGGATTCGAGGTGGGCGACGTGCTCCAACTCCGAGAGATTCCGGACGACAACCCCGACATCTACACCGGTCGAATCAAGCTCGTTCGGGTGACGCACATCCTCCGCGGCGAGTTCGCCGAGAAGTTCGGTGTGACTCCAGGCTACGCGGTCCTCAGCATCGAGGAGGTCCTCATCGAAGAAGCCGACGAGATGAACGAGTCACGAGCTCTCATCGAGGTGATGGCGGCGGTCATCCGGAACGGGGTTCCGCGAGAAATGCAGCTTTCGTTCATCGTGGGGGTCCCGGTCGGGGTTCTCGCGGCCGGGGGAAGAAGCGAGGCGGAGATCCGAACCTTCGTGGACAATGCAGTGAAGGGCGCCCTCATCGGAGCCACGATGCCCGAGGAACAGCCGTCATGATTCATCCCGACAAGCAGGGGGCCTTTGACGATGGGAGCTTGCTCGAGGCCTTCGACGACGAGCTGATTTCGTCGAGCTGGAAGAAAGAGCCCACTACCAAGGACGTGATCGAAGAAGCGCGATTCTGGGATCAGATCGGCTGGGCTCGGGTCGTGAGCCCGGAGAACCAGAACATGGACCTCATTCCTTCGAGGTTCACCATCGGGTTTCGGTGTGCCGAGTGCGGCTCCGTCTGGGGAAGCTTTCTTGCCGTGGGGTTCACTGCTCCGAAGATCTGTTCTGGAGTCGCACGGTGGAACGGGCGTGAAATGGAAGTTCTGCCAGACCTCGGTGAAATCCTGGACACGCGGGCGGCTCGCATTCAGTGCCTGGAAGGACACACTTTCGACCACGATTTTTTCACCGGAAGGACCCGCAAGCACGAGGTCCCGGTCTGGCAGCAAATCGCCTTGGGAGGCATTGCTCTAGTCGCTGCTGCCTACGCGGTGATGGGCCTTGCGATGAAGAAGTAGCTCGATGGGTCTTCTCCTCAAAATCCCATCCTCCATGAACACCTTCGTGACGGAGGTCGTTCCCGGTGAGGTCGTGTCTCCTCCTGGAGAGGGGTGGGAGATCACCGCCGTCGTGGAAGGGGTACTCGCCCCGCGTTTCGTCTGGACCCGCAGCAAAATCTACGCCGATTCTGAACCATCCGAGAAGAAGGGAAAAAAGAAGTGACCGTGCAACGTGTCGTCGTCGAGAGTCGGTTTCGGGGTGACGTCGTTCGGAACAAGCGATACCTCGAGCGATGTCTCAGGGATTGCATTTCACGAGGAGAGAGCCCCTACGCCTCTCACAAGATGCTCACCGACTGCCTCGACGACGACGACCCCGTCGAGAGACGGCTTGGCATCGAAGCCGGGCTCGCTTGGCGGACCGTTGCTGCCCACGTCTTTTACGTCGACCTCGGGTGGAGCGACGGCATGAAGCTCGCGAAGGAGCTCTACGACCAGGAAGGCATCCCCTACGAAGAGAGAACCCTCCCGAAGACCGACGAATTCTGGAAGGAGCCCCCTGACATGGGTCCAGAGACTCGGTTTTTTCTCACCGACTCCGGCTGGGTGGCTGCTGGCTCCATGGGTCCAGCTACACGGTCGTTCCTAACCGAAACTATCCAAGAGCGGGTCGATGAGCTCGAGGCTGTCGAAACCGAAACCTATGAGTTTCTCCAAAGAGCACATGGCCGAGCCCTTGGGTCGAACGAAGACCAGGAGCGGCTCGACAACATTCGCACGAAGCTTGCTGATCTGCGAAAAGCGCTGGGGGAACTCCGTTAGATGCCGTTCATCGATCTCGACAAGAAACACGAAGAGGTGACTGTCGAGACTCCCTTTCTCTGGGAGCTAAAGGACAAGTCCCTCGGCGGAAGCCTCGTCGTTCGTGGCGACGGGAGCGTTGTGGTCGAGGTGGCCGGGGAAACCGGAAACTCCGGCGGTCTTTCTTCGAAGGACTCGAAGAAGCTCGCTCTTCTCATTCTCGAGAAACAGGGTGTCGAGGTGCCGCTGTGAACGCTCCGCGAAAAGAGAGAGTCCTCCATTACGCCGGATACTTTGCCCTCCACGTCGGGCACATGCTCCGATACCTTGCCGTCGGAGACTGTTTCAACGCGCAACGAAGCCGAGCGATGGCTGAGCAGGCTCTCGTTTTCGCGACGGACTGTGAAGTCCCGGAAGACTGGATGGGATTCGGGGGAGCCGAAGACGAGAACGTCGACTTCGTTCGCGCTAGCGGCGAGTCAACTTGTCGGAAGTGCCAAAAGCTCTATCGAGACCACCCTCGATCAGGCCACAAGAACTGGCAGGGGGAGCCGTTCCTGCGGACCCTCTGCGACGGAAGGCTCGTGAAGCTATGAGATCGTCCGACTTGTTTCGTTTGTTCGAAGGTCGTACTCGCGACCCAGAGGACCCCGTTCCGTACTGGACCGCGATCGGCGTTCCGGATTTTCCAGTATCTCCAGGATGGAGGGGTGGTTCTGGGGAACAGATCTTCCAAACTCAACCCCAACGTCTTTTCCGTGGCCACTACCTCATCGTCACGACGCCCGGGTGGCACATCCTGGATGCGAGGACTGGGAACACGTCCTTCCTCGCGGGGATCGACGGCGACGCTTATTCCCGCAGCGAACACGACCGCCTCGAACGGATGGGGCAGCTCGAACGACACCAGATCAAGTTCGTCATCCAGGTAGGAAACCTGCTCACGTTCGTCGTGAAGCCCCACTACCCGAAGCTCAGAACCGATCGCCCCTTCACGGCGGTCATCATCGGACAATCCCTGGAGAGCAACTACTAATGGCTGGACGAATCGTGAAGCTCGAGGACGCTCCGCAAGGGGACCGCCTCATCGTCTGCGGCGGACGGACCTACGGCAAGATGCTGAATAACTACTCCTCGGAGGCCGAGAAAGCGAAGGACGCCAAGCGAGTGGCGGCCGAGCGGAAGGTCTTTTTCCAGGTGATGGATCACCTTCGGCCAATGGAGATCGCCCAGGGCGACGCCCCGGGTGCCGATGCGCTCGCTCGCGAGTGGGCTTTCGACAGGAAGGTGCCCTGCGCCCGGTACAGGGCCCTCTGGGAGGAAGAGGGGTGCGCCGCGGGTCCGAAGCGGAACCGCCGGATGTTCACGAACTTCGGACCGGGCGGAACGGTCGCTTTCCCAGGAGGCCGAGGAACGACCGACATGGAGGACGTTTCGCTCGACGGCGACGTCTACCTCGTCCGCATCAAGTTTCAGTACGTCTTCGGGATGAACATCGAGACGTTCCACATTTTGCCTGGAGGGGCTTCGTGAGATGGGCAAGGTCATCGCCATGAAGAAAAGGGTCTGTCCTCGCTGCGGACGGCCTGCCGGGTCCTTCGGGAGCTGCAAGGCGACTCGCTGCATCGTGGCTCGCACTCGAGAGCCCCAGAATGAGAGAACGACGGAAATTCCTAGAATCGAGATCGTGCTCTGCGAGACCGAAGCCCGCGCAGTGAAGAAGAACCCGATGCTCGCCAAGGCTTTCGAGAGCATCTCTCGCGCGGCAGTCGCGCAGTACATGGAGGGCCTGCCCCGTCAGTGCCCGAAGACAGGGAAACCACACCGCTACAAGACGAACTACGACGAGACCTACTGCGAGGACTGTCACGAAGACGCTCGCGGGCTCGAATCAAAAGGAAAACCGTACGTGAAAGAGATCGTCCTTCATTTCAAAACCCAAGACGGGCAGCCCTACGGCTCGGAGTCGAGGAAGTGCTCCGAGTGTGGGGTTCAACTCTGGATCGCCTCCGACGGAACCTGGACCGACGATCGAGCCCAATGGAAGGACCCACCGAAGGGATTCGTCAACTGCCGTAAAGCGGAAGAAAATGGGCTTTGAGGATGGAGGTTTTCATGATCGAGAAGTGCGGAAAGTGCGCGGCGTGTCGGATCGAGCGTACGGGGTTCTGCGCATGCGACGGATCCCTCGCTGACGATGGGTGCTTTCTCTGCATCCCGAGCCGGCACAAACGACCTCCGTGCATTCGGCTCCTCGAGCCTATGAGTGACGAACGGCTCTCGGAGATCGAGGAAGAGTTTCTCGAGCATTCGTCTGCTGGTAAGGAGCTTCTAGAAGAAGTGAAGCGCCTTCGTGGAGAGAGCATCGAGCTCTTCGCGAGTCTCCCGAAGTGTTGCTTCAGCTACGAGTGCAAGAACATCGGCGTCAAGTGGATCGCACGGACCCATCTTCACTGCGACACCCACGGCTCGATCTACGACCAGGACGCGCCCTGGGCAGCGCTCGTCAGGTTCCGGGGGCTTGCTGGAAGACACGGGGCAGTTCAAGGGGGTCTTGACCCCCGTCCCGCTGTACAGCGGGACGAGTCGCTTCGCTCCGATCAGAAACTCCCCCGATGACCTGGGTCGATGCCAACGGGTTTCTGTCCTTCGTTCTGAACGTCGCCGGAAACCTCTTCCTCGCCTGGAAGTGGCGGTCGGGCTGGGTCGTCCGCATCGTGGCCATCGTCTCCTGGGGGATTTACGGCCTTCAGCTCGACAGCAAACCAATGATCTTGAACGCGGCGACGTTCTTCTGTATCAATTGTTATGGCTTCTGGAAGTGGCGCCGCGAGGACCTCATGAAGAAGCACGCCGACGATTGGTTCGAGGAGCAGAGGAGAAGCGCGTGAAGACGATGGACTTTGCGCGCGAGTTCGTCTTCGCTGCCAGGAAGGTCGGCGACACTTCCGATTCCTGCTGCCCTTCTCTTCGCATGCCGAAGGTTGCGAGCGACCAGTTCGCCGGCTGGACGTTTTCGCTCGACGTCTACGTCCATCCGCCACCCTCCGGCGATACGTCGATTCATCACTATCGTCTCTCGGCGAAGCTCTTTCCTCCCGGGCGAGGGTCGATCGCAACCGACTGGCAGACCCTTGGTGAAGTCGTGCAGGCGATCGCGCACGCCACGGGGCACCCAGACGACAAGTTCCTGGAGCCGCTCGTTCCTATCGCCGACGCCCATCCGAACGCGACCATTCACTGGATGTGGCACAGTGACGGGTCGGATGTCGATGAGATCGTCAGAGAAGCCACCGTGCAGGCGGTGTGGGCGATGACTCCCAGGCCGGCTCCCCCGCCCCCGGAGTCGGGTCCACCGACTCCACGTCGGAACGAGCTCTGCCCCTGCGGCAGCGGGAAGAAGTACAAGAAGTGCCACGCCAACTGAGGCAACAGGGCAGAGAGACTACAGGCTAACAGGGCAGAAAAAGGGAGAGAAGATTCCATGACCGACGAACATCAGAAGGCCGTCATCGAGGCCATCCGCGAGAAGCTCCCGACGGAGCTCATCGACTCGATCGTGAAGCGAGCTCTCGAGGATTGCTTCCGACACTTTTCGATGAGCAACGATACCATCTCGAAGCTCGTCATGGACACGGTGATCGGTCGAGCCAAGGAGATGCTCAAGACGACCTACAAGGACGACATCGAGAAGCAGGCGATTCTCTTGGCCACGCGCGTGGTCACTCTCCTTCCCGAGCTCAGAATGAAGGAACAGAGATACTGATGCCCAAGGCTGCTGCGCCGAGCGACGTCGCAGGAGCGGAGCCTCATCCAGGCCTCGTGACCTGGCAGTGCTACTACTGCGGGAAGAAGGTCGACGTTCGTATCCAGCTCAAGACACCGAAGAGCTTTCCGTATCGCTTCTGGTCGTACTCTCCTTCCGGGTGGGTCCATGCCCATGGTGACGACACCGTGGCTTGCTCCAAAGAGTGTGCCGAAAACGTGAAGATGCCATGAACGTTCTCCTTTCAGAGTCCGTCGAGCCGATCACCGCAGCCCTCGAGCGCCTCATGCGGAAGAACGAGTGGTACCACCCGTTCGTGGTGATCGAGAAGGTCGGGAGGCCCGATCTCTTCGTGCAGTTCGCGACGAACGCAACGGTGCTGCTCTTCGACGTTCCGCTCTTGGGCATAGTTCTCGAGCCCTGCCGAAGTCCGGCTCTCGGGGCCCAGCTCGCCATCGCGAGGCTCCGGAACCTCGGAGTTCGGGATGACGAGCGGATCCTCATCAACGAGGAAGACGACAAGAAGAGCGGTCGAGGGGAACCATTCTGGAGAAAGGCGCTTGCATGGCTACGACCAAAAAATTTCGCGTCCGGTTGAAGCTCGAGGGACCGAAGATCCGTGCAGAGTATCGGCTTTATGAGGCCGAGTGCTCATGGGCCCGTACCTATGCAGAGCAGCTCGAGGAGATCGGACTTTTGCTCATCCGGGCGAAGATCTTAACCCGTCGAGCCATCGCTCGGGACGGGGTTCGGTTCGCGTTAGCCAACAAGTTCGAACCCCGGCGCGCCATCACCATCTCCAAGCGGAAGCAGACGCTGAAGTCCGCCATCCAGACGTGGAAGCGCTAGTGAAAGCGACGATCTTCAGGAAGCTCTGTCGAGCTCGGGCAGACCTTCTGTCCAGGAAGTTCGACGGTCGGGCGTTTCGGCCGTGGCATTCGGTCGCGGTCAAGATCTTGGAAGTTCCGATCGAGGTCCTCTCGTGCTTCGACCTCCGGCACCTGTGGTTCGATCAGAAGCGAAAAGCCTACCGAACCACCTGGCCCATCGAGAGCGCAGCTCGTCCCGGCTACTACCATTCGCCTGGAACCCGGGCCTTCTTCCTCGAGAAGCTCTCCGAACGACGCTGGCTTGTCGAGCTCGTCGGAAACGACAAGGTTCCTTGGTACGACTCCGTCGAAATGGACTGCGGCGACTTGCAGGAGCTGTGAACCATGAACTCCGAAATCTACATCAGCACCGACGTCGAAACCGACGGTCCCATCCCAGGGCCCAACTCGATGCTCTCTCTCGGTGCCGCAGCTTTCAAGATAATCGAAATGGGGGACCGGTATGCCCTCCTCGATACCTTTTCCATGAACCTCCGTCCGCTCATCGACGCGAAGCCGGATCCGAGCACCCAGGCCTGGTGGGAAACGCAGCCCCGAGACGTCTACGAAGCTGCTCGGTACAACCCCGAACATCCCGAAGTCGTGATCGGGAAGTACGTCGAGTGGGTGAAATCCTTCGACGGAAAACCCGTCTTCGTCGGGTACCCAGCGACTTTCGATTTTCTCTTCGTCTACTGGTACATCCGATCTTTTGGCTTCGAGAGCCCATTCAGCTTTTCGGCGCTAGACATCAAGACCTACGCGATGGCGATGATGAAAAGCGAATACCGCAAGTCGGCAATGAAGGACATGCCGGAGCGTTGGAAGAAAGATCTGCCAGCCCACACACACCTAGCCGCGGACGACGCCATCGAGCAGGGATACCTCTTCATGACCATGCTCCAGGAGAACCTAAAAAGCTAAGACTTCGCGCCGTCAGTTTCCTCGCATGGTGCGCGAGGAGATCTCGCGACCCCTGTTTCGCGTGTTTGCTGGGCATGAAACAAAGAGGAAGCTGACGGCCGAACTAAAAACCAAGGAACGGAGAAGCAAGCAATGGGCATCGTCTTCAGTAGTTACGATGAGCCTTCGTGGCACGACGGCCCCTTCCGTTGGAAGGTGTCGAGCCCTAGCGATCCGAGGTTCGACATGACGGGTGAAAGCACTCGAGCATACAACCGGGAAGCCGAAGCTCTCGCCGCATTGAAGGCGAAGGCTTACGATCTCGGTGTAGAGATCCCATTGGATTTCGTCGTGGAGTTGAAGCCGTGAACTCGAAAAACGAAGCCCCAGGGATTCCGATGCGGCTCGTCTGCGAGAGCTGCGGCAAGCTCCACATCGACGAGGGGGAATTCGCGACGAAGCCTCACCACACCCACTCGTGTCAGTTCTGCGGGCTCACGTGGCGCCCGGCGGTCCCGAACACGGTCGGCGTGAGGTTTCTCCCGGGGTTCAGGAACCATGGGGCGCCTTTTCAGAAAGTGGAGGAGTGCTGCTGATGCCTGGGCCCGTCTACATCCTCACCGAGTCGGACTTCGACTACCTGACCACGCTCTTGGACCGTGACCCGAGGCACGGCGAGCGCGGCGGCTCCAGCACGGCGCCGAATGAACGGGAGGCGCAAGCCTATGACCAGGCCCACCGTTTCTACAACTACCAGGTGCGCCGCTGGATCGGCGAGATGAAGAAGGGTTCGTGATGCCGCCAAGGAAGAAGAAGGAGCTAGACAACGAGCCAGAAGGGTCGTGCCGCCACATGCTCTCGTACGACGACTGTCCATTCGGGTGCGCGGACTTCTACGACGAGAACGGGTGCTTCGATCTCAGTTCCGATGACCCTGAAGAGGAAGAAGAGTGATGGCAACGCCAGCAAAGAAGAAAATGCGGCGGAAGGACGGCTACCAAGTCGCGGCGGAACGCATCGTCTTCGATGACGCCGGTCCCTTTCGAAGAGCTCTCATGGACGTGGGAAACGATCAGGCTCTTGCTGACGCTCTCGCCGAAGAGCTCCGAGTTCTCTTCAAGGAAGAACCGTAGTCATGAGCTTGTCGGGCATTGCGGTTGGCGTTCTCATTCTCGGGTCCGAGGAGGGGACGATGCTAGGCGTCTCGAGGAAGGACGACCACGACGACTGGGGGCTCCCGGGCGGCAAGGTCGAGAGGGAGGAAACCTATCTTCAGGGGGCCGTTCGCGAGTGCCTCGAAGAGACGGGGATTCTAGTCGTCGAGAGCAAGCTCCACGAGGTCTTCAGAGGCCCGGCTCGCACTCCTGGGCGGATGATGGTCGTCTTTCGTGCCGAGGACTGGTGCAAGCAGAGCGAGCCAAGGGAAGGCGAGGGCAGGGTCGCCTGGATCCATTGGACGGACCTCGAGCGCGGGAGCTTCGGGGACTTTCACAAGGTCTTCCACCAGGCATTCGACGCGCAGCAAAAGCTCGTTTTGAGCTTCAAGCCGCTCCTCAAGCGCATCGTCCAGTCCCCGATGGGCCAGACCGACGTCGAGGACGCCGTCGCCGAGCGGTTCGGAATCGCAATCCCCGACGCGATCCGGCTCGTGTGCTCGGCCCTTTCGGACGGGACACTTCGGCGCGATCCGAAAATCCCAGCCCTGGTTTTTTCACCATGAAGAAGACCCTGCTGGGCACCCCCTACTCTGACCTGGGGCCGCCGAGGAAGGTCTCTTCCCTGGATGCCATGGATGAGGAGATCGCCCGCCAGCGGCGTCTCCAGGCGGCAGGATTGCTCCGCCGGGGGTACTCCGAGAAAGGGAGACTGGTCACCCTGGGGTGGCAGCAGTTCACGTCGGGAAAATTCGCCTGGCACGGTTTCGACAACCACGGAATCGCGATTTGGGGCGGCCAAACGACCGGCGCGGTGGGGGGTTACTGGCCCTCCGCGGGTGATTACGTTCGAGCCTGGAAAGCCGGCCAGAAGCTCGCTCCTCGGGACTTCGACCTTCTCGACCTTTTCGAAGGAACCACCCTGTGACAGAGCGTCCGAAAAAGCCTCCTGAGCCGTCCTCCGCGGATTTCATGTACAGCGCGCAGCGTGCTCTCGAGGCGCGTAACCGACCGCTCCTGCCGGCCGCTTCGAAGCCTTACGTGGCGGTCGTTCCATCGCCGCCGCCGGCCGTGAAGGCTGCTCCTCCGGCCATCTCGAAGTCGCTCGAAGAAGTTCTCAAGGCGAGCTCGGAGCCGGAGGAAGAGGAAGAAGGGGAAGAGGAAGAGGCTTCTGAGACTAGCGAGTCGGAATACGACTTGCCGAAGGAGGTCGAGCTCGTGATCTCCGACGAACTGTCGCTTCCAGTCGAGACCGTCACGCAGAGCATCGCGGTCGTTGCTCAAAAAGGAGCTGGGAAAACCTACACCACGATCGTCATGTCCGAGGAGATGGTGCAAAACGGCCTTCCTCTCATCATCGTCGACCCGCTCGGCGTCTACTGGGGACTTCGCTCGACGGCGGATGGCGAGGGAATGGGAGTCGACATCAAAATCTTGGGAGGAGATCACGCCGATGTTCCTCTCGATCCCGGCTCGGGACGCGCCATTGCTCGCTGGGTGATCAAACACCGAGAGGCCGCCATCCTCGACATCTCGATCATGCGGAAGAGCGAGCAGCGCATCTTCGTTGCCGACTTCGCCGAGGAGCTTTACGAAAAAAGCAGGAAGGACAAAACCCCGCTCCACCTGATCGTGGACGAGGCCGACCTCTTCATCCCCCAACGCCCAGAGCCGGAACAAAAGCGCGGACTTGGCGCCTTCGAGGACATCGTACGCCGGGGAAGAGTTCGGGGGCTCGGGATCACCGTCGTCACGCAGCGCCCCGCGGTTCTTCATAAGGACATCCTCACACAGGTTGGGATCTTGGTCGTCATGCGCATGATGGGGCCTCAAGATCGCGACGCCATCTCCGAATGGATCCATTCTCACGACGACCCCGTGAAGCAACGCATGGTGCTGAACAGCTTGGCATCTCTGCCGACGGGAACGGCCTGGATATGGAGCCCGAGCTGGCTGGGTCTTCTGAAGAAGGTTCCGATCAGAAATACGTGGACTTTCGACTCCAGCAAAACACCGAAGATCGGCGTGCCCGCTCCAGAGCCGAACGTCCGGCGTGAGATCAATGTCGACGGTCTTCGAAACGCCCTAGGCGATGCAATCCGAAACGATCCGGACGACCCCCGGAACCTGAAGCTCCGCATTCGAGAACTCGAGCGTACCCTCGACGCGCGAAGCGGCGACGAAGCCGGAGCCATCGTCTTCCGACTGAAGAAGCGAATCACGCAGCTCGAGCACCAACTCCTCGCTCGCGGAAACAAGGGTGCCGGCGACGCCGTTTCGGTCGACGGAAACCTCCTGGCCTCCGAAGTTCTCGAAGCTCAGGCTCTTCGTGCGAGCGTGGTCATTCTGACCGAGAGACTCGAGATGCAGACTGGAAAAGTCGACAGGCTCCTCCTCGAGATGAGCGCCTCCGAGAGCATCCCGGACGAGGAAAAACCGGAGACCGAAGAAGAGAGCGACGAGGACATCGTCGAAATCGAAGAGCTCCCCGACGAGGAGCCCGAGCCTCCGCCGAGAAAGGCCGTTCGGGGGCCCATTCAGAGGGCTTCCGGGAGGAAGAAGCACTGAGCTGGCTTTCCTGTGGCGGATGATATAACACTCGTAGCCGAAGGAGACCCGCATGCCCAAGCGCCGAATCAGCACACTCCCCCTCAAGATCTTGACCTTCGGATGCCTCGCTCCGACGGTGAACATGAAGCTCTTCTGGGACCAGCTCCACGCAGCTCATCGCTACTACAACACTCTCGTGGAAATCGAGCTGAACCGGCGAGCGGTCTACCGAAAGCTCCGCTCCGGTCGCTCCCCGGAGCTACAGGAGCTCGAGGCGGAAAAGCGCGACATCGAGCAGTCGATCGAGACTCTCCGGGAAGCCATCGGCAAGGTGCGGCAAGAAAAGAGGAAGCGTACTGACGCGCCTCCCGAGAAGGCCGCCATCCGCGAGCTAGCCAAGAAATCGAAGGAGCTCGGTGACCGCATCCGCGCCGCTCGAGAGGCCGTTCGGGAGGACCCGCAGCTTTTGGTCGAGAGCGAGCTCGTGAACCTCCGAGCCAACGAGCTCTGCAAGGCCGCGAGGGGGGCTTCGGGCGTCTACTGGGGGACGTACCTTCTCGTGGAGCGCGCCATCGAGGCGGCGAAGAAGCCGAAGAAGCAGAAGGGAAAGCCCGCGATGGATCCCTCGTTCCACCGCTGGTCGGGAGAGGGGCGTGTCGGCATCCAGCTTCACCACGACAAGTTTTCGGACGTCCTCCTCGGCAAGAGCAACATGATCCGCATCGATCTCACCTGGGAGCGGAAGAAGGGCGTCGTTCGTGACCGAACCCGCCGGGGTGGGACGGTCAAGATCCGAGTCGGGACGGACGAAAACAGGCAGCCCATCTGGGTCGAACTCCCCATCCTCCTCGATCGGATGCCGCCTCCAGACGCGACCCTCACCTGGGCGTGGATCCTCGCTCGGAAACGGGGAGCGAAGGTCGAATACACTCTTCAGCTCACCGTCGAGTCTCCGTCGTTCGCGCGCGTCAACATGGGCAAAAACGTCGTCGCCATCAACATCGGTTGGCGCGTGCGCGAGGCAGGGATCCGAGTCGGCTACTGCCGGGACGACCAGGGCAAAGCCTGGGAGCTTCTCCTGCCGCATCGTGACCGCGAGGCCTTCGAGCGAGCCGATGCCATGCGCGGATACCTAGACAAGCAGTTCAACGCGACGCGCACCGTCGTCTCGAAGAAGAACGAGCTTCTTCCAGCCTGGGCAGAGGAGGAAGCGAGGTTCATGCACCTGTGGAAGACCCCGTATAAGCTCTCCTTGCTCGCAGGGAAATTCGCCGAAGAGGTCCTTCCGAATGGAGGAAGAGATCTCTACCGGGCCTGGACCCAAGGGCTCCTCGGAGTACGGACCCTTGCCATCGTGAATGGATTCCTTTTCGGAGGCTTCGCTGCACACGAAAAAGTAGATCTCATGGGAAGCTTCGAGGACGTCGCCGGCTGGGCGACTCTACAAGGACTCGACGAACAGAAAGCCCTCGCCTTCTACCTTCTCGTCTGGAAGAGGAAGGACGCTCACGTCTACCAGTTCGCGAGCGACATGCGCGCCACCGTGTCGAGGCGGCGGCGCGATCAGTACCGGTGCTGGGCCGCAGAACTCTCCAGGCACTACCAAACCATCGTCCTCCTCAAGGTCGACTACCGAGAACTGCGCGAGAACGCGAAGCCTGAGGAAGAGCAGGAGCCAGCAGAGCGAGCCCTTCACCGCCTGGCTCACGTGGCCGCTCCCGGCGAGCTCTCGAGGCTCATCGCCGAGAGGACTCATGCTTCCATGCTTCCTCCTGAGGACAAGACCCGCACCTGTCACGATTGCCTCTTCGTGAATCAGTGGGAGAAGCCCGAGGTCCTCATCCAGACGTGCGCCGGGTGCGGGAAAGAGTTCGACCAGGACGACAACAATGCGCGGAACATCCTCGCCGCCCACTTCGGGAGGTCCGGCACCGACGGTTCTCCAGGGAGCTCTCGCGGAGGCGGATTTTCGGCTCCTCCGGACCACGGAGAACACTTCGAAGGAGCTTCGGTCTAGATTCGTTTTCGGGACCGCTCGCAAAGCGGGCCGCAGGCCTTTGGACTTGCACTCGTTCGTTGACAATCAGGTGAAACGGCACCGCGGCGCCGGAGAGGCCGCGAGAGGCACGCCGCTGGTCCTCTTCGTGCCGGATTCTGGGTGG
>Ga0214473_10001540_pt1 | contig 30177 bp, 32 predicted proteins | sample RVTome_7_FD_203509 | JGI IMG/M metagenome (GOLD analysis project Ga0214473, IMG submission 203509) | Soil microbial communities from uranium-contaminated site in the Upper Colorado River Basin, Wyoming, United States - RVT98D197 | ecosystem: Environmental > Terrestrial > Soil > Contaminated >...
CGCGGGTCGCCGATGTCACCATGCCGATCACGCCGCGCTCCGCCGCGATCTTCGAGTAGCAACCGGCGGCGCCGAAGTGGTGGGAGTTGAACACCGAGACGACGGCCACGCCGGTCGCGCGGCACTTGTCGACGGCGAGGTTCATCGCGTGGGCGGAGACGGGGTGCCCGAGCGACGCGTCGGCGTTGATCAGGGCCATGGCCGGCCCGTCCCGGACGGTCCGGAACACCGGGCGCATATTGAGCCGGCCGCTGCGAAATTCCGTGTCGTACGTGGGCAGCATCGAGATGCCGTGCGAGTCGACGCCGCGCAGATCGGTCTCGACCATCGCCTCGGCGGTGATCGCGGCGTGCTGCTCCGACATGCCCCAGGCGCGAAGAATGGCGACGAGCTGGCTCTTGATCGTGTGGGCGGGCACTCGCATCGGGCGGCTCCTCGGCAGAGATGGATCGGCCACGGCGCCGAGGATAGCACGGACGGCACCCGGCCGCGTGCCTCCGCCCGGCGTGCCGCCGGGCCCCGAGAAATCTTGCCGGGAACCGGGCTCCCCGCTGGGAAGATGGGCCGGTGCGGGTCTTCGACCGACGGTTCGGCGCGCATTTCCTCGCCGGCGTTCCTCACCAGCCCGGGGTCTACCGCTTTTACGACGCCGCGGGCACGCTGCTCTACGTCGGCAAGGCCCGCGATCTTCGGCGCCGCCTGGCGCAATACCGGACGACGCGGCGGATCAAGAGAGATCGAAAGCGCCGGACGCTGGTGCAGTCGGCGGCGAGCATCGTCTGGGAGGTGTGCGAGTCCGAGCTGGAGGCATCGCTCCGCGAGGTCCGCCTCATCCACACCCTGCGCCCGCGCGAGAACGTGGCGGCGGCCTTTCCGTTCCTCTACCCCTTCATCGGCCTCCACGTCGAGGGCGGCGAGACCTACGTCTGCCTGACGACCTCCCCGGATGCGCTGCCGGCGTTCGATTTCTGCGGAGCGTTCCGCTCGCGGGACGTCACGGGCGAGGCCTTCTTCGCGCTGCGGCGCCTCCTCTGCCTCGTCGGTCACCCGATGCCCCGGCGCCGGTGCGACAGCCTCGGCACGGCGCCCCACTCGTACGTCTTCGGTGTCCGCCGGCTGCCCGACGGCTGGCCGGAGATGTGGAGGCGGCTGCTGCGGGGTGTCTCGCGCGAGGCGTTGGAGCACCTCTCCCTGCGCCTGCTCGAGCACGCGGGCGCCCGGGCGAGGCGCGCCGAGGTCCAGGAGGGTCTGCGCGCTATCGGGCGTTTCTTCGAGGACGAGGCCGCCGCGCTGGCCCGCGCCGTTGCCGCGACCGGCTACGCGGGGTATCCCGTTCCCCAGCGGCACCGCGACCGGCTGTTCCTGCAGTACCGCGAGCAGCCGGAATGCACGGGAGTCAAAGCCTGACCCCGAGGCCGATGGCGCGGGCGATCGTCTCCGCGTGGTGCGCGGTGTCGCCGTAGGCGAGGCGCGCGGCCAGGATGCGCTTGTGGAGCCGGTGGAGCGGGTGCTCCTCGCAGTAGCCGATGGCGCCGAAGATCTGATGGGCCTTGCGCGCCACCGCCAGGCACGCGTCTCCCGCGTAGCTCTTCGCCATCGCCACGTCCGCCTCGCAGGGCAGCCCCTCCTGCGCCTTCCACGCCGCGCTCAGCACGAGCGGGCGCGCGCTCTCCACGCCGCGCAGCAGGTCGGCGCAGGCGTGCTGGACGGCCTGGAAGGACCCGATCGGCCGTCCCGACTGAACGCGCGTCTTCGCGTGCTCGACGGTGAGATCCAGGATGCGCTCTGCGGCGCCGATCATCTCGGCGCCGCGCGCGAGGGCGCCGAGCCGGAGCGCGGGCGCGAGGATCTCCCAGCCGGCGCCCTCGGGGCCGAGGAGGTCGCCGGGATGCGCGGGCACGCGGTCGAACGTCACCTCGAAGCGCCGGCCGCCGTCCATCGCTGCCATGGGCGACAGGGCGATGCCCGGGCGCCCGCGCTCGAGGTGAAAGAGCGAGATGCCGTTGCGCCCGCGCGCCACGACGATCAGATCGTGCGCGGCGTCGGCATCGTCCACGAAGAGCTTGCGCCCGTCGAGGGCGCCCCCGGCCTCGCCGCGGAGCGCGATCGCCGCGGGCGCCAGCTCACCGCCCTCCTCCAGGAGCGCGAGGGCGCAGATCCGGCGCCCTTGCCCCATGTCGGGCAGCGCGCGCCGCCGCTGCGCCGTCGTTCCGGATGCCCGGAGCAGCGACGTGGCCACCACCGCGCTGTCGACGTACGGGCTCTCCAGGCCCGCGCGCCCCATCTCCTCGACGAGGAGCATGACGTCGAGGAGCGTGCCGTCGCTGCCGCCGAGGTCGCCCGGGACGAGGAGGCCCGGCCACCCGAGCTCGGCGATGCTCGGCCAGAGATCCTCGCGCGCCGCGCCGCCGCCGGGCGCCGCCTCGAGCGGGCAGCGGCGCGCGAGGAAGTCGCGGGCCGCGCTGGCGAGGAGCTGCTGGCCGTCCGTCGGGCGGAAGTCCACGGGTCAGCGCGGGCTCGGCAGCCCGAGGCCCCGCGTGGCCACCGTCGTGCGGAGGATCTCCGAGGTGCCGCCCGCGATGGTGTGGCCGAGGCTCGTGAGATAGACGTGCTGGATCTCGCCGCGCAGGGGCGCCCAGCGAGACGCCTCCACCAGCGGGCCGAAGGGGCCGAGCAGGTCCATCGCGAAGGCCGTGAGCTTCTGGCCCAGCTCGTCCGCCATCACCTTCGCGAGCGCCGACTCGTGGCGGATGGGCTCGTCCCGCTGGATCATCCAGCCCACGCGATAGAAGAGCAGGCGCAGCGCCTCGATCTCGGCGGCGAGGGCGGCGAGGCCGCGGCGCACGGCGGCATCGCGCGCCAGCGGCGCTCCGTTCCGCGCGGTGGCATTCGCGTACTCGACGAGCAGGCGGAGCAGCCGCTTGAGGGCGGGCGCCTTGTAGAAGCGGCCCCAGAAGCGGTCGGTGTCGAGCCCGTTCAGCAGCGCCACGAAGCCCTCGCCCTCGCGTCCGAGCAGGACGTCGCCGGGCACGCGCACGTCGTCGAGGAAGACCTCGTAGTGGTAGACCTCGCCGGTCAGGCTGCGGATGGGCCGGATGTCCATGCCGGGGGTGCCGTTGGCGACGACGAACATCGTGAGGCCCTGACTGCGGCGCGCCTCGCGGCTGGTGCGGGCGAGCACGAGGCCGTAGTCCGCGATGCCGGCGTGGCTGCTCCAGATCTTGTGGCCGCGGATGACGTAGCCATCGCCGTCGCGGCGCGCCTCCGTCGTGAGCGCCAGCAGGTCCGAGCCGGCGCCGGGCTCGCTGAAGCCCTGCCAGAACGTGGCCTCGCCGCGCCCGATCCGCGGGAGCACGTCGGACTGCAGATGCGGGGAGCCGTAGCGGATGATGGCGTCCGCCGTCTGGTCGGCGCCTCCGAGCGGCCCGAACGGCGCGCCGGCCAGCGCCAGCTCCTCGAGCAGGACGAGCTTCCGCATCATCGGGCGCTCTTGCCCGCCGAAGCGCCGCGGCCACGTCATCGTGAGCCATCCCTCGGCGGCGAGCGCGCGCATGAAGGCGCGCGACGCGGCGCCCGACCCGTAGCCGGCGTCCATGCCGTCATGGGGAAAGCGCTCGGGCGGATGGCGGCGCAGGAACGCGCGCACCTCCTCGGCGAAGGCCGTGTCCTCCGGGGAGAAGCCGAAGTCCATCGTCAGTCGCCCTGCCGCCGTGTCGAGACGCCGCCGGCCTCCCGGAGCTGCTCCCGCCCTTGGAGCGTCGTGCTCATCGCCGTCCTCCTCGCGCGGCGATTCTAGCCAGCGCCGGCGCCCGGCGCAAGGAGGAGCGACACGGCGTCCGCTTCGCGGGCGTCCGGCTCCACCGTCGGCCGACGGACGCGCGGGCGCCCGCTTTGTCTTGACGGCATCAGCGTCTTCGGCTAGGCTTCGACCGCACGGCGGAAGAGGGGGCGTGTGATCGATGCGTCATGAGGCAGCGGAGATCAACGCTGTCGATCATGCCCGCTCTGCGGCTTGTCGCGGGACCTCCTGCCGGGCGTGCGCCACCTTCATCGCTCCGGCCACCGCGACGACGGCGCGTCCGTGAGCACGCGGGACCCGTCGAGTGCATACCCGGCCTCGCCGCACACTGATTCGCCTCGCATCGTCCAGGGCGATGCCGCTTTACACGGAGGGAGATCATGGGGCAGCTCGACAGCAAGGTCGCCATCGTCACGGGATCGGGCCGGGGTATCGGCCGCGAGGTCGCGCTGCGCCTGGCGCGGGACGGCGCGAGCGTCGTCGTCAACGATCTCGATGACGAGCCGGCGCGCGAGACCATCGCGCTCGTCGAGGCGATGGGCGGCCGCGCCGTCGCCTGCAACGGCAATGTCACCGCGCCCGACTTCGGCGAGCGCATCGTGGACACCGCGGTGAAGCGGCTCGGCGGTCTGCACATCATCGTCAACAATGCCGGCTATACCTGGGACAACGTCATCCAGAGGATGACGGACGAGCAGTGGTACGCGATCATCGACGTCCACATGACGGCGCCCTTCCGCATCCTGCGCGCCTTTGCCAACTACCTGCGGCCCGCCGTGGAGGAGGAGACGAGGAGGGGGCTGCGCACCGTCCGCAAGGTGGTCAATATCTCGTCGACCTCCGGTGTCAACGGCAATGCGGGACAGGTCAACTACTCCGCGGGCAAGGCGGCGATGGTCGGCGTCACCAAGACGCTCGCCAAGGAGTGGGGGCGTTACAACGTGACCGTCAACTGCGTGGCGTTCGGCTATATCCAGACGCGGCTCACCCAGCCGCTCGCCGAGGGTGAGGCGGGCACCATCGAGATCGAAGGGCGCAAGGTGCGCGTGGGCGTGCAGGGCGCGCGCATCGCCGCCATGAGCCAGATGATCCCGCTCGGCCGCGGTGGCACGCCCGCGGAGGCGGCAGGAGCCATCTACCTGTTTTGCAGCCCCGATAGCGACTATGTGAGCGGGCAGACCCTCGTCGTCACCGGCGGCCTCTGAGCGCCGCTTCGCCCGCTCAGACCCGCAACCCCGGCCCCCGAATCAACCCCGCGCGCCGGGGTCAGGCTTTGACTGCAGCAGTCCTACACGCAGCGGTTCCGCCGGGTGCACGGCAAGGTCGGGCATCTCTTCCAGGGGCGCTACAGGGCCATCGTGTGCGAGACGGATGAGTATCTGGTGACTCTCGTCCGCTATATCCATCTCAAGCCGGTGCGCCTGCCGCGACGGGTGGAGTCCAATGACCGCCTGGCGGCAGACATGGCCCGGGCGGGGCGGGATGTATAGAAGTCAAAGTCTGACCCCGGGTTTGCCTTCGGGGGCGGGTTCGGCTAAGATCACTGAACAGCGGTTCATTCAGTGCTCGAGGGATGGCCATGGATCGTCCAATTGCCTATGACAAGCTGGCCCGCGAGGACCGGTTCGTCCGCATGCGCGCCCGCGACGTGGCCCAGCTCAAGGTCGAGCAGGGGCTGCCGCCGTTCCCGGATCTGTTCAGCCGCGAGTCCATCAAGGAGCGCGTGCACGGCATCATGGTGGGGGAGATGCAGGCCATGGAGGGCGCGGGACGCAGCGTCTACGACTTCCCGGACGCGCCGTGGGAATTCACCATGGACATGGCGCGGCAGGTCTGGGACGAGTCGCGCCACGTGGAGATCTATATCCGCCTCCTCGACCACCTGGACGGCTATGTCGGGGAGTTCCCGGAAACGACGCTCCTGTGGCGCTGCGCGTGCGCGGAGGACGCGGCGGCGCGCGTGGCCGGCGTCAACCGCGGTCTCGAGGGCCTGGCCTGCGACGTCTTCAATCAGCTCGTGCACATCGCGCGCAAGATGGGCGATCCCATCCTCGAGCGCGCCGTCGACTTCGTCCTCGCCGACGAGATCACCCACGTGCGCATGGGCTCGAAGTGGCTGACCAAGCTGACCGAGGGGGATCCCGAGCGCCGGCGCCGCGCCATCGAGTTCCAGGAGAACATCGACGAGCGCTTCAATCTGGGCGGCATCCGCCAGGACGGCGACCACGATGCCGTGCCCATCTCGATCGCGACCGAAGCGCGCCGGCTCGGAGGCTTCACGGCCGAGGAGATCGAGCGGCTGATCAAGACCACGCAGCGCTCGCCCGTGTACTGATGACGGGCGGCTTCCTCACCCCACCCTCTCCCGCGCCGGGAAGGACGGATCGCATGCATCCGCTCGCCGGCTTCGCCTCCGTCGAAGAGTCCGCGGGACAGATCCGTCATTCGCGCTACGCCGTCGAGCGGATGATGCGCATCCTCGGCGGCTGGATCGCGCTGACGCCGGAGCTCTCGGCCAAGCTCCTCCTCGGCCGCCACGTCTGGGACAATGCGCAGCACGCCGATGCGCTCGGCCGGCGCCTGCCCGAGCTGCGCGCCCGCGCGCACGTGTCGGAGCCGGTCAACGCCGCCTTCGTGGCGTTCATGGACGCCATCGAGGAGCCGGAGCGCCCGCCGCAGACGGTGGAGCGGCTGGTCGGTGTCTACCGCGTGCTCAAGCCCCATCTCGTCGCCGTCTACGAGGAGCTTCTGCGCCGGGTCAACGAGGTCTACGAGCCCCCCACCGAGCGGCTCATCACGCGCTTGATCGAGGACGAGCGCCGCCACATCGCCGCGGGCCTCGCCATCCTCCAGCACCTCGTCACGACCGCGGCCCTCGACGAGCGCGCGCGGATCTGGCAGGCGAGGCTCGAGGGCTTGCTCGCGGCGGCGGGCGGCGTCACCGGGGGCGGCCTTCCCGCGCCGGCTTCCCTCGACGCGCTCCCCCCTGCCCAGGCGCTCAACGACGACGCCCGCGAGTTCATCCGTCTCGAGCAGTCGCTGACCCACTGGCCCATGCCCGATGCGCTCCGGAGCACGCTCCAGACCCTGGGCGACGCGCTGGTGGCGGGCGACGCCGAGGCGGTGAAGCGCTGGCTCGTGCCCGGCTGCGCGGGCGACGGCGGCGTGGAGCCGGCGCTCGCGCGGGTGGAGCCGCGCGAGCACCGGGTGGTCGCCTTCGCCAAGATCGGTCAAAAGCGAGTGGTCAAGATCCGACTCGAGGGCGCGGGCGGCGCCGCAACGCTCATCACCCGCTGGGCGCCCGCTGAAGGCGGCTGGCGCGCGGAGGTGCTCGAGGTGAGCGCCGTGGACCTCGCCCGGCCCGCCTGAGGCTCGTTGCTCTCGAGCGTCCTGATCGCCAACCGGGGGGAGATCGCCCGCCGGGTCATCCGCGCCTGCCGCGCCCTCGGCATCCGCACGATCGCCGTGTACTCGGAGGCCGACGCCGAGTGGCCCCACGTGGCAGACGCCGACCAGGCGGTCGCCGTCGGGCCCGCGCGCGCCCAGGAGAGCTATCTCAGCGTCGAGCGCATCATCGATGCGGCTCGCCGGAGCGGCGCCGAGGCGATCCATCCGGGCTACGGCTTCCTCTCCGAGAATTGGCGCTTCGCCCGCGCATGCGAGGAGGCCGGGCTCCTCTTCGTCGGTCCGCGCTGGCAGGTGATCGAGCAGATGGGCGACAAGGTCGGCGCCCGCCGCCTCATGAGCGCGGCTGGCGTGCCCGTGGTGCCCGGCAGCGAGGGTGTGGTCGAGGGCCTGGAGGCCGCGCGGGACGTCGCCGCCCGCGTCGGCTATCCGGTGATTCTCAAGGCGGCGGCCGGCGGAGGCGGCATCGGCATGGCGCGCGTCGCCGACGAGTCGGCCCTGGCCGCCGGCTTCGCCACCGCCCAGCGCCGGAGCCAGTCGGCGTTCGGCTCCGCCGCGCTCTTCGTCGAGCGCTTCCTCGCCGCCCCGCGCCACCTCGAGGTCCAGGTCTTCGGCGATCGCCGCGGGGGGATCGTCCATCTCCACGAGCGTGAGTGCTCGATCCAGCGCCGCCACCAGAAGCTCGTCGAGGAGAGCCCGGCGCCGCGGCTCTCCGCCGATCTCAAGCGGCGCCTGACCGGGGCGGCGGTGGCCGGCGCGCGCGCCGTGGGTTATACCAATGCCGGGACCGTGGAGTTCATCGTCCAGGGGGAGGATCTCTACTTCCTCGAGATGAACACGCGCCTTCAGGTCGAGCATCCGGTGACCGAGGAGGTGACGGGCGTGGATCTGGTCGAGGCGCAGCTCCGGGTGGCCTCCGGCGAGCCGCTGCCGTGGAAGCAGGAGGACATCGTCCAGCGCGGCGCCAGCATCGAGTGCCGGATCTACGCCGAGGATCCCGCCAAGAACTTCCTGCCTTCGCCCGGCCGGCTGACACGGCTGGTGCTCCCGGAGGGCCCGGGCATCCGCCTCGAATGCGGGGTCGCGGAAGGGGTGGAGGTAACGGTACACTACGACCCGCTGCTCGCCAAGCTGATCGCCACGGGCGGCACGCGCGACGAGGCGCTCAGGCGGCTCGAGGCGGCGCTGGACGGCTTCGTCGTGGAGGGCGTCAGGACCGTGCTCCCGTTCCACCGGAGGGTCGTGCGGAGCGAGGCGTTCCGGGCGGGAGCGGTCCATACTCAGATGGTCGAACAAGGAGTGTTCAATGGCTGAGGAGGTCAAGGCCCACATCACGGGGGTGGTCTTCCAGATCACCAGCAAGGCCGGGGACTCGGTGGCGGAAGGCGATCCGGTGCTCGTCCTCGAGTCGATGAAGATGGAGATCCCGGTGGAGGCGCCTCGCGCGGGCGTGGTGCGCGAGATCACGGTCGCGGAGGGGCAGACGGTGCAGGAAGGCGACACGGTCGCGGTCCTGGACTGAGGGAGGACGCCATGAGCACGGAGTTGATCCGGAGCCTCTACGACTATCACCGCTGGGCGAACCACCGCCTCTTCGAGGTGGCGGCGGCCCTCGGCGATGCGGCGGTCACGCGGGACATGGGCAAACACTGGAGCGTCGCCACCGTCAAGGGCATGTTCGCCCATCTCTACGGCGCCGACTCGATCTGGCTCACACGCTGGAAGGGCAGCTCGCCGACCCGCCTTCAGGGAGACGCGGACTTCCCGACGATGGGCGACCTCCGCCTCAAGTGGGACGCGCTCGAGGCCGAGCAGCGCGCCTTCGTGGACGGCCTTGCCGAGGCCGATCTCGCCCGCTCCGTCGGCTACAAGAACACCGCGGGCGCCCCGTTCTCGGTGGCCCTCGGGCCGCTCCTCCAGCACGTGGTCAACCACGCCACGCACCACCGCAGCGAGATCGCGACCATGATCACGCAGATCAGCGGCTCGCCGCCGGACACCGGCATCAACACGTACCGCACCATGGTCGTCAAGGGGTAGATCATGGGCATGAAGGAGCTGGTGGACGAGCTGCGGGCGCGGCGGGAGCGCGCCCTCGCCATGGGCGGCGCCGAGGCCGTCGCCAAGCAGCACGCCGAGGGCAAGCTCACCGTCCGCGAGCGGATCGAGCGGCTCTTCGACCCGGACTCCTTCAACGAGATCGGTCTCCTCGCCACCCACGCCAACGTCTCGCCGGCCATGCGGGGCCGGGAAACGCCCGCCGACGGGGTCGTGACCGGCTTCGGGAAGGTGAACGGGCGATGGGCATCCGTGATCGCCTACGACTTCACCGTGATGGCGGGCTCGATGGGCCGCACCGCCGAGGTCAAGTGCAACCGGGCGCGCGAGATCGCCCTCGGCAAGCGCATGCCGATGATCTGGCTCATCGATTCCGCGGGCGCGCGCATCCAGGAGGCCATCGGCTCCACGTTCGCCCAGTCCGGCTTCCTGTTCCGCGAGGAGTCGATCATGTCGGGGGTGGTGCCGATGGTGGCGGCGATGATGGGGCCGGGCGCCGCGGGCACCGCGTACATCCCCGCCCTCGCCGACTTCGTGCCCATGGTCAAGGGGACCAGCCACATGGCGCTCGGCGGCCCGCCCCTCGTCAAGGCGGTGGTCGGCGAGGACATCACCGCCGAGGAGCTCGGCGGCTCCAAGGTGCACACCGAGATCTCCGGCGTCGCCGACCTCGAGGTGCCCGACGACGCCGCGTGCATCGCCGCCGTCAAGGAGTACCTGTCGTTCTTCCCCCAATCGAACCTCGAGCCGCCGGCGGTCTTGCCGTGCGACGACCCCGCCGACCGGATGGAGGAAGCCCTGCTCGGCATCGTGCCGGACAGTCCCCGGCGCGCCTACGACATGAAGAAAGTGATCGGGCACGTCGTCGATCATGGCCGCTTCTTCGAGATGAAGCCGGGGTGGGCGAAGAACCTGATCACCGGTTTCGCGCGGCTCGGCGGCCGGCCGGTGGGCATGGTCGCCAATCAGCCGATGGTGCTGGGCGGCGCCCTCGACGTCGACGCCGCCGACAAGGCCGCGCGCTTCATCATGCTCTGCGACGCCTTCCACATCCCGCTCGTGTTCCTCGAGGACGTGCCGGGCTTCCTCGTGGGCTCCAAGGTGGAGCGGCAGGGCATCATCCGCCATGGTGCCAAGATGCTCTACGCGGTGAGCGAGGCGACGGTGCCGAAGGTCACCGTGGTCGTGCGCAAGGCCTACGGCGCCGGCTACTTCGTCATGTGCGGCAAGGCCTACGAGTCCGATCTGATCGTGGCCTGGCCGACGGCCGAGATCTCCGTGATGGGACCCGAGGGCGGGACCAATATCGTGTTCAGGAGGGAGATCGCGGCGGCGCCCAACCCGGACGAGGAGCGGGCGCGCCGGGTGGAGGAGTTCCGCCGGCTCATCAATCCGTACATCGCCGCCGGCGGCGCCTTCATCGACGACGTGATCGACCCGCGCGAGACGCGGCCCGTGATCATCCGCGCCCTCGAGATGGCGCGCACCAAGAAGGTCGAGCGCCCGTGGAAGAAGCACGGCGTCATGCCGGTGTGATCGGGGATGCGAATGGACGGCTTGGCGGCCATCGCGGTCTCGGGACTCCGGAAATCCTACGGGGCGGTCGAGGCCGTCCGGGACATCAGCTTCGAGGTCGCCCCCGGCGAGGTGTTCGCGCTGCTCGGCCCCAACGGCGCCGGGAAGACCACCACCGTCGAGATCCTCGAGGGCTACCGCCGCCGCGACGCGGGGAGCGTGTCGGTGCTCGGGCTGGATCCCGAGCACGGCGGCGTCCGGCTGCGCGAGCGGGTCGGTATCGTGCTGCAGGAGTGCGGCATCGAGGAGCTGCTCACGCCGCGCGAGGTCCTCGAGCGCCAGGCGGCCTACTATCCCAAACCCCGGCCGGTCGAGGAGGTGATCGGGCTTGTCGACCTCGCCGAGAAGGCGCGGGCGAGGATCCGCACCCTCTCGGGTGGCCAGCGGCGCCGGCTGGACCTGGCGCTCGCGCTCGTCGGCGATCCGGACCTGATCTTCCTCGACGAGCCGACCACCGGCTTCGACCCGCAGGCGCGCCGCAATGCCTGGGACCTGATCAAGCGCCTCGGCGGCCTCGGGAAGACGATCCTGCTCACGACGCATTACATGGAGGAGGCGCAGTACCTGGCGGACCGGGTCGCCGTGATCGCGGCGGGGCGCGTTGTCGCCCTGGGCACGCCGGACTCGATCGGCGGCCGGGACACCGGCGCCACCCAGATCCGGTTCACGCTCCCCGACGGGCGGCTGCCCGCGGAACTGCCGGTGGCGGCGCGCCTGGACGGCGGCTCCGTGGTGATCGAAGCGGCCGACCCGACGCGGGTGCTCCACGTCCTCACGGGCTGGGCGCTCGAGCGCGGCATCGCGCTCGGCGGGCTCACCGTGGCGCGCCGCTCGCTCGAGGACGCGTACCTCGGCCTCGTTGAGCCCCGATGAGCCCCCGCGCGTGAGGACGCTCGATCTTCTCGCCAACCAGATCCGGTACGAGCAGAAGCTCTACTGGCGGAGCCCCTCGAGCGCGATGTTCACCTTCGCGTTTCCGATCCTCCTCCTCGTGATCTTCGCTTCGCTGAACCAGGGCGCCACCATCCAGGCGCTCGGCGGGCTCAGCTACAACCAGTACTACGTGCCCGGGATCGTCGCCTTCGGGGTGATCTCGGCCTGCTACAGCAACCTGGCCATCGCGCTCTGCTTCCGGCGCGATGCCGGAGTGCTCAAGCGCGTCCGCGGCACGCCGCTGCCGCCCTGGATCTTCATGGCCGGGAATATCGGCTCATCGCTCGTCGTCAGCGCCCTGCTCGTGGTCCTCACGACGGCGGCGGGGGTGGCGTTCTATGGCGTGGTCTTCCCCGGGCGATACGGCGCCCTCATCCTGACCCTCCTCATCGGCGCGTTCTGCTTCTGTAGCCTCGGGCTCGCCATCACCGCGCTGATTCCGGTGGCCACCGGCGCGCCGGCCATCGTCAACGGCCTGCTGTTCCCCATCCTGTTCATCTCGGGAACCTTCTATCCGGTCGGGAGCGCGTCCTGGCTGGGCCGGATCGCGAGCGTCTTCCCGATCCGGCACTTCGAGCAGGCGATCTTCACGGTGTTCGATCCGCGTGCTGCGGGCTCCGGGATCGAGCTGCTGCCGCTCGCGGTGATGCTCCTCTGGGGCGGGGCGGCGATGCTCGTGGCGATTCGCGGGTTCCGCTGGGAGCCGCTCCGAAAGTAGGCGTGGGACGGGGCGCCTCACCCCCCGACCCTCTCCCCGGAGGGGAGAGGGAGGCGCGGGGCGGGCTAGTTCTCGACGAAGGCCTTGAGGGCGCGGCCGCGCAGCGGGTGGCGGAGCTTCCTGAGGGCCTTGGTCTCGATCTGGCGGATGCGCTCGCGCGTGACCGAGAAGCGCCGGCCGACTTCCTCGAGCGTGTGCTCGCCTTCCTCGCCGATGCCGAACCGCAGGCGCAGGATCTTCTTTTCCTTGGGCGAGAGCGTGGACAGCGCGCGCTCCACCTGGGTGGTCAGGTCCTGGGTGATGAGGCTGTCGTTGGGCGAGCCCGTGCCCTTGTCCTCGAGGAAATCGCCGAGCTGCGAGTCCTCGCCGATCGGCGTCTCGAGGGACAGCGGCTTCCGGGAGGATTCCAGGATGAGCCGCACCTTCTGGGCGGGGACGCCGGTGCGCCGGGCGAGCTCCTCCGGCGTGGGCTCGCGGCCCAGCTCGTTCACCAGGCTTCGGTTCACCCGCGAGATGCGATTGAGCGTCTCGACCATGTGCACGGGGATGCGGATGGTGCGCGAGTGATCGGCGATGGCCCGCGTGATGGCCTGGCGGATCCACCACGTCGCGTAGGTCGAGAACTTGAAGCCGCGGCGGTACTGGAAGCGGTCCACCGCCTTCATGAGGCCGATATTGCCCTCCTGGACCAGATCGAGCAGCGACAGCTCGCTGCCGAGGTACCGCTTGGCCACCGAGACGACCAGGCGGAGGTTGGCCTCCATCAGCTCGCGCTTGGCCTGGCGCACGTGCCGGTCGTGCCGCTCGATCTCCCGCAAGGCGGCGAGCAGCGGCTTGCGGGCCAGGCCCGCCTCCCGCTCCAGCGCCTGCAACTCCTTGCCGCTCCGCAGGGTGCCCATCTGCTTGGCGTGAGCGCGGATATTCGCCAGGGACTGGTCGACGAGGGCCGGCTTGAGCGGGAGCCGCTCGAGGAGGCCCTGGATGGCCGCACGGTTCTGGGCGATCCACTTGTGATAATTGGCGCGCGTGGTCCGGCTCCGGGACTTCTTGCCGCCCAGCGCTCCCTCGAGCCGCTCGATTTCCCGCTCGAGCCTGCGGATCCGGGCGAAAGCGGCCAGCATCGGGCGGACCTCGTCCGGCTCGGGCTCGCCCCCTTCCGGCAGGAGGATGACGTCGTCGAGCGGCACCTCCTCATGGCGAACGCGGTCCACCAACGCCAAGAGCTTCGAGGTCGCCAGAGGGATGCCTCCCAGCGCGCGCCGAAGGGCGATTTGACCGACCTCGATCCTCTGACCTATTGCGACTTCTTCCTGGGCCTTTAGGAGTTGGACCTTGCCGATCTCCTTGAGATACAGCCGGACAGGGTCCTCGCTCGGAGACGACGAGGCCTGGAGGACCTCGTGGGTCAACGCGGGGGTCTCGTCCATCTCCGCGGTACCGTCGATCGCGCCGTCGTCCGGCTCCACCGCCCGGGGAACCGCCGCGCGTGAGGCCTTGCGCTTGGGCTCGGAACGGACGGCCCCCAAAATGCTGATTTCCGGGCCGTGCGATCCGTCACTCTCTCTAAATGTCATTGTCGCCACGCTTTCCCGATCGGGTTCATTACGTTGGGGACCCGGGTCCAAGGATTGTCCCGCCCCTTGTTGGTTTAGACGCCTGCCAGGGCCCGCCGGTTTCACCCTCTTTCACTCGGAATGCAACGGCCGAGGCCTGCCAATCGTTCCGAGGCGGCGCCAAACAAGAAGACGAACGGTTTTGCTGCGCTATTCACACCGGGCCCGGCCGCCGCAGCGGACGCGGGTTGCCATCGCGCCGCGCCCGGGGCTCAGGGGGCGGTGGCGAGCGTCACGTCGAAGCCCGCGAGCACGCTGTCCTTCACCCCGAGGAACAAGCGCGTCGGCGGCCGGATCCCGAAGTCGCTCATCCTGAGCTCGGTTTCCCCCCGCACCCAGAGCTTGTCGTCGCGCACGCGCGCCCGTCCCGGGAAGATCGTCGGGCGGTCCACGCCGCGGATGAGCAAGCGCCCGCTGATGGTCAGGAGGACGTCCGCGCGGTCGGTCATGGACGGGAACGAGGCCTCGATGCGCTCGATCGTGAACCGGATCTCCGGATAGCGCTCGGTGGCGAGCGTCTTGCGCAGGGCCCGGTCCCGGGCCTCGTCCCCGGTCCCGAGCTTGGCGGCGGCAATGCGCAGGCCGCCGGTGACGCCGGAGCGGAGGTCGCCGGGGTCGGCGCGGAACTCACCGGTGACGTCCTGGGTCCGGCCCGTGAAGTTGCCGAGCGGGAAGGAGGCGGTGAAGGCGACCTCGCTTTTCCCCGGGACGGGCATCCACCTGCGCGGCTCGGCGCGGGCCGGCGCCGTGAGGACGAGTAGCGCGAGCAGCCCGATCCCGGCGGCTCTCGTCGTCCGAGGCGTCATGGGCACACCGGTGGGATATCACGCGGGCCCGAGGGCGTCAACGATGGGCGCGGGAAATGTGTTGACAGTGCGGAGGGCGCGCCTTAACGTCTAAAAGTCTCGAGATGATGGTCACTTACCCTCTGGCGTCCGCCCTCGTCGCGCTCTGATGGTCGTCGCGCCCAGCGCCTCCTACAGCTTCACCGTCCGCCTGGAGATCCGCAACAAGCCCGGCATGCTCGGCCGCGTCACCTCCGTGATCGGCAATGCGGGGGGGGATATCGGAGCGGTCGACCTGGTGGAGATGACGGGGCAGCGGGTCGTCCGTGACATCACCGTCAAGGCGCGCGACAGCCGCCACGGTCACGACATCATCGATCGCCTCAAGACGGTGGCGGGTGTCCGCGTGGCCAACATCTCGGACCGCACCTTCCTCATGCACCTGGGCGGGAAGATCGAGATCAAGAGCAAGGTGCCCATCCGCACCCGCGACGATCTCTCGATGGCCTATACGCCCGGGGTGGCCCGCGTCTGCCTCGCCATCAAGGACGACCCGCAGCGCGCCTTCACGCTCACGATCAAGCAGAACGCCGTCGCCGTCGTCACCGACGGCACCGCCGTGCTCGGACTGGGCGACATCGGGCCGGAGGCGGCCATGCCCGTCATGGAGGGCAAGGCCATGCTCTTCAAGGAGCTGGCGGGAGTGGACGCCTTCCCGCTCTGCCTGAATACCAAGGATCCGGACAAGATCGTGGAGACGGTGAAGATCATCGCCCCCGCGTTCGGCGGCATCAACCTCGAGGACATCTCCGCGCCCCGCTGCTTCTGGGTGGAGGAGCGGCTCCGCAAGGAGCTCGACATTCCCGTCTTCCACGACGATCAGCACGGCACCGCGGTGGTCGTCGCGGCGGCGCTCCTCAACGCGCTCAAGATCGTGAAGAAGGACATCAGGCGCCTCAAGGTGGTGGTGTGCGGCGTCGGGGCCGCCGGCACCGCGACGATCAAGACCCTGCTCGCGCTCGGCGCGCGGAACATCATCGGAGTCGACGAGCACGGCACGATCCACCGCGGGCGGACGCTGGGCATGGACTTCATGAAGACGTGGGTGGCGGGCAGCACCAATCCCGCCAATGTCAAGGGCCAGATGGCGGATGCCATCCGCGGCGCCGACGTCTTCATCGGGCTGTCGGTCCCGCGCGCGGTCAGCCTGCGCGACGTCAAGAGCATGGCGCGCGACCGCATCGTCTTCGCGATGGCCAACCCCGTGCCCGAGATCCAGCCCGAGGAGGCCGAGCGCTACGTCCGCGTGATGGCCACCGGGCGCTCCGACTACGCGAACCAGATCAACAACGTGCTCTGCTTCCCCGGCTTCTTCCGCGGCCTCCTCGACTCGCGTGCGCGCCTCGTCAACGACGAGATGAAGATCGCGGCCGCCCACGCCATCGCCTCCTGCGTCGGCAAGGCCGAACTGGGCCCCGAGTACATCATCCCGAGCGTCTTCAACAAGGCGGTCGCGCCCGCCGTCGCGCGCGACGTCGCCCGCGCCGCCCAGAAGACGGGGGTGGCCCGGCGGCGCGCCCACGCGGACTCTCTCGTCTGGCCGTAGCGCGATGCTGACCAGCGCGCGGGCTGCTCAAGAAGGTCCAGATGCGAGGCGGCGCCCGCCGGCCGCACGCGAGGCGGGCTCGCTGTACGTTGAGCGTGCCGCCGAGGGCGCCAACGAAGCAGATGGGCCTGTTTCAGCGGCCGGGGAGGCCCCGATGGCCACTGCCGCGTGCCGCTGGTCGGTGGTGATTCCCGCCTTCAACGAGGCGGCGCGGCTGCCTGCCTGTCTCCGGGACGTGGTCGCGTACTTCGACGGACGGGGCGAGGCCTACGAGGTGCTGGTGGTGGATGACGGCAGCGCGGACGCCACGAGCGAGCGAGTCCGGGAGATCGAGCGCGCCCACCCCACCGTCCGCCTGGAGACCTTCGAGCAGAACCACGGCAAGGGCTTCGCGGTGCGCGCGGGCATGCAGACCGCGCGGGGCGCGCTCCGGCTCATGGCCGACGCCGACGGCGCGACGCCCATCGCCGAGGTCGAGCGGCTGGAGGCGGCCATCCGGGCGGGGGGCGACCTGGCCGTCGGCTCCCGCGCCCTCCGCGACCAGTCGGTGGCGCGCCGCGTGCGCCCGCATCGCCAGCTCGTCGGCAATGCCTTCAATCTCGTCGTCCGCGCCCTCGGCGTGTGGGACGTCACCGACACCCAGTGCGGCTTCAAGCTCTTCCGCGGCGAGGTCGCGGCCGATCTCTTCGGCGCCCTCTGCACCGAGGGCTTCGGCTTCGACGTGGAGCTTCTGCTGCTCGCCCAGCGGCGCGGCTACCGCATCGTCGAGGTCCCGATCACCTGGATCGACCAGCCGGGCTCCCGGGTGAGCGTCTTGAAGGAAGGCCCGCGGATGCTCGCCCAGGTCATCGCCGCGCGCTGGCGCCTCGCGCGCGGCGGCGGCCCCCGGAGGACCGCGTGATCGCGCGGCGCGCGCGGGAGATCGAGCCCTTTCTCGCCGTCGAGGTGTTCCAGCGCGCCCAGGCGCTGGAGCGGCGGGGGATCGACGTGATCCACCTCGAGTTCGGCGAGCCCGACTTCGACACCCCGCTCGTCATCCGCGAAGCGGCGGAGAAGGCCCTCAAGGATGGGCGCACCCGCTACGCCCACACCCTCGGCATCCTGCCGTTGCGCGAGGCCATCGCCGAGCACTACCACGCGCGCTACGGCGTCGCTGTGTCGCCCGACCAGATCCTCGTCACCGCCGGCACCTCGCCCGCCATGCTCCTGCTCTTCACGGCGCTGCTCGACCGCGGCGATCAGGTCATCCTGTCGGACCCTCACTACGCCTGCTACCCCAAGTTCGTGAGATTCGCGGAGGCGGAGCCGCTCTTCGTGGCCGTGGACGAGGACGATGGCTTCCAGTTCCGGCCCGAGGTCGTGCGCGCGCGGCTCGGCCCGGGCAGTAAGGCGATCCTCATCAACTCGCCCGCGAACCCGACGGGGACGGTGCTCGCACGGGACCGCATGGCCGCCCTCGCCGGGCTGGGACCGTGGATCATTTCCGACGAGATCTACCACGGATTGACGTACGAGGGCCCGGAGCACACGATCCTCGAGCTCACCGACCGCGCCTTCGTGCTCAACGGCTTCTCGAAGGCCTTCGCCATGACCGGATGGCGGATCGGCTACCTGATCGCGCCCCGGGAGTTCATGCCGGCGCTCACGGCCATGCACGGCAACTTCTTCATCTCGTCGAACGAGTTCGTCCAGTGGGCGGCGCTCGCCGCGCTGCGCGAGGCCGGCGAGGACGCCGCCCGATTCCGCCGGGTCTTCGACGAGCGGCGGCGCGCGATGGTGGCGGGGCTGCGCCGGGTCGGCCTCGGCGTCGGCGCCCCGCCCACCGGCGCCTTCTACGTCCTCGCCAACGCGCGGCGCTTCACCGCGGACTCGCTCGCGTTCGCCTTCGAGATCCTCGAGCAGGCGCACGTCGCCGTCACCCCCGGCGTGGACTTCGGCAAGAACGCCGAGGGGTATCTCCGCTTCGCCTATGCGAACTCGCTCGACCGCATCGAGGAAGGGCTCGATCGGATCGGGCGGTTCCTGTCCGGGCGCTGATGGCCGAGGCGGCGGGCGCCCGGAGGAGCCGCGCCGCGAGGATCCTCGCGCGCCTGGACACGGCGTATCCCGGCGCCGACATCGAGCTTCGCTGGAAGACGCCGCTCGACCTCCTCGCCGCCACCATCCTCTCCGCCCAGTGCACGGACGAGCGCGTCAACGCGGTCACCGAAGAGCTGTTCAAGCGCTACCGGAAGGCGGAGGACTATGCCTCGGCTCCGCCCGCCCGGCTCGAGGCCGAGATTCACTCGACGGGCTTCTTCAAGGCCAAGGCGCGCGCCCTGATCGGCATGGGGCGGGCGCTCGTCGAGCGCCACGGTGGCGTCGTGCCGCGCACGGTGGAAGAGCTGGTGGCGCTGCCCGGGGTGGGGCGGAAGACCGCCAGCGTGGTGCTCGGGAACGCGTTCGGCGTGCCCGCCCTCGCGGTGGACACCCACGTGTCCCGGGTGTCTCAGCGGCTCGGGCTCGCGCGCGCCGCCGACGCGGAGCAGATCCACGATCAGCTCTCGGAGGTCATCGCGCGCCCGCGGTGGACGCAGGCCACGCATCTGCTGATCATCCACGGCCGGCGCACGTGCCAGGCGCGCCGCCCGGAGTGCCCCCGATGTCCCGTCGCCGACCTCTGTCCCTGGACGGACAAGACCGAGCCGGCCAACGAAGGAGCGCGCGGGGTTCGACCCCGAGCCAAGTCCAGGAAGTAGTTGACGGTCTTGCCCGCTTCCCGTATGATTACCCGTTGCCGATTTCCACAGACGGATCGTGCACGCTCGTTGACGCATACGGACGGAGACCATGACGACGGTGATGCCGAAGGAAGCCGATACGGAGAGAAAGTGGTACCTCGTTGACGCCGAGGACAAGGTGCTGGGGCGGCTGGCGACCCAGGTCGCCACGGTCCTCCGGGGCAAGCACAAGGTCACCTTCGCCCCCCACCTCGACGTGGGCGACCACGTGGTGGTGGTCAATGCCGAGAAGGTGCACCTGACGGGCCGCAAGCGGACCGACAAGATCTATCGCTGGCATTCCGGCTATATCGGCGGGTTGCGCGAGGTCAGCGCCGAGCGGATGTTGAAGGCACACCCGGCGCGCGTCATCGAGTGGGCGGTGCAGGGTATGCTCCCGAAGGGCCGGCTCGGGCGTGCGATGGCCAAGAAGCTCAAGGTCTACAAGGGCCCGGATCACCCGCACGCCGCCCAGAAGCCGGAGCCGCTCCCGACCCGCGCCCGGAACACGCACTAAAGGAGCCCCATGGTCGCTGACACCCGCTACTACGGAACCGGCCGGCGCAAGACCTCGGTCGCCCGCGTCTGGCTCAAGCCCGGCGCCGGCGCCATCATGGTCAATCGGCGGCCCTTCGAGGACTACTTCCCGCGCGAGACGCTGCGCATGGTGATCTGCCAGCCGCTCCAGGTCACGAGCACTCTCGGCCAGTTCGACGCCTCGATCAACGTGGGCGGCGGCGGGCCGACGGGACAGGCGGGCGCGGTGCGGCACGGCATCGCCCGCGCCCTGCTCCAGTTCGACGACAAGCTGCGTCAGACGCTCAAGCGGGCGGGCCTGCTCACCCGCGATCCCCGGATGCGCGAGCGCAAGAAGTACGGCCAGCCGGGCGCGCGGTCGAAGTTCCAGTACTCGAAGCGGTAGCGCGCGCGGGGGGATCATGCTGAAGGTCGCGGTCGCGGGGGCGAGCGGGTACATGGGGGCGGAGCTGCTCCGCCTGCTGTCCGTCCACCCGAAGCTCCGCGTCACGGCGGTGACCTCGGAGCGGCTGTCGGGCGAGCGCCTGGACAGCGTCTTCCCGCACCTTCGAGGGCTCTCGGATCTGAGCTTCCAGGAGCTCGACGGCGCGCGCCTGGCGGAGGCGGCCGATCTCGTCTTTCTCGCGCTGCCCCACATGGAGTCGCAGCGGGTGGTGCCGGTGCTGCGCCGGCACGGGCGCAAGGTGATCGATCTCTCCGCGGACTACCGGCTGCGCGACGCCTCGCTCTACCTCACCTGGTACAAGGCCGCGCACATCGACGCCGAGGGGCTTCGAGAGGCCGTCTACGGCATGCCCGAGCTCCACAGGAAGGAGATCGCGGGCGCCTCCTTCGTGGCCTCGCCGGGCTGCTATCCGATGGGGGCCGTCCTCGCCACCGCGCCGCTCCTGGCGCGGGGCTGGGGCCGCCCGGACGGGATCGTCATCGACGGCAAGTCGGGCGTGACGGGAGCGGGGGCGCAGGGCCGCAAGGCCGACGCGATGTACCTGTTCACCGAGGCCAATGAGAACGTGCAGGCCTATGCCCTCGCGAGCCATCGCCACACGCCCGAGATCGAGCAGGAGCTGTCGGCGCTGGCGGGGACGAGTGTGATCGTGAGCTTCACGCCCCACCTGGTGCCGCTCAACCGCGGGCTGTTCACCACCGCGTCGGTTCCGCTCGCGAGGGCGGCCACGACGGCCGAGCTCGTCGCCCTCTACCGCGAGTTCTACGCGGGCGAGCCCTTCGTCCGCGTGCTCGCGGAGGGCCAGCGGCCGGCCACGCGAGCGGTCCTCGGGTCCAACTTCTGCGACGTCACGGTGGTCGCCGACGCGCGGACGTCCCGCGCCGTCTGCGTCTCCGCGCTCGACAACCTCGGCAAGGGTGGCTCCGCGAACGGCATCCAGAGCCTGAACATCATGATGGGGTGGGATGAGCGGAGCGGTCTCGAAGCGCCCCCGGTGTATCCGTAGTCCGCATGCAGGAGACCCAAATCCAGTGGCTTGAGGGAGGCATCACCGCGGTTCCCGGTATCCTCGCCTCCGGCATCGCCGCGGGAATCAAGCCGAGCGGCAAGAAGGACCTGTCGCTGATCTATTCCTCCTCGCCGGCGCGCGCCGCCGCCGTGTTCACCCGGAACCAGGTCAAGGGCGCGCCCGTGCTCGTCTCCCAGGAGCACGTGCGCGACGGCCGCGCCCAGGCCATCCTCGCCTCGAGCGGCTGCTCCAACGTCTGCACGGGGGAGCAGGGGATCAAGGACGCCCGCGAGATGACGCGCATCGTGGGCGAGCTCCTGCGGGTGCCGCCCAAGCAGGTGCTGATCGCCGCCACCGGCGTCATCGGCCAGCCCCTGCCGATGGACAAGATCCGCGCGGGGCTGCCCCGGCTGGTCAAGGGGCTGTCTCCCCAGGGCGGGCGGAGCGCGGCGGAAGCCATCCTGACCACCGACACCAAGCCCAAGGAGGCAGCGTTGCGCCTCGACGTGGCGGGCCGGCCCGTGACCATCGGCGGTGTCGCCAAGGGCGTGGGCATGCTCGATCCGCACATGGCGACGATGTTCTGCTTCCTCGCCACCGACGCGATGGTGGCGGCGGATGCGCTCCAGGCCGTGCTCCGGCGCGCGGTGGACCGCTCCTTCAACCGCATCACCGTCGACGGTGACCAGTCGACGAGCGACACGGTGGCGGTGCTGGCCAACGGCCTCGCCGAGAACGCCACGCTCGAGCGGGGCGGCAAGGGGCTGCGCCAGTTCGCCCAGGGGCTCCAGGCGGTGACGGCGCGGCTGGCCCGGATGCTCGTGGAGGACGGCGAAGGCGCGACCAAGGTCGTCGAGGTCGCGGTGCGGGGGGCGCGCACGCGGAAGGACGCGCTGCTGGCGGCGCGCAGCGTCGCGAACTCCCCGCTCGTGAAGACGGCGATCAACGGCGCCGATCCCAACTGGGGGCGGATCATGATGGCGCTCGGCAAGTCGCCGGCCCGCGTGGCCGCCGACCGGGTGACCATCGCGATCGGCGACGAGGCGCTCGTCGAGCGCGGTATGCTGAAGTCGGGAGCGCGGCTGGAGCGGATCCGCGAGGTCATGGGCGGCGCCGAGTACACGATCGCCGTCGACCTCGGGCTCGGGCGCGGCGAGGACCGGGTGTGGACATGCGACCTCACCGAGGAGTACGTTCGAATCAACGCGAAGTACACGACATGAGGGGTCAGGCCTTCCTTATCTCTCCAATCGCTCCGCAGCAGTGGCGGGAGCTGTCGGCAGCGGCGATTGGAGAGATAAGGAAGGCCTGACCCCATAACGCACGGTTCCGAGCTTCGGTCCCCGATGGCGCCCACGGCGGCGTCGGGGGAGCGCGGGGGAGGCTCCGCCGCTCGGGATCGGAGGCCAACCGAAAGAGAGGACGGACATGGCGAGCCTGACGATGAAGGAGTTGCTGGAGGCCGGGGTGCACTTCGGCCACCAGACCAAGCGATGGAATCCGAAGATGCAGAAGTACATCTTCGGCGAGCGCAACGGCATCTACATCATCGACCTGCAGAAGACCCTCAAGAAGTTCCGTGAGGCCTACGCCTACGTGCGCGATCTGGCGGCCGAGGGCGGCACCGTGCTCTTCGTGGGCACCAAGAAGCAGGCCCAGGAGACGGTGTTCGAGGAGGCCTCCCGCTGCGGCATGTTCTACGTCAACCACCGGTGGCTCGGCGGCACGCTGACCAATTTCGCCACCATCCGCAAGTCCATCGCGCGGCTCAAGAAGCTCGACGAGATGAGCGAGACAGGCGAGTACGAGCGGCTTCCGAAGAAGGAGGTCATCGGCCTCGAGCGCGAGCGCGGCAAGCTCCAGAACGCGCTCGTGGGGATCAAGAACATGGACCGGCTGCCGTCGGCCGTCTTCATCGTCGACCCGAAGAAGGAGAAGATCGCGGTGGAGGAGGCGCAGCGCCTGGCCATCCCCATCGTGGCCATCGTGGACACGAACTGCGACCCCACGGGGATCGACTACCCCGTCCCCGGCAACGACGACGCCATCCGCGCCGTGCGGCTCATCAGCGCGCGCGTCGCCGACGCGGTCCTCGAGGGCGCGGGCACCTTCGCGAAGGAGGAGGCGGCCGAGGAGATCCCGGCTTCGCCGGACGTGCCCGTCGTGACGGAAGCGGAGATGCAGGCGCCGGTCGAGGCCGGCTCCTAGGCCACGGAGACCCGCGCTCATGGCATCGTCCGCCGAAATGGTGAAGGAGCTGCGCGCCCGCACCGGAGCCGGCATGATGGACTGCAAGGCGGCCCTGGAGGCCGCCAAGGGGGACCTCCAGGGTGCCATCGAGCACCTGCGGAAGAAGGGCCTCGCCGACGCCGCCAAGAAGGCGCACCGCGAGGCGCGCGACGGCGTCGTCGCCGCGTACATCCACTCCGGGAGCAAGATCGGCGTGCTCGTGGAGGTCAACTGCGAGACCGATTTCGTGGCGCGCACCGATGACTTCCAGCAGCTCGTCAAGGACGTCGCCATGCAGGTGGCGGCCGCCAACCCGGTCTATGTCTCGCGCGAGCAGGTCCCGGGCGACGTGGTCGACAAGGAGCGGGAGATCTACCGGCAGCAGGTGGCCGACCAGAAGAAGCCGCCCCAGGTGATCGACAAGATCATCGAGGGCAAGCTCGAGAAGTTCTACGCGGAGGCCTGTCTGCTCGAGCAGCCGTTCATCAGGGATTCCTCGGGCAAGACGAGGGTCAAGGAGTTAGTGGACCAGGCGACGGCGAAGCTGGGCGAGCGCGTGCTCGTCAAGCGGTTCTCGCGGTTCCAGGTCGGCGAGGCCTGAGCCGACCGCGGTCCTCACCCATGCCAGCGCCCGGCGCCGCCCCCGCCTACCGCCGCGTCCTTCTCAAGCTGTCGGGCGAAGCGCTGGCCGGACGGCAGGGGTACGGCATCGATCCCGAGATCCTCGCGCGCGTCGCCGAGGAGCTCGGTGAGGTCGTCCGCCTCGGGGTGCAGATCGCCGTGGTCATCGGAGGCGGCAACATCTTCCGCGGTATCGCGGCGAGCGCGGGGGGCATGGAGCGCGCCACCGGTGACTACATGGGCATGCTCGCCACCGTGATCAATGCCCTCGCGCTGCAGGACGCCATCGAGAAGGCCGGGGTGGCCACGCGCGTCCTCTCGGCCATCGAGATGCGCGCGGTCGCCGAGCCCTATATCCGGCGCCGCGCCATCCGCCACCTCGAGAAGGGCCGGGTCGTCGTCTTCGCGGCGGGCACCGGCAACCCCTTCTTCACCACGGACACCGCCGGCGCGCTGCGGGCGGTGGAGATCGGCGCCGAGGCCATCTTCAAGGCCACCCGGGTCGACGGCATCTATACCGCCGACCCGGAGAAGGATCCCGCCGCGGTCAAGCTCGATCGCGTGGGGTACATCGAGGTCCTGAACCGCGGCCTCCGGGTGATGGATACGACGGCGATCTCGCTCTGCATGGAGAACAAGCTCCCCATCGTGGTGTTCGACCTCACGCGACCCGGGAATATCCGGCGGCTCGTCACGGGCGAGCCGGTCGGCTCCATCGTGTCGAGCGACCTCGTTGCCCCCAAGGGGTGAGCGACTATGCACACCGTCATCAAGGATCTCGAGACACGGATGCAGGCGGCCGTGGATCTGCTTGCGCGGGAGTTCGGCGGCGTGCGGACGGGCCGCGCGAACACGGCCCTGCTCGACAGCGTGCGCGTCGAGGCGTACGGGGCCCTTCAGCCGGTCAGCCAGATGGCGTCGCTGTCCGTGCCCGACCCGCGCACCCTCGTGATCCAGCCGTGGGACGCCTCGCAGATCGGCGCCATCGAGAAGGCCATCCTCAAGTCCGACCTCGGCCTCACGCCGAGCAATGACGGCAAGGTCGTCCGTCTCGCCATGCCGACCCTGACCGAGGAGCGCCGGAAGCAGCTGGCCAAGACGGTGGGCAAGCTCGCCGAGGACGCGCGCGTGGCCGTCCGCAATGTCCGCCGGGACGCCAACGACCGGCTCAAGGCGCTCGCCAGGGACAAGAAGGTTTCCCAGGACGAGGAGCGGCGCGGCCACGAACAGATCCAGAAGACGACGGACAAGTTCACCGCCAAGGTGGACGAGCTCGCCAAGAAGAAGGAGCAGGAGATTCTCGCGATCTAGTGTCCCGTCCCCTCCTCTGCCTCTTCATGCAAGTGGGCGCCGCTGCACGCGAAGGTCCGCTATCGGGCTGATTTTCCTGGAACGGCGGGTGCGCCTCACGTAAGATACGGGGTCATGGCATTCAAGCGCGGATCGGCCTCGACGGTCGCGGAGTTGTCCGCGCTGGGCGAGGAGGACCTGCGGGAGCGCATCCTTTCCCGTCCCGTGCCCCGCCACGTCGCCGTGATCATGGACGGCAATGGCCGCTGGGCGACCCAGCGGGGGCTGCCGCGCGTGGCCGGGCATCGCGAAGGGGTGACCTCCGTCCGCAACATCGTGCGGGCGGCGGGCGAGCTCGGGATCGAGTTCCTCACCCTCTACGCGTTCTCGTCCGAGAACTGGAACCGGCCGAGCCACGAGGTCGCCACGCTCATGAGCCTGCTCGAGCGGTCCATCGACCGCGAGCTGCCCGAGCTCCAAGCGCGCAACGTGCGCTTCCGGGTGATCGGCCGCCCAAACGGCGTGCCTTCGTCGGTGAGCCGGCGTATCGAGCACGTCGTCGCCGCCACCGCCGCCAATGCGGGCCTGACCCTGCTCATGGCGTTCAATTACGGGGGGCGCGACGAGCTCGTCGACGCGTTCCGGACGCTCGCCTGCCAGGTGCAGTCCGGCAAGCTCCGCCCCGAGGACATCGACGAGGTGCGCGTGTCGCGCGCGCTCTACACCGACGGCGTCCCCGATCCCGACCTCCTGATCCGCACGAGCGGTGAGATGCGGGTGTCCAACTTCCTCTTGTGGCAGATCGCCTACACCGAGCTGTGGATGACGTCCACGCTGTGGCCGGATTTCGGCGCCCGCGAGCTCTACCTGGCCGTCGCCGACTTCCAGCAGCGGAACCGCCGATTCGGGCGGGTGTGATGGGGCGGGCCGAGGGCGCACTCGGGACCGGGATGGAGAAGGCCCCCGGCTCGCGCGCCGCCGCCCTCGGCCGGCGCACGCTGAGCACGCTCATCCTCCTCCCCATCTTCGTCTGGATCGTCGTGGCGGGCCCCGTCTGGCTCTTCGCCGCCACCATCGTCCTCGTCGCCGCGCTCGGGCAGTGGGAGTTCACCGGGATGTTCGAGCGGGCCGGGATCCGGACGTTCCGGCTCGTCGGACTCGTCGGCGGCACCGTCGTGACGGCGAGCTTCGCCTTGCCCGTGTCCGCGCGCCTGGCCTTCACCGCCGTCCTCCTGGGCGTGGTCGCCACCTCGCTGTATCGTCCGCGAGGCGAGCCGGTTGCCTGGGAGCCGCTCGCCGTCACCCTGCTCGGGATCTGCTACGTGAACTGGCTTCTCGGGTACGGCTTCTGGCTGCGCGATCTCGAGGCCGGCACCGCGTGGGTCCTCCTGCTGGTGTCGGTGACGTGGCTGGGGGAGACGGCGGCGTATCTCGTCGGATCGCTGCTGGGGCGGACGAGGCTCGCGCCCGTGATCAGCCCGAAGAAGACCGTGGAGGGCGCCCTCGCCCAGCTCGTGGTCTCGGTGCTCGCTGCCCTCGCGGCCCGGACCTGGTTCTTTGCCGACCTCGGGCCCTGGCAGGCGGTGACGGTCGGCGTTCTCCTCGGGGTCGTCGGCCAGATCGGAGATCTCGCGGAGTCCGCGCTCAAGCGGAGCGTGGGGACGAAAGACACGGGGCGTCTCATCCCGGGACACGGGGGCATCCTCGACCGCGTGGATGGGCTGCTCTTCAATACCCCGGTGCTCTTCTACTATGCCTCCTACGGAAAGACCCTGCACTCATGAAACGCCTCATCGTTCTTGGCGTCACCGGCTCGGTCGGTCGGCGAACGCTCGAGCTCGTCGAGCAATTCCCGGACGAGTTTCGCGTCGAGGGCATGGCCGCGCGCGGGTCCGACCCCGCCCTCATCGCCGAGCTCTGCGCCCGGCACCGGCCGCGCGCGCTCGCCCTCACCGATCCCGACGCCGCCGACGCCGTGGCGCGGGCCCTCGGCTCGCCGCGCCCCGAGATCCTCGGTGGAGCCGACGGGCTGGTGACCCTCGCCCGCGAGGTCGATGCCGACATCGTCCTCTCGGCCATCGTGGGCGGCGCGGGGCTCCTTCCGACCATGGCGGCGATCCAGACCGGCAAGACGCTGGCGCTCGCCAACAAGGAAACGCTCGTGATGGCGGGGAGCCTCATGACCGCCGCCGCCCGGCAGGGCCAGGTCCCGCTCCTGCCCGTCGACTCGGAGCACAGCGCGATCTTCCAGTGCTTGGAAGGGCATCGCCGGGCGGACGTGCAGCGGATCCTGCTCACCGCCTCCGGGGGGCCCTTCCGGCAGATGCCCAAGGCCGAGCTCCAGCACGTCAGCGTGGCGCAGGCGCTGAAGCACCCGACGTGGAGGATGGGCGCCAAGATCACCGTGGACTCGGCGACGCTCATGAACAAGGGGCTCGAGGTCATCGAGGCGCGCTGGCTCTTCGACGTGCCGGCGCCGCGCGTCCAGGTCGTCGTGCATCCGCAGTCCATCGTCCATTCGATGGTGGAGTACATCGACGGCTCTGTCATCGCCCAGCTCGGTGTCGCCGACATGGGGATCCCGATCCTCTATGCGCTCACCTATCCGCGGCGGCTGCCTTGCCCGGCGGAGCGGCTGGACCTGACGCGGGTGGGGCCGCTTTCTTTCGAGGATCCCGACACCGAGCGGTTCCCGTGCCTGACTCTCGCCCGCGAAGCGCTCGAGGTCGGGGATTGCGCGCCCGCCATCTTGAACGCCGCCAACGAGGTGGCGGTGGCCGCCTTCCTCGCCGGGCAGATACGGTTCACCCGGATTCCCGAGCTCATCGCCGAGGCGCTGGGCCGGCTGCCCAACCGTCCGCTCGACAGCATCGAGGCCTGCGTGGAGATCGACGCCGAGACCCGGCGGCTCGTGGGGGGATGGCTGCCCTCCCCGGCGCTCGCCGGCGCCGCGAGCAGATGAGGTAGGAGGGTTGCCGTGACGACGACGCTCGTCTCGTTCGTGCTGGTCCTGGGCGTTCTCATCCTCGTCCACGAGTTCGGCCACTTCCTCGTGGCGCGGCTGTCCGGCGTGGGCGTGGAGCGCTTTTCCATCGGCTTCGGTCCCGTGCTCGCCCGCTTCCGGGGCAAGGAGACCGAGTACTGCCTGTCCTTGTTTCCGCTCGGCGGCTACGTCAAGATGATGGGGGACGACGAGAACCCGCTCGAGGGCGGTAAGAGCGGCGTCCTCGACCCGAAGCGGGCGTTCAATCACAAGCCCCTCGCGGTGCGCTTCCTCATCGTCTTCGCGGGGCCGGCGATGAACTTCGTCCTCGCCGCCGTGATCTTCGCGCTGGTCTTCATGATCCTCGGGCGTCCGGTCGCGCCCGCCGTGGTCGGTCGCACCGTGGAGGGCGGCCCCGTCGCTCAGGCGGGGCTCAAGACGGGCGACCGGATCCTCGCCCTCGACGGCCGGCCCGTCCAGTACTGGGAGGACGTCCTGAAGGCCGTCCAGGACGGCCAGGGCGAGACCCTCCAGTTCACGATCAAGGGCGACGCCGGCGAGAGAAAGGTCGGAGTCACCCCGGCTCGCACGAAGACGCGCGACCTCTTCGGCGACGAGCGCGAGACCTGGGACGTCGGGGCGCGGCCGTATGCGCCGCCGGCCATCGGCGAGGTGGTCGCCGGCTTCCCCGCGCAGCAGGCCGGGCTCAAGAGCGGTGACGTGCTGGTCGCACTCGAAGGCAAGCCCGTGCTCTCCTGGGACGAGCTCGCGGAGGCCATTCACCGGCGACCCGGTCGGCCGACCAGCCTCGAGGTCAAGCGCGGAGAGGAGACCTTCTCCGTGTCCGTGGTGCCGAGCGCCGTCAAGGAGCGCGGCCCCGACGGCAAGGAGGTCGAGGTGGGGCGCATTGGCATCGGGCCCGCCGCCGCCGTGACCTTCGTCCGCTCCAATCCGGTGCGCGCGGCCCGGGAAGGCCTCGAGCGCACGGTGGAGGTCACGGTCCTCACGGCCGTCGGCCTCTACAAGATCGTGGTCGGCCAGCTCGACCGCAAGAACATCGGCGGGCCCATCCAGATCGCCGTCACCGCAGGGGAGCAAGCGCGGCAGGGGCTGCCGAGCCTCGCCTTCTTCACGGCGGTCATCAGCGTGAACCTGTTCCTGCTCAATCTCCTGCCCGTCCCGATGCTGGACGGCGGCCACCTGCTCTTCTTCGTCTGCGAGGCGGTGCTGGGCCGGCCGCTCTCCCTCAGAAAGCGCGAGGTCGCCCAGCAGGTGGGCTTCGCGCTCCTGATGCTCCTCATGGTGTACGCCGTGTACAACGACCTGGACCGGATCGGGCTCTTTCGCTTCTTCCGATGACGGGACCCGTTCCCGCGGGCGCGAGGCAGACCAACTGGACGCGCCCGTAACGGCGGTCCGCGAGAGGTGACTGAGCGTATGGGCCAGTACGAGCGGCACGTATTCGTGTGCACGAGCGGAGAGACCTGCCCGACGCAGGGCGACGTCGAGAAGTTCGTGAAGGTGCTTCGCGCGGGCGCGGTCGCCGCGGGCAAGCAGGTCGAGGTTCGCATCAACAAGGCGGGCTGCTTCTCACAGTGCGGGCACGGGCCGATGATGATCGTCTACCCGGACAATGTCTGGTACGGCGGTGTCCGCGAGTCCGACCTCGCGGAGATCCTCGACTCGCATATCCTGGGCGGCGTGCCCGTCAAGCGGCTGATCTACGATCCGGGCGTCGCCGGCGCCAACAAGGTGAAGGCCGGCTCGTAGGTCCATGCGCTGGAGCCGGTCGCTCATTCCGACGCTCCGGGA
>Ga0214473_10001541_pt1 | contig 30164 bp, 28 predicted proteins | sample RVTome_7_FD_203509 | JGI IMG/M metagenome (GOLD analysis project Ga0214473, IMG submission 203509) | Soil microbial communities from uranium-contaminated site in the Upper Colorado River Basin, Wyoming, United States - RVT98D197 | ecosystem: Environmental > Terrestrial > Soil > Contaminated >...
CGTTAACGAGGTATTCCTTTTTTGTATAAACCCAACCGGTTTGAATTGTATGAACCCCCATATAAATGATTATGAATATGACGTACATGATGGCAACGGCCGGCTGAAAGAAGTAGTCATTATCCTGGGTTACAAATTTTCCAACTTCATCAATGAATGTACCAAATCCAATCCCGCCAAATAGTGCTGCCCACCACTCGATTCTCTTGCTCAGAAAAAAAAGAAGGATCATTATAGAAATTAACATTAAAAGACCGCCCCAAAGCATATGAGCGATGTGGAGGTTACTATTTCCGATCTGAGGATACCCGGTAAGTCTTAGAAAAAGACGTATAATGAGGATTGAAGATACCGCCGAGACAAGAAATACTTCAAAGTATTCAGACGCTTCAAGATTTCGGAGAAAGATATAAGAGTGTTTCACCGGATATAAAAATGACCTCTATTGATACGGGCTTGGAAAACTTTTACTTTAATAGGGAAAACATTAAAAAACCACAAACAAGCCATGATCAAACCTAAGTCTTCTTAAGCTTAAATAGATGTATAGCCTCGAAAGGGTTAACGATACTTGAAGAGGCATCTCCGCTGTACGAGATATTTATATTTAAATCTCCTTTCAATAAATATGTCCTGGGAATGTGCACGCCGAAAATTGAAGTTTCAGAGATATGGGAATTTTTCTTTATCTTTATCTTCTTTATTATCCTCTTGTCAACATAAACGTTAATTTCAAGATCGTCTAATTCAATATTATTATCAAGTATAAGACTCAAAAAATAGTTTGATCTTCGATTAGCCTTTTTAATTTTGATCGAATAACTCCCTCTTCCCGACGATTCGAATTCGTAGTTCTCTAATGGTCCAGAAGATTCTATCCTATAATTGTTTGAATTGCTTTTCTCAAATATAGCGGAAAAATCCTTTTCATACGAACCATTTTTCGTATAAACTCTATTGGGGCCACTCCATGAAGTGTCTAACCATCCATCCTCTTTAATACTATACTCATATAGAGGATCAGTATATGGGTGATTCCAGAAAAAATACTTACGAGTATGTTGCGTGGCAGATCCATCGTTTAAAAATCCCCCACCTGCATGATCTAGCTTAATATTAAGATCTTTAAAAACCATTTGGGGTATCTCGGCAAGAGATACCGGCTCACTTGAAATTTTTAATTCTCCGGTAGAAGAAAAAGTTTTAGTCATGAAGAGGGGAATTGCTCTCGCCTTGATTTTGTGTGGTATAGTAGTTCTATTAATATATCCATGATTTTCTATCAGTTCAGTATTGATTTTTAGCTCCTCATACCTGCCTGCACCGTGGTCACCAAAGATATAAATTAAAGACCGATCATATATTCCTTTTGATTTTAATTCATCCAAGAATGAAACCAGTCTTTTAAGATTAAATACTAAAAAGTTCTTATAAGTTTCACGGGTGTCTGTGGAAGGTACATACTCTCCCCGCGCGTTTAAATTATATGGTGCATGGCATCCTTTGAGATGAAAGAACTTGAACACGGGCACCCTCACGGAACTATTGATATTAGAAATTTCACCATAGAAATTCTTGTCCCCAGACCACCAGTTTAAATGGCTTAATTTAGATTTATCACTTGGCAACAGTTCCGTTAGAAACCATTTATTATCGTTAATTACATGCCTTTTTAATAACTGAGGCGCATTGCGGAAAAGTGCAATATCGATTAAATGAAGACTATTGCTCAGACCTTGACTAAAATTTGTAATCTGACCTTTTTTAGTAAGGTTAGAAGCAATGGTGTGACTCTTAAGAAGAGTGTCATCGTAAAAGGTCGGAATTAAGTCCACCTGAAAATCCTTTTCCTTTAATACCTTTGGAATTGAATTTCCGAGATACGCTTTTTCTATATACTCGCGGAATGGGACTGAGTTATCATAGTATGTACCGGTCAATATGTTTGGTACAGACGTTTCAGTAAATGGGAAACCAGCAACCGTATCCGGGTAATAAACGAATCCACTAAATTTTTCCTTAAAGTATGGACTTTCGGATATGATCTCATCAAAAACATCCGATTGCACCTCATCAAGAAGGATCAAAATAATATTCTTATCCGAAGAAAAGTCGAATTTAATTGACTCATCAAAAATGACTTCCCTCTTATCTAAAGGGGAGTATTCAAAATACTTGATCGCAAAAGTGGAAATCAAAGTTAGTATTATGACAATGCAGATTTTATTTATAATTTTTTTTATACAAGGCAAAAAGATAATCGTCAATATGATCATTATCGACCAGAGGCTAGCCTCAAAATAACCCCAAGTCGCCCATTTATCCCAATTTATTTTACCTCCATCCAATGGACCGTAGTCTTTATAAAAAACGTTTCCCTGTACCCAAAGCAAAATTATGATAACGAGAGACAGACTCAGTACTCTTTCAAATACGGGCTTAGGAATTAAGATAAGGATTAGGGTTAGAAGTGCGATTAAGGATACGGATACTATTAGTAAGTATAAATAAATCTCATTGAATAGGTAATCAAATTCTTTAGTATTATTAAAAAATATATCAAGAGGTGTGAAAAAACATAAAAACAGAATAAAACAACTGGAGACAAGTAATGCCCGAAGTATTTTATATCGATCAATGTGGAAACTTGGGATTGAAGTAAACAAGATTCCAATCCTCGCTTATTTCAATATAAAAGTGATAGACATATCGACACAAATTCCCGCTGCTACAAGCAACACTCCCAGCTCATATTTTACAAAGGCTTGAGTTTCCTCATCAAATAAATCGATCTTTCTGAATCCTTTACAAGCACAGAATCAAGGACCGAAAAATAGTTTTTGAATTCATATTCAAAACATTCCTGATTGTAGTCTTTAAAAATATCCTGCCTAGTTGAAAGAAGTTTTTGAACCCTTGTGTCGGACTTTGGTATAAACTCAATAATTAAAGCTTTGCAAATGCTACTGAAAAATTTTGCCAGATTAGACAACGGTACGTTATTAGCTATGGCGAGATGGTGTATCACCGCCAATGCCAGGACAGTGTCAGCGGGTCCCCTTTTTAAAAGTGATGAACGTTCTTTATTTTCCCAACCTATATCAGGACTCGGATTTGTTAAATCACATAAAAGAGGGAGAAGATTTTTTTCACCTTCCCTGGTTGCTTTAAGATAATTCTCCTCAACCACTTGAGGATCAGCATCAAAGGAGATCGTCTGCAATCCCTTCCTCGCAGCTATCCGTGAAAATTCTCCAACATTTGAACCAAAATCCCATAAACTCTTCGCCTCTCTTAATTCATCTAAATACATCGAGACAATTTCTCTCTTGTGTGCAAAGCCCCGCTCCGTGTAATTCGTCTTATCATAATAGTCCGACCACACTGTTTTTTCAGGATCCCAGGTCAGACTTTGAACCGCTGATTTTAGGCTATCTATTATGCTAATAATGCCAATCCTGCTAATCGTTCTTTTTTTATCATTAAACCCTTTATCGGAAAACATCTTCTGAGCCTTTGAGTGAAGATGTATATGAGAAATTAGAGAAAACTTCGTCTTTGTTCTGAAAGGAAGGAGACTACTTACAAGATCGAGTGGGAAACCATCGATAAACACTTTCATCAATTGGCTGAGGCGAACGTCCTTGTAGCAAATAAGCGCGAGGGGGCCGAGAAAATGCTGACAGAACTGTCTATAGGCAATCCAGGGTTCACCCTCCTTATATTTTTCGAAAGAAAGCGTATCAATTAGCACAGGTTCACAATCAATAAATTGAATGTTGTATGCGCTTGCATCCTTAAGGGACATACCGTAATCAAATGCGGTTCTTTGAATGTCTAAAGTCAAAAGTGCCGCGCCTTTGTATTGACTGAAACACCATTCGTAAGGATAAGAAATAAAAGGTATCAAACGTGGTTTTATAATCTTATAGGCATCATCCGAGAGAGCATAACCAATGGACACCTCTTCATGCTCAATTAAAGAACGTTTTTTAACAAGCTCATTATACAGCCCGGAGCCCATAAATGCCTCATAATTGTCGGCGTAATCTTTATTGACTTGCCTATATATCTGATAATCACGAAGAAAGACAAAACCGCTTCTATCTCGAAAAGAACCAGGTGAAGGCATCTGATTTAAAAAATTATCATTTCGTGGATTCATTATCCTGCTTATTGCTCAAAAAACTGACAAAGAATGCCTTCAGCTTTGACCAATAAATCTTAATCAAAGTTAAGATTCCTAAAACACTTGCGATTACTATTTGCAAAATATAACTTCCACTTCCAGGATCAATATAAGAAAATGCTTTCACCGTCGATAGGAAATATAAAATCGACAAGAATACGGAAATATCTAAAATTAAATTAACATCATTTCGCATAATCCATTCCCCCGACATCTAATATTCGAAGTTTTTTAGCGAGCTATCTGATTCTTAAGGTTCGCGCCTAATAGTAATAATAATATAATCTATCCATATTTTACATAGGTAATGGGTCCTTAAAAAAAATAAACCGGTATCTTTCAGACCTTGCGCTTCATAAGAAAAATATAGGGATAGAATTGAGATTCAATAATTTCAATTAATAACTTAAGAAAATAACCAAATCGCAGTAACAAAGATTCAACACTTTACACGACAGATGAGCAACGACATTCACATCATCTGAAATAAGTAGACTGTAATTTTCGTAAACCTTCGTTCCCTTATCAGCTTTAGGTTTCTTTTCGTGTTGCTTAAGAAGAATTCAGTCAAATAGTGGGCCGGGCTTGGCACCTCTCGTACCACAAACCAAAACCGGCCAGTGTCTTTCATACATTTCACAAACTCCTTATCGATAGCTGCATAGTCCTTTAGGTGCTTGTTAATGCCACATTCTGACAGAGCCCCCCTATAATACCAATTAAAAGTAGCACGATTCTGGTCTTTCCCGGCATCAGCAAATATTATTACATCATCAATTGTCGAATTATCCTCTACATATTTTGCCGCTTCACGCCATTGCTCCCTAACCGGTGCAACATAAAATTCATGCAATCCGGGCGCAATAACGATTAAAATGAGGCCTACCGAAATCAATTCAGGAATAACCTTTCGAAATTTCGCAATGGCTAAAGCTAAGAACAAATACAGTGCGGGTGATGCAGCTATAGTATATCGATAATGATACATTGGACGTAAAATCTTCGATAATATAAACGGCAATAATATCGGCACCAACAACCACAAACCAATTAACAGTAACTCGTCGCGTTTGGTTGAAAGATCGCTTATATCTCTTGAGAGCCTTCCAACCGACTCGACCCATCGATCCTTTCCCTTCCATAAAGCAAATAACAAAATCCCGAAAAAGAAAAACAAAAATCCTATCGTAAGGGTCTGCCAGCTAGGATAATCGAGTCCGGCACCAACATAATTTTGCAAGGTGATCAAAGGAGTCCAATACGGCGGATCTGGCAACCATCTGGGGCCAATGTTGCCAGTGTTTACCTTAAATAGGTAATTTATAATGCGAGGCAGTAAGGCTAAGAGTATTAAAACTTGGCTCAAAAACCATAGTGCCACCAATTGCCCGTAATTCCTGGATTTTAAAATAAAATAAATAGCTTGTGCCACAATGATAAATACACCGAAGGTATGTGTGTAGAACATCAAAATGCTTGAAATCACATAACATACGAAATAAGTAACCGATCTTACTCTTAAAGCGAGTATAAAGAATAAAAACGAAAAAAGAGTCATTAGTACGAAAACACTGTAATACCTGAAATCTTGGGAATAATATATCTGGAACTGCGATATCGCCATGAGAAAAGCGGCGATCAAACCCACTTTCCTGTCGAACAACTCCTTACCTAGCAAATAAATTAGAGGAATAGATGCCACACCCAATATCGCTGATAGTGACCTCGTTGCAACCTCTTCAGTCCCAAAGAGCTTAATCCAGAAATGAGCCAGAATTATATATATAGGAGGGCGACCACCTTCGACAATTGTACAGATATTATCTTGGGCCACGCGCAGCATTATTATTTCGTCATACCAGTAACTCTCGCCTCCCAAATCATAGAATCTTAAAAAAGCACCCAGCATTATGATCAGGTTTAGCAATAACCAGTGAATCAGATTTACATCAATATTTAATTTCCCCATAGTATTTAATTGGCTAATTCCCCAAAAGGCCTGAGGAACCTATAGAGGATTCCTGATATTGGTTAATTAACATATAATCTCCACTCGGATATGGAAAAGATGATATGCTTTTTATAGAACCCTTTGATGCGAAGCGAATTAACACAAAATATCTATGTGCCATCTAAGGAAAGTTAGTCAGCGCTGATACGACTAATAATATGTATGATCCTCATGGCAGCGAACGAACGCGATATTTTATTATAGGACTAATTCTATTAACAGAACATAAAAGCATCCATGCTTACATCTTCTCAATCTAAAATAATTTCTAGGAAAATCAAACATCCTTTAGAAGAAATCTTAAACCTTCTAGTAGTCCACCAATTACCCCTATCATCACAACTGTTATGATAAATATTAGAAACGAGAAAGCCAGGGATTCATCATTATCTACACCATAGGGCTTTAATAGCAGGAGCAGCGACCCTTCTCTTACTCCCAGCCCAGATATTGATATTGGTATCATTGTGATCAAAACTACCGCACACCTTATCCAGCCCATTGCAAAGAATGAAATCTCAATATTCAACGCTAATGCCAACAGATAGTAAACGACTACTCCGAGAACCTGTGAAGTTAAAGATAGCGTTAATATAAAGGCAATAGAATTTGAAGATAATCTCCTAAAACAATTTATTATGGTCACAAGCCTCGATATAGCCGACGAAAGTAAAGTTAGGTCCAATAATTCCGACAGTTTTTTCAATAAAATTGAACTTCTGTCAAAAAACACAACGAAATTTACCAGGATCAATCCCGTCAAAACAAAACTCATGCCCAGAGCAATATAGCCCGAATTAGAAGGAAAATGAATGAACCAGAAGCTTATACCCACGATACACAGGGCGATTGTTGCAATTATCCGATCGAAAGCGAGCGCGGCTAAGGCTTCCGTCATTTTCCTATTCGGTGATGACAATTTATAAAAGCGAATGACTCCTGCGGCTATATTACCCCCTGGCAAAAATAGTCTATAGAATAATGCCGCCGTATTAATCTCGAACGCTTGTAAAGTAGTTACTGGGATACCCTGATTTTCTGCTAAAAACTTCAAACGGTATGAAACAAGCAGGCTTATCAGAATTGTTACTAGCAGAGACGAAAAAAGGTAGTTTGAATTCGCGCTGGCAAGGGTGCCTATGACATGAGAAATAGGAACTTTTCTAAAAAGATAATAGAGGATGCCAAAAGCAATAAATGCCCTAAGTCCAGTCCACAATATCCTTTTTCTTATCATTCCACTTAAAGCCATATAGATAAATTATAGTCCTTCTACGACGGAAGAATGAGCAAGATCTAGACTGGTGAAGTTAAATATAAAACACACAATTACCTATCATATAATCCGGCTTTTCGTATCCCAGCAACCGTAACACAGTTGGCGCGACATCTATAATCTTCACCGCTTTTTTCGAGGCTTTATAACAGTCATCCAAAAGAATCATGAACCCTTTTTCAGACTCATTATGTGGCAGGTAACCATGGTAGCCACGATATTGCGGGCTAGAGAGACGGCTTCGTTGTTGCCTGTCTGTAACTCCTAAAAATATATTTGCCAAGGGATGGTAAAAATCATTTGGGAAATAGATATAACCGGGCTCTGCGATGAGATAGTATTCGCCAAAACTCTCCTCCTCGAATCTGACATTATATTTATGGAGGTCCCGATATGATAAAAGCGTAGAATTCTGTATAGACGAGAGCTTCTCAAGAATAGTCTCACGAGCACGATCCGAATGAAACCAGAACCTCGCCTTAGGAGCCTCGATATAATAGGTATACTCATGCTTAGGTATCCCCATTTTTCTCAATAATTTGAGTATATTAATGCTACGTTTAACGGGTTCCTGACCATGATCGGATAAGACCATAAGAGTGATACCATTCTTCCTGCACTGATTATGAAGCTCTTTGACAAAGCGATCAATCTCCCCATAGGAAGTCTGAATGTAATTCGGATTATCCAAATTCCAATGTTGCAAGGTGTCTAAGGAATGTATCTGCACTAATTGGAGCTTGTGCTTCAAAGGAGAAAGACTTGTCAATACCGAAAATAATTCATCGAACCTCTCATTATATATAAAGCTGCAGTCTTTCTCACCAACTACATTAAGATATGTGTCTATTCCATTTAGCCTCAGAAACCCCCTTACACTCCTCTTCATGAACCTTGTTTTACTTATTTCAAATCGCCTACGCCGCCAACTGGGAACACCAGCCAAATCAAATGAACCGGTGAAAAGGTGGACGAGGCATTGAAATGTGGACGTTAATACTTCAGGTACCCCGTCTGTTAATGTCGGCCCGAAGCCAGGCCCCGACGCATCCTTTAAGCGGACCTGCCACATTTTATGCGTATGTGGATATACGCCAGTCATAATGGTTGGATCCAAGTCAACCTCAGGAATCGTCTCTATTGTCACCGACGGATATCCATTGAACGAATCCGCCAAGAAAGGGGTATGCTTTTTATTGATTCTCCTAGAATCAAGAGCACTTATGTGACATATCATAAATCGATCGAATAATTTATTACTCATAAAATCTCCACAGTTCTTCCGCTCTCTTCCTTTTCGAAAACTGCATCTCCATCGTATCCAATTTCCTTATTTATTTTTCCTTATTGCTTTCAGTATAACGGGTGCTCCAATCAGCTTCACAAGACCAAATCTCATAAACAATTTCTCGATCTTAGCAGAAAGCCAGGGTAGGTTAAGCCACCGGTGAAAGGCATACGGTAGAAAAAATTGTCTTTCTATGACAACCAGTTCAAAATCATGTTTATGAAACTCATCAATCACGTCTCTTATAATAAAAGCCTTGTAAGTTTGAGTATCTGGAATAAGAAAGCGTTTTAACTTTCTTAAGAGCGAACCCAAACCAGCAAAGCTTAAGCATGGGGGGAAATCTATTATTGCAGCACCCCTGGAAATTCTACAAAGCTCTGCGATCGCTTCTCTCCAATCTTTTAAATGCATCAATAAACGTGAAGAAACAACGCAATCAAACGCTTTTTCATTGAAGCAAAGGCGATTAGCATCGCAAATAATGGTTTTTAATTCAACATCACGTTTTTTCGCCTTGATTCTTAGAATTTTGATCATTTCTTCTGAAGAGTCAACTGCAACGACATGACGGGATTGTATAGTAAGAGGAATTGAAAGTTTTCCTGTGCCGGCTCCTACATCGAGAACATTTATGTAAGACAAATCTATTAAAGACAAGAATGTATTAAGCTCCAAATCGTGTAAGTATTGACCAAATGCTCCACCGTATCTGTCTTCGTCATAATCTTGAGCGTAATCCTCTTGCTGATATATATCGGGCTTATCCATTCAAAGTTAATGAAGATAATACTGTTGTTACTTCTCCTACCTGTTCTTTGATTTTACCGCTACTCCAATTTAACTCTTGCGCCATTATTTCGGCACGTGTCATTATATCTTTACAATTAATTTGGCCGTCAATACCCAACTCAGTGCGGCGAAATAGGACATCGCTTAGATTATGAGCCATCTCTTCACGAATTGCATGCAAAATTTTTGCCTTCTTTAATAATTCACTGGTATTTTCAAAGCCCAACTGTCTCGGTTTATCAATGCCCTCAAGAACATCAGCATAAATGGAGCCATAGCTTGAGATAAGTCTCTGCACGTCGATCGGACTTGATCCAAAGATCTTCCTACGAATCTCACCCAAAATACAATCATTGAAACACTCCATGTCTCCCCCGTATACCGCGGTCGCTGAGGAATGAGAATTTGGTAATTTCCTATTTAACTTAGCAAAAACAAGATCGACAACTTACTCCGCAACGTGTCTTGCTTCGGTAAATTTTACGCCACTTACCGATAGAAATCTTTCTAAACCCTTGTCCCTTCCATGGTAGTATATACAGAATTTCGAGGCAAGATGTAACGAACCTCTTTTGGCGGCAATAGTTGGAAGGCATCCCTAATACACAAAGCGTACATCCTCTAATCCCAACGATGCCTGCGGATAGGCTTCACTGATCTTCCTTAGAAAGTTTGTAATCTCATGTTCAGGAATGGATAAATTATCCGGATTATCTTCAAATGGCAGATGCTCAGTCCCGATCAAGGAATAATTCTTCCAAGGAGTAATACATAGATAGCGTGATCTTCTACCCAACAATTCTGAAGTCTTATAGTTCTTGATCTGGGTACGAATACCTATTGCGATATCGTTGAGAAATTTGTGCTTCACGACTAAGTCGAAGGCCTTTGAAAACCCGTAACGCTTCTCCGGAGATTGTTCAATAAGTCCCAGAATACTTTGAAGCCAGGGTCCGCATGTACTGACAACAAAACTTGCTCGAAAATCAAATTCGTCTCCGGTAAGGATGTCCTTTATCCTTGCACCCCGAATACGATTTTTATTTTTTATAAAACCTATTACCTCGAGATTATTCGCCACATCGGCGCCTTGTTTGGCAGCCGATTGGGCAAGCGAAATAATAAACCGCTCCGAATCGGAAAGCTGGCAATCGTAAGAAATGATACCACCACTAAGACGTTTTCTCTCTATATCAGGAAAAGTTTGGAGACATTCTTCTCTCGATACAGTACCACCCCGAGGTATTTTCGGTTAATCGTCATCATGCGGAACTCCGCAAACTGGATGATCATGCACCTTAAATCCTAGCGAAAGTATCTCTTTTCCGTGTATAAAATGTCCATAGGCTGGGATAAAAACTGGAAGAGGATGAACAAGATGTGCTGCAATTTTCATTAAAACCATCTGTTCCCTGAATGATTGACGTAACTTCAGAATATCTAATGATTGTAGATAGCGAAACCCGCCAACTTCCCTATTATTCGTAAAACCTTAATTAATTGATCGGTTCTCCTCTATGATCTAAAAAAACTTGCGCCCAAAGCTCTGTCATAATCGCAGTCCACAGCCGCATCGATTGTTCTTTGGTGTATGGTTTATTTGAAAAACGCTTTCTCATCCGCTCAATATCATAGATACTGAAAAAACCACGAGATCGCACTGATTCGGGTGAAAGAACTTGACAGGATAATTCCTCTAGTACATCGCTTAGGAGGAGATCGCTTTTCATGGCCTGGGGGAATTTTGGTCGATTTAGTACCTCTTTGGGTAATAAATCCTTCAAAGCCTCTCGCAATATATGCTTTTCTCGCCAATAACGAATCTTATAACGATCTGAAATCGTAAAGGCATGTTCTATTAAATTAAGATCCGTAAATGGGTGTCGAATTCTCAATCCATGTGCTACACACAACCTATCCGCCTTAGGAAAGGCTTTAGACAGATCATTTTTTACCACCTCTATTAAAACGTGGTTCAATAATTCGTGCTTAGCTTTCGGTAGTTGCTCAACTGACAAGGGTGTAGATAATCCATTTATTGAAGGTGGAGACGAATCCGAACCTCGATAATAAGCAATTTTTAAGGCCCGACCAATCATGCTAGAAGGAATCGAGCTATATTGAGTATAGTTGTAAAATTCTTCCAAAGGAGTTCTCAGCCAAGGGAACCACTGAATCAACTTGATGATTTTGTACCTAGGCATTCCTCCGAAAAGACTGTCAGCTCCAAAACCATTGCAAACAACATCAACATGTTTGGCGGCATACATAGATGCCTTAAAGGTCAATAGATTCTCACTACTACCAATTGGATCTTCAAGGTGCCATACAATATGAGGCAAGAGTCTTGGTATATCTTCGGGATCTGCCATCAGAGAATGGTGGGACGACTGTACTGCCCCTGCAAGAATTTCGGACGTTAAGACTTCTGGATCTTTTGATCCATACCCGCAGGTAAAGGTGTGCAGAGGAATTTCAGGCCGTACATAACGTATAGCTGAAGCAATTGATGAAGAATCTATGCCTCCGCTTAGTAGAACACCAACACTAGACAAATCAAAAACTCTTCTCTTAACAGCATTTAAAAAATTATCGCGTAGTATTCGAGCATGTTCATTAATAGATAAGTTCTTTACGTTAACACCGAGATCCCAGTAACGGCTCTTTCTATAGTTTCCTTCGATAAATTCAAGATAATGTCCAGAAGGAACAGAACAGATATTTTTGATTAGCGCCCGATTATGTGGAATGTATTTTGAATTTTGTAAGTATTGCAAGACATTGAGATCTACCAAAGCAGGAATATCTGGTAGCGCTAGCAAGCCCTTATATTCTGATGAAAAAGCGAAGCGTCCTTTTCCATGCCAGAAATATAGAGGTTTAGAACCAACTGCGTCTCTTGCTAATAATAATAGTGAGCGATCAGAATCCCAGAGTGCAATTGCAAAATCACCATTAATGTACCTGAATATAGTCGGTCCGAATTCTAAATAGCCATGTAGTACTACTTCTTCATCTCTTTCGGTTTCAAACTTACGACCACGAGACACTAATCTTTCCCTTAGTTCATCAACATTATATATCTCCGCATCCGCAACCAATGTAATTCTTTCATTGACTAGCGGAGTCTCATCATCTCCGCCGATATACTCTCCTAACATGACATCATGTTTAGGTGCGCATTCAGACCTAATCCTACCTCGATGTAGTAGTCGATCCCCCATTGAACTCAACAGAACTTTATCTACTTCACCAACTAATCCGTAGATAGCTGACATATCATAACCTCACATTCCACTGTTGGGCTAAAACCAAGTTTTAAAAACTATCGGCTAAATTTTGATCGAAATAAATTCTTTCCTCCTATCAAGCTCCCGATCAGCCCCACCAAAACAACACTTACGGCAAAGACCAATAGCGAAAATGCTAATCCTTCTTCATCAATGGTGCCAAATGATCTTAACAACAGAATGAGGGAACCCTCTCTTATTCCAAGCCCAGCAATGGAGATAGGAATCATAGAAATCAAGATAAGTACGCATCGTATCCATCCCATTGCTAAAAAAGAAACTTCGATCCCAAAATCATGTTTATGAAATTGATCAACCACGTCTTTTATATAGAAAGTCTTGTAAGTTTGAATAGTTGGAATAAAAAAGCACTTTATATTTCTTAGGACTGAACTCAAACCAGCAAAACTTAAGCATGGCGGAAAATCTATTATTGTAGCGACTGCGGAAATCCTACAAAGCTCTGAGATTGCTTTTCTCCAATCGTCTAAATGCATCGATAAACGTGAAGAAACAGCGCAATCAAATGCTTTATCATCAAAACAAAGGCGGTGGGCATCGCAAATGATGGTTTCTAATTGGACATCACCTTTTTTTGCCTTCATGCTTAGAATTTTGATCATTTCCTCTGATGAGTCAACTGCAACAACATGCCGAGATTGTACAGCAAGAGGAATTGAAATTTTTCCTGTGCCGGCTCCTACATCGAGAACATTTATGTAAGACAAATCCATTAAAGACAAGAATGTGTTAAGATCCAAATCGTGTAAATATTGGCCAAGTTCTCCACCATATCTATCGTCGTCATATCCTTTAGCATATTCCTTCTGTTGATATATTTGGGGTTTATCCATTCAAGTTTAATGAAGACAATACAGTTGTTACTTCACCTACCTCTTCTTTGATTTTACCGCTACTCCAATTTAACTCTTGAGCCATTATTTTGGCACATGTCGTTATATCTTCACAATTAATTTGGTCGCCAATATCCAAATCAGTACGACGAAAAACAAAATCGCCTAGCTTTTGAGCCATCTCTTCGTGAATCGCATGTAAAATCTCGGACTTCCGAATTAAATCACTGGAATGTAGTGATTCCGATTCCTCACCATTCTCAAGATATTTGAGTACTTCGGTATATGCTGAACCATAATTTGAGATAAGTCTTTCAATATCAATAGTATCTAATTTATAGAGATTACGACTAGTCTCTTGTTTTAAGAATTCGTTAAACCACTGGAGCTTGCCGCCATAGACAGGGGTTACCGATGTACGAGATCTTAGCGGTTTCTTATTTAACTTACTGAAAACAAGGTCTACCACTTTCTCCGCAACGTGTCTTGCTTCCGTAAATTTTACTCCACTTACCGATAGAAACCTTTCTAAACCCTGGTCCCTTCCATGGTCGTATATCCGGTATTTCGAGGCAAGATGTAACGAACCTCTGTTTGTTGGAATAGTGGGAAGGCATCCCTTATATACAAAGCGCACATCCTCTAATCCCAATGATGCCTGCGGACAGGCTTCATTGATCTCCCTGAGAAAGTTTGTCATCTCATCTTCAGTAATGGATAAGTTATCCGGATTATCTTCAAATGGTAGATGCTCAGTACCAATCAAGGAATAATTATTCCACGGTGTGATGAATAAATAACGTGATCTTTTGCCCAATAATTGTGAAGTCTTATGGTTTTGGGCTTGGCAATAAATCCCTAGTCCGAAATCATTGTGAAATTTGCGCTTTACAACTAAATTGAAGGCCTTTGAAAGCCACCGACAATTATTTTGAGAATCCTTCCTTTCGAGAAGTCCCAAAATTCTTTGGAGCCAGGGTCCGGCCGTATTTACAATAAACCTTGCCCGAACTGTAAATTCATCCCCCGTAATTAGGTCCTTTACCTTTACACCCTCTATCCGACTTTTAGTTTTTAAAAAGCCCTGAACCTCAACGTAATTTGCAAAATCGGCCCCATATTCCACAGCAGATTTTACAATTGAAATAATCAGTCGCTCCGAGTTAGGAATCTGGCAATCGTAAAAAATGATACCACCGGTAAGGCCCTTCGTTTCAATATCAGGGAAAGCTTCGAGACATTCTTCTCTCGTCACGGTTCGACCCCTAGGTATTCTTGGTTGATATTCTTCGTGAGAAGCTCTGCAAACTAATTTATCGTAAATCTTTAACGCAAATGAAAGTGCTTCTTTCCCCTGCATCAGGTGTCTGTAGGCTGGGACAAGCACTGGAAGAGGATGAAGCAGATGGGGTGCGATTCTCATGAAAACCATCTGCTCATAGAATGATTGACGTGCCTTCAAAACAGCTAAGGATTGTAGATAACGAAACCCGCCATGGATTATTCTAAGTGTGTTAAACGAGGTTGCGTGGCCAAAATCTCCTTTCTCCACCAGAGCAACTGAAAGGCCTCTTAAAGAAGCGTCCCATGCGACACAGGAACCATAAATACCACCTCCGATCACAAGCAGATCGTATTCATTTGAAGCCAATTTGATTAAATTCCTTTTCATATCTACTTATTAGCCCGTGCCATGAGATGCGCTCCGATTGAATTTACCATTGACTTTGGAAGGAGTTTGAACACAAGCACAAATAAATAATTATACACTCTTCCCATAATGCCTTTATGTACTCGCGTCTTAACAGGAAATCGTGCGGTGAGAGTCTCTACAAAAGAAAAATTTACCAGCATCTTCTTAATCTCCCCAATCGAATAAGTCTTAAAAACCGGTGCATTCTCACATTCTAGCTTAAAACCGAATAAGTCCGCAAGATAGAAAAACCATGAATTTCGATGATGCATCATTAAGATTGCCTCGCCACCGGGCTTGAACACTCGGTGAACTTCATTAATCATTTGTTTCGCATCATTGGTATAGCTTAGCACTCCATGGGAATACACTACATCTAAACTGCAATTGCTGAATTGCAGATTCTCTCCATTCATTGGTGACAGTCCACCGTCGATACCATGAATTTTGAAATTCCTTCTCGCTAACTCAATAGTTTTTTCACTTATATCAATTCCAGTAACAAATGCGCCACCACTGGCAAAACGCCCTAAATCAAACCCAAGTCCGCACCCCACCTCCAATAACGTCATATCATAATAAGCGCTATAATTAACAACCCTCGGTAAATAATCAAGCTTTTCAAAATGACATAGCTCCAGTTCAGCAAAGAACTCTCTAGTGCCCAATTCGCTTCTTGCCACATTAACATCGTGTATATTCTTATTTTAGTACTCCTTGGATTGCTTCAATCACCGACTTAGAGTTTGGTTCAAATATGACTCTCTCTGAAGAATTCTTAAGTGAAAAACCATTATTCATAGTATTAAACTCTGCACCAATTCATATGAATGTTTATTCATCTAGGTCAAAATATTATCCCAATTAAAACAACATGTGCTATAACAATCATTAAAAATGCTTTATGAACGCCGCTCATAAACCATATCGAGTATTTCTTCAGTTTTATCTATATATTCCCGAAAGCTACAGCGACTCTTAAAATAAAGTCTAGCCCGCGCACCTAATTTTGTCGCAAGCGAAGAATCATCTAAAACCGAAAGTATCGCCTGCGCCATCGAATCCGGATCAGGGTCAACAAGAATGGCAATGTCATCGTTCAATATCTGGTTGTGTGCGGTAATGTTTGTGGCAACGATTGGCTTCCCGGACTGCAGATAGCTATAAATTTTTAAAGGCGTGTTGTTACCATTAAGCCTTGGAGACACTAATGTTTGAGCAATATTCATGAAAAGGGGCATTTCTGCAGGTGGACGTATACCCGTGAAGTAAAAATGTGAAGAAATTCCAAGCCCTACGACAATTTCACGCAATTTATCAATCTGATGTTTTTTCCCTCCGACTAATGCGAATATTACGTCTTTTCTATGCTGAAGAACCCGCTCGGCGCAAGAGATAAGTAGTTCCAACCCCTGATAGGGCTCAAATGTTCCGGTATACAGAACAATCTTTTTACCGTTAAACTGGGAATATGTGTTTTCGAATTCACTAATTTTTTCAGCAGTAATCGACTCTTGATCCAGAGCCTCTATTATATTTTCGATAACCATTATTGGAACACTTTTATTAATTGTTCTCACATAATCGCGCAAGGCTGGTGAAATCGCGATAACACCATCGCTCGCATTAACTACCAATCTTTCGATCCATTCAAGGGCAGGTATAAGTAAGAGAAATTGACGAGATACAAAATTTCTCATTACTTGAGGAATTGAAGAATGAAAATCATAAAGGTGACGAATCCCGAAAACTTTGGCGAGAACCGTCCCAAAGATGGAAGCCTCCTCGTGAGTATGCACCAAATCATATCTTTCCTTAACCAGCATTATAAATGCATTTACGACCAGCAATATATCAAGCAGAACTTTTCTATAAGACGGGCCTATAGGCACTTCTCTGATAAATCTCAATTGCGGAGTCCGCAAAATCCTTATCCCCTCTATTACGACGTCATCCCCGACATGATAAGTTAAGAGATCAACACTATGTCCCAGCCGTGATAAGGCTTTCAATCTCCCTAAGATTGAAAAAGGGGTCCCCCGAGGTTCGAAGAAAGGCTCCGGTGCGATCATCAAGATTTTCATGACTCATTATCAATTGCAAAAAACCTGGTCAAGTTTTCCCTTCTTTTCTTTTTTTATTCTCTATAATCCCCAAAATCTCTTTAACCATATAGGTAGGCTTGTTTTGTGACTCATAATAATTTCTTACAACAAGTTCACCAAGTAAACCCATGGTTATAAGTTGCACACCGAAAATAAAAAGCAATATGGATAGAAGAAGGAGTGGTCTGTCCCTTAGCGGATGACCAAAAAAGATCTTTAAAATTGAAAGATAAGTTCCTATAATCACACCCAATAAAAAGCATATTCCACCCAATAAACCAAATATTTGTATAGGTCTCGTAGAATAACCCAACAAGAATTTCACAGTCACGAGATCCAGGAGAACCCTGACAGCACGCGTAATGCCGTATTTTGATTTACCAGATTTCCTTGGCGCATGGTTTACTGGAATTTCGCCTACTCTAATACCCATCCAGCTGGCAAGCGCGGGGATAAATCGATGCATTTCACCATACAATTTAATATTTTTCGCCACCTCTCGTCTGTATGCTTTCAAAGAACATCCATAGTCATGCAACTTAACCTCGGTAATAGTGGATATTATGAAATTTGCTATCCAGGAGGGTAATTGTCTGGTGAGATATCCATCCCTTCGATTGATTCTCCAACCGCTAACCACGTCATATCCGTCTTCCAATTTCCTCAGTAAATTTGGAATGTCTGCTGGGTCGTTCTGCAAGTCCGCATCCATGGTCACAATTACATTCCCACTTGCGTAGTCGAAACCCGCCGAAAACGCCGCCGATTGACCAAAGTTTCGACGGAATCTTATAACCCTTAACCGAGCGTCACTTTTACTCAATTTATGCATTATCTCGAAGCTTGAATCTGTGCTACCATCATCAATCAATATTACCTCATACGTCTTGTCTAACCTTTCCAGCACAAGCTTAAGTTGAGAACAAAGGAGTCCAAGATTCTCCGCTTCATTAAAAACGGGAATTACGATAGACAGATCTATACTTTGGAGACTGTCACGATGTTCAGCTATATTTGGTATCTGATTCAAAGGCCCCCCAGACTTTTGCTGATCAAATTAAACCTAAATAGGCCAAACAAATATGATGAGTTTTTATAAAGAAAGTCAAATATTATAACATCCACTCAAAGTATAGATGAAATTGAAGCAATAGTAGGAATCCTTTTAACGAATAAAACCGGAACTAGAATATAATTTATACTTTATACAAAAATATCAACTTCAACATGACCAGCATGGGCAAAGTTTTTTAGCTTAACCCCGAATACGGAATTTTCCTTACACCTCTTTGGTTAGCCATGGAAAAGATTAGAGAGTGTGATTTTAGGATTCATCTCGGATAACATTAACCGACGGAAAATTCAGTTAGAAAGAGAACCTTCTATTCTTTTAATGCTATGGAAAAGAGATTGGGAAATATGATAGATGTTTTTGAATATCTTTAGGTACTTATCATAGGCTAAGCCGACCAAAAGGCACCTCAAACGTATAGGTCACCGCACTAATCGACTATTGATCGCCCTCCAAATGCCGGTCATATGTCCATGATTAGACGAATTTACTTAACTGCCCTAGCGACAATATGAGCGCCAATTGATTTTAACATAGTCTCTGGTACCAATTTGACAGCAGGAACAAATAAATGATTGTACATGGAAACAAAAAACCCAGGATACCCTGTAGTCTTCGTTGGTAGCCTTTCAGTAGTGATAGCCAGCTCTTTAAAGCAACTCAGAAGCTTGCCAAATTCTTTTGCAGAGTAGAGATTGAATACCGGCGCACGCTGGTGCAAAAGGTTTTCACCCGACAGCTTTGCTGCTAGGTTTAGCCAGGAATACCGGTTGAAAACAATTAGCGTTGCCACGCCTCCCTTCCGGAGCACTCGGTATAATTCAGCCACCATTTTATCGGGGCTTTCTGTGTATTGTAACGGCATTCTTGAATAAACGTAATCAAAACTGTTATCTTCGAATTGCAGACCCTCCCCATTCATCACAAGGAGGTTCCCATCAACCCCATTATGAGCGAAATTTTTTTTTGCCAGCTCAATGGGTCTGGCGCAAAGATCGATGCCTGTAACAATAGCCCCCGCTTTTGCAAACTGGACAAGTTCAAGTGCGACCCCGCATCCTATATCCAACAAGCGTTTCCCTTTTAGATTTCTCGCTTCGACAATAGGTAGTAGATACCCCGACCGCCCGAAGCGGTAGGTGTCCAGCTCATCAAAAAATTCCTTTGTGCCAACTGGGGATTTAGCTAACCTGATGTCGGTTATGTAATCATTCCAGTAATCACGAATCTCCGCAAGTTTACCGTCGAGTTTTTCCATGAATCCAAAACAGGTTTTATAGCATTTTATGGATAAACCTTTGTTTATGGATTATCCAGCAGAGATAAGCTCATGTCAACACGAAACTTTCCTCTCTGACCACATATTTCCTTGATAAAAAAGCCCCTTTTCCTTCAAGCATAGCTTAAGTTTAACTCGCCCTTACTCTTTTTTGTTAATTGCCAAACCTCACCTCTGAAGGCTTTTACTTGCCTTCCTTTTAAATTTCCCTTTGGGTTGGTTTGTTTGGCGACGCAATCAAACCAGTTTAGTCGTAAAACTCTTTTTAAGCCTCTTCTCAGTTCTTCTCTTTCGTCTTTGTTTTTGTTTCCGGATCTTTTCGATCCTTTTGTGCTCAAGTGACTCCTTTCCAAGCAGACTTTTTTCAATTCTAGAAACGAGCAGACGCCTTGCCAAAAATCTGTTTAAAGCCTGCGAGCGCCCCTGTTGTGATTTTACAACGATTCCGGTAGGAATGTGTTTAATCTGCACGCACGTTGCGGTCTTGTTCACACTCTGTCCGCCAGGACCACCGGAACGGATGAAAGTCTCTTTGATGTCTTCTTCGCTGATGCCTAACTCTTTCATTCGCTCATAAAGCCTGTCTTCCTTTTCAGGTCGAACCCCGAACTTTGCCATGGTCAATAGTAAAAAGAATTATATACCGCACAGAAGTTAGACTAGCTCTTTATCCAACGTCATCTTCAAAATATCATGCCTTGTCACAATTCCGACAGGGACCCCGTCGCGCATTACCGGTATGTGATTGTAATCATGCTTGAGCATTTTTTTTATTACTTCATCAACCCCATCCTCTTCGGTAACACTCACAACACGCTTGCTCATGATATCTTTCGCCACCAATTCCCTTGCGGTTTTATAAGCTTGCTCGACACCTTCTTCAGGCATCCACTTACCAAATAACTGAGGAGCATTGAACCTGGAAAAAGGAACACAGCGTTCTTTTACCATAAAATCAGTCTCCGTTATTATCCCTACCATCTTTCCATCCTTTCCAACAATCGGGACACAACCTATTTTATTATCCAGTATTATGTGAGCGATTTCTTCTAATGTATTCTCCTCATTACCCACTATAACAGGAGTCGTCATAATTTCCTTAACCTTCATTTACTCTCTCCATTTTTAGCTTTATTGGGTGATTAACAATAGACAACCGATTACCGTATTTCAGCAAAGATAAAACAAGGGTGAGAAATTTTAAAATCCAAGAAATTTTCATCAATATAATTAGAAATTAAAAAGGTATGTTCTGATAAGATCCAAACTTTCAAATACTCAGCGTGCAAAATACAGTCTCTAATCCTAGTAATTCCTACTCGTGGTCTACCATTTGCTCCCTTTTTTGTACCTGCTCCCTGCTCTTTTCAACTACGTCCCTAGCCTTCTTTTTGGCGCCTATGGTTTCTCTTAAATATGAAGTCGAAACATCCTGTACATCATTGAGACTGTCCATTAGCCTGGAAACACCAAAATAAATTATACCAATAAGAATCAGCACAATGATTATGGCCTTTAAGCTCATAAATCAAATTCTACAGCCTTCAGGATATTTTTACAAAACTATTTTAATAACACCAATTATTACTAAGCCACTACAAAGCATGTCACCGTATTTGTAACACCTTGCGTCTTTCTAATCTTTGATATCACAAGATCACCGATTTCCTTCTCAGTCTTACCTTCCACAAAAGCTACAAGATCATAAGGACCCGCGATGATGTGAGCAGACTTCACACCCTTTATCCTCTTAATCTTGTTAACCGCATTTTTTGTCTGTGGCCCAGACAAATTTATCAGTACATATGAGCTCGCAGCCATCATCTTTACCTCCGATTATTCCAAGTATTAATTAAAAATTAAACTAAATTGCAATTTAATCAAATTTAAAGCTAGTTTATGCTTGATTGAGGCACCAACCAAAGTTGCTTCCAATTGTTTCTCTCAATACTCTCCTTGTCAAAAAACAAAGTCTTATACTCCACGCGTGCCCATTTTCTAATATTGTCAGCATAGAACTTGCTCAGAGGATCACCCGATTGCCCGGTTGAGTTCATTGAAATGGCTTTACCCATTTCTGATAAATCCACAATCACCCTATAGGAGGAAATCCAATTTACTCCAAATGGACTTTCATAACTGAAGGAGGAATTGTTGATTGTATCCCTATCCCCTCCGGCCGGCATGGGCTTTGGGTCGAATATATGATTCAGAATCCTAACCTTCCCTAGAGGATGTTCGAACTTGTATTTGTGGATAGCACCCCATGCCCAATTTACCCCTTTCTCTCCGAGTTTTCCTTTAATATCCCCGAGGGCATCGTTTATACTCTTTAAGACAATATCTTCTCTTGTTTCTATCTCTTCAGAACCCACGTTGTCCCACCATACTGCACCGGGATCCGCAACGACACCATCCACAAATTTATGATTAAATTCCAAGTTGTCCAGAAATCTTGGAAAAATTTCTCCTAATTCATCTTCAAACGTATTTCTCAGAAGATAAAACCTCGTCACTTCATATAATAGGGCAGTTATACTCTTGCTGGTTACGTCAAAATCCCAATTTGAAAGTTCGTCTAATGCCCATTTAACGTCAGGATCATTAGTTTCTACTCCCCTTATGCTCTGGACAAATAACCTGGCTGGTAGAGAGTACACGTCAGCCTGCATCTTTGCGAAATCCTTAATTGACAGTCTATCTTTTTCATTGAGTAGGGCAATTATCCTTTGACCGCGATAGGGTGAGGCATACGAGTTTGAAATTAGATATAGATAATCATCTCCTATTAACTTGTTGTTTGCAGTAACTACGAAATGTGAAGATGGGTTGAGTGAATATGGAAGAGCTTCATCCGGAATAAAACCCCTCCACTCGTATTCCCCGGACCAGCCTGGAACGGGAAACTTACCGCTTCCTTTTAGTCTGATAGGAATCCCACCGATGAGTTGATAACCGATATTACCATCCACATCGGCAAATATCATGTTTTCGGTGTAGATCTTTCCATATTTACCTCCTGAAATTATTTCCCCCACATTTCTAGACCTGTTCAACTTTGAAAGCCCGATGAGTGTCCGATCCATAACCTCACCGGCGCTCCATTTCATAGAAAGAATATCTTCGAGTCCTTCCCTAAAAGGGTTTATGATCGGACCATGCCTGGTGTAATTTATCTCTTTCGCAAAAGTTTTATAACCAGAATTTTTTTTAACCCTTATCTCAGGCTTCTTTGTTTTTATATCTTCCCAATGATCCTCAAACCAATACTTGGTAGTGTCATCAGGGTTGAGCTTTTCTATAAATAGATCTACTCTATCGGCCATTGAATCAGTAAATCCCCATGCTACCTTCTCGTTATGCCCAATTATTACATAGGGCGTACCTGGAAATGTGGCTCCTATAACATTAATTCCCGGTGCTTTTAGATGAACTTCGTACCAGACTGAAGGAATCTGTATTCTTAAGTGGGGATCGTTGGCAAGCATGGGCTTTCCGCTCTCCGATTTGGTACCGTCTACAACCCAGCCGTTGCTGGCCCCACGTCCGCTGAAAAGCCCAAATCTCTGCTTGGAAATTCTGTATCCATTCATAAAATCAGAATCTATCTTCATGCCTTTCTTCATGTTTTGCATACCCCTGAATGCCTTTTCCTGAAGACCATTGAAGAGACCCTTTGCCTTCTCCTCCCCTAGCACCTTAAGAGCCTGATACATAAATATCTCTTCATCCATATTAATAGAAAGATCAAGGGCGGAAAGCAGATGGATCGATATACTATCAGTCGGATTCCATGGCTCGATTTTGTACCTTAAGATTAATGATTCGATTGGTTTCTTCCCCGAATCTATAAAACCGTTTACCCCATCTGCAAAAGCTAAAAGTTCAGATTTTGTCTCATTATCCAGGTAGCCATAGATTTTTTTTGCCAGCTCACCTATTTCTAATGCCCTTAAGAAATAATCCATTTCTACGGTTTGCTCACCAAGTATCTCAGATAGCCTTCCAAGAGCAATCCTTCTGGTTAGATCCATCTGCCAGAGTCGGTCCTGCGCCGTCACAAAACCCTGAGCAAAAAACAGATCGCGGGAATTTTCAGCAAATATGTGTGGAATTGCGTGAATATCCCTAACGACCTTTACAGGGGAAGCAAGGCCTGCAACTACTAGCGAGCCTTCGAGAGTCGGCCGAGTCTTTCTAACTATGGAATAAATAGAGATAACAACAGAAGCGGTCAATATGACTATCACCAAAACAGGCCATTTTAATTTCCGCATTTCTATTATAAGTCCAAAATTTCAAGCATCGGGTTGCTATCCTTTACTTGAAAGGAGATTTAAAGATTATATAATAAACCTGATGGACCCAGAAGAAATAAAGGTCTTGATAGAAAAGGGGCTACCCAGTTCTACCGTAGCTGTTCAGGGTGATGGTACTCATTTCGAAGCCATTGTTGTTTCTCGGGATTTTGAGGGTAAGAGCCTGATCGAGCAACATCAGATAGTCTATAACGCCCTCGGTGATGCAATGAAAGAACAAATACACGCCCTTTCTCTGAAAACCTACACACCTCATCAGTGGGAAAGAAAACGAAATAAGGAGTAAAAAAATGTCTGAAGATATTATGAAAAAAATTCAATCACAGATTGACCAGAATAAAGTAATACTCTATATGAAGGGTACAAAGGAAGTTCCCCAGTGCGGCTTTTCAGCCAGAGTGGTACAGATAATCAACTCTTATGACGTACCCTTTGAAACTGTAGATGTTCTTGCCGACCCGGAGATAAGGCAGGGCATAAAAGATTACTCTGACTGGCCCACCATACCGCAACTGTTTATAAACGGGAAATTCATAGGCGGCTGCGATATATGTATGGAGATGGACGAGAGGGGTGAACTCGAGCCACTCTTGAGAGAAGGCGTTGGGAAAACGATAGACTAAAATTTTAGCCCAGAACTTCCACAATCATCCAAGTATCGACTTTTCTCTTTCGTTTCCCTTTGTTGTAATGATCGAGAGCGCACCTTGTTGTCGAATCCTGATCAGTCCCGCAATAGATAAGTCTTATAACGCGTTAAACGTCATATCAAATGTTAATGCCTGAGACTTATTATCTTTTCTATTCCCTTGTACACTTCTCGCCAGATTCAATGTGAATCATTCCATTCTCATCCGTCCACTTGCAATAAGTCCCCCCTGTGCCCTTTATCCTATCGTAATGCTGTTCTATTACATCAACGTTCTCACTTCCTTTAAACAGTTCTTCAAGACTCTCCTCGGAATCTGACGAATTATACTTTTCTTCAACTGCCGATGGTTCTTTTACCATTTCCCCTTTTTCACCCTGAACAGACTTAACCCCCAAGCCTCCCAATTCTTCTTTTCCTTCTTCAATTTCTGATTCGGATTCCTGAGAGTTGTTAAGTGAATCAACTGGTTGGAGGTACGAATCGACTGGCTTTGAAACAGAGCCAAGCGGCTTCGAGACTGAGCTCAGAGGTTCCGAAACTGACTCAAGGGGTTTCGATAATGATTCTATAGGCTTTGAAATCGATTCAATGGATTCCGAAGCCTTCCCAAGTGGATTCGAAACAGACTCTAACTTTTCCGAGACCTCCTCTATTGGTTTCGCTTCACGCATATCCACTGATGATTCGGTGGAATTATTTTGAGCCAGATATATTTTACAATCAGATGGATTTGAGCAAGCAGTTGACACGTTATCAATTTCTTTTTGTGAAGAATTGGAAAAAGTAGAAGGTAGCTGTAGAACTATTAGAAATGTTATTAAATGAAAACCCATCATAGTTTTCGATTTTTCCTATTCACACCGGCACATTGTAACAGCCTTCAGGTTTGTCAGGAATCAAATCTTTTGTCGGTGTCCAATTTTGAACCCCACACCATGCCCAACAACACCATAACCGTTTACTACAAAGGTTTGTGTTGAATCGATTAGACCCATATATCATAAACGATTTATTATATACATAACAAGTTTAATAATATCTTCTCTCATGATACTCCGCGGTCAACTAATTGGTCATAAGCTCTTGAAAACCGGATTCTTAGGTAACGTGACATAGCCAAAAGATAGAAGATTCATAATAATTAGTGAACGAAACAGCGGGTTCCTGTGTTGTTTCTTTTCTCCTTTAATATAAAGGGGAAGCCGCAGCAAACCTCATATATCCACAGTACACTACCTCAGAAAGTCCGAATATTATCGAGAAACACAATGAAACCATTGAATCTCGCGATAGAATCATTCTTACGTTCATATGATTTTATGATCGCGTTCTGGACCACAAACCGACTTTTCCCTGCTATTTAACCGAGGCACTGCAGAGGTAAATAATAAGGGGGAGCATGCCAATGCATGTTTTCTAAAATACTCTTCCATTCGCTGGAAGAATAACTTTCCACTGTAAGGCATACGGTCAAAGTGGTGTTATTCAATCCTTTATGAAACATACATAACAGGCATCGTATAGTCCGGACGAAAGATATAATTAATCGGATACTACCCTGAATATCTCCCAGCGTGCCGTTCCAGAAACAATCAGCTTTTCGAACTCCTGTCCCCATTTTTTGTGCGGAGAAAGTTTCGCTAATTTGCTCCAGGCATCATCGAGCTCTTTTAAATCCTCGATCATTATCTCGGTCTCAATAGTCGATTCATACGCTCCTATAGAACCGGTAATTACTCTGACCCTATCCGGAGTCCAGCCTATTTGGGACCCGACTTCTTTAATCCATCTTTTCATGGAATCCAAAGCCGCCTCTTTATGTCCGAATCTCGCCCGTATCTGCCATCTTGCTATCATCACAACAATTTCCTCCCGACTCTTCCAAATTCAATCAGAGTCTCGTTTTATATTTTTAAATAACTGGTGACACACACCAATTAAATATATAATTTTGTCGTCTTGATAACCTGTAATTAGTGCCTGTTGTTCGTATTAATTTCTATCAATTTGATCGATGGTAAGAAACGAAGCCATCCGGCAAAAGCTCAGTAGCATGCGCGCTTACCAGCCCATCACGGCCTCTAAAGATAACAATCGCATTTGGCCCAAACTCGTAGATTACCTGTCTGCATGCGCCGCAGGGGGAACAGGTACTATCTTTATCGTTCACAACACAAATCGCTCGGATCTTCATGTTATCTCCGCCTTCTTTTGCAACAGCAGAAAAGATTGCCGTGCGCTCAGCGCAGATAGTGAGGCCATATGAAGCGTTCTCGATGTTACACCCAGAGAATATATTCTCCTTTTCAGTTAAAACCGCCGCACCTACTCGAAGCTCTGAATACGGAGCATACGCGTTCTTTAAAGCTTCACGGGCTACCTGTAGAAGTTTAGTCCGTTCATCCGACGAAAGGTCTTTAGAAATCTCCAAGGTTCTGACCCAATCGATTATATATAAGTCTCATAATATAGCATAATAATTACTCAGTAAACATTAAGGGACATCCAAATTGATTCTGCTCATTTGATAAGAAACGTATAAGGATTAAAGGGAACGCAAACCTTTTTCGCGCTAAACTTTATACATATACCCAGCCGACAGTAATCAACCCTAGAAAGTCCAATTATTAATGAAAAACACAGTGAAGGGATTGCAGTGCAGTTCCGATGAATTAATTCTGAAATTGAAAAGATGGTAATGCGCATATTACATTACCGGTCGCAAGGATGCCCAAAGGGGAAATCAAATTCTAAATACAGAGGGTTGCCCTTTAATTTATTTTAGGGGCGTTAAAGAAAAAAACAATGAACGGAGCTGCATCTTACCATTACTTTCGTTCATCAGATTGAAAATCTATGTAACACCTAATTGGGTTTTAAAGGGCTGCTAACTGGAAGTGATTAAAATACCTTTGAGCAAGACACCTAAAGATCCCACCCCAAGGATATTTCGTTCAGTAATAACAAAATTGAAGTAAGACGCGTAAAATTGATCGCATCCCGTCTCAGTATTTAACAAAAGAGACTCGTCAAACTACAAGTAGATGAAGGTTAAAACGCGGTTACATATTTCCTATTTCCAGTCCTGACAGCAGAAATTATCTAATTATGATGCCGAAGTTGAAGTACGGATATGGAGTGTAGTATGGATAGGGATAGATATAGGGATATGTGGGATATATATAGGGGTATTGGTAAATATAAGGATAGGGCACTGCATAATTAAAATAGAAAGAAGGGGGGTACTGATAGTAGCGATAACGGGGATAGTAGTGGTGTTGATAATAAGGGTTGAAGTGACGATTGAAACGATGAGTATCGCGCCCCATCGCGGGCACTGCGAATAAGAGAACAAGAAACATTAATAATAAGAACTTTCTCATGGCTTTTACTCCTGAATATTAATATGGTCATGATAGATTAGCTCTTCAAGCATGTTTCTTATGAATTACAGAATATTAAGGAATAATGTCTGAACTGAAAATAAGAAAGGTTAAAGCCCTGAATTGAGACCTAATCTCCCCGACAAGCCTATTTAACCTCCTAGCTTTATTCATCTCCCCATCTAGACTGGTATATACATTTCCGAAAGTAGAATCGTCCGTCCCTATCCATATCGTTTCTTCCTCTCTGCTCGTTATGCCATAAAGTCACCCGGATATTCAATCCTGAGGGGCGTTGCTATGAAGAAGGTTTAAAACGACATATCTGCTACCTCATATTTCATCGGCCAGTTCCTTAATTTGTTTTTCCAGACTCTAAAACAGAAATTCTCATAAAATCGATTTCCTAATTTATTGAATTTATTGTGACATAACATTGGTCACGAATAAGATTGTGTGCATATATGGGTTTGAGTAACGGCCTAGCATCGAATGACACAATCAATTTTTCTTTTTGGGGCTAACACCAGAGCTCAGTTTCCGCCACTCTGCACGTTATAAGTCAATATGCATGCGTGACCCCGAACTGATTTCTGGCATCTTAGCTTCTTTGATACCGCGCAACTAGTCAAGACCCAAAATCAGATATTAAATGCTGGTTTGCCATTCATGCTGTCAGGAATTCTATAGCCTAGAATTTTTAGCAAGGATGGTGCAACATCCACCATTTTAATGTTTGAATTTAAGGCCTTATATTTATCGTCAAATATTATGAGAAAACCTCTTGATGAATCAAACTCTCTAAGAAATGTGTGGCTACCTTTATGTCTTGAGTCGAACAGCCGAGGCCTCTGTTCTTTATCAACTAATCCTAAAAAAAGATCTGCCATCGGTTGAACAAAGTCATTCGGGAAAAAAATATAACCGCGTTTTGCCATGCAGAATATTTCACCATATCGGGAATCTTGTAAAACGAGATCGAATTCTTTTAATTCCTGCCAAGCAAAGGATTTCATATTATTAATGCCATGAAAAAATTCCGATGCTTTAATCCTTGTGATATTATCATTGAACCAGAATCTCGCCATTGGAAATTGCACAAAGTAAGTAAATTCATCTTCGCGAATATTTAAGTCTCTCATATAACTCAAAATATCTATAGTTCCAACAACCTTGTCGTAACCATGATCTGATATTAAAATCAATTTAGTACCATTACCAAGACACTTCTTATGTAAGTTATTTATAAAAAGATCAATTTCTTTGTAATAACTGTTGATCTTAGAAGCCTTATCCATATTCCACATCTGAGCAATATCAACACTGTAGACTTCTACTAACTCAAGAGTGTAATCTCCTCTCCCAATCTTTGGGAGAATTTTTTGGTTTAAGTCAGTAGAATGTGTGAATAAATAACGGCATTGCTCTTTTCCGACAATATTAAAAATCGTTTCAGAATTGCCAATTTTAACTAAGTTATCATATTTATTTTTTTGTTTATAGGTCTTAGTTCTCATGATCTGGAATAGCTCTCTTCTATCAGGAGGTATCGTAGGCAGATCAAAAGAAGCTGATATTAAATACAAAAAACATTGAAGTGATGTCGTTACAAGATCTGGCAAAAGCTGAAAAAATTTTATTAACAAATTATTTTTCTTTTTATTATTGCTAAGAATTACATCAAATATCTCATGCTCGTGAGGATGTTTTCCGGTCAGTAATGTGGGTAAGTGATCCGTACATGGATTAGCAGAAATTCTCGCAAAGGGATATTTTTTTAGGGATATTGCTAGAAAAGGGGTTGTTTCCGGGTTTATCCTGTTAAAATCAAATCCGTCGATAAAACACACAAGCATTTTATTCAAAGCTTAACCCCGATATCTAAGTCTCATACAAAATACAAATAATTCAAGAGTAGAGGGGTTACACTGTCATTTACACCTTAAAGGCAACCCTTTTTG
>Ga0214473_10001542_pt1 | contig 30147 bp, 32 predicted proteins | sample RVTome_7_FD_203509 | JGI IMG/M metagenome (GOLD analysis project Ga0214473, IMG submission 203509) | Soil microbial communities from uranium-contaminated site in the Upper Colorado River Basin, Wyoming, United States - RVT98D197 | ecosystem: Environmental > Terrestrial > Soil > Contaminated >...
AGGTGCTGAACGCGCAGAAGCCGCTCTCCGGACAGCACGACGAGATGCTGTTCATCGTGATCCACCAGGCGAGTGAGTTGTGGATGAAGCTCTGCCTGCACGAGCTCGCCGCGACGCGCGCGCAGATCCGCGCCGACGACCTCGAGCCGGCCTTCAAAATGCTGTCACGCGTGGCGCGCGCCCAGGCCCAGTTGATCCAGTCCTGGGATGTGCTCGGCACGATGACGCCGGCCGATTACATGCGCTTTCGCGATTCGCTGGGCCAGAGTTCAGGATTCCAGTCCTGGCAGTACCGCCTGCTCGAGTTCATGCTCGGCAATAAGGACGCGAAACTCATCGAGGTGCATGCTTCCGACCCGCCGGTACACGGGCTCCTGCGCCGCGAGCTCGCGACGCCGTCCCTTTATGACGAGGCACTACGGCTCCTGGCGCGGCGTGGATTCGAGATCCCGCCGGAGCGCGTGGAACGCGACTGGACCCAGGCCTACGAGGCGCACCCCGCAGTCGAAGCCGCGTGGCTTGCGATCTACCGCGACTCCAATGCGCATTGGGATCTGTACGAGCTGGCCGAGAAACTAGTGGACTTGGAATACCGACTGCAGCAATGGCGCTTCGCGCACCTGAAGACCGTCGAGCGCATCATTGGCTTCAAGCGCGGCACCGGCGGCTCGGCCGGCGTCGGTTATCTCGAGCACGTGCTGAAGCGGGGGTTCTTCCCGGAGTTGATCAGCCTGAGGACGTCGATTTAGGTTTGCGACCTCGGGAAAGGCGCTCATCCCGGCGCACGGGTTCGAATTTCACGATACGGGCACGTCGGCGAATGTCATGTCTCCCGTGTAATTCATGTCCGAGCTCAGAATTCATGACGGACCTGGAGATATACGTTGTCGTCGCGCGCGAGTTGCCCAATCTGTCCCCACGGCTTGCCGCCGAAGAAATTGGCGCCGATCGCGCCCCACACCCTGTCGCTGAAGCTGTAGCGCAACTCCGGGTTCACGTATTGGTCGCCATTGCTGGCGTTGTACGAGGCGTAGGCGGAAAGCCGCAGCGTCTGGTGCCAGAAGAACTGCGTCAGACGCGCCGTGAAGGTATGGCTCCAACGCTCGTCGGCCGGAAAGCCGGCAGGCAGTGCGGCGCGGTAGGCGCCATGGTCGTGCATGTATTCCGTGTAGTACTGGAAGCCCAGGGAGAGATCCTCAAGGGGTTGGATCTGGTAGCCGGTGAGCAGGCGCGACTGGGAATTGGGTATGGTGAAGTCGGTGCCTGAGCGGTCTTCACGCAAGTCGTAGTACGCCCCTTCCAGGCTCAGAACCCCGTTGCCCGCACGGCCGGAAACGCTTGCGCCGTAGACCGAGAGCTTGGGATAGAAGTAGGTGACATGTGTCGGCGCCATGATGCTGTCTGGCCGCATCGCGGGCGTGCGCTGAAAGCCGCGATAGAGGTAGAGCGCCGCATCGTAGCCGGCGATGTCGCGGTATATGCGCAACCCCGCCTCACCCTGATCCGGCGTGACGGTCTCGCGGTCGGTCACCGCTGGCATGGGGTCGAACAGGTGGAAACGGCGCGCATCCGGGATATGGCTCGCTCGGAAGCTCGGCATCGCCACCAATTCGAATGAAGCGAACCCCTGATAGACGCCGATCTTCACCGCGTCCACGCCGCGCTTGAGATACTCCAGCGGGCGTCCGGCGAACAGCGCCTCGTAGTCCTTCGGGAACACGTCGTTCACGAACACCAGGTCGCCCAATCCCCAGGTGATGACTTGCCGGCCGATGCGCGTGTCCCAGTTGCCAGCGGCGTAATCGACATAGCCCTCGCGCAGCTCGGATTGATCCTCGCGGCCGAGATGGTCATAGGCGAGGTCGCCCTTGCCCAGCAGATGCCAGGCGCCGCCGCTCGCGTCCAGCTTGAACTGGGCGCGCTCCTCCAGCCATTTGTAATGGCGGCCGTCCGGGTTAGTTTCCCCGGCATTGAAAGCCGTATTCTGCTGCAGAAAGCCCGAGAACGAGATCTCTGCCCGCGCCGCCAGCGGTATCAGCAGGAGGGCTGCGCACAGCGCGGCCAGACGCGGCATCAATCAATCCACTTGCGTGGTGGCTGGCGCAGGAATCGTTCCGAGAACAGGTTGTCCTCGATGCCCTGATCGTAGTCAGTCTTGAGATAGACGACCTCGGTACGGTGGCCGGTCTGCACGTTCTGCATCGTGCGCCTGATCACCGTGGGAGAGCCTTTTACGTCCGCAACTTCGTCGGCTGTGAACTGTTTGTAGCGAACACCTTTCCTGTCGAACTGCTCCTCCTTGAGCGGCAGAAAATTGGCCTTGTCCACCCAGGTCACCTTGTAGCCGAAGTCGGCCTCCGTGCCTTTCGGCATGCTCTTCACCACATAGCAGTCGCGATTGCCCAGCTTCTCCTCGCGTTCGATGACGAAGGTATCTTCCGCGATGTCGCGTCCGGAGACGTCTTCATAGGTGAAATCAGAACCAACGAAGCTGGAGCGTTTGTCCTGCGCGGCGATGCGCTTGACCATATTGATCGTTGGAATGAACAGCCAACGGTCGTCATCTTTGGCCGGATACTTGTAGATCATGAAAGTCATGTCTTTCACGTCCGCCGGCCGAAAAAAATACATGAAGTACTTCTGATCGCCGCCCGGTTCACCCGCGTTCTTGCGCAGCATGGTTAGCTCGCGCACCCGCTCCTGGCCGTTCTTGTCGATGAGTGTCATCACGACCCGCGCCTTGAAGTCCTGGCCGGGGTACAGAAAGGCCGCCTGGGATTTTCTCATTACTTCCTCCCCCGTAAGGGCAAGGGCGTGCAGTGGCAGCAGGCCGATCAATATCCATAACCACCGGTGTTTCATGTCAGTCTCCCCTTGCTTTCACTTGCAAGCAGCCAACTGCGGGTCAGGACTATCAGCGCTGGCAGATAAAGAATGGTGAGCAATGCCGAGAGCAGCATCATGCTGACGATGAAGGCTCCCACTGCGACGTAAGGCGTAAGCGGCGCGAACAGCATCACCGAGAAGGCCGCCGCGAAGAGCAGGGCGTTGCGCAAGACACCCTTGCCCGGACGGGCAGCCGTCCACAACAGGGCCTCCCGCACATCGCCGTCCGTCTCGGCCAGACGTTGACGGAAGCGACTGATGAAATGGATGGCGAAGTCCACCGCCATGCCAAGGGAAAGGCAACTCAGCACCGCTAGCGGCATGTCGAAGTCTTTGCCGGTGAAGCCGATCACGCCGTAGATGAGCAGGATGGTGAACAGCAGCGGCATGTATCCAACCAGCGCCCATTTGGCCGAGCGGAAGTTCAGCGCCAGGATGGCGAACACGGCTACTAGCGCGAGCGCGAAACCGCGCACCATGTCGCCCAGCACCTCATCGTTCCACACCAGATTGAACCAGGCGATGCCGGCGGGCTTTACCGTGACGTCCAGCGGATGGCTTTTCTGGTAGCTTTCCGCCGCTGCGATCACTTGGCGCATGGCCTTGGCGTCCCAGGTCTTCAACTGCACCTGGAGGATCGCCTTCTGGAAACCGGGATCGACTACGTTATCCAGATCCGAAGGCTTGGCCGACATGCTGAACAAAAACAGATACTGGCCCACGCCGTCGCTCGTTTCCGGCACCGCATCGAAGCTTGGGTCGTTGTCATGCAGCACCAGGTTAACGCGCTTGAGGTAATCGGCGACGGAGAAGGTCTTGCCCACCACCGGCAGGCCCTCCAGGTGCCGCTGCAATCCCTCTAGCCAGCGCATCGCCTCTGGCTGCTTCAGGAACTCGGCCTGCTCCGATTGCACTACCAGATAGCCGAGCGAGGTGCCGCCAAGCGCTTGATTCATTACCGTATCGGCCACACGGATCTCGCTTGACTCCTTGAACCAGGCCACCATGTTGTTGTTCACCTGAATGCGCGAGGTGCCGACGACAGCAACTGCCACCAGGCCGATGCCGATCAGCGCCGTGGCCAGCGGGCGATAGGCACCGATTGCGCTGATCTTGCGCAGCACGCGCGCGCTTCGATCCAGTTCCACGCTCTCGTGGCTGGCGGCACGAGCGATCTTTTCTTCGTTGACGAAAGTGAGGATGGCCGGGATCAGGCTGAAGGAAAACAACCGCAGCACCACCGTGCCGAAGGCGATGAGCCCGCCGAAGACCCGCACCGGCACGATATTCATGAACAGCAGCACGGCGAAAGCGGCCGCCGTGGCGAGGGCCGTGAAACGTACCGGACGGCTTATCGCCGCCATGGTTTCGCGGATCGCCACCCGTTTGTCGCTGCATTCGCGATAGCGGAAGTAGAACTCGTTGAAGATGTGGATGCTGTCGGTAGCGATGGCCATCAGAAACACCGGCGCCATCGAACTCATGATGTGCACAGGAAAACCCGCGCCGATCAAAAGGCCCATGCTCCAGATGATCGCCGCCATGGACACGCCCATCATTGCGAAAGACAGCGTCAGGTTGCGGAACATGAGCTGGATGGCCGCGAACATGATGATGCCGGCGATGGGCGCAAAGATCGCCATCAGCTTGAACATCTCGGCGCCGAAGGTGTCGCGCGCCACCGGGTCGCCGGCGATGTAATAGTGTTCCGGGCCCTGCTCTTTCGCGACAATGGCGCGGATTCGTGATGCGATCCCGGCGCCATTGGCGCCTCTCTCCAGCGGCACGTAGATGGCGGTTGTCTTGCCGTCGCGCGAGATGACGCGATCGAGCAGCAGTGGATTGTCGAACAGCGCAGCGCGCAGTGCCTCCACTTCAGTGTCTGATTGTGGCGCTCCCGGCATGAGCGGCCCCACCTTCAGCGTCCCGGCTTCGGCCATGACATTGGTAATGGTAGTGAAGCCGTTCACATCCCGGCTCGCCACGCCGTCGAGCATGAGGATCTCGTCAGTGATGCGGGCGATGCGGCCCAGCGTGTCCCGGTTCAGCACGCCGACGGTGTTGTGCACCCCTACGACAATGGTGTCCTCGTAGAGCGCGAAAATCTTGTCGACCTCGTCGTTCCAGACGCGCACGTCCGAGTCCGCGGGCAGCATGTTCTTCGGATTGGTGTCGGTCTGGATGCGCGGAAACTGGGTAAGAAACAACAGCGTCAGCGCGAACGTCACAAGGATGATCGTCTTTGGTCGGCGGATCGAGAAATCGACGAGCGAGAACTTGCGCATGATCGCCCCTTGTGTCTAGAACCGCCGGTAGAGCCAGTACTTCTCGTACACAATCTTGCCGAAATGCCAGAAAAGGCTCGGGCCGCGCATCTGCAGTTGCGGTGTCGGCTCGGCGTAGAAATCACCCTTGCCATAAGCAGCGCGGGCATTGCCGGTCTCTATAAAGCACATGCCCTGGCCGGCAAATTGGCGCGGTGTGCCCCGGCCGGTCCAGGCATGGGCGATGTTGTGTGCGACGACCTTGGCCTGGCTGTGGGCGAACACACCGGCCTTGGGCAGCGGCCGGCCCATCTTGAGCGGGATGGTCGTGACATCGCCGATGGCGCAGACGCCGTCGAAACGCGTCTGCAAGGTGTGCCGGTCCACGGGAATCCAGCCGCTCTCGTTGTTTAGACCCGCCTCGCGCACCACGGCCGGTGCCCGGTGCGGTGGAACGTAGACCAGCAGGTCGAATTCCGCTGCGACACCATTGGCAAAGGCAATGCGGCGTGCCCGCGTGTCGATGTCCCTGACCTGATGCTCCGGGCGGTAGGCGATGCCGCGCGCCTCGATCATGCCGCGTACCGCGGCGCCGATCTCGGGACCCGCGACGAACATCGGTCGGGGTTCGGCGGCAAAGAACTCAATGCTCGCCTTATCGCGCAGGCCATGTTCGCGCAGGTGGGAATCGATCAACATCGCCGCCTCGTAGGGTGCCGCCGGGCACTTGTACGCAGACGCGGCGGTGACGATGGCGATGCGCCCACCGTCGAAGCGGGCGAGGGCGTCACGGATGGCGGTTGCGCCCTCCAGGGTGTAGAGGTTCATCCCGGCCTCCGTGAGTCCGGGAATCGCCTCGGGCGCGTAGTCGGCGCCGAGTGCGATGATCAGCGCATCGGCGGCAATGGTCTGTCCGTCGACCTCCGCCTCACGACGCGATGGATCGATCCGCGTTACAGCGCCGCGAAGCATTTCGACGCCCTGGTCGGTGATTCGGGACAGGGGACGAGCGAAATCCGAAAGCTTTCGTGACCCCGTCATCAGCCATAGCAGCGAAGGCTGGAACAAGTGTTGCGCGGCACGATCGACGGCGATGACGCGGTCGGAGGCGGGCAGAAGCTTGCGCAGCGTCTGGGCGGCGACGATCCCGCCGATACCGGCGCCCATGATCAGTGCGGTTCGACTCGTAGAATCTTCCTCAGAAGGTGATGACCTTGTGAACGACCTGGTGCACGATTGTATCGCGGGTCGGAGCAGACAAGTGACACGCAATGACGAGACAAAGAGGGCGCGCCAGCCGGCCAGACCGCTACGCGCGGCTTGACGTGGCCCGGGTGCCCAGGTCGCGAGTGAGCGAATGTCCGATCTTCTGAGCGAACGAGCGAACCTGGGCTACCAGGGCCCTCTTACGCCACGCGAACGGGTATCTTCAGCGCCCTGATCTTTTCGCCCCAGATCGCGGGGCCGGTCTGGTGAACGGATTCGCCGCGCGAGTCGACTGCGACCGTGACCGGCATCTCGCGCACGACAAATTCGTAGATCGCCTCCATGCCGAGGTCCGCGAATGCCACGACGCACGCCGAGCGGATCGCCTTGGAGACGAGATAAGCCGCGCCGCCGATGGCGATGAGATAAGCGGCCTCGTGCTTCTTGATTTCCGCGATCGCCGCGGGGCCGCGCTCGGCCTTGCCGATCATTGCGAGCAGGCCAGTCTTCTCGAGCAGGAGCCCCGTGAACTTGTCCATGCGCGTCGCGGTCGTGGGTCCCGCGGGACCGACCGCCTCATCCCGCACCGCGTCCACCGGGCCGACGTAATAAATCACGCGATTCCGGAGGTCCACGCCCGACGGCAGGCCCTTGCCGGCGTTCAGCAACTCGGCCAGACGCTTGTGGGCGGCGTCGCGGCCGGTCAGCATCTTTCCGGAAAGCAACAGGGTCTGGCCGGGCTTCCAGCATTTCACTTCATCGTGCGTCAGCGCATCGAGATCCACGCGGCGCGCATCCGCGCTGGGCGACCAGGAGACCTTCGGCCAGGCCTCGAGTGGTGGCGGGTCGAGCGCGACGGGGCCACTTCCATCCAGCACGAAGTGCGCATGCCGCGTCGCGGCGCAGTTCGGGATCATCGCAACGGGTTTTGACGCCGCGTGCGTCGGGTAAGTCATGATCTTGATGTCGAGCACGGTCGTCAGGCCGCCGAGTCCCTGCGCGCCGATGCCGAGGGCGTTGACCTTTTCGTAGAGCTCAATGCGCAGTTCCTCGAGCTTGTTCGTGGGGCCGCGCTCCAGAAGCTCGTGCATGTCGATCGGCTCCATCAGCGCTTCTTTCGCCATCACCATCGCCTTGTCGGCCGTGCCGCCGACACCGATGCCGAGCATGCCGGGTGGGCACCAGCCGGCGCCCATCTTCGGCACGGTCGCCAGCACCCAGTCCACGATCGAATCGGTGGGGTTCAGCATCGCGAACATGGCCTTGTTCTCGGAACCGCCGCCCTTGGCTGCGACGGTCACCTCGACGGTGTTGCCGGGAACGAGTTCGACGTGAACGACGGCCGGCGTGTTATCGCCGGTGTTCTTGCGCGCAAACAACGGGTCCGCGACGATTGAAGGGCGCAGCCGGTTTCCCGGGTCCAGATAGCCGCGACGCACGCCTTCATCCACCAGCTCGGACAGGCTGCGCTTGGTATCCCAGCGCACGCCCATGCCGGCTTTCACGAACACGTTGACGATACCGGTGTCCTGGCAGATCGGGCGGCGCCCTTCCGCGCACATGCGCGAATTGGCCAGAATCTGCGCGATCGCGTCCTTCGCCGCCGGCGACTGCTCGCGTTCCCAGGCGCGGCCCAGGTGCTCGATGTAATCAGCCGGGTGGTAGTAGGAGATGAACTGCAGGGCGTCGGCGACGCTCTGCACGAAGTCGGCTTCACGGATCATGGGGCCGACGGCCATGGCCCCAGTATATCAGCGCAGGAACGCGGCTCCGCGCGTCAGGAAGGTGTAATCGCCCTCGATGGCCATGAAGCTGATCAGGATCAGCAGGCACAGCGGCGGGATCAGGATCGCGAATTTCAGTGCCAGCCGCTCCCAGGCCATGTGCATGAAAATCGCGACGATGAAGCCGGCCTTCAGCAGCATGAAGGTGACGATCAGCGACCAGCGCAGCAGGCCATGAAAGTGGAAGTAGTCCACCAGGTAGGAAAACGTGCTGAGCACGAATAGCAGTGCCCAGATCCACAGGTAGATCTTGATCGGGTGTTGTTGACCTTCAGCCTGCGACATGGCGCCTCACCACAGATAGAAGAATGCGAAGATGAATACCCAGACGAGATCGACGAAGTGCCAATAAAGGCCGGCGATCTCGACCATCTCGTAGCTGCCGCGCTTCTCGTAGAAGCCGCGGCGCACACGCCCCGCGACGACCAGCAGGTAGATGACGCCGGCCGACACGTGCAACCCGTGGAAACCGGTGATCATGAAGAATGCCGAGCCGAACTGCGGCGCGCCCATCGGGTTGCCCCAGGGCCGCACGCCTTCCATGATCAGCTTGGTCCACTCGAAGGCCTGCATGCTGACGAAGGTCGCTCCAAGCGCGGCGGTCGCGACCATCAGCAGCACCGTATTGCGGCGGTTGCGGCGGTAACCGTAGTTGACTGCCATCGCCATCGTGCCGCTGCTCGTGATCAGCACGAAAGTCATGATCGCAATCAGGATCAGCGGGACGTCCTGGCCGCCGATATGCAGCGCGAACACTTCGCTCGGATTCGGCCAGGTGGCGGTCGTCGACATCCGGACGTTCATGTAGGACGTCAGGAAACAGGTGAATATGAAGGTGTCGGAGAGCAGGAAGATCCACATCATGGCCTTGCCCCACGGCACCGAGAACGCCTGCTTGTCGGAGGCGAAATCGGTTGCGACTTGCCGCAGGGGGCCTAGGGTCGCGACTTGGGCGTCGTGGGCCATTGGAATCGGTCTCCCTAGAGGTACGTCAGTGCGGCGAACAGCGCAATCCAGACCAGCAACAGGTAATGCCAGTAGACCGTGCAGAGCTCGACCGACAGGCGCAGGTCAATGAGTTCGGCGCCCTGTAACAGACGCGTCATCGTGCGGCCCCAGACCCACAGGCCGCCCAGCAGGTGCAGGCCGTGCACCGCCGTCAGCAGGTAAAAAAACGCGGTTGCGGGATCACCCTGCACAAAGTGCCCGGCGTCACGCAGCTGTCCCCACGCCACCAGCTGGCCCGCCAGGAACGCGATCGTGAACAGACCGCCCGCGACCAGGCCGAGCTTCAGGCGCTGCATCAGGCCGCTGCCGATCGCATGACGCGCGAACTGCATCGCGACGCTGCCGACGACCAAGAGTGCCGTGTTCAGCCACAGCACGTCCGGCAGCATCACATGTGACCAGTCGCCGTGATGCGAACGCATCGAGTAGGCCGACAGGAACAGGCAGAACAGCGAGGTCACGACCGCGAGGAAGATCCAGAGACCGAGCCGCGCGGGCGCCATGCGCAACGCAGCGACATCGCCTTCCTCGCTGCCGCTTTCCCAGGAGCGCGCGGTCAGGCGCCGGACCACATAGATCCAGACGACGACGCCCGCGAACAGCCCGATGAAAATCGTGACGTTGTTCAATGGTGGACGCCGTGATCGCGACCGCCAGTGATGCGTGGGTCCACTGGCTCGTTCTGTGGAATGAAGTCTTCCTTCGCGCCGGGCACGCTGTAGTCATAGGCCCAGCGATGCACCACAGGGAGCTTCGGTCCCCAGTTGCCGTGCTTCGGCGGTGTGTCCGGAGTCTGCCACTCGAGTGTCGTGGCGCGCCATGGATTCACCGACGCTTTCTCGCCTTTCCGCAGACTCACGATCATGTTGTACAGGAACACGACTTGCGCGGCGGCGACCATCAATGCCGCGATCGTGATCGCCTTGTTGATCGAGTGCACCGAGTCCGGGATGAACGCAGTGTCGCCGAGCGCGTAGTAGCGGCGCGGCACGCCGAGGATGCCAAGGTAATGCATCGGCAGGTAAATCGCGTAGGTGCCGAGGAACGTGAGCCAGAAGTGCAGCTTGCCGAGCTTCAGATTCCACATGCGGCCGGTGATCTTCGGATACCAGTGGTAGATCGCGCCGAACACCACCAGGATCGGCGAGACGCCCATGACCATGTGGAAGTGCCCGACCACAAAATAGGTGTCAGACAGCGGCAGGTCCACCGTCACGTTCCCGAGGAAGAGGCCCGTGAGGCCGCCATGGATGAACGTGAAGATAAAGCCGATCGCGAACAGCATCGGCACAGTCAAGTGAATGTCGCCGCGCCACAGCGTCAGAACCCAGTTATAGACCTTGATGGCGGTCGGCACCGCGATGATCAACGTCGAGGTTGCGAAGAAGAACCCGAAGTAGGGGTTCATGCCGCTGACGTACATGTGGTGCGCCCAGACCACGAAGCTGAGCGCGCCGATCGCGAGGATCGCCCAGACCATCATGCGGTAGCCGAAGATGTTCTTGCGTGCATGGGTGGACAGCAGGTCCGACACGATGCCGAAGGCGGGCAGCGCGACGATGTAGACCTCGGGATGGCCGAAGAACCAGAACAGGTGCTGGAACAGCAGCGGGCTGCCGCCCTGGTGATCGAGCGGTTCGCCCATCGACGAAATCGCCGGCAAGAAGAAGCTGGTGCCCAGCGTACCGTCGAGCGTCATCATGACCGCCGAGACCAGGAGCGCCGGAAACGCCAGCAGACCGAGGATCGTCGCCATGAAGATGCCCCAGACGGAGAGCGGCATCCGCATCAGGGTCATGCCGCGGCAGCGCGCCTGCAGCACGGTCGTGACGTAATTCAGGCCGCCCATCGTGAAGGCGACGATGAAGAATGCGAGCGAGACGAGCATCAGGATGATGCCGAGGCCCGCGCCCGGCGTACCCGGCAGCACGGCCTGCGGCGGATAGAGCGTCCAGCCCGCGCCGGTCGGCCCGCCGGGCACGAAAAAGCTCGACAGCAGCACCAGCACGGCCAGCAGGTACACCCAGAAACTCAGCATGTTCATGTACGGGAACACCATGTCCCGCGCGCCGCACATCAGCGGGATCAGGTAATTGCCGAAGCCTCCCAGGAACAGCGCCGTCAGCAGGTAGATCACCATGATCATCCCGTGCATCGTGACGAACTGGTAATAGTGCTGCGGATCGACGAAGTGGAAGGTCTCGGGGAAGCCGAGCTGCAGCCGCATCAGTCCGGACAGCACGAGGGCGATGAGGCCGACGAAGATCGCGACCAGCGCATACTGGATTGCGATGACCTTGTGGTCCTGGCTCCAGATGTACTTCTGAATGAAGGTATGCGGATCGTGAATCGGGGCGTCACGATCGGCGATTGCCACATATGCCATCAGCTTCCCCTATTGGCGCGCAAGGTGTTGATGTAGGCCACGAGGTCGTTGATCGCCCGCTCATCGGCCAGGATGTCGGCCATGACCCCCATCTGCCAGCCATAGAAGTCCTGGTGATTGGCGCCGCGTATGCGTTGCTGGAAATTCTGGAGCTGCCGGACCAGGTACCAGTCGGGCATCCCGGCGAGCCGCGGCGCGTTGAGCGCCCAGATGCCCTGGCCGTTGGCTCCATGGCAGGCCGAGCAGGTCGTGTACAGGGACCGGCCACGCTTCGCGTTGCCGGTCACGGTCGTCTCCGGGGGCTGTCCCGGCAGCGACTCGACGTAAGCGGCGATGTTCCGGATCGCAGCGTCGTCCGGCAGCATGGCCGCAAAGGCCTTCATCTGTGCGCCAAAGGTGTCTTTTTCGTGCGCGCCGCGCAGGCCGTTGCGGAAGTTATGTAGTTGCCGCCGGACGTAACCGGATTCCTGGCCGGCGAGCCGCGGCGCGTTGAGCGCCTGATTTCCCTCGCCGGCAGGGCCGTGACAGGCCATGCAGACCGCGTACTGGGTAGCACCCGCCGCAGGATCTACGGCCGCGAGCGCCTGCATCTCGCCGAAAGTCGGCTGTGCCGCCAGCCAGCTGTCGAATTCATCCTGCGGAACGACCACGACGCGCCCGCGCATCGCGAAGTGGGCGAGCCCGCAGAGTTCCTCGCAGAGAATCTCGTACTCGCCCGTCTTTGTCGGCGTCAGCCAGAGGTAGCTGATCATGCCGGGGACGAGATCCATCTTGACTCTGAACTGAGGGACCGTGAAGTTGTGCAGCACGTCCTTTGATCGAAGCAATACTTTAACCGGCTGGTCGATCGGCAGTTTCAGTTCCGGCCGCGCGATCAGCACATCATCCTGGCCGCTGGGATCCGCCGGGTCGACGCCGAACGGATTCGCGGGCGAAATGAGCCTTGCGTTGGTCTTTCCGAGTGAGTCGTCCTTGCCCGGGAAGCGGAAGCTCCAGTGCCACTGCTGGCCGACTACCTCCACGATCGAAGCCTCTTCCGGAACGTTGACGAACTTGCCCCAGACGAGGAGCCCCGGCGCCAGCATCGCCGCGACGCCGGCCGAGGTCCCGATCGTCAGCCACAGCTCGAGCTTCTTGTTCTCGGGCTCGTAATCCGCCTTCTGCCCCTTGCGGTGGCGGTACCGGATAATCACCCAGGCCATGAACAGGTTGACGGCGACGAACACGATTCCAGTGACCCAGAAAGTCAGGATCATGGTGTCGTCCATCTTGGTCCAGTTCGACGCGATCGGCGTGAACCACCAGGGACTCATGAAATGGAAAATGATCGAGCCGACGACCAGGAGGACCAGAACGACTGCGATCGCCATCGGCTAGTCCCCTTGTACGGCGCGGACCCGGTCGCCGGCGGCCCGCCGCCGGCGCTGCACGGCGCTGAATGGATTGACGAAATGGCTGTCGACGCCCGCGAACTCGGCCTCAATGTGGCGTGTCTTCATCATGTGGCGCACGGTGGCTTCCTGATCCTTGCGGGCGTAGATGAGGATCACGTACTTCCCGGCCTCGATGTCGTCATGGAAGCGCGTAAGCTTCCGGTTTTCCTTCTCGACGCCGATCAGCCCGCCCTCCCAGGCGCCGAACAGCGTCGCGACGCCGCACAGGATGACGAACACAAACCACGGGATGCCTGCAAACGGACCAAAGTTGTCCAGGAGCACGCAGCCGACCACGCCCGCGAACAGGCCGATCGCTGCGCCGATGGAACCCTCGCGGACGAAGTCCAGCGTCTCGAGGTAATTGCCGGAATGGATATGCCGCTTCTTCAGCCCGGACTCATCCTTCGCGATCACGTGCACGAAGAAATCGTCGATGCCCACATCGTGCAGGTCGTCGGACACCCGAGAGGTACTCTCCAGCTCCGGCGCCACGTAGTACAGGCACTTCATCATTCCCCCCGTCGGATCGCGGGCACGTCAGTAAGTACTTGTCTTTATTGTAAAAATCGAGACGTGCGGGTACCCACTCGGGCCTGAGTCTCGCATAACCTTTCCGGCTTGGGAAGTCCGGAGCCGGCTGCGCGCAGCGCCAGGAAGCGGTATTTCGATTTATGGCTGCGCCGGCCAGAGCCAGCCGAATGCACCACCGGTCAGCAACGCATAGATCAGTCCATCCAGCGTCGCCTTGAGGGTCGTCGACCATGAGCGCTGGTACCAGATGGACATCTGCCACAGCGCGACGGCATAGCCGATGAAAGCGGTCGTGCTGGCGATCCGGAACACGGTCAGGTACGGAGCGCCAGGAGCGAGCGTGCGTCCCGCAATATAGGCGGCGAGGATGCCGACTACGCCTACGTAGATGAACCACTGCGTGAGGCTCTTGCCCATCGAGAACGGCCCATTCGGCAACACGGTCAGCAGCATCACCGGTCCGCGCTTCAGCTTCTCGATGAATTCAGGCGATTTCATGGCCGCATGGTTCTCGGCGCGCGGCAGCATGTATTCGCCGGGCGGAATGGCGAAGGGACGCAACGCGTCCTGGACCTTGTCCTCGTTCGGCACCTTCGGGCACTCGCTGCGGTGCCACAACGGGGCCATGTGAATGATGGAACTCGCGATGAAGACGATCACCGCGGACACGAGAATCGGCATCCAGAGTACGGCAATGGTGGTCATTGGTGTCTCCTGATAATGACGCTATCCGGGCGGGCGGCGACGATCATAGCCCCGAAAGCTGGGCCCGGGTATCCAGCTCGTGGCCCTTGCGCCCGCCTCGGACCAGGGCGCCCTGGCCAAGGGCGCTCTCGATCATGACGCGCGCCGTGTCTACGGAGCGGCGCACGAGGGCCACGGCGCCGTCGTGCAGTACCTTCGAATTACGGACGTACTGCTCGTTGTTTTCCATGTCCTCCGCGCTCCATCCGCGCGAATGGGCGACATAGGGGAACTGCGGGAACTGGCAGCCCAGCTCCGAGAAGAATCCCAGCAACTGGCCGGCCACGGCCTGCACATTGTCCTGCCCGCCAGTGATGATGAAGGCGGCAACCTTGTTGCGCATCAAATGCCGGTTCGCGACCGTCGCCTGGTTCTGGATGCAATTCATGCGTTCGATCATCCTGTAATAGAGGCTGCTCGCACCGCCCCAGCGGATCGGTGTGGCGACCACGATCACATCGGCCCAGTGCACGACGCCCTCATAGACCCTGTCCATCTGGTCGTCCGGGTCCATCTGCGTGATCGAGCAGGGCCAGGTGCAGGCGCGCGCCGACTTGGAATAGAAGCCCTCGCAGGCGCGAAACGACAAATCGCGGATGCGGAGCAACTGCGTGTCGCATTCGCCGTCCGTGCGACCGCGCGCGGCCCCTAGCGCATGCTCGAGCAGGTCCTCGGACGTGCTGTAGCGCGGCTGGCCCGCCGTCATGGATGTCGTGGAGATTCCAAGGACCCGGATCGGGCCAGGTTCGCGGCGCGGATCGCGCGCGAGCGCATGCGGTTCGTGCGGCAAGCGGCCGCGCTTCGTCTTTTGCGCCTCGCTGACGAGCACCCTGCCGTTTTCGACCTTGACGTCATGAGACGGAACCCGATCGGCTTCGTATCCCGGTTCTCCCTCACCGGTGCGCCAATGGAACTTGTAGTAATGCCACGGGCAGACGACGTAATCGCCGTCCAGCCGGCCGTAGCCGAGCGGCCCGCCGACATGATTGCAGATACCCGATATCGCGCCGAACTGGCCGTCCCTGAAGGTCAGCGCAATGCGTTTGGTGCCGACCCGCAGCTCCTGCACGGACTTGCCGGCAAGTTCATCGCTGGCGCCGACGTCGATCCAGTTTCCATCCGTCATGAACGTTTCTCTCCTCGCAACTCCTTTCTGACGACGAGCTTGAGCCCCGACCAGATGTCAGAAACCGCGCAGACTTTGATGTCGACATAGCCGAGCGGCAGCGCCAGCTCGCGGATCGTGCTCTCAGTGATGTCAGTCGGCAGCTTCGCCGATTTCTTGGGCCAGGACACCCAGACCGGCGTTGCCACGTCCAGCTTGCCACGATAGGCTTTGAGCGCCGCGGCGAGTTCCGCCTTGCGCGTCGCGAAGTGATGGACGATATCGGCCCTGGCCGGCGGGCGAGTCACGACCCTGGCGCCGGCGGGTAGCGGCGCCAGGAGTTTGCGATAACCCTCGGGTGCATTCACCGCGTACAACAACGTGCCCGGCTTGGTCCCGAGCTTGGTCGCGAGCGGAGTGCCCGAATACCCTACCATCCGCAGCTCCGGGAAATCGCGGCCTCAGGTCCGTTGCTGACCGCGATACAGGAATGCAACGACCGCGCCGAGCACGAGCGACATGATCGTGTCGAATGAAACCTGTTTGACGACCAACATGCCAGGCATCGGTTGCACCACGTAATAGATCATGTAGATCGGGACAACGCACAGCAGGGCGATCGCAAGGCCGAATCGCAAGCCCTGTCCAAGCCAGGGCCTGGCTTCGACACCGCGCGCATAGATCCAGGTGAAGGCGCCCGCCATCAGCACGTGCGCGATGACCATCAAGTGGAAGTACGGCATCGATTCCTCGTCCGAACGGAACAGGTTAGGCAGCTGCGCATAGTCCTCGTGCAGCAGCAAGGCGTGCACGACGAAACCTCCAGTCATATAGACGATGAACATCACGAGCCAGGCGATGAAAAACTTCTTGTTCATGACAAGTCCCCTCTTGATCACACGAAGTCAGGGCTCCCTCAGGCCCGATGGTCCCGGCTTGATCGGAATGCCGGGATCGAAACTCCAGTAATCGGCGCTCTCGGAGGTCCAGGAATGCACGGCGAGCTTGAGGCCGGTGGGTTCATCGAGGGAGCCCGCGGCGATCGACCAAAGCGGCTCGTCGTCGCCTTCCCAGAACAGGCTCGAGCCGCAGTTGCCGCAGAACCCGCGTTTCGCTTCCGCGGAAGACCGGTACCACTTCAATGTATCGCCACGTTCGATAGCGACGTGCTCCTTGCGGGCGCAGGTCCCAACCCAGATGCCGCCGGTAAACTTGCGGCAGGTCGTGCAGTGGCAGGCAACCGCCGTGGAACGCAGCGGGCCGCGGATCGAAAATCGGACTGCACCGCAAAGACAACGACCGGTTGCGCGGACATCCACCGGATTCTCGTCCATGGGCATGACCCCGAATCCCCTGGTACGGGCTCTTAACCCCTATCCCGTCCCGCCGATCAGCACCGAGGTCATCGAGATCGAACTGACGACCCGGTCGTTGAAAAAGCTTGTCGGCTCCGCTTGCTGCTGGAGGGCGAGGGGATAGAGCAGCGGCAGGTAATGCTCCGGGGTGGGTACTGCGAGGCGGGCATTCGGGCCCAGCGTGTCGTAATCCACCAGGGACTCGTGTTCCCGGGCCAGGATCCGGCGGCGAAGCTCCGTGTCGCACTCAACGGCCCAGGGAAGCGGTTGCGAATCACGAAAATTGAACAGGCCCAGGTTGTGGACCATGTTGCCGCTGCCGAGGATCAGCACGCCTGCGTCGCGCAACGGGGCCAGCTCGCGGGCGAGGCCGTAGTGCCAGGACCCCGGCTGGCTGGTGTCGAGGCTCAGCTGCACGACCGGAATGTCGGCCGCCGGGTACATCGCGACCAGCACGCTCCAGGCGCCGTGGTCCAGGCCGCGGCCCGGATCGAGCCTGACCTTCAAGGATGAAATCAGCCCGGTGACGCGATGCGCGAGACCCGGGTCGCCTGGCGCCGGGTATTGCACGTCGAACAGCGCCTTCGGAAAGCCGTAGAAATCGTGGATGGTCTCTGGCATCTCGGTCGCCGTGACGTAGACGCCGCGCGTCTCCCAGTGTGCGGAGATGCACAGCACGGCTTTCGGCTTCGGCAACCGGCGTCCGAGCTCAAGCCAGCCGCGATAGAAGTCATTGCGCTCGATCGCGTTCATCGGGCTGCCATGACCGACGAACAGTGCCGGCATCTTCATGATGGCGTGACCGGCCCGACAAGGTCCCACTTGTTGCCGTACAGGTCGAGGAACACCACCACCGTGCCATAAGGCTCGCGGCGCGGCAGCTCGGTGAAATGGACGCCATGCGCCTTCATGTGCTCATAGTCCGCGCGGAAATCATCGGTGCGCAGGAACATGGAGACCCGGCCGCCCGTCTGGTTGCCGATCGCGCGTTCCTGTTCGGGTGTGGCGGCCTTCGCCAGCAGCAGGGCCATGCCAGTGTCGCCCGACGGCGCCACACGCACCCAGCGCTTTACGCCAGCAAGCCGCGTGTCCTCGAGCAACTTGAAGCGCAACGCTTGCGTGAAGAAGCGGATCGCCTCGTCGTAGTCACGGACGACCAACGTGACCTGCGAGATGCTTCGCTGCACTGCGCGTTGCGTTGCCATGGTCTCCTGCCGCCGCTGGATCGCGAGTCGCAACCTGAGCCCGATCAAGGGTGACAAAACCGGCTCGTCGTTCGCCACGAAGGACGTTGCGCACGACGAGCATCGTGTCCGCGCCGGGCGCAACCGTGAGCGCGGCTGCTACCACGGCGAAGGCGATGACCTGTGAATCAAACATCGCTGGCGACGCAGCCTCGATACCGGAAACAGCCGGCTGTGTGGTCGTTGACGACGCCAACCGCCTGCATGAAAGCGTAGCAGATCGTCGTGCCGACGAATCGGAACCCACGGCGCTTCAATTCCTTGCTGAGCGCGTCGGACAGTTCGGTGCGGGCAGGAAGCTGCTTCGTTGAACGCCGGCGGTTGACGCGCGGCTTGCCGCCGACGAAGCTCCAGAGAAAAGCATCGAAACTGCCGAATTCGCGCTGGACGATCAGGAAGGCCCTTGCATTGGCCACCGTGCTCTGGATCTTCAGGCGGTTGCGGACGATTCCTGCGTCAGTCATCAGCTTCCGGCAACGGGCGGGCGTGTAGCGGGCGACCCTGGCGGGGTCGAAGCCCGAGAATGCCCGGCGATAGGCATCGCGCTTCTTCAGGATTGTTTCCCAGCTGAGGCCAGCCTGGGCGCCTTCCAGCGTGATGAACTCGAACAGCATGCAGTCGTCGTGCACGGGAACGCCCCACTCGGCGTCGTGGTAAGCGACGCTCCACGGCGTCCGGGCCCAGGCGCAGCGCTTCATGGCTCGGCGGCGAACAGCCGCAGCTCGGTTGCATCGTCGCCGAGCCGGGTCATGCGCTCGAAGCGAAATCCCAGCTTGCCGAGCAACCGGATGGAGGGGTCGTTGTCGGTCGAGGTAATCGCCAGGATGCGGCCGAGCCCGAGCCCGGCGCGCGCCTGCTGCATGACCGCGCTGGCGGCCTCGAGCGCGTAGCCCTTCGACCACCAGGCCGGCAGCAGGGAAATGCCGAGATCAGGCTCCGGCAGCGTGTCGCGCTTCAGCACGCCACAGATGCCGATCGGCGTGCCGCTGTCCTTCAGCCCGACGCGCAGCAGGCCGAAACCATAACGAGCGTAGCTTGCCACCGGCCCATCATTGATGTAACGACGTGCATCGTCCGCAGTGCGCACGCCGCGATCGCCGATGTAGCGGATGAACGAGGGCTCATTGAGCAGTCCACGGATGAATTCCGCATCGCGGTCGGCGAGTTGTGAGAGGGCCAGTCGTTCCGTTTCCAGCACCCTGACCGGGGCGTCGTCATTCTTGTGCAGGGACCAGAGCGGCAGGCTCGTGCGTTCAGCGAATCCCAGCTTGCGATACACGCCGATGGCGCGCGCATTGTCGTGGTAAACGTGCAAGAAAGGCGTGAAGCCGCGCCCAAGGGCCGTACGGCAGAGCAGCGAGACCAGTCGCTGCGCATAGCCGCGACCGACGCAGTCGGGATGCGTGCAAACGGCGCTGATCTCCTGGTATCCATCGAGGCGCATGCGTTCGCCCGCCATCGCGGCCAGCCGCCCGCCGTCATAGATGCCGAGGTAACAACCCATGTCGAGCGTGCGCGGCCGGAAGAAGCCAGGGAACACGAGCGCGGTCAGCGCAAGCATGTCGTCACGATTTGCTGCGGACATCCCGGTGATCGCCGGACCTGGAATTTCCGGTGGCGGGGAGCCACAGATCATCTGCAGAACGGGTGGTTTCGGTTCGAGCCTCCAGCCCGGTGGTAGCCGGGGCGCGACGCCCACGAGATACACGGATTCGTGGTCATCAACCAGGCTGATCAATTGCGTGGCGGCGTGCCCGGACTCATCGCCTACCGCCGCAAACGGCGCAATGCCGGGCTGATATTTCGCAGCGCCCGGCGCGGTAATCGCAAGCGCAGCATGCTGCGTCGTCAACGCATGCCAGACCGGATTATCCAGGATATGGGTGGTCACGAGGCGCGGCCGGTCAGGCGATGACGCCGAACAGGCCCCCGACTGCGGCAGTCAGGGCCATCGCAAGCGCGCCCCAGAACGTCACGCGAAATGCGCCAAGTGCGACGCGCGCACCGCCGACCCGTGCCGCGATGCCGCCGAGGAGGGCCAGGAAAACGAGCGACAGCGCGGCAACGGCCGGCACCAGCCGCTGCTGCGGCGTGGCGATGACGGCCAGGAGCGGGAGCGCGGCACCGGCGGCGAACGACAGGGCCGAAGCCAGCGCTGCCTGAACGGGGCGGGCGCGCACGATCTCGGAGATGCCGAGTTCGTCGCGAGCATGCGCACCGAGCGCATCGTGCTTCATCAGTTGTTGTGCGACCTGTGCCGCGAGCGTGGAATCGAGACCGCGCCCGACGTAGATGGCGGCAAGTTCGCCATGCTCGGCCTCGACGTCCGTCTCCAGTTCCTTGCGCTCGCGTGCGAGGTCCGATAGCTCCGTGTCCGACTGCGAGCTGACCGAGACATATTCGCCGGCCGCCATCGACATCGCACCCGCGACGAGACCGGCGGTTCCGGCGATCAGCACGGCGCTGCGACCGGTGCCGGCAGCTGCGACGCCGATGATGAGGCTCGCCGTGGATACAATTCCATCGTTGGCGCCAAGCACCGCTGCGCGCAGCCAGCCGATGCGACTGGCTCTATGTCTCTCGCCGTGGCGCATGATCGTGGCTCCGTTTCGTCAGTCGAGCCGGTGGTCGCGACCGCCCGGCATCTGCGGGTCGTTGCGCAGTCCAATGCACGTCTTTCCGCCCCAGCCGATGTTCATTCCCTTGTGTCAATGCTGGTTCCCGGAGCTGCGCGACGCGAGCAGGACGAATATCAGGGCGATCGCTGCGGGTAAGGCCTGTGTCAGCAGAATCGAGGTCTTGGCCGTCAGGCCGCCAAAGACGCCGGCGATGATCACACAGCCCAGAAAGAAGAACTGGATGTCCCGGCGCCCGGCCCACAGGCCCCACAGCAGGCCGGCGGCCAGGAAGCCGTTGTACAGGCCCTGATTCATCGCCAGCGTGGCGGAGGAGGCGGCCACCTCCGGCGTCATGGCGAAAATCCGGTGGCCGACGGGATGATTCCAGAAGAACATCTCGAGCGTCAGGAAGCCGAGATGACTCAGCGCCACGAACGCGACGAGCAGCTTGGCGATCAGTTTCATGTGCTGGTCTCGTCCGTCATGGCTTGCGGCCGAAGACCAGCAACAGCACGCCCGCTGCAATCGCGCCCGCGCTGAGCCACTTCGGAACGTCGACCGTCTCTTTCTCCTTGTAGGAAAATTCCAGGCCGCCGAGTTGCGCTTCATGATTCTCGCGGGTGTAGGTGAATTCGCCGTAGCTGAGCCCGAAGGCTCCAGCCGCGATCAGCACGACACCCGCGAGGGGCTTGATCCAGTTCTTCATGATCGACCTCCACGTTCCTTTTCGATTTCCCTGGCGACCCGAAGGTATGCGTCGCGAAACGGGATTCCTTCCCGGACTACCAGTTCATTCGCGCGTGCCGCGGCGTGAATCGACGGATCGAGCCGGATATTTTCCGGCCGGAACTGCAGGCCCTCGAGGGCCGCAGGCAGTACGGCAAGCACCTGCATGCAGGTATCGATGCCGCGGAACAGCGGTGCCTTGATCAGCTGCAGATCACGGTTATACCCGGAGGGAAGGCGCGAGCAGACACTGAGCGATTCGATCAGGCAGGCGAGCGCGGTTGCGGAGCGGCCGCGGACCAGCTCGAAGACATCAGGATTGCGTTTCTGCGGCATGATCGAGGAGCCCGTGGTCACTTCCACCGGCAATTCTACGTAAGCAAACTCCTGTGTATAGAACAGCAGCAGGTCCGTGGCCAGCCGGCCGAGGTCCTGCATCACGAGCGTCAGTTCGAACAGGAGCTGCGATTCCGCCTTGCCGCGGGAGAGCTGCACCGCGGTGACCGGTTCGTGCACGCTGTCGAATCCCAGCCTTGCGCGCGTCGCCTCGCGCGAGACCGGCAGGTTTGGCGTGCCGTAACCAGCTGCGGAGCCAAGCGGATTGCGATTGATGCGACGCAGCGTCTGGCGGATGCCCTCTGCGTCGTCCTGGATCTCGGCGGCGTAGCCGCGTGCCCACCAGTCCACGGAACTCGGCATGGCCTGCTGCATGTGCGTGTAGCCGGGCAGGGCGACACCGCCCTGACGCATGGCGAGCGCGACCAATGCCTCGGCTACGGCGTCCGCGGCGGGGGCAAGTTCCGAGACGGCATCGCGCATGTAAAGCCGCAGTGCCGCCAGCACCTGGTCGTTGCGCGACCGGCCGAGGTGGATGCGCGCGCCGGCCGGGCCGATGAGCGCGGTCAGGCGCAGCTCGAGGGCCGTCTGGCCGTCCTCCTGCTCGAGCGGCACACGCCACTCACCGCGTGCATGGGAGGCCCCGATCGCGGTCAGCCCGTCGCGAATCAGCCGCAGGTCCTCCCCGGACAGCAGCTTCGCTTCGGCCAGCATTTCTGCGTGCGCGATCGAGGCGCGCACGTCATGAGCGACCAGTCGGTCATCGAGCCCATGATCCTCGCCGGCGGTGAACTCCAGCACGCGCTGGTCAAGCAGTGCCCCCTTGTTCCACAGCCTGCTCACGGGGCGGCCGCTTCCGGGTGCTGCTCGGCCGGCGTCAGTACCTTGATGTCGGCGACGATCATCGTGCCGGTGCCCTCGTTCGTGAACACTTCGGCAAGTACGCTGTCGCGCACCGAGTACGAAATCACGTGCACGCGGCGCACGCCGCCGCGGATCGCAGACTCGATGGCCGAGGCTTTCGGCAGCATGCCGCCTTCCAGGCTGCCGGCCTGCTCGAGCCTCTTGAGGCCGGCCAGGTCCGTGAATGAAACGATGGAACGTGGATCGTCCAGGTGCTCGAGAATGCCGGGCGCGCCGGTGCAGATGATCAGTTTCTCGGCGCCAAGCGCCGCGCCGATCGAAGCGGCAACGGTATCGGCATTGATGTTGAGCACGCAGCCCGCGTCATCGGAGGAAAGCGGGCTGACGACCGGCATCAGGCCCGCGTCGAGCTGCTTGCGCAACACGGTCGTGTCGATGGAGATGATGTCGCCTACGAGTCCGTAGTCCACCGATTCGCCGTCCATCTTGACCGGCGGGCGGCGAATGGCGCGCACGAGGCCTGCGGCGATGCCCGAAAGACCGATGGCGTCGATACCGAGCTCGCGGCAGATCGCCAGGATCCGCGTGTTGATCAATCCGTTCAGCACCATCGTCGTCGCGTCGATGGACTTGTCATCGGTGACCCGGCGGCCGCGCACCATGCGCGGCTCGATGCCGAGCGAGCGCTGCATCTCGTCGAGCTGCGGTCCGCCGCCGTGCACCAGCACGACACGGATTCCGAGATGGTGCAGGATCGCAATCTGCTCGATCAGTGCGCGCGTGCCGGCCACGTCGCCGAACACCGCGCCACCGGCCTTGATCATGAAGATCTTGCCCTTGTAGAGCCGGATGTAGGGTGCCGCGCCACGCAGTGCGGCAATCACGGCGGACTGGTCGATGCGGTGGGTCACCATGTCGTCGAGGCTCCTCGCTTCAGTGCCGGCTGCCGGGGGTGCCACCACCGAGCAGGCGATAGAGTACCGCCATCTGCACGACGAGGCGGTTGTGGGCCTGCCGCAGAACCCGGCTGCGCGGACCGTCGAGCACCTCGTCGGCAACCGCGACGTTACGCCGCACCGGCAGGCAATGCATCAGGTGGCAATCCGGCGCTGCGGCCCTGAACCAGGACTCCCGGACCATCCAGTCGTCGAGGCCGGCGCGCGCCCGGGCCTCGGCCTCGGAATCGCCATAGTGCTCCGCCGAGCCCCATTCCTTGGCGTAGACGACCTGCGCTCCCTTAAGCGCCGCGGCGCGGTCATCGGTTTCGCTGACACTGCCGCCCGATCCGGCGGCGATGCGATGCGCCTTGTCCATGATCACCTGGGGCAAGGCATAGCCCTGCGGGCGCAGCACGATCACGTCCATGCCGCGTAGTGCCGCCATCTGCGCCACGGCGGCAGGAACCGCGAACGGTAATGCGCGTGGATGGTTGACCCAGGACAGCACAAAGCGTCCGTGGCGCGGCACCTTGAGGTCGTCGAGCGATTTCCAGTCCGCCAGTGCCTGGCAAGGGTGGTTGACTGCCGACTCCAGGTTGATCAGCGGTCGTCGGCACAGTGACACGATGTTCGTGAAAAGCCGCTCCGCGAGGTCGGCTGCGAGGTCGCGGCCCTCGGCGAATGCGCGCACGCCGAGCGCGTCGCCATAGGAATCGAGCACCGGGATCGCCTCGCGGATGTGTTCGGCCGCGCTGCCGGTCATTGTGGCGCCCATGCGCGTTTCGAGCTGCCAGCTCCCCGCACCCGGTGTTATCACGAATGACTCGCCGCCCAGGCGCGCCATCGCGACTTTCATCGACGCCAGCGTTCGCAACGAGGGATTGAAGAACAGCAGCCCCAGCACGCGACCGGCAAGCGCCGACGGTTCGGGGCGTTCCTGCAGGCGCGTGGCGAGCGCGAGCAGGTCCACGATTTCCTCGTGCGAAAGGTCTGCCAGGTCCAGAAAGTTTTTCATGCACCGCTCAGGTCCAGCCCGGCGCGGGCGTCGTCAACCCGTCGGTCTCGGCGCAGCCGAGCAGGCGATTCATCCACTGCAGTGCGCCGCCGGCGGCGCCTTTCACGAGGTTGTCGATCACCGACATCACGACGATCGTGTTGCCGTCGGCGACCACTGACAGATGTGCATAATTGCTTGCGACCACGTCTTTGACATGAGGCGGCTCGTCCAGCACGCGCACGAATGGCCGGCCGGCGTAGAAGCCCCGAAATGCCGCGATGGCGGCCCCGGTGTCCAGGCGCTTGCAGAGCCTCGCCTGCACGGTTGCATGGATGCCGCGCGCGAAGGGTCCCGAATGGGGTACGAAGGCGATGTGCCCGTCGCGGCCCGAGGCCGCGCGCGCGAGCGCCGTGATCTCGGCCGCGTGGCGGTGGGTCAACGCATTGTAGGCATAGAGATCGCTGTGCCGCTGCGGGTGGTGTGTGCCGGCGATGGGGACGCGTCCTGCACCCGTGCTGCCCGTGACCGCAGACACGTAGATACGCGGCTCGACGAGGTCGAGGGCGAGCAGGGGCACCGCCGCAAGCAACGTCGCCGTGCTGAGGCAACCCGGATGCGAGACATGCGGCGTCGGCGACCGCTCGAGATGCTCGGGGACCGCGCAGGTAAATTGCCTGGCTCGTGCCGGCGCACCATGCGCGCGCTTGTAGACCCGGGCGTATTCGTCGAGATCGGCAAAGCGGAAGTCCGCCGAGATGTCGACGACCGTCGGCTTCGTGCCCGCTGCTTCGGCGTGGGTCAGCAGTGCATCGAGCAGCTTGTCGGAGACGCCATGCGGGGCCGCGGCCAGCACCGCGCAGCGCGGGAGTTCCGCCACCTTGGCCATGACCTGCGCGATTGATGCGTACTGCAGGCCGCCGCAGGCAGTGGCCAGGTGCGGAAATGACTTCGCGACCGATTCGCCCGGCTGGCTGTCCGAAGCTATCATGGCAAGCTCGAGACGCGGATGGCCGAAGACCAGTCGCAGCAGCTCGCCGGCCACGTAGCCTGTGCCTCCGAGGATGATCGCCGGGGTACGCGGGCTCATTGCGCAAGTTCCCGGGAATGCGCGACGGCGTCGAGTCCGACCGCTGAAATCACCTGGTCACCGAGTGCCGCGCCGTTCGTCATCGCATTGAACGCCGGAATGCCCAGTTGCTCGCGAATGATGTCGACGCCCACCGTATTGTCGGTGGACGGCCCGGTGACGACAGCCGGCTCGATGCTGAAGCGCTCGCGCAGCAGCTTGACGCCACCCCAGGCGGCGACCGGATCGTTGGCTGACAGCACGACAGCGGTCAGTGAACGGCGAATGTCGGGCGCCTGCAGGATGGCCTCGACGCCGTAGGCGCCAAGGATTCCGTCGCCCAGCTCGAAGACGATCACATCGGGCTTGCCCGCGGCCATTTCGGTCAGCATCGTGCGCGTCAGCGCGGGGCCATTCTTCGCCGTCGTCGTGACCACGCCGAAATCAGTGAAGATCATCGAGCGGCGCGCGCCGGAATCCTCCATCGCGAGAATGTCGCGGCGCAGCGAGACACCGGTCGCCTTGAAGGCGTCGATCGTCAGGCCGCGATGGCGCATCCGCGAGATCATCGCGCAGGCTGCGGCCGTCTTGCCTGCTTCCATGCAGGTTCCGGCGAGTGCGACGACCGGCACGCCGCCCGTTTCGAGCGTGGCCGCATCGTCGAGCCTGCGCATACCGACCCGCGCCGGGACGCCGATGCGCTCGCCGAGGTAGGGAAAATGCAGCACGACCCCGAGCACGCGGCAGTCGAAAGGCCGGCCTTTCTCCGGATTCGCGGAATCGCAGATGCCCAGCACGCCGCCGATGTTCAGCATCTGGATGACGTCGCCGGCGGCGAGCTTTTCCGGCAGGTGCCCCGAATAGCCGAACAGTGCCTTGCGGTGGCCGAGCGCACCGACCACGACGTTGCCGCGCGCGACTTTCGCCATGCGGCCGCTGGTCAGTTCGAGCGTGTTGTATTGCGCCTTGTCGGTCAGGATCTCGACTGCTAGCACGACGCCTTCTTCGCAGGGGAGGTCGGTCGATATCCGCAGCTCGTGCGACAGTCCGCAGGCCTGCGTGACCGAGGCGATCTTGTCGACGATGATCGATTTCGTCATGGCGCCTGCACCTTGTCGCCGGCGCGCGTCCAGAACGTGCCGGGTAGCGAAAGCATCTTCGAGAATCCCCGTGCGTCGTCAGCGGTCCACTCGCCGGCCGCCTCGCCGTAAACGCCTTTCGACGCCTTCATCAGCGACCATGGCGACTCGACGCCCTCGACGAAAGCCGAACCCGGGCGCAGCAGCAGCGTGACGCTGCCGGTCACGCGCACCTGCGAAGAGGCGAACAGCGCCTCGATGTCGCGGCACGCTGGATCGAGATTCTGGCCCTCGTGGACCAGGTCGCCGTACGGGTTGGCGACGAGGTCCTTGATGCGTTGCTGGCGCGCCGTCAGCACGAGCTTCTCCAGTTCGCGGTGCGCCTCAATCAGGACGGCGGCGGCCGGCGCCTCGAAGGCAACGCGACCCTTGGTGCCGATAATCGTGTCGCCGACATGGATGCCGCGGCCGATTCCGTAAGGCGCCGCCACCGTCTCCAGCCGCTCGACCAGGGCGACCGGCGCAAGCGGCTCGCCGTCGAGCGCAACCGGGAACCCGGCCTCGAAGCCGAGGACGATGCGCCGCGGCGCTCGCGGCCTGGTGAATGCGTCCTTCGACAGTACCCAGGCATCCTCGGGGATGCTGGCCGACGAAGTCAGCGTTTCGCGGCCGCCGATGGTCACGCCCCAGAGCCCGCGGTTGGTGGAATAGGCTGCGCCGTACGGTGGCACGGGCAATCCGTGCTGCTGCAGGTAAGCCAGTTGCTCAGGGCGCTTGAAGGCGTGGTCGCGCACTGGCGCCAGGATTTCGAGTCCCGGCGCGAGCGTGCGCAGCGCCACCTCGAAGCGCACCTGATCGTTGCCAGCGGCGGTGCAGCCGTGCGCGACCGTGTCGGTGCCGAGGCTGTGTGCGGTCGCCGCGACCATCTGCGCCTGGATCGAGCGCTCGGCGCCGACGCACAGCGGATAGAGTTGCCCGCGGCGCACGTTGCCGATCAGCAGCCAGCGCAGCACCCGACTGAAGCAGTCGTGGCGCGCGTCGACCTGGTGATGCGCGGCGGCGCCAAGCGCGAAAGCCCGTTGCTCGAGCTGCCGCGCGGCGTCCGAGTCGATTCCCCCGGTGTCCACGGTGACGGTCACGACGGGGCGGCCGTAGGTTTCCTTGAGCCAGGGCACGCAGAAAGACGTGTCGAGGCCGCCGGAGAAGGCGAGCAGGATCGGCGCGCTGGCGCCAGGCGTTGTGCTGGGCATGGATGCTCTCAGACCCGGAATTTTTCGTGGAGGCGGGCGATCAGGCGGCGCTGGGTCGCGCCGCCCTGTGTCGCGACGAAGATCGTGTCGTCGCCGGACAGCGTGCCGACGATTTCAGGCCACTGCGCGCGGTCCAGCACGATTGCGACGCTTTGCGCGGCGCCGACGGTCGTGCGGACTACCGTCAGGCAGGGCCCGGCCGGCTTCAGGTCGCGGACGAAAGCAGCAACCGCCCGGAAATCGTCGAGCACTGGTGCGGAATCCCCGGGCAGCACATAACGGTCGCCCTGCTTGGCGACGCCGAGCTCGCGCAGGTCGCGGCTGACACTCGACTGCGTCGCGCGATGGCCGGCCTTGCCGAGCAGGCGCACCAGGTCCTGCTGCCGGCCGACCGGCATGCGGCTGATGATCCGCCTGAGCGCTTCGCGGCGCACCCGGGTCGGATGGGCGTGGTCGTTTCCGGCGGTCGTGTGCATAAACTTGCATGATGTTTGCATAAATATGCAAGCGGCGTCAAGCGCACCGGCTGCGGGCTGCAGGCCGGGCAAATCGGGCGACTGGCTGCGAGTGCCTGCGGCGGTGGCGCCGCCAGCGTTCAGCGTTCGTGAATCCAGCCGCGCAGCCGCGCCTCTTCGGCGAGCGGGCGCGCGGCAGCCGCGTCGTACCACTCCTCGATGAGCCGGAATGCAATCGACTGGGTGAAGGGCAGCAACGGTGTGCCGGAGGCGATCTCGGCGCGGCTGAACCAGCGCGCGTCCTCCAGCTCGTCGTCGCCGAGCCGGATTTCTGTCGAAAGTGCCGGCGCGCGGAAGCCGAGCATCAGCGAACGGGGAAACGGCCATGGCTGGGAGGACTGGTAACTGGCGGCGCCGGTCTCGATGCCGGTTTCCTCGAATACCTCGCGCCGCACCGCGTCCTCGAGGCTCTCGCCCGGCTCGACGAAGCCCGCAATTGTCGAGTAACGGCCCGCAGGCCAGCCAGGCTGGCGTCCGAGCAGTATCCGGTCGCCGTCGACCACCAACACGATGATGGCGGGATCAACGCGTGGAAAGAACTCGGTGCCGCAGTCCTCGTTCGTGCAGACCATCATGCGGCCAGCCCGTTGCGGTCGGGTCGGCGCGCCGCAGCTGCCGCAGTAGCGATGACGATGCCGGAAGGAGACCATCGCGCGCGCATAGGCCAGCAGGCCCGCGTCATCATGCGACAATAGGCCCGCCGCGAGGCGCAGGTCGGCAAACTCGGCACCATCAGCGAGCGGCGGCGGTGCATCGGCCAGGATCTCGATCGTGAACACGACGCGGCCGCGGTATTCGCCCAGCAGGATCAACTCGTCGGTATCGACATCGGCGAATGGATGGGCGCCAAAGTCCAGCAGGTGAGCGCTGGGCGAGGGCCCACGGATCAGCGGGCAGCGCGAACGCCAGACCGGGACGATGCTGGCGGTGCCGGCCGCGACCAGGCCGGCGACAGTCTCGGCGTTGGCACGGGAAAATTTCAGTCGATCGACGTGCGGCCCGGCGAAAACATTGGGCCGCCCCGAGTCAGGGCGCATCGGTGTCCGTTCCTGGACCGCAGATACGCCATTCTAGCAGTCGCCAACCGACAAGCCGGGGCGTGCGGGCGGCCGTGTCGTCGCGCAGAACTCGCAGGCCTTCGGCTTCTCCGCGTAGCGCATGACGACGAGCAGGCTGCCGCAGCCGTCGCAGTCGTCCAGGCACAGTTCGTTCTGTTTCTCGAGTGAGCGCATCAGGTGGCAGGCATGCTCGAAGGAAATCTGCGGGTGCTCGAACAGGCTCGCGAAGGTTTCATAGGCCTCGCAGAAGCGTTCGCCCCAGCGCAACTGGTCCAGTCCGCCCGGCGGCGTGCCCGCCTCGCGCCGCAGCAGGCCCAGGATGCACAGGAGTGTTGCCAGTCCAGCGGCCTCGCGTCGGATGCCGGCATTGCGCATGAAATAGGCGCTCTGGCGCGGCGACTTTCCGCGGTGGCGCCGCACCTCGCGGCGGCCGGCATCCGCGACGTAGGAACGGTAGAGCTTGCGGATCCGGTCGTCGGTCAGGCCCGTCCAGCTGCGGATGGTCCTGGTGCGGGCCTCGTGCCCGATCAACCGCAAGGCCAGGTCCAGCCTGAGGCGGTCGCGGGTGTAGCGGTCATCGGTGATGCGCATCGTTTTGGCCTTGACGTCTTGGAATGATACTGGTATTTTTTTACCAGTAAAAGGGAGACCGGTCCAAGAGCCGGCCACGCAGGTAATGGCACGTCATCGGGGAGAAATGCCATGAGCCGTCAACAACCGCTCGCGCTGGCGCCGCCAGCCGGACTTGCAG
>Ga0214473_10001543_pt1 | contig 30137 bp, 33 predicted proteins | sample RVTome_7_FD_203509 | JGI IMG/M metagenome (GOLD analysis project Ga0214473, IMG submission 203509) | Soil microbial communities from uranium-contaminated site in the Upper Colorado River Basin, Wyoming, United States - RVT98D197 | ecosystem: Environmental > Terrestrial > Soil > Contaminated >...
CGAACCGACGGGATCATCCGGCCGTTGGCGCGTTCGTGCTGCAGTCGTAGCATCATCACCACGTCGGCGCCTTTGAGCCCTTCCTCCATATCGGTGAAGACCTCGGTCGCGAGGTTCTCGATCCCTTTGGGCAGCAGGGTTTTCGGTGCGATCACCCGCGTCCGAACCTGCATCGCGCCCAGCAGCAAGAGGTTCGATCGCGCCACCCGCGAATTGGCAATGTCACCGCAGATCGCGACCGTCAGTCCTGCCAGCCGCCCCTTGTGCTGCCTGATGGTCAGTGCATCCAGAAGCGCCTGGGTCGGATGCTCGTGGGCGCCATCGCCGGCATTGATCACCGAGCAGCCCACTTTTTGACTCAGCAGTTCCACTGCCCCTGCGGCGGAATGGCGGACGATGATCACGTCGGGCTGCATGGCGTTGAGCGTCGCCGCCATGTCGATCAGCGTCTCACCCTTGGTGACCGACGAGGTCTTGACCGACATGTTGACCACCAGCGCGCCCAAGCGCTTGCCGGCGATTTCGAACGACGCCAGGGTGCGAGTCGATGGCTCGAAAAAAAGGTTGATCTGCGTCTTGCCAGTGAGGGTAGGCAGGACTTTTCGCGGCTGCCGCGATATCGGGATCATCGCCTCGGCCCGGACCAGCAGGTCCATGATATCGTGCTGGTTGAGCTGACTGATGCCGAGCAAATTGCGGTGCGGAAAGGGTGGTCTCCTGACGGGCTGGTCATTGTCACCGCCTGTGCCTGCTGGGCGCACCGATTGGGCCATAACGCTCCGTCCCGAACTGCTCGGGCGGGTCTATCGCAGGGGCGGCCCAGCGGCAAGGGCGTAAGAATCCGGATGGGGATTTATCCCCGTCGCAGCCGCTCCAGCGCACCCTGCAAAATGTAGCTGGCCGCAAGCTTGTCCACGACCTCGGCGCGCCGGTCGCGCCTTACGTCGGCCTCGATCAGGGTACGGGTGACCGCGCTCGTGGAAAGGCGTTCGTCCCAGAAGGCTATGGGAATCGTGATCTTTTGCGCGAGGTTGCGGGCAAAGGCCCGAGTTGACTGCGCGCGCGGTCCCTCAGAACCATCCATATTGAGTGGCAGCCCAAGAACCACCGCGACCGCCTCGTTCTCGGCGATCAGTTGCACGATGCGTTCGGCATCCTGGGTGAATTTCTGCCGCCTGATGGTTTCGAGCGGGGTCGCCGAATAGCGCATGCCGTCCGAGATTGCGACGCCGATCGTCTTGGTGCCGAGGTCCAGCCCCAGCAGCTTTCCAGCGGTGGGTAGATCGGACAGGGGGTTGGGGCTCTCGATCAACAGATACCTTTGCTTCGGCGGCAGCATTGGCTACCTGTGGGCTCCTAACACGCAGGGCTCGTTGATGAAACTCACCTGGTTCGCCGGTACCACCATCCGCATCCACACTGGTGGCCAGATCCTCGTTGCCGACGCCGATCATGCACCGGACTTCGTCGACCGCAATGAACTGGTGTCCGGCGCCGATCGGGTGTTCGCGCTGGCCGGGGACGCCGCCAACCTCGCGCCGTTCGATGCTGCGAGGTGGCGGCCGCGCCGGCCGCCCAACCTCATCGACGAGGCCGCACGGCCACCGGAAGTCGTCCTGCATCGGATCGGTGAAGGCGCCGTTCTGGTCGACGCCACGGGTGAGCCTTCAGTTGTACTGGTTGCCGGCAGCCGGCAACCGACCTTTGGGCGCTGGGCAGACGGCGCCGTGGTGGTCTTGTTCGGCAACGGCGACACCATGATTGCGAACGGCATTCAGCTGCTCGATGTCGCCCGGCCGAGGCTCATCGCCCTGGCCGCGGACGAAGCCGCCCTCGACCCGGCCATTGCCGCCCTCAAGGAGCATCTCGATGGCGCCGCACTCGTGGCGCTGGAGCCTGGATTGGCCGTGGAAGTCTGATAGCTGCCATCAGCCATAATCATTGTATTGTGGCCGGGCGGGTTGCTAGAAGCGGTCGGTAAACTCAACTTCCTGGAGCACCCCATGTCGGTCGACGCCGCCACTGTGAAGCGAATTGGGCGCCTCGCGCGCATCCGCATCGAGGAGGGCGAGGTGGAAAAGTACCAAGAGGAACTCAACGCCATCCTTGGCTTCGTCGAGCAACTTGGCGAAGTCGACGTCACTGGCGTCGAGCCGATGACCTCGGTGACCCCGATGCGGCTCCGGCGTCGCGACGACGTCGTCTCGGACGGTGGGTATCCGGACAAGATCGTCGCCAACGCGCCGCTCTCGGAAGACAATTTCTTCATGGTTCCCAAAGTCGTAGAGTAGCCGATGGCTGTCACGATCAAATCCGAAAGCCCGCTGCAGGACGAGATTCGTGAACTCGTGCGCCAGCTCAACGCGTACCTGCTGTCGCTGTCTCCGCCCGAGGCCTGTTACCACATGACCGTCGAGCAGATGGCTGAGGCGCCCACGACGCTGTTCGTCGCCCGCGATGAGACGGGCAGGGCGGTCGGCATGGGGGCGCTCCGCCGCGAAGGCAACGGCGTTGGCGAGGTCAAGCGTATGTACACGCTCCCCGAGGTCCGCGGCCAGCGGGTCGGGAGCGCGCTGCTCGACAGCATCATCGCCTTGGCCAAGAGCGAAGGCATTGAGCATCTCGTGCTGGAAACCGGCGATCGGCATCCGGAAGCCTGGCGGCTCTACGAAAGCCGCGGTTTTGCCCGCTGCGGCCCGGTGCTCGACTACCCGGAAAGTCGGTGGTCGGTGTTCTACGAAAAATCGCTGAAGACGGCCCAGGTCGCCTGACGCCCATCCAGTTCCCGGCGTCATCCCAGCGACCCTCCGCTCCCCCGGGTCGGCTGCCCCTTTGCCAATTGGGCGGCTTGGCTCTATGTAGCGCCTGACAACGGACGCCCAGAAGAAAGAATCTGCGCCTTGACCGAACTGACCAAGCTCTCGCTTGCCGCCGCCCGCAAGGGGCTCGCCGCCAGGGAATTTTCCTCGATTGAGCTCACCGAAGCCTATCTTGCGGCGATTGAGCAGGCCAACCCCAGCCTCAACGCCTATGTCGTGGTGACTAACCATGAGGCGCGCACCATGGCGAATGCCAGCGATGAGCGGCGGATAGGCGGCGAGGCGGGACCCCTCGAGGGTATCCCGCTCGGGATCAAGGATTTGTTCGGCACCAAAGGGGTGCATACGCAGGCGGCAAGCCACATCCTCGATGGCTTCAAGCCCGAATACGAATCGACAGTTACCGCCAATCTCTGGCGCGATGGCGCGGTGATGCTGGGCAAGCTCAATATGGACGAGTTCGCCATGGGCTCGTCCAACGAGAGCTCCTATTACGGTCCGGTCATCAACCCGTGGCGCGCCAGCGGTTCCAACCTGAACCTGGTTCCCGGCGGCTCGTCCGGCGGATCTGCGGCGGCAGTCTCGGCCTGGCTCTGCGCGGGTGCCACGGCGACCGATACCGGCGGGTCGATCAGGCAACCTGCTGCGCTGACGGGGACCGTCGGCATCAAGCCGACCTATGGCCGCTGCTCGCGGTGGGGCGTTGTCGCTTTCGCCTCCTCGCTCGACCAGGCCGGCCCGCTCGCCCGCACGGTCGAGGATGCGGCGATTCTTCTGACCTCGATGTCCGGTTTCGACCCCAAGGACTCGACCAGCGTCGATCTCGCTGTGCCCGATTTCGCGGCTGCAGTAGGGCGCGGTGTCAAAGGTCTCACGATCGGCATCCCGCGCGAATACCGCATGGACGGAATGCCCGACGAAATCGAGAAGCTTTGGCAGCAGGGGATCGCCTGGCTCAAGGCCGAGGGCGCGATTATCCGAGATATCTCGTTGCCGCACACCGAATACGCGCTGCCGGCCTATTATATCGTCGCTCCAGCCGAGGCTTCGTCCAACCTTGCGCGCTACGACGGAGTCAAATACGGGCTGCGCGTCTCCGGCAAAGATATCACCGACATGTACGAATTGACCCGCGCCAAGGGTTTTGGCCGCGAGGTCAAGCGCCGGGTGATGATCGGCACCTATGTGCTCTCAGCAGGCTACTACGATGCGTACTACGTCCAGGCGCAGAAGGTCCGCACGCTGATCAAGCGCGACTTCGAGGACGCCTTCCACGCAGGAATCGACGCCATCCTGACGCCGGCAACGCCTTCGGCCGCCTTTGGTATCGGCGATGAGGAGATGAAGGCCGATCCGGTCAAGATGTACCTCAACGACGTGTTCACGGTGACCGTCAACATGGCCGGTTTGCCCGGCATCGCCGTGCCTGCGGGGCTTGATGGGCGAAGCCTTCCGCTCGGCCTGCAATTGATCGGCAAGCCCTTCGACGAAGAGACGCTTTTTGCCGCTGGTCGCGTAATCGAGCGGAGCGCTGCTCTCGATTTCTCACCGAAACAATGGTGGTGAAAATGGCCGAAGACGTCTTCACGACCCTGGACTGGGCCAATCCGCCAAAGGACATGACCAAACCTTTGCAGGCTCTTTGGTGGATCAAGAAGGGCGGCCTGCGCATTGGTCCGGAATGGGAACAGGCGCACGCCATCGTACAGATGCAGGAGGGTGTGTTCGAATTCGACTGGGTACACGCACTACTGCACTGGATCGAGGCCGACATGGGCAATGCCGACTATTGGTATCGCCGCGCCGGCCGCAAGCGCGCGACCGCGAGCGTCGCCGCCGAGTGGGAGCACATTGCCAAGGAATTGAGCGGCGCCACCCGCCACTGACGACACCTGCCCGTTGGGGCTAGTTCAGGAACTGAACCCCCAATTCCCTGAGCGCACGCCATACCACTCGACATGGGTGCGGCCGGTGGCTGGGGGCGATCAGATCGAACGTCTGTGGGATGCTCCCGACGGAGGCGACCTCGAGCTTGGCGCCACTCTCGGAGAGGTTGCGGATGACGCAGTCGGTTTTGCCGCGTCCGCCATTGAAGACGATCAGCGCCCGGATCGTGGTGTTGCGGCGCGGCGCGAGGCGCTTTTCGAGGCGAAGGTCCAATTGACGCTGTTCCGTGGCGTAGAGCTGCCAGACCGCCGACGGCTTCTGCCGAGACCATCCGAACCTGCCAGCGCTTCGTGAGCGAAAGCTTAATCGCGCAGGTCGGCCGGCCGCATAAGGCCAGCTGTTTTTGTCTCAAATTGGAAATGATCCGGCCGTTTCACGGATGCGGTGGAGACTGCTGAAGGCGCTACCGATGACGAGGCGCTCAAAGAGGCGCTGCTGCTTGCCGCCAGCGACAATCGGGTTGCCCAATAAGGCGACGACGGCGTCACCGACGATATTCTCGATTGGCCAAATCCGTGCTCGGCGTCGGCGACGCGAATGGCGCGATCGACGCGTACCTGAAGCAGCAATAGAGCGTGAAGGGTACTGGAAGCCTCCCAAGGCAACGCGTAATCTTCTCGTGCCTGCAATGTGGTGCAAGGGAGGGGAAATCATGCGTGCCTACAACGTCGTGCGGTTTCGCGTAAAACCGGGCCGCGAGGAAGACTTCGTCAACGCTCACCAGAACGTACGCGACTTCGCCGGGTTCTCCGGCGGCGCCCTGGTCAAGACTGGCGACCGGACTTATTGCTTGATCGGCACATGGGACAAGTTCGACAGCATTGTCGCCGCCCGTCCGCAGATGATCGCCCTGCTCGACACCTTCCGCGACATGCTCGAAGACCTCGGTGGCGGCCTCGGTGTCACGGACCCGGTTTCGGGCGAGGCGGTGGTGGAGCTGCCACCCAACCGCAACTAGGCCAGGGGACCGATCGGCTTGACCAGCGAGGCCTGCGGGCCGTAGGGGCTCTCGGCCTCCGCCGGCATGGCGAGCACCTCGTCGCCGACCGCGAGCGCATCGAAGTCGCCCTGCACCACGGCCTCGGAAAAGAACAGGCTGCCCAGTCCGGGCATCTCCACGAAGCCGTTCCTGACGTCACGGTTGAGCCGCTCGATCCTGCCGTGCAGCGGCTGATGTTCGGGCTGCTTGCCCTCCTGCGGCCTGACTTTTGCGAAGTGATTGCGAAGCTGGCCGGCTGCCAGATGAAACGCCTCCGCCAGCGCCTTGTCGAACGTGCGCTGCCCGGTAGGAGAGGGGAATTCGGCCTCGCGCTTACCTACCGCCATGCCCCCCGGATAGTTCAGCTCCACATGGACGGAAACCACCGTCTTCTGGCCGTGCTTGTTCTTGCTATCGATAGCGACCCGCCCCGAGATGATCTCCTTCTCGAACTTGCCGAGCTGACCGATCAATTCGTCGATCTTGGCGCGGATGCGGTCGGTCTGCTCGAAATGGCGGAAGGTGATCTCGATGGGTGCATGCATGGCGGCCTCCTGCCTTGGTGGTCCCTCATCTGCAACTCGCTGAGCGACAGGCTGGTTCCGGCGCGCTACTGCAGGCCGGCGAGCTTCAGTCCGCGCAGATATCTGTTGAGCAACGCCGGCTCCATGAACCGGAGGCCGTCCGCTACCGAAGCAAGCGAAATGCCGCTGCGCTTGCCGATGAAGCGCTGCAGCGCGTCGCTGGCGGCGGCCAGGTCCCCATGATCGGCCAGATAGACTGCCAGATCACGGTACGGCCAGACCAGGCCCGGTCGCTCGGCCAAAGCCTGCCTCGCGAACTGGATCGCCCTGGCTGGCCGGCCGGCAGCAAAATGCGCCAGGCCCATGCCCAAGTGAACATTGAAGGCGAAGGGATCCATGGGGCTCAGTCGGCCCGACCGCTCGAATGCGACAAGGCCCTCTTCGGGATTGCCCAGATAGACTTGGCCGAAGCCGCGGCGCATCCAGGCCCATGCATGGTTGGCGTCGAGTGCCAACGCCTGATCGGCGAACGAGGCCGCTTGAGCGACATCGCCGCCCAGTTGCATCATGGCGGAAGCCAGGGCGGTCAGCGCCGTCGGATCGTCGTGCACGGTCATCGCCGCATGTTCGACAAGTCGCTGTGCCGCGGCTCGCTCGGCGGCGAAGTCCGTGGCCCAGTTGTAGGCGACCTGCTGGCCGTGCGCCCATGCGGCCAATGCCGCGGGCAGGCCGTAATTGGGTTCGAGGGCCATGGCTCGCTCAAGCAGGGTGATGGCCTCGGAGTTGTCTTCGGGCCGGTGCGCCCAAAGGTGCGGAAAGGCCCGCATGACGAGGTCGTAGGCGGCGAGGTTCTCCGGTCGCTTGGATCGCGCCCGCTCGACCTCGGCGCGCCGGATCGAGGGTTGGATGGCACTTGCCACCTCCGCCGCCATGCGGTCCTGCAAATCGAAGAGATCTCCGACGGCGCCATCGATCTTGTTTGACCAGATGTGATTGCCACTTTCGGCCTCGACGAGCTGGGCGGTGATGCGGACGCGTTCGCCCACCCTTCGAACCGACCCTTCGACTATATAGCGAACGCCGAGTTCGCGGCCGATCTGGCGGACGTCGGTGCCCTGCCGGCCCTTGTAGGCGAACGCCGAATTGCGGGCGATGACGAAGAAATCCTTCACCCGCGACAGCGTGGCTGTGATCTCCTCGACCACTGCGTCGGCGAAATAGGCCTGGTCCGCCTCGCCCGACATGTTGTCGAAGGGCAGCACCGCCACCGAGGGCCGGTTTGATGGTGGAGCCGGCAGCGAGGCCTCCGGCAACGGCTGGTTCAGGGTCCCATCCGGGTGCCAAACGTAGACGCGGACCGTCTTGGAGATATTCTTGAGTTCGGTCGGCCCCAGGTCGGCAAACTGGAGATTGGTTGCGCCCTCAAGGTACTGGTACATCCACTTGGTGATGCTCATCCCGCCCGGCGGGGAATGTCCCTGGACCCGGACGGCCATGTTGATGCCGCTGCCGTAAAGGTCTTCGCCGGCGACCAACACGTCAGCGAGGACGATGCCGGCGCGGATCTGGAAGATCTCGCCGCCCGGCGCTTTGATCTTGCGTTCGTGCAGTTCGCGCTGCAGGTCCGCCGTCCACTGCACGGCCGCGACAACGCTGTTGAACTCGGCGAGGAGCCCGTCCCCCATTGTCTTGAAGACCTTGCCGCCTTGTCTGCCGATGGTGCGCGCAATCAACCGATCGTATACCCGCTGCACGAGGCGCAGGGTTTGCCGTTCACTGCGCTGCACGAGGCGGGAAAACCCCACCACGTCAAGCGAGACTATTGGTACCAGACGTCTGTCAGGTTGGACCATTTAAGAGCAAGTGTTCCAAGCTAAAGGCCTTTATAGCACTGCGCAGCAAAGCTGAGAACGCTGACGAAGGTCCCTAGGAGATAGAAGAGATGGAGTTGAAAGAGTAAGCCGTCCTGATGCTCAATAGACTGCCGTCAGTACCTCGATCTCGCGGCCCGGTCCCGGTCGAACTTCGAATTCGCGGTTGTAGACAGTCTCTCCGCGCTTGGCGAGAACGAGATAGTCCCCCTCGGCCAGCACCGTTGCGGGGAAGGCGCCAATGTTGGAGAAGACTGTGGCCCCGCCCGAGGTCTTCACAGTCCACTCTACGTCCGCAACGGCTTCCCCGCCGGTCTCAGTGACCAGTTTGAAGGTAACCTGTGCGGCCCGGTGATAGAGCGTCGCCTCGGTCATTTGGCCTGGTTCGACCCGCAAGTCGGCCCTGACCACCGCGTTGATGTCGCCGAAGTAGGAGACGACGTGGTAGGTGCCCGCATTGAGGGTGACGATGTCGTTGGCGGAAAGGTTTTGCGCCACCAGCGTGCGATCGCTATCGTTGCCTGCCGTGAAGACGTCGAAGCGGAGCAAGTTGATGGGGATTGATACGTCCCCGGTGACGGCCGCGTTCAGCCGCATCGCCCCTGCGTCGAGGACGATGGACTTGCTGTTGTCGCCCTCCGTGACCTCGAGCGTGTCGCTCGCCTGGGCTCGCCCGTAGGCGACATGCACGACATACTCGCCTGGTACCAGCTCCAGTCGGGCCGTGGCTTCGTCGGACTTGGCGGCCAATGCCAGTTCGCCCGACGTATCGGTCCTGGTGTCGAAGACCCGCCAGACCAGACCTTCGGGAATCTTCATGCCATGCTCGGTGATCTGTGCGGTAAGGGTCACCGGTTGCTTTGCCGCAGCCACCGCCGCGACCGCTTCCGTCGCCGTTACTGCGTCGGTGGCAGGGAGGGCTGAAGGATCGGTGGCTACCTGGGGAACCTCTGGTCCGCCTGCCGCGTCCGGTACGAGCGTCGGGTCGGTTGCCGATCCTACCTCCGGCATGCGGTCAGCCAGGCGCGGCATCGGGATCGGCGCGTCCTGCGCGGATACAATCGAGGGCGCAGCAAGCGCCAGGGCGCACGCCAGCAGTCCTGTCCAAAGTCTGATGCTCACCCGCAAACCCCTCGGCCCTTTCGCAGCGCGGCCAGACGCATGGCTACAAATCGGTCCCTACTCTTGGATTGGGGAAAAGCTGTGTCATAAGGACGTTCTACCCGCAAGGACCCAACCATGCCTGTCAACGCCGCATTGCGCGACTACCTCAAAACCCGCCGCTCGGTGGGGATCGCCTTCCTCAAAGAGCCTGGCCCCAATACCCAGGAGCTCGACGAAATACTGACCATCGGCACGCGGGTGCCCGATCACGGAAAGCTGGCGCCGTGGCGGCTGATTCTGATCGGGGGCGAGGACCGGCTCAGGGTAGGCGAAAAGCTCGCCGAAATCGCAAAACGACACAATCCGGAACTCGATGAGGCTGGGCTGGAGATGGAGAGGCGGCAGTTCTTGCCCGCGCCGTTGACAGTCGGCGTGCTCTTCTCGCCCAAGCACAGCACCAAGGCGCCCGAACTGGAGCAATTGCTGTCGGCCGGTAATGTCTGTTTCAACCTGGTCAATGCCGCTTTTGCCATGGGCTTCGCAGCAAGCTGGGTGACCCGTTGGTTCAGCTTTGACACCGATGCCCAGCAAATGCTGGGTGCCAGGGGCGGGGAGAGGTTCGTCGGCTTCGTCCACATCGGGACGCCGGCGATCGTCCCCGACGACCGCGAGCGACCGGCGTTGGAGCAGGTCGTCAGCCGCTGGCAGGGTTAGCACTTCGTTAACCGACATTGATGTCTTGTTAACGAAGGTCGCCAGGGAAATGAGATTCGATGGGCGTACAGCCGATCTCGGTGCCGCAAAGCCTTGCCTACGTCCTGAATTCCGCCGGGACCAAGAGCGGGGTCGATTTCGACTACCTGCTGCAAACGGCTATCCGTGAAAGCAGCCTCGATCCGAAGGCAAAGGCCCAAACTTCGTCTGCAACCGGGCTTTTTCAGTTCCTGGAGAGCACCTGGCTGCAGGTGATGAAGGACGAAGGGCCGCGGCTTGGCTATCAGAGCTACGCCGACGCCATCACTGAGACCACGGATGGAGAGTTCGTGATCAAGGATAAGTCTTTGCGGGCGGAAGTTCTCAAGCTGCGCGAAGACCCACAGATTGCTGCGGACCTCGCGGCCGCGTTTACCCGCAACAACGGCGCGTATCTGTTGGAGAAATTTGGCCGCATGCCAAGTCCGGGTGAGCTCTACATCGCCCACTTTCTTGGCGCGAAGGGCGCCGAGAAGATGTTCGCCGCCGGGCTGGCCGATCCAGACCAGATCGCGGCCGCACTCTTTCCCAAGCAGGCAAAGTCAAATCCATCGATCTTTTATGCCAACGGTGAGGCCAGGACAGTGCGCCAGGTCTACCGGGCGCTCGTCGCTAAGCATGAGGCTCCCAGCGCGGTAGATCCGGCTTTCGTAACGCAACAAATGGCGGCGACGCCGACGTCGAAATGGCCCGAAGCCGAAGTCGTCCCTTCGCGATTTTCTCCGCAGGACCTGTCGTTTACGGCCCTGTTCTCGACCGAAGGCGAGATCGCGCCGCGCGCGCTGCTCAGCCCGGACGAGGAGTCGCAGGGAAGCGCCTTCTTCACCCAGCTTTACGGTCGCTGACAGGGTTAAGGCGCCCGTAACAAACAGGGTGAACCGTTCCTTAAGCCTTGCCGGCTAGTGTCGCGTTGAAGCGGTTCGCCGGAGAGCGTGATGGTTGCGTACCAGGATTTCGTTGCCTTATGCCGCGGCAATAGCGAGGAACGCGGGCAGGCGGCGCATCTGGCGGCAAGGGCTTTCCTGGGGCATACCGGTCCCGCCGACGAACATGCGGCGCTCTATGCGGCACTGATCGGCTTCCTCGATGATCCTTCGGTCAAGGTGCGGGCGGCGCTCGCCTATGGGCTGTTGCACGCCGCCGAGGCGCCGCGTCCGATTCTCCTGGCGCTGCTACAGGACAGCGCCGTCATCTCGCGTGCCGTTGCACAATATTCTCCAGCCTTGATCGATGCAGACATTCTCGGCCTGATCCGGATCGCGGATCAGTCGGTGTTACAGGCCATCGCCATGCGTGAGCGGATCGGCGGCCGCATGGCCCTGGCACTCATCGCTCGAGGCGAACGACCAGTAACGCTCAGGCTGCTGAAGCGCTCAGAGGTGCCAGTGCCGGCTGAGCTGCTTGCCGATATCGCGACCGATCTGGGTGTCCGGGATGCCGAGATTCGAGGGGCCTTGCTCGACCGACGCGATCTGCCGGCGTCTGCCAGACTGACCCTCGTTGAGGCAGTTGCCGCGGCGCTCTCCAGCGCCCGCGTCGTCAAGGGTGCGATAGCATCGCGGCGGCTCGAGAGAATCATGCGCGACGCGACCGATACGGCGCTCACCGCGATCGGCGAGCGCGAGGCCAGCGGGGGGAGGGCGCCCTATGCTGTCGACCTGGTCAGCCGGGAGCGTGTTTCGACGCGCGTGATGCTGCACGCCATCGTCAACGGACACGTGCTGTTCTTCGCCGATTGCATCGCCGAACTATGCCAGACCCCCCGCGAGAAGGTCTTCACGCTGCTGGAAACCGGCAGCCGCGCGGCGCTCAACGCCTTGCTGGCGCGCTGCGGGCTCAAGGAATCGGTTCGCAACATGGTCGCGCGCCTGATCTTTCTGGCCCGCACCGCCGATCTGGCCGACGACGTGGCGGCGCGGCATTTCGTCGTCACCGCGCTCACCGAAGAGCTGATCGTGGAGCACGATGGAGCGATCCCGCCCGAACTCGAGGAGGCATTTGCCTATCTCTCCGAGCAGAACGTGACGTTGGCCCGTCGCGCGGCGCGGGGCGTCATGTCGGCATTTGCCGGTGATGTGCATGCCGAACGGCCCATGCCTATCATGCTCGAAGCGACGCTGCTGGCCTTGCCCGCGGCCTAGTAGCGGAACTGCTCGCTGAGCACCCGTTCCTCAAGGCTGGTGCCGGGATCGAACAGCAGCGTGACCCTGCGCTCGCGATATTCGCGGACGACGGTTTCGACTACGTTCTTGAATTCCACATTGTCGGCCACTGCGCTCACTGGCCGCTTGGCGGCCTCGAGTGTCCTGAAGGTAACCACGGCGTGGTTGTTGAGGATCGCCCCCCGCCAGCGCCGCGGCCGGAACGGGGAGATCGGGGTCAGCGCAAGGAGAGGCGCGTCGATCGGCAGAATCGGTCCATGCGCCGAAAGATTGTAGGCGGTGGACCCGGCAGGCGTCGAAACCAGCACACCGTCACAGATCAGTTCGGCCAGCCGGATGTGTTCATCCACCAGAATCTCCAGCTTGACTGCCTGATAGGATGCCCGGAACAGCGAGACTTCGTTCAGCGCCAGGGCCTCGTGCTTTGCACCGCTTGCATCAGTTACCGTCATCTTGAGGGGGTAGATATCGGTGGGCTTTGCCGCCTTGAGCCGATCGACGAGTTTGTCGGCGCCGAACTCGTTCATGAGAAACCCGACCGAGCCGAAGTTCATCCCGTAGACCGGCACACGGCGATCCATCACCCGATGCAGCGTTTGCAGCATCAGCCCGTCGCCGCCGAGCGCAACGACGACCTCGGCGTTGTCGAAGCCGACGTCGCCATAGCGATTGCGCAGCGCCTCGGCGGCTACATCGGCCTCCGGCGTACCGCTCGAAACGAAGCTGATGCGGTTGGGTGAAAAGCGATCCAAGTCGGCACTCCCCTCAGCGTGCGTCTGCCTAGCATGCTGCCGCAGAGAGTGCCAAGCCGGGCGGCAAGCTTGCGCACCCGTCGGGGTGATGTTAGCTAGCCCCAGCGCCGGTATAGCTCAGTTGGTAGAGCACCTGATTTGTAATCAGGGGGTCGCGGGTTCGAATCCTGCTGCCGGCACCAGTATCTGGTGAACGCAAATGGCACGACGCTTTCTCCGGAACTCTTGCGCGGCCGGGATGGGGCTGCTGTGCGGCGCTCCCTATGCAGCGGAACTGCCACCGGGTTTCGTGCGCCTGGCGGACGTCGCGCCGCAGATCGGGCAGGAGATGCGCTACGCCGGCGTGGACAATTTCGTCGGCCGTCCCGTCGATGGCTACGAGGCCGGCGACTGCTGGTTGCTCGAGGCGGCTGCCCAAGCGCTTGCCGAGGTCGCAGTGGACGCGGCAAAGATGCGCTGGCGTCTGGTCGTCTATGACTGCTACCGGCCCGAGCGGGCGGTCGCAGATTTTGTCGCCTGGTCAAGAGACGCAAAGAGGCAGGAGCGCAAGACCGAATATTATCCCGACATCGACAAGGCGGATCTGTTCAATCTCGGTTTCATTGCTACCCGTTCCCAGGATTCGAAGGGCACGACCGTGGACATTGGCGCCGAGGCAATCAGCGCCTCGGGCAAGGCGACGAAACTCGATTTCGGTACCCCATTCGACATGTTCGCGCCCCGGTCGGCCACAGCCAGCACGGACATCAAGCCCGCTGCGCAAAAGGCGCGCACGACGCTGGTGGAGCTGATGGCGGGCCATGGTTTTGACAACTACCGCAAAGAGTGGTGGCACTTCACCTACGCCGTGGAGCCGGCGCCGCCGTCCTTCGATCTGCCGATCACCAACGACTAGGACCAGCCCATGCCAAATCTGCCGCCGCGCCGCCGCCCGATGGGAACGCTGGAAAAGGCCGAAGCCCTGTTCAAGGCGGCCACCGACAAGCCGGCCGAACGCGCCGCAAAGGGACCAACCGTGCCTGGCGTCAGGGAGACGGTTTCCCTGCGGCTCGACCGCGAAGTGCTCGACTACTTCCAGGGTGAAGGTCCTGGCTGGCAGGAGCGAATCAACCATGCGTTGCGCAAAGCGGCCGGTCTGGACTAGCGCCGATCGCCGATGCTCAGGCTGAGGTGGAGAGGAAGGACACTTCGCCGTCCGGCGTGATGCGCGCCGCTGAGAGGCGTCCGGTCACGAAGCATTGCGTGTCAATGCAGATGCGGTGTGGTGTGACGACTGGCTGCGGCCCCGGCGTATGCCCATGGATCACCCGCAGCCCCGCGCGCAAGGGCGAACTCAGGAACGGCTCCCTGATCCAGATCAGATCTTCGTCGATCTGCGCCGTCAGCGACAGGCCGGGCCTGATGCCGGCATGCACGAAGTACCAGTTTGGCAGGGAGAGGCTGATCGGCAGGTCGCGCAGGAACTGCAGGTGCTTCTCGGGGATATGCTCCGCGAGGTGCCATAGCACCCGGGCCTCGGAGAACGGATCCACTCCGTAGGATTGCAGCGTTTCGATGCCCCCTTCATCGAGCCAGTAGGCGTGGGTGGCCGGGTCATCGAGGAAATCCAGCATCATTTGCTCATGATTGCCGATCAGGCTGAAGCGCCTGAAGCTGGCCGGCGGGGGGTGCAGCAAGTACTCGATCACCTGGGCGGAGTAGGGGCCCCGATCGACATGGTCGCCCAGGGTGACGATCCACTTTTCGCCTTCGAACCCGCCGGCATCGGCACGGATCTGCCGCTCGAGGTCGACGAGCTGGGGAAGGCAGCCGTGCACGTCCCCGACGGCGTAGACAGCCGCTGGCCAGCGGTCGAACGTCAGGCGACGACGCGGCATGGTCGCGAATTCCTCATCTCAGGGCTACTTCCCGGTTTGTCCCGCCGCCAATCACCGAGCTTACCGGGCATGGCGTCAAAACGAAAACCTCTGGCGTCTTCCGTCGATTTGTCACAGCGACGAAGCCGAACCCTGTTCCTATATGGATGCGAGGGCGTCCGGCGGCACATGGAATCGAATAACTCCCGTGCACTAGACCTGCGGAAATTCACCCATTCTTTTGGGGCAGAGGCATTTGTATGTCCGCAGCGTCCAGTCAATCGCCCGGCCACGCCTGAGAATCGAGTGCTTCTGACTTGCGTACGGATTGAGTGATGGCCGCCCCGATGATCTACGTCGATGCAGACGCCTGCCCCGTCAAGGAGGAGGCAGTGCGCGTGGCGATGCGCCACCGGCTCGTCATCACCTTCGTCGCCAATCAGGGGTCACGGCCGACGCGCGATCCGATGATTCGCTACGTCTATGTACCGCAGGGTCCGGACGCTGCCGACGATTGGATCGTCGAGCAGGCTGCTGCCAACGACATCGTGATCACTGCCGATATTCCGCTGGCTGGGCGGGCGCTGGCCTCGGGCGCGCATGTTCTGGGGCCGACCGGCAAGCGGTTCACGCCGGACTCGATCGGCATGGCGCTGGCAATGCGCGAACTGAAGCAGCATCTTCGCGAAACCGGAGAAAGCCGTGGACTCAATCCGGAATTCTCCGCCCGCGACCGCTCGCAATTCCTCGCCGCGCTGGACGAAGCCGTGACGCGCGCCAAGCGTGCCGCAGGCTGACGAGCAAAATGCCGGCGAAAAATGCTTGAACGCCGCGTCGCGCTGTTGCGCGGGCGCGGGGATACTGCTGTAAGACAGGCGCAGACGGGTCGGAACACGGCCCGCGAAGATGCGTCCGAACCGGAGAGGAACTCCTGTCATGAAATTGAGAACCCAATTGGGTCTGCCCGTGGTGCTAGCCCTTGGGCTGTTGCTCGCGGCCTGCGACAACAATACCCCCACGGCGCCCGCCGCCAATACGTCCGCTCCGGCCGCCGATGCCGCCGCGGACGCCGAGAAGGCCGCCGCCGAGGCGAAGGCTGCTGAGGAAGCCGCAGCGGCCGAGAAGGCCGCCGCCGATGCCAAGGCTGCTGAGGAAGCCAAGGCCGCCGAGGCAGCCGCTGCTGCCGCCAAGGCCGAAGAAGAGAAGAAGGCCGCCGAGGCAGCCGCTGCTGCCGCCAAGGCTGCTGAGGAAGCCGCAGCGGCCGAGAAGGCCGCCGCCGATGCCAAGGCTGCTGAGGAAGCTAAGGCCGCCGAGGCAGCCGCTGCTGCTGCCAAGGCTGAAGAAGAGAAGAAGGCTGCCGAGGCAGCCGCTGCTGCCAAGGCCGAAGAAGAAGCCAAGGCTGCCGAGGCCGCTGCTGCAGCAAGCTCCGACGCCGCAGCCAAGGGCGCCGCAGACGCGAAGGCAGCGATCGAAGCGGCCGCGACCGCCGAACCTGCTGCCGATGCGGATGCAGCGGCCAAGGGTGCTGCCGATGCCGCTGCTGCGATCGAGGCTGCCCCTGCGATCGAGGCCCCCGCCATGGAAGCCGCGGCTCCAGGCGTGCTGCCTGCGACGGGCCTCAAGCCGGACACGCTCATTGCGGCCAAGGCTGATACGTCGAGCATCGCGTATCTGGGCGTTTGGGCGCCTGACGCTGCCGCCTGCGCGACCATCGACCAGGCCGGTGCGGCTGGCTACGTGGTAATCACCGCGATCAGCGTCCGCCAGGGTAGCGATCTCACCGTTGTCGACGCAGCGCCGCTCGCCGACGGCAAGGCAACACTGACCGCTGGCGACAAGACCATCGAGCTGTCGATGCCTGCCGCCGATCAGTTGCAGGTGGGTTCTGGTACGCCGCTGGTCCGCTGCGCGGCGAACTAGTTAGCTGCAAACCACAACACCCGCCGCCTCGAACGGGGCGGCGGGTACTTTTTTCTCCAAAACGCGAGGCGCCTACCGCCCAGCAGTCGCCGCAAACAGAGCGATAGCTGCGGCATTCGAGACGTTTAGCGACTTGATCGGGCCGGGCATGTCAAGCCGCACCATCTCGTCGCAGAGTTCTCGGGTCCTCTGGCGCAGCCCCTTGCCTTCAGCGCCCAGCACGATGGCGAGCGGACCGGCATCGGAGCGCGGCTTGAGTGGAGCAGGGGCCTCCGAATCGAACCCAAGCACCTTCATGCCGCGCTGTTTCAGCCGCTCGATGGCGTCGCCGAGATTGCGGACTTCAATCAGGGGTACGAGGTCGAGAGCACCGGAGGCCGATTTCGCCATCACCCCCGTCTCGCGCGGCGCGTACCGTGAGGTTGTGACGACAGCATCCGCACCGAAGGCGCAGGCCGTCCGCAGGATTGCTCCTACGTTGTGGGGGTCCGTCACCTGGTCGAGGACAACGATCAGGTTGAGGGGAAAGATGTCGTCGAGCCCGAACCGGCTCACCGGCTCGACTTCGAGCGCGACGCCCTGGTGCACCGCGTCGGCACCGAGCAGCCGGTCGAGCTCCTTGGGCGTCGTTTCGGTAACCCGAACGTTACCAATGTCCCCGCCTTCCCTTAGCCTGGCGAGCGCGTTCGCTGTCGCCAGGAGATTGCGCTTCTCGCGGCGCGGATTGTCCAGCGCCGCCCGCACCGTATGGATGCCGTAAAGATAGACCGGACCGGTATCGGGATCGTAGCGCGGCTTGGGCGGAAACTTGTTGCGGCTCATCCGCATGCGGTATCCGGTTTGTACCGGCGCAGCAAGGGTCAGCCAGCGGAACCGGCGTTCAGTACGACATCGACCTGGAGACCACCCGCGGGCGAACGGCCGAAGCTGAGCGAACCGCCGTTGAGTGTCACGATTTCCCGACCGATAGCTAGACCCAGGCCGGAGCCGGGCCTCGTCTCGTCAATGCGTCGGCCGCGCTGCCCGAGCTTTGCCAAAGCGGCGCTATCGAGGCCAGGCCCATCGTCGGTAACGGTGAGCTCCACCTTGCCGTTCGCAGAACGGGCGGAGACATCGACCCTATGGCGTGCCCACTTGGTGGCATTTTCGAGAAACACACCGAGCAGTTCGGTCAGATCCATCATGTCCAGGGCGATTGCGGCAGCCTCCGGTATGTCGACTCGCCAGTCGAGCGTGCGACCCTCGGGGGTCATCTTGAGGGCGGCGATCACCTTTCCTGCAGCACCCGCAACCAAGGTTGAGCGAAGATCGGACCGCGAGCGATGCCTCAAGCGCGACAAACGCAACTGGTGATCGATGACCTCCGACATCCCAGCGGTGAGATTCTCAATCGCCGCTGCGGCGGTAGCATTGCCGGAGCGGCGCAACTCATGGGCCTCGCCGTTGAGCAGCGTCAGTGACGTCTTGAGGCCGTGTGCGAGGTCAGCCGCGCGCGTACGGGCGAATTCGATCGAGCGATCCTGAGTCGCAAGGAGATCATTGACCTCGCTGACCAATGGCGTGACCTCGGCTGGATAGTTGCCATCGAGCGCTTTGGCCCGGCCGGTACGGATGGCGGCGACGCCACGCTTGATCGTGTCGAGCGGAGACAGGCCAAGTGTCACCTGCACCCAGGTCGCGCCAATCAGGACAAGGGCGACGATAGCGAGGGCCAGCAGCAGTTCCGCCTGGAAGGCTGCATCGGCGGCTCGAATACCGTCGGTGTCCTCCGCGACAAACACCTCGAGCACGCGATCGGCTGCGGCGCCGTCGCGCTCGAAGGACAGCCGTCGTCCCAGGGCCAGCGCCTCCTCGGAATCGGGACCGGCGATTTTGGCCACCCGGACCGTGCCATCCTCCGGCAGCGGCATCTCGAATTTCAGCACCGTGTCCCACAGCGAGCGCGAGCGAGTGACGGTTCCGTCGGTTGGATCACTGATCTGCCAATAGATGCCGCCGGCAGGGGTCTCGTAGCGCGGATCGGACATCGACTGTGTCAGGTGCGGCGAGGCCAAATCGGGATCGATGAGTGCGACGAGTCGCGCCAGCTGCGACTCCAGGCCGACCGTCCGGCTGCGCTCGATATGGTTCGAAAACATCGATGAGATCGCAATTCCCGCAATCAGCAGCGCGACGGCGATAGAGGCGGCAGAAACCAGCAGCAGGCGGAGTCTCAGCGAGGGCGCCCTCACTCGGCGGGCCCGCCCATCGAGTAGCCGAAGCCGCGACGCGTAGCGATGGCCTCGGTACCCAGCTTCTGGCGCACCCGCCGCACGAGCACCTCGATAGCATTGGAGTCGAGTTCGAAATCCTGCGAGTAGAGATGTGCAGTCAGCTCAGGCTGGCCGACGAATCGCCCTTGCTGGTGCATGAGGTAGCTCACGAGCCGGAACTCCTGCGGGCTGAGGGCCACGGGGATGCCGGTCTTGGCAACCCGCATCTGCCGCGTGTCCAGGCTGATCTCGCCAATCTCGATGACCGGCGAGGGGTGACCGGCCGCGCGCCGGAGCAGGGCGCGGGTCCGCGCTACCAGTTCCTCGACCCGGAACGGCTTGGCCATGTAGTCGTCCGCCCCGGCATCGATGCCCTCCACCCGCTCGTCCCAGTTCCCCCGAGCCGTGAGCACCATTACCGGCATCGTGTGTCCGGCTTTGCGCCAGCGCTTGAGGATGGTGAGGCCGTCGAGGTTCGGCAAGCCGAGGTCGAGAATTATCGCGTCGAACGTCTCCGTGTCGCCGCGGAACCAGCCATTCTCGCCGTTGCTTTCGCGCTCGACGAGAAAACCGGCCTGCTCGAGCGCCGAACGGATGGTCGCTGCTATGCCGGGGTCGTCTTCGATGACCAGCAGGAGCATGAAAGTGACCCTACCGCACGTGCGCGCCGGTCACGGCGTCGAAGAAGGCCCGGCGAACGCGACCGGCTGGATCGATGAACTTCACCCGGTATCGCAGCGAATCCGTGTTTTTGATCAATGTGATATCGACAATAGTGCCGTCAAATTGGCGGGCGAAATGCCGGAGCATCTGGTTGAGCGGAATGGCGTCTTTGGCGGTCACTGCCCGTAGCGCCTCGTCGTGGTCGTCTTCGTTGGTCTCGCTACCCACCCGCGTACCTGCGCCGGTATCCTTACTGTCTCCCTCGCCTTCTCCACCATCGTCGCTGCTGTTGTCGTCGCCGCTGTTGTCGTCGTCGTCCCCGCTGTCCTCGTTGCTGCTGTCGTCGCCACCATCGGTAGGATCGTCGTCGCCATCCTCCGCATGGGCTGCGGTCGCCAGCAGCGCGGACGGACCGAGCGCAGCAAGCGCGAGCAGCAGGGCGAGCAGGGGACGGCGGTTCATCGGCATCTTGTATCACATCAAGCTGACAACTGCCTTACCGCCGCCGCCGGGTCTCCGTAATGGGCGGCCTGTTAGCCTCCCTTTATGCGCCGAGGAGCGCACCACCACTCCAAGGGAGGCTCGATTGATTAAGTCCGCAACCGCCGCTACGTCGCTCGTCGTTCTGCTACTGGCGTTGTCGCCAACCGCAGCCCAGGCCCTGAACATCAAGGATCTCGTTTCGGATACCGAGCTGGCGGAATATTGCAGCGAAATGGGCATCAACACCGAGACCACGGCTAATGTGACGCTCCCGGACGGGACCACGGCCACGGGCACCATCCATTGCGAAGCGGAAGACCTGGCAGTTGGCAGCGACGACCAGGTCAGTGATGACGTCAACGATGTGGATGAAGATTCCGGGGACGACAACTCCGCGGATGACGACGGTTCCGAAGATGAGGACACTGACGAAGATAGCGGCTCGGGTGGCGATGTCTCGTCGGACGAGGAGGCTGGGGACGACCACTCCGAGGACACCGATGACTCTGATGGTGGTGACGACTCCGACGACGATTGACGCTTTCGCCTGACCGACCCCCAACCGCCTGGTCAGGTGCACTGCTGCCGGCTGCCTTTTTTCGGGGGCGGCCGGCAGTTTTCGTTTTGTCTGCGACCACATTTGGGGGAGACCTGCAGCAGGCGCGATTAGGTGTTGACAGGGGCGACAGGGATCAGGATAACCCGCCGCACGATGCGTCCCCGCGACGGGCTGTTGTCGTTTGCTCTTGGCTCCATGGAGGGGTGGGAGAGTGGTTAAATCCGGCAGACTGTAAATCTGCTCGCTTAGCGTACACTGGTTCGAATCCAGTCCCCTCCACCAGCCTTCGCTGCCATGCAGGGAAGGCTGTCGCGAAGGAGCTGAGACATTGGCGGACGGTGGCTGCCGTAGCTCCTGGGTGGCATGCCAGCAACCAGCGTATGTAGTGGGCGGGTATAGCTCAGTGGTAGAGCAGCAGCCTTCCAAGCTGAATATGCGGGTTCGATTCCCGCTACCCGCTCCAAAAACTCCCCATCGACGTGAGAAGGCGCCCCGGACGAGCCGGGACGCCAGTGTTCTTCGTCAAGTGGCGTGAGCCAGTCTCAGCAATCGTAGAGATGGCCCGAACCGGCCGGGGCCGATTCGCAGTTCCACCACATCGGAACGGGCAAGGAAACCGCATCGGCGGCTCTTTTGGTCGCCGACACGGTAGCCGAAGCGACCGTCACGGTAGCATCGGTGGCGTCGTTGATGTTGTCCGAGATCACAGCCCGGCAATCGGCTTGCAGCAGCGGCAGGACGAGGCACTTGGCAGGATAGGTCGATGCCGCCTGGGCGGGAACTACCGCCGGAGCCGCAGCGAACGAAGCCGCGAGAAGCGCGGCAACAGCAAAGGTCTTCTTCACAAGATTCTCCTTGATGATCTGCTTGCGCACAGGAATGGCGCGCGGTCAGCGTGTTTGACTGCGCCGCAACTCGCAATCGCCCGGACAGTGGCACGTTCCGGGGATTCCTGCCAAGGCCGCGCGTCGTCGGTGCGTCGTCGGCCTGGGCGCGCGCGTCCGCGCCAAAAGCCTTGCACAAGACCCGCTTTGCGATTAGATCGTGCGTCGCCTGAAGGGGTATAGCTCAGTTGGTAGAGCATCGGTCTCCAAAACCGAGGGTCGAGGGTTCAAGTCCTTCTGCCCCTGCCAGGCGTGGTGGTCCGAAAAGGTGACGAGTCTGTCATCTTTGGAGACTGCGCAGCGAGATTGCTTTCTCGCGTCTCCGAACATTGCAGGTCCAGTTGGGTTCTGGCTCCCGCCAGGCTACGGCCGTCGCCAGACATGCCGCTTTCTGCCGGTGCGGCGCAGGAAAAGTGCTTGCATTGGGTCCGAGCAATCACTAGATACCTACTTCTCAGCCGCCGAGGAGACTCGTGCGGTTTTTGGTTATGGGCGAAAACGCCCTGTTGAAAGTTGATGCTGATGGCCGCGATGAACCCCATGAAGTTTCTCCAAGAGGTTCGCCAGGAAACCAGCAAGGTCACGTGGCCTTCGCGCAACGAGACGTTGATTTCGACGGTCATGGTGCTGGTGATGGTGGCCTTGGCGAGCGTCTTCTTTCTCGCTGCCGATCAGATCATCGCCTGGCTCGTGCAGCTGATGCTGTCGATCCGCTAAGCGGCAATTTAGACATTTAGGAGCGACCATTCGGCATGGCCAAGCGCTGGTACATCGTTCAGGCTTACTCGAATTTCGAGCGCAAGGTGGCAGAGGCCATCAAGGAAAAGGTCGCCCAGACCAAGCTCGAACACCTGTTCGATGACGTGATCGTGCCGACCGAGAAGGTCGTCGAGATGCGTCGCGGCCGCAAGGTCGACGCCGAACGCAAGTTCTTCCCCGGCTATGTGTTGGTGAAGATGGAGATGACCGACCAGGCGTTCCATCTCATCAAGAACACGCCGAAGGTGACCGGGTTCCTCGGTTCGGGCGACAAACCCATGCCGATCTCGGAAAAGGAAGCCATGGCTATCCTGCAGCAGGTGCAGGAAGGCGTCGAGCATCCCAAGCCGTCGGTCTCGTTCGAGGTTGGCGAGCAGGTTCGGGTGGCCGACGGGCCGTTTGCGAGCTTCAACGGGGTCGTCGAGGAAGTCGACGAGGAGCGCGCGCGCCTCAAGGTCGAAGTTTCGATCTTCGGTCGGCCGACGCCGGTCGAACTGGAATACGGGCAGGTCGAAAAGGTCTGACCGTTTCGCGCGTCGCCCTTGGGCGGCGCAAAACCGTGGGAGAGGGCGGTAGCAGCCAGCTACCGGCAGAACCTCGGACCACGGCGTCAACTGCGCCCGGGTGACTTCGGGCAGGAAAGGTAAGGACGACAATGGCAAAGAAAATTACAGGCTATCTCAAGCTGCAGGTTGCGGCCGGTTCGGCGACCCCGTCGCCCCCGATCGGTCCGGCTCTCGGTCAGCGCGGCCTCAACATCATGGAATTCTGCAAGGCATTCAATGCCAAGACCGCAGAGATGGAAAAGGGTGCGCCGACCCCGGTCGTGATCACCATCTATGCCGACAAGAGCTTCACTTTCGAAACCAAGCTGCCGCCGGTCACCTACTACCTCAAGAAGGCCGTCAATCTGAAGTCGGGCAGCAAGCTGCCGGGCAAGGAAAGCGCCGGCACCATCTCGCAGAAGCAGATTCGCGAGATCGCCGAGAAGAAGCTGCAGGATCTCAATGCCTATGACGTCGATGCCGCGGCAAAGATGATCGTAGGCTCCGCCCGTTCGATGGGCATCCAGTTGGAGGGCTGATCGATGGCAAAGCTAGGCAAGAGAACCGCCGCCGCCCGCGAGGGCATCGATCGCAAGAAGCTCTATGAGCTCGGCGAGGCGGTGAAGATGGTCAGGTCGCGGGCGAAAGCCAAGTTCGACGAGACCGTTGAAGTGGCGCTGAATCTGGGCGTTGACCCGCGCCACGCCGACCAGATGGTTCGTGGTGTCGTGAACCTGCCGAACGGCACCGGCAAGACGGTCCGCGTGGCCGTGTTTGCCAAGGACGCCAAGGCTGATGAGGCCCGCAAAGCCGGTGCAGATATCGTTGGTGCAGAAGACCTTATGGACGAGATCCTCAAGGGCAACATCAACTTCGATCGCTGCATTGCGACTCCGGACATGATGCCGCTCGTCGGTCGCCTCGGTAAAGTGCTTGGCCCGCGCAATCTGATGCCGAACCCGAAGGTTGGCACAGTAACTCCGGATGTCGCTGGAGCGGTCAAGGCCGCCAAGGGCGGTGCGGTCGAATTCCGCGTTGAGAAGGCGGGTATCCTTCACGCGGGCGTGGGCAAGGTTTCGTTCTCCGAAGAGGCTCTGCTGCAGAACATCAAGGCGTTCACCGACGCGGTCAGCCGGGCAAAGCCTGCTGGCGCCAAGGGCACCTACATCAAGCGTGTTGCCGTCAGCTCGACCATGGGCCCCGGCGTGCACGTCGATCCGGCTACGGTCCACTAGGGACCGCGACCGCAAGAGTTTCGGGCGGCTCCGGCCGTCCGGGATGCCGACCCAGCTCGCTGGATCGGCAAAGTCCTGTCCGAGACTGCCGGTGCGCCGCAAGGCGCCTAAACCCGAAATGGGGCCTGCAATAGACGGGGTGAAGGCCGGAAAAGATTTGCCGCAAGGCCAAGCTTTCTCGGTTCGAACCAGGCCAGTTGCCGCTCAAGGCGTTTCGCCCTCGCGGAAGCTCGGTTGACAGGCGTTAACCCGCTGACTTCCGGCAACGGAGGGCAGTAATTGGCAAGGTCCGGGTATCCTCCCTCAAGGAGACATACTCGGGCTAAATGTGGAGACTAGCAGTGGAAAGAGCGGAAAAGCGTGAGCTCGTCGCCTCGCTCCAGTCGGCCCTCGCGGGCGCTGGATCGATCGTGGTGGCTCAGAATGCCGGTCTGACCGTCGCCAACCTGGAGACTCTGCGCGCGCAGATGAAGCAGGCCGGCGGCTCGGTCAAGGTCGCGAAGAACCGCCTGGCCAAGCTTGCTCTCAAAGACACCGACAATGCGGACATGTCGGCCCTGTTCACCGGGCCGACGGTCATCGCCTTTGCAACGGATCCCATGACCGCGCCGAAAGTCGCGGCCGCTTTCGCCGACAAGAATCCCAAGTTTGTGGTTCTGGGCGGCGCAATGGGGAAGACCGGGCTCGACGCCAACAACGTCAAGGCGCTGGCCACGTTGCCTTCGCTCGATCAACTACGCGCGACCCTCGCCGGACTGCTCAAGCAGCCGGCTACCCGGATCGCGTCGGTCGTGCAGGCGCCGGGCGGGCAGATTGCCCGTGTCCTGGCCGCATATGCGGACAAGAGCAACGCAGCTTAGGCGTACTGAAAGGTCCCTTGGACCTCCACGGTTCGAACTGAAACGAAACAAAACTGAGAGTGAAAACAAATGGCTGATCTCGCCAAACTCGTAGACGACCTGTCTGCCCTTACCGTTCTCGAGGCTTCGGAACTCTCCAAGCTCCTCGAAGAAAAATGGGGCGTTTCGGCTGCCGCTCCGGCCGCCGCCGCCGCGCCGGCAGCCGCCGCTGCCGCGCCTGTCGAAGAAAAGACTGAATTTGATGTGATCCTTGCCTCCTTCGGCGAGAACAAGATCAACGTCATCAAGGAAGTCCGTGCGATCACCGGCCTGGGCCTGGGCGAAGCCAAGGCACTGGTCGAAGCCGCACCGAAAGCCATCAAGGAAGGTGCCAACAAGCAGGAAGCCGCCGACATCAAGGCCAAGCTCGAAGCTGCCGGCGCCAAGGTCGAACTGAAGTAATCGAACTATCAAGGGTGGCGCCCTCGCGGCGCCGCCCTGTACCTGTCCCGCCCACGGGGCGGACGCCGCCCGCAAGGGTAGGGCGCAAGTTGCGGAACTAGAGACTACCAATTCACCAGGGCAGATTTCCTGAGATCCAACGGCTGATAGTCGGGTCTTTGGACATTTGCCTCCGGGACATTCGAGAGAGAAAGATAGGAGCGGGTATGGCTACCACGTTCAACGGCCGTCGCAAGGTACGCAAGTCCTTCGGGTCCATTCGCGAAGTCACGGAGATGCCTAATCTCATTGAGGTCCAGAAGGCCTCCTATGATCAGTTCCTCCTTGTCGACGAGCCTAAGGGCGGCCGCAAGGAAGAGGGACTGCAGGCTGTCTTCAAGTCGGTGTTTCCCATCACTGATTTCTCTAATACGGCGTCCCTCGAATTCGTGCGCTACGAGTTCGAGCAGCCCAAGTACGATGTCGATGAGTGCCGGCAGCGCGATATGACCTTCGCCGCGCCGCTCAAGGTGACGCTGCGCCTGATCGTCTTCGAAGTGGACGAGGAAACCGGCGCGCGCTCCGTCAAGGACATCAAGGAGCAGGACGTTTACATGGGCGACATGCCCTTCATGACGAACAACGGAACGTTCATCGTGAACGGCACCGAGCGCGTCATTGTCTCCCAGATGCACCGGTCGCCCGGCGTGTTCTTCGATCACGACAAGGGCAAGACCCATTCCTCCGGCAAACTGCTGTTCGCAGGCCGTATCATTCCCTACCGCGGCTCGTGGCTCGACATCGAATTCGACGCCAAGGACATCGTTTTCGCGCGCATCGATCGCCGCCGCAAGATTCCGGTGACCTCGCTGCTCAAGGCGCTCGGCATGGATGCCGAGGAGATTTTGGCGACGTACTACAACACGCTGCACTACGAGCAGACCGAGAAGGGCTGGCGCAAGCCCTACGATCCGGAAAAGATGAAGGGCTCCAAGCCCACGCACGACCTGATCGACGCCAAGACCGGCAACGTCGTACATGAAGGGGGCAAGAAGCTCTCTGCCCGGCAGGCCAACAAGCTTGCCGCCGACGGCCTCAAGCACCTGCTGGCGGTCGATGAGGATCTGTACGGCACGTTCGTTGCCGAAGACCTCATCAACATGAAGACTGGCGAGGTCTATGTCGAAGCGGGCGACGAGATCGACGAAAAGATTCTCAACAAGCTCAAAGAGGCCGGCTTCGACGAGCTGCCGATCCTCGACATCGACCACATCACCATCGGCGCTTATATCCGCAACACGCTGGCGGTGGACAAGAACGAGAGCCGCGAAGACGCGCTCTTCGACATCTACCGCGTGATGCGCCCGGGCGAGCCCCCGACCGTCGAGACCGCCGAAGCCATGTTCAAGTCGCTGTTTTTCGACAGCGAGCGCTACGACCTTTCCGCGGTCGGCCGCGTCAAGATGAACATGCGCCTCGAACTCGAGGCCGAGGACACCGTCCGCATCCTGCGCAAGGAAGACATCGTCGAGGTGGTTCGCACCCTGGTGAACCTGCGCGACGGCCGTGGCGAGATCGACGACATCGACAACCTCGGCAACCGCCGGGTGCGTTCGGTCGGCGAACTCATGGAAAACCACTACCGCCTTGGCCTGCTCCGCATGGAGCGTGCCATCAAGGAGCGCATGAGCTCGGTCGAGATCGACACGGTAATGCCGCAGGACCTGATCAACGCCAAGCCGGCAGCGGCAGCGGTGCGCGAGTTCTTCGGCTCGAGCCAATTGAGCCAGTTCATGGATCAGACCAACCCGCTCTCCGAGATCACGCACAAGCGGCGTCTCTCGGCGCTTGGGCCTGGCGGCTTGACCCGCGAGCGGGCTGGCTTCGAAGTGCGCGACGTGCACCCGACCCACTATGGCCGTATCTGCCCGATCGAGACTCCGGAAGGCCCGAATATCGGGCTGATCAACTCGCTTGCCACCTTCGCCCGCGTCAACAAGTACGGCTTCATCGAAACCCCGTACCGCAAGGTCGTGGACGGCAAGATCACCGACAAGGTGGTCTATCTCTCCGCCATGGAAGAGGCCAAGCACCACGTTGCCCAGGCCAACGCTTCGATCAACGCCAAGGGCGAATTCGCCGAGGAACTGATCGTGGCGCGCCACTCCGGTGACGTTCTGCTCACCCCGCGTGAGCAGGTCGACCTGATGGACGTCAGCCCCAAGCAGCTCGTTTCTGTGGCCGCTTCGCTCATTCCGTTCCTCGAGAATGACGACGCCAACCGTGCGCTGATGGGCTCGAACATGCAGCGTCAGGCTGTGCCGCTTCTGCGTGCCGAGGCCCCGTTCGTGGGCACGGGCATGGAGGCGGTCGTCGCCCGAGACTCGGGCGCCGCGATCGTTGCAAAGCGCAAGGGCATCGTCGACCAAGTGGATGCGACCCGTATCGTTATCCGCGCCACCGAAGAGACCGATGCCTCCAAGTCCGGCGTCGATATCTACAACCTGATGAAGTTCCAGCGCTCCAACCAGTCGACGTGCATCAATCAGCGCCCGCTGGTGGTTGTCGGCGACCACATCGGGCAGGGCGATATCATCGCGGACGGCCCTTCGACCGAACTGGGCGACCTCGCGCTCGGCAGGAACGTGCTCGTCGCGTTCATGCCGTGGAACGGCTACAACTTCGAAGACTCCATCCTGCTTTCCGAAAAGATCGCGATGCAGGACGTCTTCACCTCGATCCACATCGAGGAATATGAAGTGATGGCCCGCGACACCAAGCTCGGGCCGGAAGAGATCACCCGCGATATCCCGAACGTTTCCGAAGAGGCCCTCAAGAACCTCGACGAAGCTGGCATCGTCCATATCGGCGCCGAAGTGCAGGCGGGCGATATCCTTGTGGGCAAGATCACGCCGAAGGGCGAAAGCCCGATGACGCCGGAAGAAAAGCTCCTCCGCGCCATCTTCGGCGAGAAGGCGTCCGACGTCCGTGACACCTCCCTGCGCGTGCCGCCGGGCGATGCCGGCACCGTTGTCGAAGTTCGGGTGTTCAACCGCCACGGCATCGACAAGGACGAGCGCGCGATGGCGATCGAGCGTGAGGAAATCGAGCGTCTGGCCAAGGACCGCGACGACGAGCAGTCGATCCTCGACCGCAACGTCTATGCGCGTCTGAAGGAAATGCTGTTCGGCAAGGCTGCGACGGCCGGCCCGAAGGGCTATGTCGTGGGCACCAAGCTCAACGACCAGATGTTTGAGGCTCAGCCCCGCTCCAAGTGGTGGCAGTTCGCAGTCGATGACGAAAAGATCATGGCCGAGAAGGAAGCCCTCAACGCCCAGTACGAGGAAAGCCGGCGTCTGCTCGAACAGCGGTTCATCGACAAGGTGGACAAGCTGCAGCGCGGCGACGAACTGCCTCCGGGCGTGATGAAGATGGTCAAGGTCTTCGTCGCCACCAAGCGCAAGTTGCAGCCGGGCGACAAGATGGCTGGCCGTCACGGCAACAAGGGTGTGGTCTCTCGTATCGTTCCGCGGGAAGATATGCCCTACCTCGAAGACGGCACGCCGGTCGACATCGTGCTCAATCCCCTGGGTGTGCCCTCGCGCATGAACGTGGGGCAGATCCTTGAGACGCACCTTGGCTGGGCCTGCGCCGGCATGGGCAAGAAGATCGACGAGATGCTGAGGATCTATCAGCAGAAGGGCGATCTGAAGCCGCTCAAGAAGGAGATCAACGCGCTGTTCGACGGCGACAAGTCGGTCACCGACCTGGACGACGACAGCATGGTCCGCCTCGGCGAGCACCTCAGCAAGGGCATCTCGATCGCCACTCCGGTGTTCGATGGCGCCAAAGAGGCAGATATCGTCGAAATGCTCGAGCGTGCCGGACTCAAGTCCTCGGGTCAGTCGACCGTCTATGACGGCCGCACCGGCGAGGAGTTCGACCGGCAGGTGACGGTTGGGTATATCTACATGCTCAAGCTGCACCACCTGGTGGACGACAAGATCCACGCCCGCTCGATCGGTCCGTACAGCCTGGTGACCCAGCAGCCGCTGGGTGGCAAGGCCCAGTTCGGCGGCCAGCGTTTCGGCGAAATGGAGGTGTGGGCGCTCGAAGCTTACGGCGCCGCCTACACGCTCCAGGAAATGCTGACCATCAAGTCGGACGACGTGGCCGGCCGCACCAAGGTCTACGAGGCCATCGTGCGCGGCGACGACACCTTCGAAGCGGGCATCCCGGAAAGCTTCAACGTGCTGGTGAAGGAAATCCGCTCGCTCGGCCTCAATGTCGAACTCGACATGGCCGATGCGAACGAGCTTCCCGAGCCCAGCGCGGCCGAGGCGGAACTCGCACCTCCTCAGAGCGCGGCGGAATAATTCTGCCGAGCCCTATCTTTCACCCCTTCGTGATGCTTCGGGCCTGATCCGCCCGAAGCTCCGAAACGAGGAGCTACCTGATGAACCATCATCACCACGTCATGGACCCGTTCAATCCGCAGGTCCCCGCCCAGATGTTCGATCAGATGAAGATCAACATCGCCAGCCCGGAGAAGATCCTCTCCTGGTCGTACGGCGAGATCAAGAAGCCGGAAACCATCAACTACCGTACTTTCAAGCCTGAGCGCGACGGCCTGTTCTGCGCGCGCATCTTTGGCCCCGTGAAGGACTACGAGTGCCTGTGCGGCAAGTACAAGCGCATGAAGTTCAAGGGCGTGATTTGCGAGAAGTGCGGCGTTGAGGTCACTCTGTCGCGCGTCCGCCGCGAGCGCATGGGCCACATCGAACTGGCCG
>Ga0214473_10001544_pt1 | contig 30131 bp, 25 predicted proteins | sample RVTome_7_FD_203509 | JGI IMG/M metagenome (GOLD analysis project Ga0214473, IMG submission 203509) | Soil microbial communities from uranium-contaminated site in the Upper Colorado River Basin, Wyoming, United States - RVT98D197 | ecosystem: Environmental > Terrestrial > Soil > Contaminated >...
AGGTAAAGGAGTCGAACCACCATGATAATAGCGATGCAGGATGTGACACGAACGTATGACTTAGGCGGCCAGCAGGTGCGCGCGGTGAACGGCCTCTCGCTCCAGGTAGAGGCCGGCGAGTTCGTGGCTATCATTGGTCCCTCGGGGTCGGGCAAGTCTACGCTGATGAATCTGCTCGCCTGCCTGGACACGCCTACTGAGGGGACTTACCGGTTGGATCAGAAGGAGGTGGGGACGCTGGACGACGACGCGCTCTCCCGGGTGCGCAATGAGAAGATCGGCCTCGTCTTCCAGTCCTATAATTTGCTGCCGCGGATGACGGCGCTAGAGAACGTGGAACTGCCGCTCCTCTATGGCCCCTCCGGTGAGGACGGCAAGGCGGCCCGCGCCGCGCTGGAGGCAGTCGGGTTGGGGGAGCGCGCGCACCACTGGCCCAGCCAGCTCTCGGGGGGGCAACAGCAGCGAGTGGCCATCGCTCGCGCGCTGATCAACGACCCCGCCATCATTCTTGCCGATGAGCCGACAGGGGCGCTGGACACGCGTTCGGGCCTGGAGGTGATGGACATTCTCCAGCGGCTCAACCGCGAGGGACGCACGGTGATCCTGGTGACCCACGAGCAGACTATCGCCGAGCACGCCCGACGGGTGATTAGCCTCCGGGACGGCCGGATCGTAACCGATGAAGCCGTGGCCAGACCGCGCGACGCGCGTGACGAATTGGCCAAACTCCCCCAGGAGGTGATGAACCAATGAAGACGACGATCCTCTTGCGAGAGGCCCGCCGCGCGCTGGGCGCGAACAAGGTGCGCACCTTCCTCACGATGTTGGGGGTCATGGTCGGCATCACCTCCCTCACCATCATCGTCGCCATCGGGCAAGGCTCCAAGGCCCAAGTCACCGGCCGACTCGACAAGCTGTGGGGCACCAACCCCATCATGGTGACGGCCAGCGCCGGTGGCAAAGACGCCGGTCCCCACATGGGCATGGGCGTGGGTACTGGTAGCCAAACCCTCACCTACGAGGATATGGAGGCCATCGAAAAGGAGGTGCCCAATGTCCGGAAGGCATCTCCGGGCCTGATCAAGAGTGATGTGCTGGTGAAGAGCCGTCAGCAAACGGCGACTACAGAGGTGTGGGGGGTCACCCCCGAGTTTCGCGAGTACCGCAGTTGGGAGGTGGACAGCGGCGACTTCCTCACGGAGGAGGACGTGCAGAGCACGGCGCGGGCAGCCCTAATCGGACAGACCGTGGTGCAAGAGCTGTTCGGAGAGGCCGACCCGGTTGGAGCGAGCATTCGCATCGAGAACGTTGCCTTCAAGGTAAAGGGCGTGCTCGCTGGCAAAGGCACGAACCCCGAAGGCAAGGACCTGGATGATCGGGTGATGGTCCCCATCACTACCTTCGCTCGCCGGCTCTACAACGTTACCTATCTCAGCAATATCGTCGTCCAACTTCAGGACGTCAGCCGCATGCCGGAGACCGCGGCGGCCGTCACCAAACTGCTGCGCGAGCGACACCATATCGTCCCCCCCAAGCAAGACGACTTCGGGGTACGAACCCCCGAAGGCATGGTGAAGGTGTTCGCCGGCACGAGTCAGAGTCTGACGCTCTTCCTCGGCATTGTCTCCGCTATCGCCTTGTTGGTAGGGGGGCTGGTGATCATGAATATCATGCTCGTCTCTGTGGGCGAGCGCACGCGGGAGATCGGGCTACGCCGGGCCCTGGGGGCGCGGCGTCGGGACATCCTCACCCAGTTCCTGACTGAGGCCGTAGTCGTGTCCATCTCCGGTGGGGTGATCGGGCTCGTGCTGGGGGTGATCGGCGTCTGGCTCCTGCGCGTGTTGGGGAAGGCCCCAGCCGTGGTTTCCTGGCAGGCGGTGGGACTCTCCGTAGTCTTCTCAGTCGCTGTTGGCATCCTGTTCGGTGTATACCCGGCGCGACGCGCCGCCTGGCTTAGTCCCGTCGAAGCTTTGCGCACGGAGTGATCGGAACTGGTGAGCGATGAGATACCGTCTCGGTATCCGTACTGCCTTGCGCGCCTTGAGAGCCCATAAGGTCCGCACCGGTTTGGCGCTGCTCGGTATCGTGATCGGCGTGGCCGCCGTGGTGGCGATGGTGGCCATCGGTCAAGGCACTCGCGCGGAGGTATTGCGGAAGGTGGAGAGCATGGGCACTGATCTGTTGACGGTTAGCGCCGCCCAACTGAGGGTGATTGCCGGCCGTCAGCAACAAGCCGGCGCGGTGGCCATCACGCTCACCGAGGAAGACGCCCAGGCCATCGCGGAGGAAGTGCCTTCCGTCGCGGTCGTCGCCCCCGCCCAGAACCAGCGACTGCAAGCCAAGTTTGAGGATCAGATCACCACCACGAGCGTCGTCGGCACCACCCCCGACTACCAGACAGTGCGCAACGTCCATCCTATCGCGGGTGAGTTCTTCGACGAGGAACAGGGGCGGAGTTCGGCGCGGGTGGCGGTGCTGGGGCAGACGGTGGTACTCAACCTGTTCGCGGGGGCAGACCCGGTCGGGGAGACGATCCGCCTGGGTCGGGTTCCGTTCACGGTGATCGGAGTCCTGGAGCCCAAAGGGCTGGACATCTCCGGCAAGGACCAAGACGACCAGATCTTCATCCCCCTGCGCACAGCGCTGCGACGGGTGTTCAACCTCACCTACCTGAGCGCGATCTATGTGAGCGCGCGCGAGGCCGACCGCATGGAGGCAGCCGCGACGGCGATCACGGATCTGCTCCGGGAACGGCACCGTCTTCGCCCGGGCGCGGCTGATGACTTCGTGGTGCAGAATCAGGCCGCGGTGCTGCAGGCCCAGGCCGCAGTCTCAGGAACCTTCACGCTGCTGCTGGGGAGCCTCGGAGGCGTCTCGCTACTGGTCGGTGGGGTGGGCATCCTCGCCATTATGCTGATCTCGGTACGAGAGCGCACTCGTGAGATCGGCATCCGGCGCGCGCTCGGGGCGCGCCGCAAAGACATCTTGCTTCAGTTCCTGATTGAGACGAGTCTCTTGAGCGTGATCGGGGGTGTCTCCGGCGTGGTGATCGGAGTCGCGGCCGGCAAGGTCGTCTCGCTGGCGACCGGCTGGCCTATGCTCATCCCCTGGGTGATGGCCCTGGTGGCGGTCGTGTTCTCGGCCCTACTCGGCTTTCTCTTTGGGGTCTACCCCGCGCGCAAGGCGGCTGCGCTCGATCCCATCATAGCCTTGCGCGCAAGGTGACGCAGGAACCCGACCGCGGAATCGGGAGACGAGACTTCGCCTCGGAGGCGGCGGGCCTGGCGGCCACTGCCGCAAGCCCCGAGGTCGCTGAACATACACGCAGACGGAGGAGACACGCGACATGAAAACACGATGGCACATGGTTGGACGAGTAGTGCTGGTGCTAGTTGGAGTGCTGGTTGTCGGGCGGCTGGGGCAGGCCCAGCAAACGAGAACGTGGCAACTGCCCCCGACACCTTGTTCGGGTGCTTCGCTTTCGGTAACCGATGGATCAGCGTTCGTGGGGCTGAACACGCCGGATCGGGATCACTGGCAGGTGCTTCGGTGCCGCCCCGACGGTACCACGGAGTCCATCCTGAAGGGGGCCGGGCACTGGGGCGGCCTCTCTGTCTCGCCCGATGGCACGCAAGTTCTGGTCCAGCTCGATCAAGGGGAGTGCAGTCGCCAGGTACACTGGTACGACCTGAGTCGTGGTCATCCCCGCGTGGTGGGCACCTACCAAGGGGAAGCGATCCGCCGTTGCGCCTGGAGTCAGGACAGCAAACGATGGCTGGGCCTTAGTGCTACCTCCTGTGGCGGTGCTCGCAATGAACTGGTCATCCATTCCCGTGCTGGCAAAGACGTGCGTGTCAAGTTGCCGGGCACAACCTTCCAGCGACCGGCGGTCGAGTACTGGCTCTCGGACAGCGGCACCTCTGTCTACACGCTCCTGAGCGATGGAAGTTTCTACCGCGATCAGAAGCGTCTCCTTCGGGTTCCCGTCGGTAAGAACAAGTGCTTGAGACATCACACCTCCCGCATGGGCAGCGTCCTCTATGCGCTTTCGGGAACCAACCTGTATCGGGTGGACGCGCGACAGGGCACCGTGACGAAGAAGAGCTTAGCGGCGCTCAACCCGACGCTGCACCTCGACGTGTGCGACCCGCGCGTCCTGGCGCTGGGTCCCGACCGGGTCGGTGTCATCGCGGTCGGCAAGCCGATCACGAGCCCTCAGTCGATGTACGTAGTGAGCTATCCTACACTGAAGCTCCAGCGACTCACAGCACTGGCGAAGGACGCAACTGCCACGTGCAGCGCCACGGGAGAAGGCCTTGCTGCGGGGCAGCGGAAGACCTGGATGCTCTGGTCAGACCACCAGCAGAACCGTACCGTGTTGGCGAGCCGGTAGCTACCGGACTGATGACCTGACGTCCATCGGTAGCAATCAATCGTATGCTTTTCTGTCATCGGTAGCGACGTTGCGTAGCGACGGGCAGCACTGCCTCGAATGGGACCTATGACAAGACCGCGCGGCTCGCGTCCGAGAAGGATCTCCCTCTGATCGTCTTTGGCCTGGCACTCCGGACGGTCTGTCACCTTTCTCGCATCCGAAGGCTGTGCCTCCGAGCGATTTGGCGGTTCTGGGCTGGGTCGTTCGCGGTTGACCTCTCGTATTTTCCTTGCTACAATGCCTGCAACTTACACTGTGGCGAGTTCGTGCAAATGATGCCGTTGCGGAAACTCAGACGAACAAGGCAAACCTGGCTGGCCATTCTGCCGGTTCTGCCCTATCTCATCTTGACTCTTACGGCGGGTGGCCCCCACCAGCACAGGATGCTTCGTCAGTGCTGGGGCAAGCGCTCTGTCAGCGGAAACCTCGTGGGCAAGACTGCCCCGCAAATCGGAAGCGAGGATCGCGATGGGCGCTGCCTGGCTTGCGAGTGGCTTGCGCAGACCAACACCCAGTGCCACGCAACCCCTCTTCTTCCTCACCCGGCCTGCCTCGAGACCCCGCAGTTCGCTCCCGCCGTTCACCCGGTCGTTTCTACCCCTCTTCCGCACTCCAGTCGCGCCCCTCCGGTCGCCTGAGCATCACCTCCAACACATCCGCTCATCGATCCGAGCCGGTTGTCACTTGCGACGGTTCTCGCCGCGGAGGCATCTCGGCGCACACCCTATCACCTGACACATGGCACGGCGACAGCACCTGTGCGGCCGTCTCTCTGCCCAGGGATGGGGAACCCGTTGGAGATCAAGGAGGAATCTCAGATGCGACCCGTGCCGATTCTGCTGATATTGATGCTCTGTGCGATGGTGGGCCTGGGCTGTTCGGCGGCCCAAGCCCAGGACGGAAGCGCCACCCCGGACGAGGCCACGGTGACGGTACCCAAGTCCGAATGGGAGGCAATGAGGGATAGGTTGGATGCAATTGAGAAGGAACTGCAGGAACTAAAGATGGGGCAGGTGCCCCCGCAGCCAGGCGAAACCCCCGCTGCAGCGGCGGGAGTGGAGACCGAGGCCCCCGCTACGCCTGCTGCCTCGACGCTTGAAACTCAAGCGCCAACCGGCGGCAAGTATCTATCCCTCCCCGACATCAGTCTCATCGTGCAAGCGAAGGGCCTGGCAAGTTCAGATACTCGTGACGACGCCCGTAACCGAATCCGCCTCAGCGAGGCCGAAATCGGAATTCAGGGTTATGTCTACCCGAATGTGAAAGCTGATGCCTTCATCGCTATGAGTCCCGAGGAGGACGAACCGGCGCAAGTCGAGGAAGCCTATCTCACCTATCTGGGTCTGCGCAAGGGCCTCAATCTCTACCTCGGCGAGAAGCACGTCTCCTTTGGCCGCACCAACCTCCTCCACAACCACTCCTGGCTCTATGTCCGGCCGCCGCTGGTGCTGCGGAATCTGGTGGCAGAAGAAAGCTTAGCGGGCGAGGGGATTGGGGCGAGCTACCTTCTGCCCACAAAGGGTGATTTGTTCGCCCAGTTGGACCTTGGAACGTGGACGGGATCGGGGGCGGGCGAAGTGACCGAACTCCCCGACATCCTCGTCGGCCCAGGGGTGGGCTTCTCGGATCGCTTCAACACCGCGCGGCTGTGGGCCAGCCATCCCGTCGGCGAGAACAATGAGCTAGAGCTGGGAGGTTCCTACGCCCGCGGTCCGGCGGAGGGTTACGCCACCGAGGGCAGCGGGCACGCCACCCTCAGCGGCCTGGACCTGACCTATCGCCACTTCGGGGAGGGTGACAGCCGCTTGCTGCTGCGAGGCGAGAGCGTCTGGCGGCGCGAGGCCAACGACCTCGTCGGAAGCACTGCCAAGGGCTACTACCTGTTCGGTAACTACCGCCCCGACAAGTACCGCAGCCTCGGTCTGCTCTATGATTGGTCCGAGTTCCCCCAGGCGCCCGACCAGCATGAGTCGGCGCTCTCCCTGATCCTGACGAAGCAGTTTTCCGAGCAGTACTACCTACGGCTTCAGGCCGTGCATGGCAACCGGCCCGGTAGCGGCAGCTACAACGAACTGTGGCTGCAGTGGGTCTGGGGCGTGGGGCCGCACACGCACAACTTGGAATGATCTCTCTCACCCGAATGAGACAGAGAAAGGTGCATACAATGAAGACGTGGTCTTTCCGTGTGATACTCGGGCTGGTAGCCCTAGCATTAGGCAGTTGCGCTTTCGCCACGCCGGCGCTCGCGGCGATCACGGTCGTCGCGGCGACCCCCGACCTGGCCGATATCGCCAAGCAAGTCGGGGGCGATCGGGTCTCCGTATTCAGCATCGCCAGGCCCAATCAGGACCTGCACATGATTGAGCCGCGGCCTAGTGATGTCCTGCACATCAAGCGCGCCAATCTCGTGGTGCGCGTTGGTCTCGACCTCGATCTATGGATGGATGCACTGCTGAACGCGGCCGCCAACAGTCGGGTCAACCGCGGGGCACCAGGCTACGTAGACGCTTCCGTTGGCATTCGGAAACTAGAGGTGCCGCGGGAACAGGTTACCGGCGCCTCCGGGGACATTCATGTCTACGGCAACCCTCACTACTGGTTGGACCCGCTCAATGGGGAGATTATCAGCGCTAATATCCTGGAAGGGCTCAAGCGAGTTTCGCCAGCCGATGCCAACTACTTCGAGAGGAATCAGAAGCGGTTCCTCGTCGATCTTCATGCGGCCGTGCAGCGCTGGCAGGAGCAACTGGGCCCGTACCGGGGCCGTAAGATTATCATCTACCACGACGCCTGGCCGTACTTTGTCCACCGCTTCAATCTGAAGGTCCTAGGATGCATCGAGCCAAAGCCCGGCATTCCTCCCACGGCCTCTCACATTGCCTCCCTCATCGAGCAGATCAAGGCGGAAAAGCAGCCGGTCGTCATCGCCGACGCCGCATTTTACTCAGATAAAGCAGCCAAGACCATCGCCGCCAGAACAGGTGCGAAGTTCGTGGTCATTCCCTCTTCGGTGGGTGGCGTGAAGGGGGCGGACGACTACATTTCGCTGTTCGACCGGATCGTTGACGGCCTCGTCAGAAGCTTCTCTAATCGCTAGGAGTGCACCGATGATAGAACTCATGAGTTTGCCCATTGTGATGGGCGTGATTCTGACCGGCGTCCTGGCCTACCTGGGCATCCATATTGTGCAACGGGAGGTCATCTTCGTAGACCTGGCCTTGGCGCAGATCGCCGCGCTGGGGGCCGCCGTCGGGGTATTGCTTGGCCTGCAGCCTCACGGCATGCAGGCCTACGGCGCCTCCCTGGTATTCGTGTTACTGGGCGCGGCTCTCTTCGCCTCCACCAAGATGAAGGAACAGGATGTGCCACGCGAAGCGGTAATCGGGATCACGTACGCGGTGGCCGCCGCCGCTTCTGTCCTCGCGTTCAGCTACGCGCCTGGAGCCGCCGAGAAGATCCAGGACATGCTGCTGGGGAACATTCTGTTCGCTTCGGCTCGCGACGTAGGGGTGGTGCTCGCCGTCTCGGTCGCCGTCGGCGCGTTCCACCTGATATTCCGCAGGAACTTCCTGCTCATCTCGCAGGACCCCGACCAAGCCGCGCAGCGTGGCATCCCCCTCGCCCTCTGGGACTTCCTGTTCTACGCCTCCCTCGGCCTCGTAGTCGTGGCCGCGGTTGGCGTGGTGGGCATCCTGCTCGTCTTCTCCTACCTGATCATCCCTGCAGTCTGCGCCATGTTGCTTAGGCGGAGTATGGGCGCCAGGATAGCGGTGGCCTGGGTCCTAGGAACCCTCGGCACCTTCCTGGGAGTTTATCTGTCCGTGGCGCTGGATTTGCCCACCGGTGCCACCATGGTCTGCACTTTCGCCGGCGTGCTCGTGGTGGTAGCGCTCATCAGGGCTGCGCGGCGCTTCCACCCAGCGTAAAGGAGGACGAGGAGTATTGAACGAAGAAGTAAAGGCCACTGCGCAGTGGAGCGCGGTGGCCTTGGCATGGACCGTGGAGGTGCCCCGAGAGTGGTAACGCCACCTGCTGTAATCTCCTTAGCCCAGATTTCCCCTGGTAAACGCGCCAGAGTGGAAGCCGTTCAAGGCGGCCGGGGGTTCGTGACCCGACTGGCCGCCTTGGGCATCATCCCCGGAACAGTGGTCACCGTCCTCGGTAACGCAGGGGCCGGGCCGTTGATCCTGGAGGCGCGGGGCAGCCGATTGGCTCTTGGGCGCGGCCAGGCTGCACGGATTGTCGCACAAGTTGTTGCCGAAGAAGGCAGCGCGTAATGGAAGGTGGCCCGCCTACCGTTGCGCAAACTATTCGGATCGCACTGGCCGGCAATCCCAATGTGGGTAAGAGCACCATTTTCAACATCTTGACTGGCCTTCACCAGCATGTCGGGAACTGGCCTGGAAAGACGGTCGAGAAGAAGCAAGGCACCTGTCGCCTCCCCGACTACGTCCTCGAGTGTGTGGACCTGCCGGGAACCTACTCGCTGACCGCGCATTCCGCCGAGGAGGTGATCGCCCGCGACTACGTCATCCGCGAGAGGCCCGACGTCGTGGTCGTGGTCATTGACGCCTCCAACATTGAGCGCAACTTGTACCTGGTAGCGCAGATGCTAGAGCTCACTGACCGCGTCGTAGTGGCCCTCAATATGATGGACCTCGCCGGAGTCAAGGGCTACCGCATCTTCCCGGAAAGGCTTGAGGCGGCTTTGGGCGTTCCCGTGATCTCCATGGTGGCGCGTCGGGCAGAGGGCTGCCAGGAACTGCTGCAAGCCATCGTGGAGGTAGCCACAGGCCGGCGAAGCGCCTCTCCCCGACCCCTCCGGTATGGACGCGCCGAGCCTACGCTTGCAGCCTTGCGGGACATCCTGGACGGACAGGAACTCGGTGGCTATCCGGCTCCCTGGATCGCGCTGAAGATGCTGGAGGGGGACGAGGAAGTGGAAGGCCTGGAGCAGCAGGCGCTGCCCAAGGAGACACGGGATCGTGTGCACCGCTTGCTATGGGAACACGAGCATGGCCCGGCCGTGATGGCCGATGCTCGCTACGCCTGGATTGAGGAGATCCTGCGCGCGGGGATGGAACGCCCTGCTCGCTCCGTGATCACTCTTACTGATCACATTGATCATCTTGTTACACACCGCTTACTCGGGTTGCCTATTCTGCTCGGAGTTTTCGTGGCTGTCTTCTGGCTCACCTTCAAAGTGAGCGCACCTCTTTCCAGCGGGATAGACGCCGGTTTCGCGCGACTCGGAAAGTGGGTTGCCGAGGCGTTGGCTGGCAGACCCGGCTGGATTTCTGGACTGCTCTCCGAAGGGATCATCCCTGGGGTGGGCGGCGTGCTCACCTTCCTCCCCATCATCCTAATCCTCTTTGTTCTTATAGGTGTGATCGAGGACAGCGGTTACATGGCGCGGGCGGCATTCGTGATGGACCGAACCATGCACATCATGGGCTTACACGGCAAGGCCTTCCTGAGCCTGCTGGTAGGCTATGGCTGTAATGTGCCCGGCATCATGGCCACTCGCATCCTGGAGACCAAGCGCGATCGCCTGCTGGCGATCCTGGTCAATCCCCTCATCCCCTGCGCCGCGCGCATTGGGGTGGCGGCTTTCTTCGTGGGCGCCTTCTTCCCGCCCGGGCTACGCACTCCTGTGATGGCGTTTCTGTACGCGCTGAGTCTGGCTATGGTGATCCTCGCTGGGTTCTTGCTTCGTCAGATCGCGCTCCGCGGGGAACAGTCTCCCTTCATGATGGAGTTGCCCCTCTATCGACTCCCCAGCATCCGCAACCTGGCAATCTTCACCGGCTGGAGGCTGCTGGCTTTCCTCAAGAAGGCGGGAACGGTGATCCTCGGCATCTCTGTAGTCATCTGGCTTCTCTCGTCTTTCCCGACCGGAGCCGACCTACACGATACCTACCTTGGCCGTCTGGGCCTCTGGTTGGAACCGGCGGGCAAGCTCCTTGGGCTCGACTGGCGAACGAGCGTCGCTCTGGCGACCGGTTTCGCCGCGAAGGAAACCTCCCTGGCTACTCTCGCCGTGCTCTACCACGCGGAAGGGCAAAGCCTTGCTGAGGCGCTACGCCACGCCATGACGCCCTTGGCGGCTCTAGTTTTCATCGTCGTGCAGTTGCTTTACATCCCGTGCCTGGCCACCGTGGCCGTCATGCGCAGCGAAACGAACAGTTGGAAGTGGACGGCCCTTGGCATGCTCTACCCGCTAGTGCTGGCGGGAGGTTTGGGCCTACTTATCTTCCACGCTGGCCACGCCCTGGGGCTCAGGTGAACCGGGCTGCAACCGTAAGCCCGAGACATCACGGCGCCCTGCTTCACCTGACCGCCCTTGTCGGAACGGCGCGCCTCATAGGGCGCGTCTGACGAGTAGTGTGCGCCTTTCCGGTCGCTGCCACCTCTGCCGTCAGGCGCACGCGACTTCGGCGTCCGGCATGCAATCCTACAGCCGACCAACCCGAGCGGTGCAGCGCGCGCGACCCTGGCAGTAATTTCTGTCAAGCATCTTTACATGAATGTCATATAAGAGAAATGGAAGCGCGCGTGGCGGCCCCTAATCTAGTAGCTGGCGGTGCATGCAAGGCGGGATGAGAGACGGCACTACCCGCCAGCCTGTACGTGCCCACATTCGGAAGAAAGGCGAGGAGAAATGATGCACAGGAGAGTTGGGGCGTACCTAGGGCTCGTCGTACTGTTGGTTGTCATTCTGGGGGTCGGCCTGACTGCCGTGCCGGCGCTGGCATCTCCAACCGGCTTGAACAACATTCCCACCGCGGACGTCGTGAGCCAGGACGTGCTGGTGCTCCAAAGCTGGTCGAACTTCGACGGCGAGACCAGTTGGTTCGCCGGGTTCAAGGTCGGCCCGGCCGAGAACTGGGAGGTCGGGCTTGACGGCCAGATTGGCGGGCCGGGATCGGGGGGCGGGCTCACCCTCCAGGCCAAGTACAAGATACCTCTGCAGCAGGGGGCCCGACTCGCCCTGGGGATGGCGAACATCTCGGGTAATCGTGATCGGCATGGCGATGTCTTCCCCTACGCGGTAGCTTCGATACCGCTTGGGAAGCAGGCGAATGGTCATATCGGGTATAGCCTCCAATCGGACAATCACGCGCTGTTTCTCGGGGCGGACGCGACCGTGAGCGAGAGCTTGACGCTGCGTAGCGACTGGATCCAGACCAATGATGGCAGCGAATCCATGTGGAGTCTGGGGTTCATCAGCCCGCTGTCCAAGAATCTCCTCGTGGAGGGCTGGGGGACGTTTCCCACTGCGACCGGAACGGAGACGAACTACGTGGTCAAGGTGGATTACGTCATCCCGCTTCACTGAGCGCCGTACTAGAAGGAGCATAGGCGATGTCCTGGCATGACGTGCTGTTGAAGCAGATGGGAGACCTCTTGTTGGCGGGCGGGGTCACGCCGCTCGCCTATCCCCTGGCCTTTGCCGGCGGGCTGCTCACCAACCTGTGTCTCTGCACCATCACACTCGTGCCCATCGCCATCGGCTACCTTGGCGGATTCTCCCGGTACCGCGAGAGGCGGCGTGCCTTCGCCTACGCGGCGGTGTTCGCCGCGGGCATCGTGGTCACGATATCGGTGTTGGGCGTGCTCGCCTGCCTCCTCGGAGCGGCGCTCGCTCCCATCCGAGACGTCTTTCTATGCGCGGTCGCAGTGCTTGTCGTGCTCATGGGCATTCACTGCCTCGGGATTGTGAAGCTCCGCCTCCCCGGGCTGTCGCGAGACTGGCGTCCGAAGCGAAAGGGGCTGTTGGGCAGCTTCCTGTTCGGTCTGGCCGCAGGGGTCATCGCCACGCCCTGCACCACCCCGGTCCTGGCGGTGATCCTGGCCTATGTCGCGGTGCAGGCGAGGCTGGTGTATGGACTCACACTGTTGCTCACGTACGCGGTGGGCTTTGCAGTCCCGCTGATGCTGGTGGGACTGTTTGGTGACCTGTTGGCGCGGCTCGAGAAACTGGATAAGACGACGCACTACGAGACCTGGATCGGGCGCATCGGCGGCGTCGTAATGATCGCGTTCGGCGTGTACCTATTCGTGCAAACTCTGGGCCTGTGAGATACAGTTCTCAGGAACCTGAAACGGAGGTCTTACATGAAGACAAAGTGGTTAGCCGCTAGCATCATCATAGTTATCTGCAGTATCCTTGCGGGCGGATGCGGGAAGGCGCCGAAGCCGGTTGATGCCCAGAACAAGGTCCAGCCCGGCATCTGGCAGTACCAGAACGCCAAGCAGCAGCCCGAGAAGGCCACGCTCGCGGAACTGGACCGCAAGCAGTGGCAGGCGACGGCGGCGGCCTGTCTGGTGCCCGCTTTCTTCGGACGAGAAGGCTCGACTCCGCTGCTCTTCTCCGATCGCTCGGAGAAGCGAACTGTTGACATCTCCTACGACACCCTCGGTATCGACAGCCTGGGAACGGATGCGTCGGCGGCCACGGCCGCGATTGCCAGTAAGTACTGGTCGAAGGCGGAATTGGTGTTTGTCGTGGACGGCTACGAGCAGGCGCTCTGGGCGGTGCCCAGCGCGAGTTACCTGGGCGCTCCCATTCTCGTCTCGCCCACTGACGCGACTCTGAAACAACTGGGGACGAAGTGCGCCGTCGTGATCGGCGGAGCCAAGCCGTCCACCAGCCAGGCAGTCAACCTGGCCTCCAAGGATGATGTCTGGCGATTCCAGCTCAGCCTGTATCAGAGCAAGGGCGATACCTGCGACTACATCGTGATGACGAATCCTCACGATACCGACGACCAACTCAATCCCAACGTCCAGTGGCCGTACCTCTCTCTTGCTTCAGCTCCGCTCTCCGCCTATCGCAAGGCTATCGTTCAGACCGGCAACTACACCGGCGATCGCGAGAAGCTCCATGCGCTCGGAGGCGCGCTGAACGCGGCCGAGGATAGGGCGAAGTACGAGTTCGTGAAGCCCACGTTCATGAAGGTCAAGGACGACTCGTATGCGGCTGAGAAGTACCTTGCCGACAACGGCGGGAAGCCGGAGTACATCGCCTTTGTCGGCGGCTCCATCGAACTCCCCTACTACATCACCGACATCCATGCCCTGTGGAAGTACTGGAACACGGAGGTGCACTTCATCCCGGCCGAGACGCCCTATGCGACCATGCGAACCGACACGGACTTCACCCGCTTCGTCAAGCCCGACCTGGCCCCGGGGCGGATCATCGCCGACAGCGTCCTGGATGCCACCTGGATGCTCACTCGCACCTTCTGGTATCACGACTTCCTGCCCGGCGGAAAGTACGCCCCTCTCGCCCCCGCGGGTTGGGAAGGGAAGGCCATCCTGTTCGATGGGCACCGCCTGAACCAGCCCGATGTCGGCGGGCCGGCCGCCTCGTCGAACGAGCCGTTCTACCCCTCGAACGAGATCATCGGCGCCATCTCCAAGGCCGGCTACAAGACGGACTACGTCGTGCCGCGGGACGTCACCAAGCCGGGCGACAAGAACTTGCCTGTCGAGCAACTTCTGGGTACGCTCGGCGACCGGCTGGCAGTACAGTTCGTCGTGCACGGCGACCCGCCTTACATGCGAATCGAGACCGGCGGGAACGGCAAGAAGGCTCACAACTTCATGGCGACCGGGCCCAAGGTGAGGCAACTGATGAGCTTCAAGGCGCCAGCGGCCGTGTATGAGATCGGGTGCCACACGGGCACGGTGTACGCGCCCTTCGCCAGCAATGACGAGTACCTGCCGCCTTCCATGGTGCATGCCGGGGCCGTGACTTACATCGCCCCTCACACCTGCCAGGCGATCTGCTTCTGGCGCTATGCGCCGAAGGGTCCCGCGTCTAGCCAAACGGTCTACTTCTGGGAGAACACCCTTCAGAAGAACATGCCGGTGGGCAAGGCCCTGAACGAGGCCAAGTGGCGGGCTTACCAGGAATGGAAAGACAAGCAGTCGGAGCCCAACCGGGGTCGCGATACCGACAACGCGATTGAGCCGGATGCTCCCACGGTGCTGCTCTTCGGAGATCCGGCGCTCCAGATCGGCAAGGCCAGGTAGTCACAGAGCCACGTCAAGCGAGACATGGGCGGGTAGACATGGATAGACAGACCACCCTCAGGTCCATCGGCATGAAGCCTCCGCCTCCGCGCCTCAGGCGGCAGGTTGAGGGCATGCTCCATCGCCTGCCCGCCCATATGACTTCGTGGCGCGGGCGGGGGGGGCGCCGGATTGCGGGAGCCCTGTTCGGCTTGCTCTGGTCTGGTTCGGCGGTGCTGAGCACTCCGGCCCTCGCGGCGGAGGGCGGAGCGCATATGAGGCCGCCGAAGATCGAGATGAAGCCTGCCCCGGGGAAGCTCATCGAGCTATCGGTCACCGTCAGCTTCACCGGGGGCTGCTGCTTCACGTTGACGACCCACAATATCGCCGCAGCCTTGGATGTCCCCCCGGAGGTTCAGGTTGTGAATGGACCCGACCCGGCCAGGTACGACCAGATCGTCGGGCCGCCAGGAGGAGTGAAGCAGGGGATCGCGGAGTTCAGGTGGCGGCTGAAGAAGGCGAAGGAGGAGGCGGTCTACCCGATCAAGGTGATAATCACGACCGGTGATTCCGGGACCGTCGAGAAGGAGTATATGCTGACCAAGCCCCTGCCGTGCAACATCGCCCAGCCCGAGGTTGCGCGCCCAGCGCCCAGCCGGACCGCGACTCCGGTCAAGGTGGATGTGGCGAGCAACAAGGATGACCGTTTCGTCCGCAAGGTCACGCTTTACTACCTGTCCAGACTGCCGAAGGGCGCCTCGGACCTCCGCGTGAAGGAGGGCTTTGTGCTGTTCGCAGATGGGGGCCGCATCGCGACGAGGATAGGCCAGCCCCTGGAAATGGCCCGCAAGTACGAGCCGACGGTGTGGCGCGCCGCGCTGCCCGCACAGCCTCCCGGCACACTCTACTACTGGATCGTCGCCGAGAACAATGCGGGCCAGCCCACCACCAGTCCGGTGCACGAGCTCTGGGTGGTGGACTTGGGGGCCTCAAAGCGGGCCCTGCACGTCACCGGCTGGGGCCTCGCCCTGGCAACGGCCTTGCTCGCGATGTCCTTGATGGGCCGGCGGAAAGCGGCAATCCCGCTGGTGCCCGGATTGCTGGCGCTGGGAGCGTCCAGGGTCTCGCTGCCACCAAGGCTTGCCGCCAGGACCTCCGATTCGTGGAAGGCACGGGTGCTGTTGGGGGCGCTGTGTCTCGTTGCCGCGGCGCTCGCGCTCGCCGCGCTCCTGCTGCCCGTTCATCTGCGCCAGTTGCTCGCACACTGGCGAGGGAGCTAGTCCGGCGATGCGGATACAGTCCCTGAGAAACCCCATCCAGATTGTCCTCATTCTTCTGTTGAACTTCACGTTCATCGGAGGGCTGGTGATCTCTCCGTTCCTTCCGGTGCTGCGCCTGACTACGGTGATCAACCCCTTCGTCCACATCATCAAAGGGGAGCAGATGCACCTGTGCCCGTTGGGGACCCTCGGGCGCTGCCTGACCGGAACCTGGTCTCTCGGACTGCTCCTCCCCCTCTTCGGAGGCCTCATTCTCGTGGGGCTGCTGGTGGGGCGCGCCCTTTGTGGTTGGGGCTGCCCCTTCGGGCTGGTCCAGGATCTGTTCGACCGAGTCAGGACGCTGTGGTTCAGCCGGAAGAAGGTGAGGGAAGACTGGCACGCTCATCTCTCCGGGCTGAAGTATGTGCTCCTCGCGTTCTTCGCGCTCCTCGCATTGGCGATGAGTGTTCCCGCTCTCGCCAACCGCTATTCCGAGGAGCTGTTCAAGGCACACTGGCCGGACCTCTTCCAGGCCGCTCCCTTCTGTGCCCTCTGCTTCCCGATGGACGCCTCGACGCTCGCGACGCTGATCCACGGCGCGACGCCGGGTCTGCTGGGCCCCTACACGATGGTGCAGTTGCTGGTACTCGTGGTGTTCTTCGCGGGAGCGGCCCTCGTGCCCAGGTTCTGGTGCCGCTATCTCTGCTGGGTCGGTGCCACCGGATCTCTCTTCAACCGGGTGAGCCTGCTGCAGTTGCGGAAGCGCTCTGCCAGCTGCACCAAGTGCGGTAACTGCGCCAGAGCGTGTCCCATGCAGTGCCGGGCACCGATGGACCAGGACGGCGACGGCCGGGTCACGGAGCAGGGCTGTGTGTTTTGCCTGAAGTGTGTGGAGAGCTGCCCGAACCACACGCTCAGTCTCTCGGCGGGCGGAACCTCGATCTACCAAGGAGGCCGGGCATGGTGGAAACGGAGTTAGCTGGGCTGGAGCAAGCCATTACCCAGATCACGCGTGAGCTGGCCCGGCAGCCCAGCGCGGAGGGGATGAGCTACTACTACGAATTGGCGGGTCGGTCTCTGGACCCCGGGTATCTGCGCGAGGCGAAGGCGCAGGGCAAGAAGGTTGTCGGCACCTTCTGCACTTTGGTGCCGGAGGAACTCGTCCTCGCCGCGGGGGCCGTTCCCGTCCGGCTCTGCTCGGGATTCGGCGCCACGATCACGCGAACCGAGGGCACCTGCCCGGCCAGCCTCTGCCCGCTCGTGAAGTCATCCTACGGCTTGTGGCTGTCCACTCCGCCCATCGCCGCCCAGTGCGATGTGGTCGCCGTGCCGACAACCTGCGATGCCAAGAAGAAGCTCGCCGAGCTGCTCAGTGATCGTGTCCCTGTCTGGCTGGTCCAGGTGCCCAGCACGAAAGAGAGCACAGAGGCCCGCCGCGCGTGGGGGCGTCAGATTGTGTTGCTCAAGCAGCAGCTGGAAAATCTCACCGGCAGGAGAATTGGCCGAAAGGCGCTGCGAACGGCCATCGCCATCTGTAACCAGAAGCGTGCCGCTCTGCGACGGCTCTATGAACTGCGTAAGGAGGCCCGGATCTGGGGCCGCGATGCCCTGCTCGTGGCGGACACCTCGTTCCATGACGATCCAGTCCAGTGGACTCGCCAAACAGACGCGCTCTGTGCTGAGATCGCCCAGCGCGACAACGTGCAGCAGGCCGCCGCGAACTTGCCGCGACTCCTCCTGACCGGCTCTCCTGTGGTGTTCCCGACGTGGAAACTCCCGATGCTGGTCGAGGAATCCGGTGGGATCATCGTAGCCGACGATATCTGCACCGGGGCGAAGGCCCTGTGGGACCCAGCCTACGTGACCGAGTCGAGCCTAGCGGGCATGTTAGAGGCCATCGGCGAGCGCGCCCTCAGCATTACCTGTCCGTGCTTCGCCCCTAGCACCGCTCGCCTGAATCGACTCGTGCAGCTCTCCCGCGATTTTCGAGTTGATGGTATCCTCTACCACGTGCTGCGTGGCTGCCACCTCTATGGCATGGAGGCCCAGGCCGCAGAAGACCGCTTCCGTGAGCTTGCCCTCCCGACCTTGCGCGTCGAGACCGATTACAGCCTCGAGGATACCGAGCAGCTCCGCACGCGGGTGGAGGCCTTCGTCGAAATGCTGAGCGCCCGAAAGTTGGAGTGACATGCTGGTCTGCGGCGTTGACGTCGGGTGCATGTTCACCAAGTTCGTCATCCTGCGAGATGGCGAGGTGGCGGCGCAACACATTATGGAGTCCGGCGTGGACGGCGCGGCCGGCGTCGATGAAGCGCTGGCCCAGCTTCTTGCATCACTCGGGGCCACCCGTGCCGATCTCCAGGCTGTGGTCACCTGCGGCCTGGGCCGGAGATCGGTCGAGCCGTTTGACAAGGTCGTTTCTGAGGTCAGCGCCTGCGCAGGTGGCGCAAGGGTTGTCTGTCCTGGGGCGCGAACAGTGATGGACCTGGGAGCCCACGGCATCCGCGTCGCCGCGCTCGACGAACGCGGGAGGGTGGCGAGCTTCGATATCAGTGACAAGTGCGCGAGCGGCACGGGATGCTTCCTGGACATCATGTCCCGGGCACTCGGCGTTGAGCCGCTGGAAGCCGGCAAGGTGGCCCTCTGTGCAAAGAATCCTGAGCATATCGAGAGCATGTGCGCGGTGTTCGGGGAGTCAGAGGTCGTATCCCTCGTCGCGCGGGGCAAGAGTCGAGAGGATATCCTCGCCGGGCTGGTGGATGCGGTCGCTCGCCGCGTCGCCTCCATGGCGAAACGCCTCGGTGGGCAGCAGGAGGTTGTGCTGGTCGGTGGAGTGGCGAAAAACCCGGCTGTCGTCACCGCCCTGGAAAGGGCGCTCGGTTCGCCGGTCCGCGTGCCTGACGAGCCGCAGACCGTGGGCGCCCTCGGGGCGGCCCTCATCGCACACAGCCTCGTTGGAAGCAAGGCAGGGTGAGGAGCGTGCTCTGGACGTGTTGACTGCTGGCATAGACCTGGGGTCGTGTTGCACCAAGGTGGCGATCCTCGCAGGCAATCAGCTTGCGGGGCACGCAGTCGCGCCTACTGGTCACGACCCGGATGCCACGGCGAGCAGGCTGCTCGCAACCGCGCTGGAGATGGCAGGCAGGACGCGGCAGGACCTGTCCCGCGTGGTATCCACCGGCTACGGGCGCCGGCGTGCCGCCGCGGCGCACAGCACCATCAGCGAGATCAGCGCCAATGCCGCTGGCGCGGCCTGGCTAGCAGGCAACGGGGTGCGCACCATCATTGATATCGGGGGACAGGACAGCAAGGTGATCTCTCTCGACGCACGTGGTCGCATCGCCAACTTCGTCATGAACGACAAATGCGCCGCCGGGACCGGTCGGTTCCTAGAGGCCATGGCGGATCTCCTCAAGGTGCCGCTCGCCGAGTTCGGCGAGGTGTCTCTTCAGGCCAAAGACCCGATCAAGATAGACAACACTTGTGTCGTGTACGCGAAGTCAGAGGTGCACTCGCTACTCGTCCACGGCGCGCAGAAGGCCGACCTCATCGCCGGCCTGCATCGCTCCATCGCGCAGAGAGTCGCGGTCTTCGCCAGGCGGGTGGGGGTGGAGAGCCCGGTGCTCTTCGACGGAGGGCCTGCGAGGAACGTCGGTCTTCGACGAGCGCTCGAGGAGGAGCTGGGGGTGCAGCTCGTCGTGCCCGAAATGCCGCAGATAGTGACGGCGATCGGCGCGGCGCTTATCGCCCAGGACGCAGATGCCGGGCGCGAACTCATCCAAAGCGGAGAGGGGAGACAATGACAATGGACCGATTCCAGTGGCGGATGTCCAGTATCGGCGCAATCGTGGCGTTAGCTGTTGTTCCCTTCCTCTGCACGTCATGCGGCGGGCAGAAGAAGCCGACCTCGAAGGCGCCGCCCGGTGCCTCCGTTGTCTGCGAGCTCTTTCTCTCCGATGGCGAGTCGTCCCGTGCCGCGTACGCCGTCGTGAAGAAGCTCCAGAGCCAATACGGGCACCAGCTCCACGTCCTGTGCCTGCCAACGACGTCGGCCGATCCCGCGGTGGTGAAGGAGATAGAGCGCTACGACGTCAAAGCCGCTCCCTGCGCCGTGCTCGACGGCTACTGGACGATCGCCCATCCAACTGAAGAAGAGCTTCGCCCGGCAGTGGAACGCTGCCTGGAGAAAAAGTCCCCGGGACTCAGCATGGAGATGCTGGCGGGGCCGATTGCCGATCGCTACTCCGTCACCTTCGAGGCCTGCAACTTCGCCTCGAAGCTCGACTTCGATGGCATCGTGGAAGTCTACGTCACCCAGGACGGCCAGCCGATCGGACCAGGAACCTATGATCATGTCTTCAGAAGCCTCGTCCACACGGAGCAGAAGTACCATATCAGCGGCGGGAAGTGTCAGCCTCCCATCCTCGTGAGCTGGCCCATCCCGGCCGGTACGGATCGCGCCAAGCTGGGTGCACTGGCCGTTCTGTACGACAGCTCTCACAAGCTGCTCGATTCCTTGTGCTCTGACAGTCAGTGCACGAGATCCAGCGTCTGTCCCGGGCTCCACTAGGTGGCCGCGCCCATGGCTCTTCCTCTCTGGTGCTTCGTGGTTGGGATCGCTGCAGGTTGCGGGCCGTGTCTGGTCACGTGTGCTCCCACGGTGATGTCCTACGTCGCGGGGCGCAAGCGAGGATGGAAAGAAGGGCTCGCGACCTCTCTCACCTTCTCCTTGGCGCGTATTCCCGCGTACCTACTGCTGGGAGCGCTGGTGGCGTACTTCGGCACTCGGTTGCATGAGGCCAGCGCGTTCCATCATCTTCAAGGCGCAGTCCAGATGCTGACCGGCGCGCTCCTCATCGCCGTCGGCGTCCTGCTCACCCTCTTCGCGGAGCCCCTGCCTGGTTGCTGCAAGCTGGTTTACAGGCTAACGCCGGTCCAGGACACCAGATTCCTGGTCGGCCTGGGGTTTCTCTACGGCCTGTCTCCATGTGCACCCATGGTGACGGTCATGGCGCGGGTCGGAGCCGCGTCAACCACAGTGGGGCTGGGCGCGGCCTGCATGATGTTGTTCGGGGTGGGGACGGTCCTCTCGCCCCTGCTCGTGCTTGGCGCGGGGTCCGGCCTGGGGGCAGAGTTCCTAGCACGTCGCGAGCGCGTGTCCGGGGTGTTACGCCGCGCCTGTGGATTGCTGCTATGCTACTCCGGCGTATGTCTGATTGCGCTTCACTGACGCGGTGTTCCCGGTCTCTGGGAGGTTATTCCTCGCAAGTAACTTCATAGAAATGCCGTGCGCCTGGCATACTTCGGCCGTACGGTCAAAGTAGCATTGAAGAGCGATCACGACCAGCAACTCGATCAGCGTGAAGCCTCGACTGCCCGCCCGCACCTCCCGGGCGGTCAGCCGTCTTGTGGGATCTGGCGCGTCGCCAGTGAGTCCCTCCGACTGACAGGCGCTGAGCGAGACAACCTGCAGCCGATCGTTGTTCCTTAGTGTCGCCGCCAGACTGGTGCCGCCGCGCCTGGAACCGATGCTCTTGCGGCGGCGTCTCCGTTGTTACCACTGTGATGGCAGCAGGATACACACTCCTGCCCGGCCAATTAGACCATGAGCGTCAGAACGGTGGACGCGCTACCGCAACTCCCTCCGCGGCCTCACGCGCAGCCGAGTTCTCCGACGGCTTCACTGCGATGTGAGTCCGTTACGGCTTTCAAGTTGTCATCAGGACGGTATCCGTGCCTATCTGGGAGTTCTCTCTTATCATCTGGTTTGGCTCGCTCGTCGCCGGCCTGCTGGGTTCACTGACCGGCCTCGGGGGCGGGGTCGTCATCGTGCCGCTGCTCACGCTCGGCTTCGGGGTGGACATTCGTTACGCCATTGGCGCCTCGCTCATCTCAGTCATCGCCACCTCGTCGGGGGCGGCGGTGACCTACGTGCGAGAGGGCTTCAGTAACGTCCGCGTCGGCATGCTCTTAGAGATCGCCACCACGTTAGGCGCGACCGGGGGCGCGCTGCTGGCGGCACACGTCGCCCCTCATCTGATCGCCATCATCTTCGGGGTTGTGCTCATCTCTTCAGTGTATTCATCCGTGAAAGGGCCTTCTCGGAATGGCACGGACGGCCCGCCGGACTCGCTCGCCACACGGCTGCGGCTGGACAGCCACTACCTCGCGCGCGACGGCCTCCGGGAGTACCACGTGCGCAACGTGCCCCTTGGCTTCGGCCTCATGGGGATCGCGGGACTGCTCTCAGGATTGCTTGGCATTGGCTCTGGAGCGCTCAAAGTCCTGGCGATGGACCAAGCGATGCGCCTGCCCTTTAAGGTCTCCACGACGACCAGCAACTTCATGATTGGAGTCACAGCAGCGGCAAGCGCGGGCATCTACCTCAACCGCGGCTATGTCGACCCCGGGCTCTCCATGCCAACCATGCTCGGCGTGCTTGTTGGCTCGCTCACCGGAGCGCGCGTCCTTGCCCAGGCGAGGACGCCCGTCCTGCGCTGGGTGTTCGGGAGCGTTATCCTGGCGCTCGGGGTGGAGATGATCGCCAACGGTCTGAGCGGGAGGATCTGATATGCCGCCCCGGAAGCCCGCGCTGATTGATGAACGGATGGACCAGATCATCAGCGCCATCTTGCGCGTGGGCGTCGGCCTCGCCGCGCTGGTCGTCTTCGCCGGCGGCATCTACTACCTCGTGAAGCACGGGGGGCAGCTACCGCAGTACGGGACGTTCCGCGGACAGCCCGCCCAGCTCCGCACCATCCCCGGTATCCTCGGCTTCGCCTTCTCTTCGCACAGTCGGGGCATCATCGAGATCGGCTTGCTGCTCCTAATCGCCACCCCCATTGCTCGCGTCATCTTCTCGGTCTTCGCCTTCGCCCTCCAGCGTGATCGCACCTATGTCATCATTACCCTTGCCGTCCTCACCGTGCTGATCTGCAATCTGATCGTTGGCTACCGCTAGGCTGGCATCGGAGACCGCCGACAGCTTGAGTTCCGCGTCTTGCTCGGCCCGTTCGATCCCCGGTCAGCTTCCACCCGGCCCTGCGCAAGCCCCCGATCTTACGTGCCACTTGCAGTTCGTTATAGCTCATCCTCCATGCTTCCAGTCCGGTAACGCTGTCCCAGTAGCCCGTACTCCTGCGGCGGCGTCTCCATTGTTACATCTGGACAAATCCCGCCGGGGATCTGAACCGCGAATCTGCCCGCCGGGTTCAGATCTCGTGTGGTGCACAGAAGCGGTTTCGCAACCGCAACTTCCTGAAGCAGGCGTCGAAACCTCGATACCTCGTCCGGTGGGGGGCAGCGATCTCAGGTCGGTCTAACTGCATTGGGATGACGCCGCAGTCCGTCGACCGTGGGGAACACACGAAAGGCAAACAGCGTAGGGGCTCTCGATCAGGGCCGGTCTCGCAGTGACAAGATCAGGCTGTCTGCGGCAAAGCGCCGAGCGCATTGCCCTATGCCCGGTCGGGCGCTATCTAACACTCTCGAGCATCCCCTCCAACTTCTCCACCGCGGCCAACTTGGTGCGCACATCTGAATGCAGGTATCGCGCGGTGGTACCGATGTCCGCGTGCCCCAGCAGTTCCTGCACCGTGCGGATGTCGGCACCGGAGCGAATGAGGTGGGTGGCGAAGGTGTGGCGCAGTTTGTGAGGGGTGATGCCTCTGCCTGAGAGGCCTGCTTTCCCCAAGGTCCGCGCCAACATCCGGCTGATGGCTCTGCCGCAGAGGGGATTCCCGAATTGACTCACGAAGAGCCGGTGGCTCTCCGTCTGCTTGCGTCGCGGTAGATAGTCCTGGATCGCCGCCACGGCCTGATCCGCCAGCGGCACCACCCGCTCCTTCGCTCCCTTGCCGTGCACTAGCAGCTGCCGGTTCGTCAGGTCCAGATCCTCCAGGCTGATCTGGGCGATCTCGCTGCGGCGCATGCCTGTCAAGAGCAGCAGCACCACCAAGCACTTGTGCCAGGGCCGCTCGGCTGCCTGCAGGAGTCGCTGCGCCTCCTCCTCTGTGAGCGTCACGGGCACATGCTGTTCGAGTCTGGGCAGCGGCAGCCTCCGGGCGGGATTGCCGGAGACATGGCCCATGTCCTGGAGGAAGCCGAAGAAGGAGGACAGCACCCACAGCTTCCTTCTCACCGTCAGAGGTGCGTGATGTGCCAGGCTGACCGCGAACTGCATCACCTGCTGGCGCGTGATCTGATCGGGAGGGGGCAGCTGGCCCAGGCTCTGGGAGAGGAACTCCGAGAAGCCGCGCAGGTCGCGGCGGTAAGCCTTCACGGAGATGGCCGCACAACTGCGATAGCCCTTCAGATACTCCAGGAACATCGCCACCGCCTCCTCAAAGGAGAGCGTCCCGGCCTCGGCGTCGTGAGTAGCGGTCATGGCTGTGCTCCCTCCTCTGTCTGCAGAACGCTCTCCCCGAGCAGCCCCGTCAGCCTCCCTACGGCCGCCAGCTTCGTGCGCACATCCGAGTGCAGATACCGCGCGGTCGTGCCCAGGTTGGCATGCCCAAGCAACTCCTGTACCGTGCGCACATCCACGCCCTTGCGGATCAGCTGGGTGGCGAAGGTGTGGCGCAGCTTGTGAGGAGTGATGCCCTGGCCCGCGAGGCCGGCCTTCTCCAGGATTTCATCGAGCGCCGCGTTGATCACGTGGCCTCGGAGGGGGTGCCCGCGGGAGTTCACGAATAGCCGCCGGCTCTGAGTGTCGGGCCGGTGAGGCAGGTACTGCTGGATGGCCGTCACCGCCTGGCGCGTCAGGGGGACTATCCGCTGCTTGGCTCCCTTGCCATGCACCAACAGCTGCCGGTTGGTCAGGTCCACCTCCTCCAGGCTGATCAGCACCGCTTCGCTGCGGCGGATGCCGGTGGCCAGCAGCAGGACCACCAGGCAGCGATGCCAGGGGAGTTCGGCCGCAGCCAGGAGCTGCTGCGCCTGCTCTTCTGAGAGCGTCACCGGGATGTGCTGCTCCAGCTTCGGGAGCGGCAGCCTCCGGGCGGGATTGCCCGAGACATGGCCCATGTCCTGGAGAAAGCCGAAGAAGGAGGAGAGACAGGCCAGCTTGCTGCGCACGGTCACCGGGGACCAGTGCGACAGGCTCACCGCGTACTGGATCACCAGCTGGCGGGTGATGGCAGCCGAAGTCGGCAGCGGCCCGGGCCGGGAGGAGAGGAACTGCTGGAAGTTGTGCAGGTTCGCGCGGTAGGCTTGGAGGGAGAGAGGGGAGCAGCTGCGGTAGCTCCGCATGTACTCCAGGAACATCGGCACCGCTTGCTCCAAGGGGAGCTCGTTCCCGGTGGAGGGCGGCGCGGCACGGGCCGCTTCGGCCTGGGCAAGAGTGGTCATGCACGCCTCCTGTGGCGGATGGTTGTGGCATGACATGAATCACTTCAAGCGGCGAACAAGTCCAGGCCTTTGTGCAGGTATTCTGTCGAGTGGGCTCTAGTGCAGGTATTTTGTACCCCCTCGATTTCGGGCCAGGATGGCTCTAGGAGCCACGAGAATGGTGGAGTGGGCCGATAAGCCGAGTTCTGTCCCGCGGCGCGAGCGCCGCGATGAGCGTCCATCTGTCTGGGACTGCGGTTGCCCGCAGCCTCAAGCGGCCAACCCGGAGCTAATGCGGCGTCGGGCCGACACCGACCCTCTCCGCCTTTCGGCGGAACGGGTTCGCCCCCTATTTGGCCTTGCTCCGGGCGGGGTTTAGCCGGCCGGTGTGTCGCCACACCGCCGGTGCGCTCTTACCGCACCATTTCACCCTTGCCCCCCTCCGCCTCACGGCGGAACGGGGCGGTGTCGTTTCTGTGCCACTTTCCGTCGGGTCGCCCCGCCTGGGTGTTACCCAGCGCCCTGCCCTGTGGAGCTCGGACTTTCCTCGATCCGCCAGAGGCGAACCGCGGACGCTTGGCCCACTCCACATTCATTGTAGCACACGCAGCGGCGGCCAGGGTGGTTTGCGCGAACGAGAGGCGCGTCGTACTGCCGCCCACGCCCCTATTCCGAGATCACCATTTCCACCAAATGTCGCCGGCCGTCCCCGAACGCCGGCACAATCAGCCCCGCGATCAGCTGTCCATCCACCGTGATCGCGCCCTGCCCCGTCACCAGGCCTTTCTGCTTGCGGATGGTGATCTCATACTCCGCGCCACGCCAATGACGCCGCAGCGAGGCCTTCTCCCAGTCCGAAGGCAGGCACGGGTCCACCAGCAGACCATCGTAGGTGGGCCGCACCCCCAGCATCCAGTCCGTGATGCTGAAGAACGTCCACGAACCCGAGGAGGTGTACCAACTGGTCATGGTCCGGCCCTGGTGCGCGGGGAAGCACGGCCCGACATAGGAGTTCACATAGGCGTAGGGCGGGGCGAAGGTGATGGCTGGGTCCTGGCATTCCATCATCGGGCAGATCTGCTCCAATATCCCCAGCGCGCGGTCCGGCCGCCGCGCCGTCAGGTTTGCGAGGAAGCAGAATACCGCGCCGTGCACGTACACCGTGCCGTTCTCGGCGCAGCCCGGCCGCAGCACGGAGATCCGGCCCACGTCGGGATCGTACTGGTAGTAAGGCGGGGACAGGAGCAGCGGCCCATACCGGCAGGAGAGCTTGCGGTCCACCGCATCGAGAGCCGCGGCCGCGCGCTCCGGCGTCGCGCACCCGCCGATCACGGCCCAAGACTGAGTGTTGAGGTAGATTTCCATGGCCGGATCGCCCGCCGCGCCCACCCGGCGGCCGCGATCGGAGACGGCGCAGAGGTACCACTCGCCGTCCCAGGCGTATTCCTCCAAGGCCGCGCGCAGCCTCGCGGCGAGGTCGCGATAGTGCTGGGCCGCGGTCACATCGGCGCGCGCCTGGCAGAGGTCCGCGAACTCCAGGAGCGTGTAGTGAAACGCCTGGGAGAGCCACACGCTGATACCCTTGCCTTGCACGCCCACCCGGTCCAGCCCGTCGCACCAATCCCCCCTGTCCACGCGAATCAGGTCGTGCCACCCGCGCCGGGCGTTCAGCCAATCCACCGCGCGCCGGGCGTGCTCGAATATGACGGCTTGCTCATCGCTCTCGAAGAACGCGACGGATTCTTCCAAGAGGCCCATGTCCCCGGTTTCCTTCAGATACCGCGTCAGCGCCAGCACCAGCCAGAGCGGGCTGTCGTTGTAGACGCGGAGGTCGTGCGGCCCGCCTGCGTAAGCGATTTGACGGGGAGCGTGGCCGTCGGGATACTGATGCGCGCAGGCCGTCACGATGGTGCGGCGCGCGATCTCCGGCGCGAAGGAGGCCACGGCCATCGCGTCTTGCAGCATATCGCGATAGCCTCGCACGTTCTCACGGATGACCCGCGTCAACTGAACGCCGTTGTTCTTCAGCCACAGGTTGGTCATGCGGTCAATGCGCGGATCGGGGGTGGTGACGTTCACCTGGGCCTCGATGTCCCGCCACGCGGCCTGCATCTTCGCGAACTCGGTGTCGGCGGCCTCCGGCGAGCAGTAGGCCGACTTCATGCGCGCGCCCTCCGCCGCCTCGCCGTAGCCGACGATCAGGACCACGCGCCGCTCTTCACCGGGCGCAAGCGCGAGGTCCAACGCGAACGCCGCGCAGGCGCGGCCGTCGCCCTGCATGTAGCTGTTTCGGCATCGGCCCTCCACCACTGCCGCGGGCGAGGCGAGAGAACCCGAACCCTGGAGAACCTCCACCTCGTTGTCATAGCCAGAAGGCTGTTCCGAGACTGCGGCAAAGCCGCGGTAGTAGACGCCGGGCGCCGTCGGCTCGGCCAGCGTCGCCGCGATCAGGCCCTGCTTCTCCACCCACTGGGACTCAATGTAGTTCCGGTAGTCGTCCCACGGCCGCATCATCGGCGCAAGGTGCCACTCGGTGAACGGGAAGAGCGTCAGCCGCCGCGGCTTCCGGCCCGTGTTGCGTACCGACGCGGTCCAGATTTCCACCTGGTCCTGCAGAGGCACGAACACACGCAGGCTGGTCTCGATCTGCTGATTCCGCATCTCGAAGACGCTGTAGTTGATCCCATGGCGGCACTGATACCGGTCGTACTTCCCTCCCACCGGCTGCCAGGTCAGGCTCCAGAACTCGCCGGACTCGTTGTCCCGCAGGTAGAACACCTGCCCCGGCTCGGCCAGGGTGACGCGGTTGCCCGGGGCGATTGGCAATCGGCTGTATCCACTCCCGACCGCGTCTATCTTCAGCCCGTAGCTGTCGTTCGAGAGGTAGTTCTCCCACGCCCGTGGCGTAGGCACGCGGGTGATGACGTACTCGCGACCGTCCTCGGAGAAGTGCCCGTAACTCACGCTCAACCCCCTTGGTGGAATGGGCTGTTTCGATTCGGTGGAGGGAGCGGAGCGCCCTTCCTGGCCACACCGAAGGCCCTCAAGGTCCTGAGGTCTCGTCTGCGTGTCACATTGTCGTTGACGAATAGTGTAAATCAGTCTTGACACGGAGTCGTAAATATATTACATTTAGTCCGATATAGATTACTCCATGTAAGGAGCAGAGAGCATGAACAGAATGGAGGCGAAGATGAGTGTTCAGGAGAGGCGGGCGTGGTTCGTCCTCGCGGTGGCGGTCGCCGCACTGATTCTCTGTCTGGTTCTGGGGGTACTGCTGGGTTACGGACTGGTCGCGTTCGGGGGACTGAGTGTGCTCGCTCTGGCGGCTGGCACCGGCCTCATCGGATGGCGGGAGCAAAGGGCCGGGAGAGTGATGATAGACGAGCGAGACCGCGAGATCGAACGAACCGCGAGCATGGCCACGGGGGCAGTGTTCTGGGTGCTGTTCGTCGCCGCCGCGGTGACCCCGTCCTTGGTGCTGGGTCCACACGCGGTGATGCGCGTCCCCACCGCCGTGTTCCCGCGGGCAACGTTCGTGGCCGCCTGGGTGGTCCTGCTGGTGCGTTCCCTCGTTACCATAGTGCTGTACCGGAGGGAAGGCCATGGCAGCGAAGCCTAACCTCACCAACCGGATACGGCGGCTGCGTTTCGACCACGGCGAGATGACCCAACAGCGGTTGGCCGACCGCGCCGGAGTCACCCGGCAGACGATTATCGCCCTGGAGGCGGGCCGGTACAACCCGTCGCTGGCCCTCGCCTTCCGCATTGCCCGCGTGTTCGGCGTCGCGATCGAAGAGGTCTTTGAGCTGCGCGAGGCGGATGTCATGTAGCTGACAACTGTCCGGAGGCAGGGACCCGGGTCTCCCCATCCGAATCACCAGTGCATCACGACCCACGGAGCGCCCCCGATGAGTAGCGCCGCCACCCAACGTTCCCTGGTCCGCGACCTCGCAAAGCAGATCGCGGAGATCGCCTCCCTTCCCGTCCAGCAGGAGAAGGCCGAGCTGTGGCGCCGCCTGAACCGGCTCGATCCGGTGCGGCCCATGGTGATGCTCCAGATGGCGGAGGACAGCGCCTGGCCCGACACCGGGATCGCCGACACGCTCCAGTGCGCCGACCCGTTCCTGCGCCGGCAGGAGTTGGTGCTCCGCCGTCTGCTCTATCAGTGGGAGCATCAGGCCGGCGATATGGTGGTAGACGGAGTAGTGCACCTCCCACTGGCGATCTCGGACACGGGGATCGGGCTGGAACGCAAGACCGACGACCCCGACCATTGGTTCGGGGCCTCCCGCTTTGTGCCCGTGATCGTAGAGGAACAGGACATTGACAGGATCGTCCTCCCCCAGGTCACGGTGGACTGGGAAGAGTCGGAGCGGCGCTACCAGCAGCACTGCGACCTCTACGGTGACCTCCTCACGGTCCGCAAGACCGGCGCGCGCGACTTCTGGTTCGACCCGTTCGATGAATACATCCAGTACCGCGGCGTGGAGCAGGCCTTCCTGGACATGCTCGACCGGCCGGCGTGGCTGCACCGCGTGCTCACCCGACTGACGGCGTGCGATCTGGCGCGGATCGAGACACTGGAGGCGCAGGGAGCGATCAGTCTGAACAATGGCAACCTGCGCATCGGGCCGGGGGGGCTGGGGTTCACAGATGAGTTGCCACAATCGGATTTCGCTGGCCAGGTGCGACTCCAGGACCTGTGGGGCACGGCCTCCACCCAGATCTTTGCGGACGTCTCACCGGCCATGCACGAGGAGTTTGCACTCCAATACGAGGCCCAGTTGCTGACGCGCTTCGGGCTGTCGTGCTACGGGTGCTGCGAGCCCCTGCACCACAAGGTGGAGATCGCGAGGCAGCATCTGCCGAACCTGCGGCGCATCTCCATGAGCCCGTGGGCGAACGTCGAGATTGGCGCGGCCGCAGTGGGCCGGGACCTGATCTTCTCCTACAAGCCCAATCCCGCCATCATGGCCGGCGACACCTGGGACGTGGACCAGGTGCGCGCCGATCTCCGTCGCGTGCTCGCTATCACCCGTGGCCTGGCCGTGGAAGTGCTGATGAAGGACCTACATACCTGCCATGGG
>Ga0214473_10001545_pt1 | contig 30130 bp, 19 predicted proteins | sample RVTome_7_FD_203509 | JGI IMG/M metagenome (GOLD analysis project Ga0214473, IMG submission 203509) | Soil microbial communities from uranium-contaminated site in the Upper Colorado River Basin, Wyoming, United States - RVT98D197 | ecosystem: Environmental > Terrestrial > Soil > Contaminated >...
CAGAACAGCGAGCTCTGCCTGAGCTGCCACGACAAGGGCATCTACACCGCTCCGTAAGGTAGGTCCAAAGTCGACGACGCAGCGAAGGGGAATGGGTGGCCATTCCCCTTCGTTCTTCTATCATTCAGCGTTCTTCCGGGGGGTCAGTCTGACTCACCGGTTCGCCTTCGACACCAAAGACCGGATCGGGGAACAGCTTCAGGCCGTCGGGCATGAGGAAGCGGCCCTGGGTCCACATGTTGTCCAGACGCCGGCTGGTGATGCGCCAGCTCGTCGAAGTAGATGAGCTGCTGAATCTCGGTTATGTCATTCGCTTCTGCAGACGTCATATGACCCTCCCGATGCTGGCGAATTGCTTCGAAAGCATGTCGGATCCCGCACGCCCGCAACAGCAACGGATCTTTCGGCAGTCTCATGACTCGGTGCGTAAGCAACCCCGCCTTTACACACACCTGGATTCGGTATAGCTTCCCGCCGCAAATTCGGAAGGATTCCCGCTCTCAAATGGACAACCGCGCGGCGCGCCGAAACGGGAACTGACACAGCAGCATGGGATCGCTGTTCCTCTGGTGGCTGGTGCTCGAAGGCCTCGGCCTGCTTGCTCTGCCGCTCACCTTTCGTCTGTTCTCCGCCCGCGCCGACCACGGCTACGTCTTCGGCAAAATCATCGGGCTCTTGCTGGTATCTTACGTGGCCTGGTTGCTGGGATTCGCCGGGGTGCCGTTCGGCGCCGCCCTGTGGGTGGCGCTTGTCCTGTTCGCGGGACTGAATCTTGCCCTCGCCTGGCGTGATCGTGCCGCGCTGCAGGCCTGGCGTGAAGGTACAATGCTGCGGACCATTCTGATTCACGATGGGCTGTGGAGCGCCGGCTTTTTGTTCTTTGCCTGGGAGCGATCGCTCTGGCCACCGATCGTCGACCAGGAAAAGTACATGGACTTCGCTTTCTTCAACACCCTGCAGCGCACCGAGGTCATGCCGCCACAGGACCCGTGGATGTCGGGGCTGCCGTTCAACTACTACTACTTCGGCTACCTCATGTTCGCCAACCTCGCGCGCCTGGTGGGGCTGCCCAGCCCGGTGTCTTATAACCTGTGCGTCGCCACCATCGGCGGCCTCACCTTTGCCCAGTTGGCGGCCATCGGCCTGACGCTGACCCGGCGGCTGCCGTTTGCCCTGCTCACCGGCGCCATGGGCATCGTGCTGGGCAATCTCGACGGCTTCCTGCAGCTGATCGAGAGTTGGAGTTTCACCAGCTTCAATTATTTCCGCTCGTCGCGCATCGTCGGCGGCGACGCCACCATCAACGAATTTCCATTCTTCACCGCCATTCACGGCGACCTGCACCCGCACTACCTGGTCCTGCCGGTGCAGATGCTGCTGCTCGCCTTGCTGCTCGACCCGGAGCGCTTTCGCCGCACCGGCGAACGCGGCTTCGCGCGCTTCAGCGACTTGTGGCCCTACCTGCCCGTGACCTTCGTGCTCGCCACCATGGTGGCCATCAGCATCTGGGAGCTGCCGGTCGGCGCCATGATGACCTTCCTGCTGATGCAGCGTCACCTCCCCGTGCGGCCGCTATTGTCGTGGCAGCGCCTGCGCCTTCTTGTCGCCGTGGGGGTTATGGTGGTGGCGGCATACCTGCTGTATCTGCCCTTCTATCTCCACTTTGTCGCCCCGCCGAGCGGCGTCGGTTTCAAGTTCGCCACCACCTCGCTGCGCGAGTTCCTGATCGTCTTTGGCGCTCTTCTGGCTCCGCTGCTGTTCTTTCTCGCCGCCGATGTCAGGCCGAAATTGTCGCTCGGCCCTGAACTGCGGCAACTCCTGGCGGCCATGCTTGTGCTGGTGCTTCTGCTCGCGTATCTCGCCGGCAATGCCGTCTTCGTGCTGCTGATGGCGATGTTGGCGGCAGCGCTGGTCTCCATTTTTACCACCGTGGAGGCTGAGCGGCGGGCTGCGGTGCTGCTGGGGCTGGGGGCCACCATCGCCTTGCTGGCCTGTGAGCTGGTGTACCTCAAGGATCCCTACGGTCAGAAGCTTTACCGCATGAACACGGTGTTCAAGCTGTACCTGCAGGCATGGATGCTATTGGCGATCGCTGCCCCGTGGTGCCTGGTGCAGTTGGCCCGCCCGAGATGGCTGCCGCAAACTGCCCGCCGCGTGGCACTGGTCACCAGCGGTTGCTTGATCCTGGCGGCCTGCGCCTATCCCGTGGGAGTGAGCACCACGCGGGTTGTGCACGCCATGACGGCGGCGACCCTGGACGGCAACGAGTATCTGCAACGCGAGCATCCGGACGATTTCGCAGCCGTGCAGTGGCTGCGCGAGAACGTCAGCAACCTGCCGGTGATTCTGGAGGCCACGGGCAATCCGTACTCGTACTATGCGCGCTTCTCGAGCAATACCGGACTGCCGACCGTGCTCGGTTGGGCCAATCACGAGGGCCTGTGGCGCAACAACGACCAGCGGATAACGACGCGCCGCACTGACGTCACGCAGATCTACAATACGCCAAGCCTGGCGGACGCCAAGGCGCTGCTCGACCGCTACCAGGTTCGCTACGTGGTTGTCGGCGAGCTCGAACGCAAAGACTATCAAGCGGCCGGATTGGCCAAGTTCACGGCGCTGCCGGTCGCGTTTTCCCGAGGCGGGACAACGATCTATCAGCGGTAACGCCGATGCGCATTATCCTCGCGCTCACCTATTATCGGCCACACGTCAGCGGCCTCACGGTGTATGCCGAGCGGCTGGCCCGCGGGCTGGCCCGCCGCGGGCATGAGGTTACCGTGCTGACCTCGCACTTCCACCGCGCCCTGCCCCGGCACGAACGCCTGGACGGCGTTGAGGTCGTGCGCGTGCCGGCGGTGGCGAAGATCAGCAAGGGCGTGGTCATGCCGCTGTTCCCGTTCCATGCCGCCCGTCTTATCCGGCGCGCGGACGTGGTCAACATCCACATGCCACAACTCGAGGCGGCACTGCTGGCCATGCTGGCCCGCTTGCAGCGCAAAGCCGTGGTGGTCACCTATCAGTGCGATCTGCGCCTGCCGGCCGGATGGTTCAATCGCGTCGTGCAGTCCAGCCTTGGACCGCTCAATCAAATCGCCGCCTCTCTGGCACACAAGATCGTCACCACCAGCGAAGATTACGCCCGGCACTCCCGCTTCCTCAGCCGCTTCACCTCCAAGGTGGTCGCCATCGCCCCGCTGATTGAAATGGGGCAGCCGGACCCGGTGATCACGCAGCGCTTGATGGACCGCTGGCAGTTGAACGGCCGAGCCCGGGTGGGATTTGCGGCGCGGTTCGCGGCTGAAAAGGGAGTCGAATATCTGCTGCAGTCGCTGCCAGCCATCCTCGAAGAAGTACCGGATCTGCAGGTGGTGTTCACCGGAGCCTACAAGGACACGGTCGGAGAGGAACAGTATCTCGCCAGTCTGGCTCCCTTGCTGCAACGCTACGCGAACCGCTTGACCTTCTTGGATCTGCTGCCGGCCGAGGAGATGCCCAGCTTCTACTCGCTTTGCGATGTGCTCGCGGTTACCAGCCTTAATCCCACCGAAGCATTTGGACTGGTTCAGGTGGAGGCCATGCTATCGGGCACTCCGGTGGTGGCCAGCGACCTGCCGGGCGTACGCGAAGCAATCCGGCGCACCGGCATGGGCGAAATCGTGCCACCGGCCGATCCAGCCGCGCTGGCGCGGGCGCTGGTGCGGGTCATAAAGAATCGAAAGACCTACTTGCGTCCACGTGAGGACGTGATTGACACCTTCAATATGGACAGAGCCATACGCCAGTACGAAGCGCTATTCGGCGAGCTGACCGGAAGCGGGCTGCGGAAGGCTTGCGGCTGATTGCAACCTGAGAGGGTCCGTTGATCTGCGCCTCGGGCTCAGGCAAGTAAGCTTGGACGTGACGACGAACATTCTCGAGCAGCAGTACTATCAAGAGCACGGTCTTGCCAAAGACCGCTTGGCGTTGTGGTGGTACGCGCGTGTGGTGCGGGCGTTGCGGCCGCAAGGCGGGCGGCTGCTGGATTTCGGATGCGGCACCGGACATCTCTTGAAGCGGCTGTCGTCACATTTCGAGGCCTTCGGCTACGACGCGGCGCCGCACTCCCGGCACGAGAGCCGGGCCAATGCTCCGGAGGCCGTTATTCTGGAAGACTGGGCGTCGCTGCCGCCCGAAAGCTTTGACATCATTGTCGCCCTGCATACGTTGGAACACTTATCGCATCCCTTGCCGACGGTTCAGGCGCTGATCACCAAGCTTGCCGGCGGCGGCGAGTTCTTCTTTGTGGTCCCGCACGTCGGCGGCCTGGGGCACCGGCTGAAGGGGGTACGGTGGTTTGCCTACCGCGATTCCACCCACGTCAGCCTGCTTAGCCAGGGCGAATGGATGATGATGCTGCGCAAGGTCGGGCTGATCGTGCTCGATGTCCACAGCGATGGGTTGTGGGACGCCCCCTACGTCCGCTTTGTGCCGGCCGTCCTGCAGCGCATGCTCTTCGGGGCTCCGGCCGCGGTGCAGGCATTCTGGCCCGGCAGACGCCTTTTTCTTCCCGCCGGTTGGGGTGAATGTCTCATCGTGACGGCGCGCAAGCCTGGATGACGTTGATCAACTCTCGACACATGCGCCCGTACCTTCTATGAGGTCCAGAGTTTTCGAGCCATGACAGAGCCACTCCGTTCTTTCTGGTCCACTCCGCGCGTGTGGGTCATCGCCATTGTGCTGAGCGCGGCCGTTGTCCGTCTGGCCAACATCGCCTGGGATGACAACCACTTCTTCCACCCCGATGAACGCGCCGTGGCGTTTGCAGTGCAGCGCCTGTCGTTCCAACCGTTCCAGTGGAACCCGGACTTCTTCGCTTACGGCTCGCTGCCTATTTACCTTACAAAGATCACCAGCGGTGTGCTGGGCCTCGTCGATCGAAGTGCCACCAGTTACGACGGCATCATCATCAACGGCCGGCGGCTCTCCGCCGCCATCGGCACGCTCACCGTTTTCCTGCTGATATTGCTCGGCAGTCGCCTGTACAACCGCAGCGTCGGTCTTTTGGCCGGGGTGCTGCTGGCCGCCTCGGCCCTGCACATACAGAATTCGCGCTTCATCACGGTGGACGTGACGCTTACCTTTGTCGTCCTGCTGGCCCTCTATGCCTTGATCCGGGTCAGCCGTGAAGGCCGGACAGTGCAGTTCGTGCTCGCGGGCGCGGCCATCGGTCTGGCGACGGCAACCAAGTTCAGCGCCATGCCGCTGTTCCTGCCCCTCGGAATCGCCGCCTTGCACCGGGTGATGGTGGAGGGTCGCTTCTTCTCGGTAGCGGTTCGTTGCGCTCTGGCGGTGGTGGCCGCGTTTGCCGCCTTTGCCCTGGCGGAGCCGTACGGGCTGCTGGATTTCAAGCGCTTCTACCACGACATCCTCGAACAGAGCCAGATGGTGCGCCAGGCCGGCCGCTTCGCCTACACCACGCAGTACATGGGGACGCCCAAGTACTGGTACGACCTGACGCAGCTGGTGCTCTGGGGCATGGCGCCGGCGCTGGGCCTGGTGGCGGTCTGGGCTTCGGCGACGCGCGTCGCCACCGCCTGGCGAGAGCGGCGCATCGAGGAGTGGGTCCTGCTCTCCTGGGTGATCCCGTTCTTCCTGATCACCGGCTGGTTCGAGGTCAAGTTTCCGCGCTATCTCTTGCCCATATACCCGTTGATGATTTTGTGGGCGGCTGAATGGCTGGTGCGGAAATATCGCGGCGGGAGCTTTTTGGGCCGTTTGGCCGCGCCGGTAGTGGTCGCCGGCACAGTGGCGGCTGCAGCGGCCTTCGTTTCGATATACACGCGGCCGTTCACCGAAGTTGCCGCCTCCGAGTGGGTGTACACGCACGTGCCGGCGGGCAGCAAGATTCTCAGCCAGCACTGGGACGAGGGTTTCCCGCTGCCCTTGCCGCACCCGGACGGGCAACCTGGACGCTACACCACCGTCTCTTTCGAATACTACAATCACCCCGACGACATCGCCAAGATGCGCCGGCTGGGCCAGGATTTGGCGACCTCAGATTACATCGTTTTTCAAACCAAGCGTTTGTACGGCGCGGTGACCCGCGCTCCAGACCGTTACCCGCTGACGATCAAATACTTCCAGCAACTGTTTGGCGGAGATCTCGGTTACACCCTGGTGCAGGAGGTCGCGTCACGCCCGTCATTGTTCGGACTCGAGATTCCCGACGAGTTGGCTGACGAGTCGCTGACCGTATACGACCACCCCAAGGTTTTGATCTTCCGCAATACCGAGCGCCTCACCGCGCCGGTACTCATCGAAAAGCTGCTGCACGGCATGCCGTCGCAACCGCTGACCCGTACCGACCTGCTGTTGGCGCGTCCAACCGGCGGCGCGGGGCTGCAAGCCACAGGGGGTACGCCGCCGATCCACTCCAGCCCGGTGGCCTTGTTCCTGTTCGTCGCTCTGATCGAAATCCTGAGCCTGGCAACCTACCCGATCCTGCGTGGCTGGCTGCCGCACGTCGGCACGCTGGCATTGAGCAAGACCTTGGGCGTGCTGTTGTTCGCCTACGTCTCCTGGCTGCTGGTAAGCCTGCGGGCGGGCGCGTTCACCCAGGGCATGCTCGCGGTGGTGGCCGCCGGCATGGCAGCGGTGGGCGTGCTCAGGTGGTGGCGGATAGGTGCGACCTTGTCGCGGCCGGAGGTCATCGCCACGGAAGGACTGTTCTGGGGCACGTTCGCCTTCTTCCTGGCCGTACGCGCGTACAACCCGGAGGTCTTCTGGGGCGAGAAGCCGATGGACTTCTCCTTCCTCAATGCGCTGAGCCGAACCACGATGCTGCCACCGCCCGAGCCGTGGTTTGCCGGCTCGCCGTTGCACTACAGTTACTTCGGGCACTACACCATCGCGGCACTGGGCAAGCTGCTGCACCTCGATCCGGCGATCACGTTCAACCTCGGCATCGCCCTGGTCGGGGGACTGACGGCGGTGGCCGCCTTCTCGCTCGGCGCTGCCGTCACCGGCCAGTGGAAGACCGGCGTGCTGGCCGCCTTTTTTGTCACCTTGATCGGCAACCTGGCCGGCCTGCGCGAATGGTTCGCTCGGCCGTCGGTGAATTTCGATTATTTCTGGGCCACCTCAAGGGTGGTCAAGGACACCATCAACGAGTTCCCGTTCTGGAGTTTCCTGTTCGCCGACCTGCATGCGCACGTGCTGGTGATGCCGATTTCCCTCACCTTCCTGGCGCTCACGGTGCTGTGGATCCGTGCCCAGGTGTTCCGAGAGCCGCACCCGCGTACCCGGTCGATACCGCTATTTCTGCTGCTGTGTCTGACCTTCGGCGCCATCATGGTCACCAACACCTGGAGCTCGCCGACGTACGCGCTGTTTTTCATTTTCACCCTCGGGGCCCTATGGCTAACCGAGACAACGCATGCCGGTTGGGCAACTTTTCTCGCGCATGCGGTGGTGAGAGTCGCACTGCCGGTGGCTGCGTTGCTCGCCGGCGCCTACGTGCTGTTCTATCCCTACTGGCGGCATTTCGTGCGCGCCGAGGGTACGTGGATCGGCTGGGAGGTGCTGGGGCCCGACAAGCTCGTTCAGGGTCGCGACTTCGTCACCGTCTTCGGGCTATTCCTGTTCATTCTGGTACCGTTCGTGCTCGTACTGTGGGCGCGCACCATCCGGCGGAACGAGGAACCGCTCGGAAAAGGACGGCTGCTGCTCTTCGGCGCCGCGGTTGCGCTCACGCTGGGCAGCCTGGCGGTGTCAACGCGGGCATTCTCGGCCATCCTGTTCTTGCTAGCCCTGCGTCCCCTATTGGCTCCCGGGACCGAGCGCCGGTGGCGCATTCCGCTGGCGATGGCGGCGTTCGCTTTCGCCATCTGTGCCGGGTGCGAGCTCGTCTACGTCTGGGACCGCATGAACACCATCTTCAAGTTCTATCTTGAAAGCTGGTTCCTGCTCGCCACGGCTGCGGCGGTGGCGGCCGGTGCCCTGTGGAACGGCAGTGTCGAGCTCCCCTGGATCCGGCGCTTCTGGACCGCCGGACTGGGGGCTCTTATCGCTACCGCATTGTTCACTGCCGCCACCGGCACCATAGGAGTGCTGCGGACCCGCCGCGTGCCCACCCCGAAACCGACGCTCGACGGCATGGCCTACCTGCAGGAGAAAGCGCCGCTCGAGCTGGGTGCGTACAAATGGCTGAACCGGCACGTGCAGGGAATTCCGGTCATCCTGGAAGCGCACGGTGATTCGTATCAAGACTTCACCCGGGTCTCCATGAATACCGGCTTGCCTACGGTGTTGGGCTGGGAGTACCACGTCATCCAGCGCGGGCATTCTGCCTTCGAGAACGCACGCCGGAAGACAGACATCGAGACCATTTACACCAGCACCGCCAAGGAGAAGGTCGCCACGCTGCTCAAGCGCTACCACGTGGCACTGGTGTTTGTCGGTGCCATCGAGCGCCGGACTTACGCCGGCGCCAACCTTACGCGCTTCAACGAGTGGACCGATCTGCTGACGCCGGTGTACCAGAACCCCGGCGTCACCATCTTCGCGGTGAACGGCACCTTCAGTGGCGCCATTCCAGTTACCACGATCGAAGCCATACCGCGGCCGGCTCCGGACGAAGCACCTCCGCAAGATGCGCCCGGACGCTTGCATCAGCCGCGCGGCATCGCCAGCACGGCGGACGGCGGGGTCGTGGTGTGCGACTTCGGCAACCATCGCATCCAGGAATTTGCCCGCGACCTGTCGTTTGTACGCGAATGGGGCAGCCGCGGCGACTTGCCGGGACAGTTCAAGGAACCGTGCGCCGTGGCCGTCGCCCCCAATGGCGATGTGTTCGTGGCCGATACCTGGAATCAGCGCGTACAGGCTTTCTCGAAAACCGGTGAGTACCTGCGCGAATGGGCCGGCGGGTTCTACGGCCCGCGCGGCATCGCAGTCGACAGTGGCGGCAGCGTGTTCCTGGCCGACACCGGCAACAACCGCGTCCTGCGCTTCTCCGCCACCGGAGACAAGGAAGCGGAGTGGGGCGGCAAAGGGCCCGAGCCGGGTCACTTTTTTGAACCGAGCGGGCTGGCGGTCGACAGCAGCGGCACCGTCTACGTGTGCGACAACGGCAACGGCCGGCTGCAGATGTTCACCCGCGACGGGCGCCTGGCTGGCGCCTTCCCAGTGGCGGGCTGGGAAAGCAAGGTGTACTCCGAGCCGCACATCGTGCTCGATGCGCGCGGCTCGATCTGGGTCACGGTGCCGGGCGCAAAAGAGGTGCGCAACTACGACCGCACCGGCAAGCTGCTGCGCACCATCACGGCAACCAGCATTCCGGGCAGGAGTTTTGGGACGCCGATGGGTATCGCGTACGACGCCGCCAGCCGCGAGCTGGTCATCAGCGACCTCGATCATCGCCTGGTCCGTCTCCCCTTGGCCCAACCCTGAAGGATTCAGGTTGTCAGGTTATTCGTTGTTAAGTAGCTATGTTACTGAGATCGGGCACAAACAACTAACGGCCTTACAACGTAACAACCTATCTCTATGCTTGCACGGGGAACCAGCCGGATTTCAGCAAGCCGACCGCTGTCGACGCCGTCGCCACATCGCGCCCCCGCGCCATGGCTGCACCGCCTGCTGCTTGGCGCCGCACTCGGAAGCGCTGTGGCCGGACAATACTGGCTCAGCGTGCGCCATGCAGGTTCCTGGTCGGCGGCTGCGTGGACGGTCGCGCTGGCGTGTTTTGTCGTGCTGTACCGGCTTACGCCCGAAGCGCGCAGCTTGCCGGCGGCCCATGACCGGGTCGGCTCGCGCCAGATGGAGTGGACATGGCTGGCGCTGGTGCTGGCGGCTGGAACATTCATCACCGTCTTCCGCCTGACTGACATCCCGCCAGGCTTGAACCACGATGCCGCATTCGAGGGGCTGTATGCCGTCCGCATACTCAAGGGTCTGCCGTACACGTCCTATGCCGGCGAAGCCTACGGCCGCGAGACCTTCACCTTCTACTTGCGCGCCGCCAGCGTTCTTCTCATGGGCCCGACGCGCCTGGCGGTTACGCTGCCCTCGACCATCGCCGGCATTCTCATCCTGCCCTTCTTCTTCATGTGGGCGCGCCAGATGTTCGGTGCACGTCTGGGGTTGGTGGCGACGCTGTTTCTCGGCGTTTCCGGCTGGCATCTGATCTTCAGTCGCACCGGCTGGCGCTCCGATTTTCAGCCGCTTTTCACCACCATCGCCTGCTGCTTTTTCATGCGTGGCATGCTGACCGGACGCGCGCTCGACTTCGGGCTGAGCGGCCTCGGCGTCGCTCTTACGGTTAATACCTACAACGGCGCACGCGCCTTCCCGCTGCTGTTTCCGCTGTGGCTCGCCGCCGTCATGTGGCAATCCTGGCACTGGCGCGGATTCCTCCGCCAGTACGGGCGCGGCCTGCTGGCGTTCGGTGTGACCTTCTTGGTCGCCCTGGCGCCGCTTGCCTGGTTTGCCGTGAACCACTGGGAGGTGTTCCAAGCCCGCGCTTACTCATTGGGCGGTGCCAGCACGCTGCTGCAGAACTTGCACGCAACCATGTTGTTGTTCAATTACGCCGGCAACGGTGACGACTTCTTCATCGACACCCCGGCGCTGGAATATCCCGCCGCGGTGTTCCTGTTCTTCGGCCTGCTGTGGAGCCTGGCCCGGTTTCGTGACGAACGCATCCAGTTCATCCTGCTCGGGTTCGCCGTCAACGCCCTCCCGGGTCTAATGAGCAATCCGAACATGAACCGGAACATTGGCACCATGCCCTTCGTCTATTGTCTTGTCGGGCTCGGCGCCGTGTTCTTCGCGGTCGAGCTGCGCCGGGCGGTTGCAGGTTTCGGGCGCGCCGCGGCTGCCGCTTTTTTGGTCTGCGCCGGCATCGCCGCAACGTGGGCGACCTTCACGCAATACCTGGGACCGCACCGGCGCGAGGTGCGCGGATATTATCCCGAAGCCAATGTGCTGGGAGACTACATGCGGACACTCGTACCGCGCTACAGTTTCTGGATCGGCGGCACTAGCGCCTTCCCGCGTGACCTGCTCGACTACCTCTCCTATACCGGACAAGCCAATCCGCTGCAGTCGAACTACAAATGGACGGACGATCCGATCACGCTCTTGGGAACGCACCTGCAGCCAGCGCCCGGGAAAGGGCTGGCGGTCGTAGTGGCCACGCAGGGGCCCGGGCCCGCGGTGCTGGCGCACCTGCAGCGGCGCTACGCCCAAGCCGAAACCGTCGACCTGCGCTACCCCACAGTAAACGGGACGCTATTTGCCAAGGCACTGCTCGTTCCGGCCGACGTCGTCACAGCGGCGAGCGCCTCCGAGTTGGCGGATGCGGCGGAGATTGAAATGGCGCTGCAAGCTCCTGCTGGACAGTTGCGACAGCCGCGCGGCCTCGCCATCGCCAGCAACCGCGACCTGGTGGTGTGCGATTTCGGCCACAACCGCATGCAGCAGTTCGGTCCCGATCTCAGCTTCGTGCGCCGGTGGGGCGGCAGCGGCGACGCTCCGGGGCGGTTCAACCAGCCGTGCGGCGTCGCCATCGGCGCCAGCGGGCAAGTGTTCGTCGCCGACACCTGGAACGGGCGCGTGCAGGTCTTCTCCGCGGACGGCAAGTTCGTTCGGGAGTGGGCAGCGGGATTTTTTGGGCCGCGGGGCATTGCCGTCGACAGGCACGAATCGGTGTTCGTGGCCGACACCGGCAACAACCGCATCCTGCGCTTCTCGCCCAAGGGAGACAAGGAGAAGGAATGGGGCGGCAAGGGCAGTGCCCCGGGCGAGTTATCCGCCCCGGTCGGCATAGCCGTTGATGGAGCGGGTTTGGTGTACGTGTGCGACAGCAGCAACGGCCGGCTGCAGATTTTCGACCGCGAAGGCGTGTTCATCACCCAGTTCCGGGTTTCCGGATGGGCCGGCATGATGTACTCGGAACCGTTCGTCGCCCTGGATGCGCAGGGCACGATCTGGGTGACGGTGCCGGCGGAGAAGGAAGTCCGAGGTTATGACCGTAGCGGCAAACTGCTCCGCACCATAACCCCACAGAGCCATCCCGGCGCGCACTTCAATATCCCGATGGGAATCGCCTACGATGCCGCGGATGAGTCGCTGGCCATCGCCGACCTCGACGGCCGCCTGGTGCGGATTCCGCTGCGTTGATGATGCTGGCGCATCAGCTGCCACGGGCAATGCTTCTTCTCAGTCGTCCCACTCGCCCCCGCGTCCCCACTCTTTGCCGATTGGAGGAAGCTCTTATTCCCGCTTCTCCAGCTTGGTCCAGTTTCCCTTCTCTTCCACGTTGGGATTGTAGAGTTGGCTGTCGGTGACGATGTACTCGTTGGTGCTGCCGTTGTACCAAGCGTTGTTGTAACCGCTCGGCAGCTCGACGGTCTGGTGCCGGTCTGGGTCGCGATAGGTCTCGACGCCGCGAACGTACTCGCTGAAGTTGCGGTTGATCCGGTCCTGCGACGCCTGCCGGTCTTCATAGCTCTTGCGCATCATGTCACTGATCTCGTTACTGGTCTGAGCGATGTAGCGGGACAGCTCGCCAACTCGCTGGATGCTCCGGATCTGCTGCTGCACCAGCGTCTGCACCACTTGGTTGTATTTGTTGAACCACTGGAGGTTCAGGCGCTGCGAGTCGAGGATCGTCTGAAACAGCTTGCTCATTTCGTCCAAGTGCCCCTTGGGTGCGCGGCAGGCGAAGCTGCGTTCCGTACCCCAGTAGTTCGTCTGCAATTGCGGCATGTCGTTGAAGAGCAGGACGACGTACACGTCCTCCTCGACTGAGGTGTTCCCCAAGCGGTACTCGATGCGCGTGCGGCCGGCGGTCGCGGCGGTATTGATCCCCGGATTGCGCGGCTGGGCCTGCGCCACCGCCTCAGCCAGCTTGGGGAGGTCCTCGTGTTTCACCACCTGGTACTGGACGTTCTGGCGGTTGCGGGGCAGGACGAACTGCTCGATGAACGTCCGCGGGCTATGCACCACCCGCCGCACCTCGTTACCCAGGTAGTTCGCCCCCTCCGGCCACTGGGCTGCCGCTTGCGCCGCGACTTGTGGCCCGGCCATTTGCGCCGCCCGCGCCGTCGCCTCGCGAATGCCGTCCACGAATGGCATTTGCGGGAACGCCTCCAGCTGGGTCACCCCGTCAGGCGCCACCGCCCGTAATACTCCGTAGGCCGGCAAGGCGGGATGTGCCCGCCAGACCACGCCGCCCTCGACTTTCCAGTCTGCGGGGACCAGCATCGACATCGCCTCACCACCGATGCCCTGCGGATCCATGAGACTGTACTTGTGGAAACGCAGGACATGGCCGCCACTGGCCGCCAATGCCACCGCAGTGAAGAGGCCAAGCACTGCTGGGACTCGTCCGATCATGGCTCCGGATCCTTTCCAACGCGGTTCGAAGAGCTCGCGTTTCGCCGCCCCTCGTGGTGAATTGTGGCCGCCTTGAATCGGTTCGGCAAGGGCAAAGGTTTACACGACACACTAGGCGGCGTGCCGCACTATCGTCGGGTACAGCTAAGAGCTCTTGACGGCAGCGTAGGCGAACGCTCATAAGGTGCAGTGGGTAATGGGGCGCGATACCGAAATACAACCGGGTTGCCAGGCTGAGAATCGCCTGACGCGGAATGCCGTAGAGAGCATTAGCGCTGTGCTGCAAACGATGATGCGGACGAGGATGAGGTGTAGCGGTGCCGAAGCTCTCCCTTGCTAAGCTCGAACGCCATCTGTACTCGGCGGCCGACCGCCTCCGCCAGGAGGGTTTGGATGCCGCGATCTACAAGGACTACATTTTCGGGCTGCTTTTTCTGAAGCGTTGCTCCGATGTCTTCGATGCCGAACGTGAGAGGATCGTCCGCCGAAAAGTCGAGCAGGGGGTGATATCCGAAGCCGAGGCTCAGCAGACATACGGCGAGAACCCGGACTTCTACGATACGTTCTTCGTTCCCGAGCGCGCCCGCTGGAGCTACATCCTGGAAAAGCTCAACGACGCCACGGAACCATACGGGAGCGTCCTGGACAAGGCCCTCGGAGCATTGTCCGAACGCAACGAGTCGCTTGAGCATGTGCTCGACCACATCAGCTTCATGCGCGTGCAGGGGAATAAGCGCGTGGTGTCCGACGACGCCTGCAAGGACCTGGTTCGCCACTTCAATCGTCACCGACTGCGTAACGAAGACTTCCAGTTCACCGACCTGCTCGGCGCAGCGTACGAGTTTCTGATCAACATGTTCGCCGAGTCGGCGGGCAAGAAGGGCGGTGATTTCTACACGCCGCGCGACGTCATCCGGCTCATGGTTCGGATCATCAAGCCGGAACCGGGCCTGAGCGTGTACGATCCATGCTGCGGCTCCGGCGGCATGCTCGTTATCAGCCGCGAATACATCGAACAGTGCGGCGGCGATCCCACCAATCTGCGACTATGCGGCCAGGTCAACGACGCCTCCGCGTGGTCGATCTGCAAACTCAATATGCTGCTTCACGGCGTACCCGGTGCGGACATTCGGCTGGAAGACACGCTGCTGCATCCCCTCCACCGCGAGGGTGGTGAGCTCGAGCGTTTTGACCGTGTAATCGCCAACCCGCCATTCAGTCAGAATTACACCAAGAGCAACATGGATTTGCCTGAGCGCTTTCGCTGGGGCTGGTGTCCGACCACCGGCAAGAAGGCCGATCTCATGTTCGCCCAGCACATGCTGGCGGTGTGCAAGCCGGGCGGCATGGTTATTACGGTGATGCCACACGGCGTGCTCTTCCGCGGCGCCGAGAAGGAGATCCGCAAGAAGTTCCTCGAACAAGATCTGATCGAAGCGATCATTGGCCTGCCGCCCAATCTCTTCTACGGCGCGGGCATCCCGGCGTGCATTATGGTGATGCGTCCGAACCTCACCGGGCAGTCACCCAACCCGCACAAGCCCGCCGAACGGCGCGGGCAGGTGTTGTTCATCAATGCCGACGCCGAGTTTCACGCCGGCCGGGCGCAGAACTATCTGCGCCCGGAACATGTGGAGAAGATCGTCTCGACATACGACCGCTTCGAGGATGTGCCCGCGTACGTGCGGCGCGTACCACTGGAGGAGATCGGCGGCGCGGCCAACGACTGGAACCTCAACATCCGCCGCTACGTCGACAACTCGCCGCCGCCCGAGCCGCACGATGTGCGCGCCCATCTGCTCGGCGGCGTGCCGGTGGTGGAGGTGGCGGCACAGCGCTCGCTGTTCGATGCGCTGGGTTTCGAGCCACTGCATGCCTTCGTAGCGCAGCTCCAGATTTCCTCTCCCGCCTCAGCGGCAGAGGGACAAGAACAGCGTCGATCCCCAACTAGAACCGACGGTTCCTATTTCGACTTCGCGCCGGCGCTGACTGCCAAGTCCGACATTCGCACGCTGATCGAGAACGACCCCGGCGTGCAGGCGCGCAACCAAGCGCTGCGTGACACGCTCGCAACATGGTGGTCCGCACACGCCCCGCGCCTGGCCGACCTGCCCCAGCACCGCGAGCTGAACCGCGTCCGCGCCGAGTTCCTCGACACGTTCACTGACGCGCTGTTGCCGCTCGGGACCTTCGATCGCTTCACGCTTGCCGGCGTCATCGCCGCGTGGTGGACCGACACGCTGCCCGACTTCAAGACGCTGCTCGAAAACGGCTTCCCGGGCGTGATCGACGGCTGGATCGATGCCGTCTCCGACGCGGTGGAAGACGACGACACTGCCGGACCCGCCTTCGATCCGTTCGGCCACAAGCTCGTTCGCCGCACCATGGCCGACTACCTGCAGCGCATCGCCGCCGCGAAGGCCGACATAGCCCGCCTCAAAGGCGAGAAGGAAGCGTTCGAGCAGAGCAACCCACCCGAGGACGCTGATGAGGAAGAGTTGGAGACCTGGAACTACGCCAAGGACATGGCGCGGCAGATCAAGGAGTTCAAGGCGCAGCACAAGGACGCGCTCAAGAACAAACTCCAACTCGCGCTCGACCAACTGGCGGCGCTCGAAGGCGCGCTCGCGCCCTACGAGCAGATCAAGAAAGACCTCGCCGCCGCCCGAGCCCGCTACCGTGAGCTGACCGACGCCTTCGTGGAGGAGCTGAAGGGCCGCTGCGGCGGCATGACCGACAACGACACGCGCGTACTCGTCTTGGAGCTCTTCGCCCAGGATGTAAAGGCTGGTCTCGATGTGGCCGTCGCCGAGAAGCGCAAGGCGCTGGTGCGCTTCGTCGAGGGGCTGTGGGACAAGTACTTGAGTCCGATGACCCAGATCATCCAGCAGCGCGAACAAGTTGCCAAGCACCTGGTGAAGGCACTCAGGGGACTCGGATATGCCCGTTGAGACTTCACCGGCAGGGCGAACGCCATCCGATTGCCCACAGGGTTGGAGAGAGGTCCCGCTCGGCTCAGTTACCGACGTGCGATTCAGCAGCGTCGACAAACTGACCTACGGGAGCGAAGAACCGATCCGTCTCTGCAACTACATCGAGGTCTACCAGAATGACTACATCACCGCCGATCTGGAGTTCATGCGCGCATCCGCCACGCACGCGGAGATCGACCGCTTGGGCCTTCAGGTTGGTGATGTAATCATCACGAAGGATTCGGAAGCGCCGGACGACATCGGAGTTCCGGCTGTGGTGGACTACGCTGCGCCAGACTTGGTATGCGGCTACCACCTAGGGCTCCTTCGGCCCAAACAGACCCAAGTCGATCCCACGTTCCTCTCAAAACAGCTTGGTCATCACCGCCTGGCCCACTACTTCGGGCGTCAGGCGAATGGACTCACCCGCTATGGTTTGCCCATCAGCGCAGTGACGAACGCCCCGATCTGGTTGCCGCATCTGACAGAGCAGAAGACGATCGGGCTGCTGTTGCGGCTAGTGGACGAGGCTATTGCAACGACGGAGGCGGTGATTGCGAAGCTCAAGCAGGTGCACTCCGGCCTGCTCCACGACCTTCTCACCCGCGGCCTCGACGCGGACGGCCAGCTCCGTGACCCCATCGCCCACCCGGAGCAGTTCAAGGATTCTCCCTTAGGCACCATCCCGCGGGAGTGGCGCATTTGCGGCGTGCTCGACGTCGCTCCACCAGAGCGCCAAGGAATTCTCACAGGGCCATTCGGTGCGCAGTTAGGCCAAAGGGATTTTGTGCGGGAAGGTGTTCCAGTTTTGCGCATCGGCAATGTGCAAGCGGGGTACATCGACTGGTCCGACATGCAATATGTGTCACCAAGCAAGGCGGTGGAATTGACCCGCTTCAGTGTCGCATCGGGAGATCTCTTGTTCGCTCGTCAAGGAGCAACGACGGGTCGGAACGCCCTTGCCGACACGAGGGCGGTAGGGGCCCTGATCAACTATCACATTATTCGCGTGGCTGTTGATCGTCACCTTTGTGAACCGGTCTTCTTGCACGCTCTCTTCAACAGTGAGTCTGCGCGGCGGCAGATCAATCGGGACAAGGGCAGGGGAACGCGCGAAGGCATCAACACCGATCAGATCGCATCACTCAGGTTCGCCTTGCCTTCAATCGGGGAACAGCGGCGAGCGGTAGCTGTCTTGGCGGAACACGCGGCGACTGAGTCTGCCGAGTCCACAGCGCTTGCCAAGTTGAATCAGTTCAAGTGCGGCCTCATGGCCGACCTGCTCACCGGCCGCGTTCGCGTACCGGAAAACCTCGAGATCGGCTGATGTCGGTCACGAGGTCTACGCCAGTGTACCGAATGGTCCATGTCGACAACTTGCCTACTCTGCTCCGGCGCGGCGCGTTGCACGCCCCGAACCATACGCCGAACGACGGACTCGCCTACCGCACGATCCATGACACCAGCGTGCAGGCGAGCCGCCGAGTTGCGCGCGTTCCGTGCGGGCCCGGCGGCAGCATCCATGATTATGTGTCGTTCTACTTTGGGCCACTCTCGGTCATGCTGCTCAAGCTCAAGACCGGCCAGGTGCAGGGCTACGACGAGGGTCAGGAGCCGCTCGTCTACCTCGTCGCGACGGCGCAACGGGTTGCTTCGGCCGGCGCACTCTTCGTGTTCTCGGACGGCCACGGCCTGGCCACGTTCACGAGTTGGTTCGACGACCTCGCGCGGCTCGGCGCGGTGGACTGGAAGATCGTGAAGGCGCGGTACTGGGCAGACCAACCGGAGGACAACGATCGGCAGCGCCGCAAGCAGGCAGAGTTTTTGGTCTGGCGGCGTCTCGACTGGTCGCTCATCGAGGGGATCGGCGTGCTGAATCGGACTATGAAGCAGCAGGTAGAGGCGGTACTCGACAAGTTCCCTAAGCGCCATCGGCCGTTGGTGGAAGTGAAACGAGATTGGTACTACTAGTTGGGAGGACGACAATGATCGAGCGCACCCGTGGCAATCTGCTCGATGCCGGCGTTGATGCCCTGGTGAACACCGTGAACAGCGTGGGCTACATGGGCAAGGGCATCGCGCTGCAGTTCAAGCAGGCCTTCCCGCGCAACAACACCTTCTATGAACGCGCGTGCCGGGCGGGGGAGGTCACTCCCGGCCGCATGCTCATCTTCGACAACGGCCGTCTGGTCAAGCCGCACTTCATCATCAACTTCCCCACCAAGCGGCACTGGCGCGGCAAGTCGAAGATTGAAGATATCGCCGCAGGGTTGAAAGCGCTGGTTGCAGACGTAAAGCGGTTGGGGATTCGATCGATCGCTGTGCCGCCGCTCGGGTGCGGTCTGGGCAGCCTCGACTGGCGCGTCGTTCGCCCAATGATCGAAGACGCATTCTCGGCGTTGCCTGACGTCCGGGTACTCCTGTACGAGCCGTCCGGTGCTCCCGCTGCTAAGGCGATGCCTGTTCGCACCGAGCGGCCGCACATGACGCCGGCTCGCGCCCTGTTTATCAAGCTGATGGATGCCTACGCAGCTCTCGACTATCCGCGGACGCTTCTGGAGGTTCAGAAGCTCGCCTATTTTCTCCAAGAAGCGGGCGAACCACTGCGTCTGAAGTACGAAGCCGGCCACTACGGGCCATACGCCGCGAACCTGAACAAGGTGCTCGAGGCGATGGAAGGGCACTTCATCCGCGGCTATGGCGACAGCCAGAAACCCAACGCCGTAATCGCGCTGCTCGACGGAGCGGTCGAGGAGGCGATCGCGTTTCTCGCCGACAAGCAAGAGTCACTAGCCAGGCTGCGGCGTGTATCCGAGCTGATCGAAGGCTTCGAGACACCGTACGGGATGGAGCTACTTGCCAGCGTGCATTGGGTGGCGCACCGCGTCGGTCCGGGAGGTGAGCAACCCAGCCCCGATGCAGAGGCGGCAACCGCCCAGATCCACGCCTGGAATCCTCGCAAGCGGAAGGTCTTCAAACCAGATCACGTACGTGTCGCTTGGCGGCAGCTGGAAACACACGGCTGGCTCAACTGACTGATCCGCCCCTCCCGACATGAAGGTCCAGTGGGAGTACGAGCTCGTCGAGCGCCCCTTCTGCGAACAGCTCAGGACGATGGGCTGGGAGTGGATCGAGGGCGATCCCGATCTGCCTGAGACGACGGACCGCAGCAGTTCCGGTGAAGTCTTGCTCAAGGGCCGCCTGGCCGCCGCCCTCCGGAAACTTAACCTGCGCAACGGGCAGCCGTGGCTCGACGATGCGCGCATCGGCCGCGCCATCCGCGATCTGGAACAGGCCGCCGGGCACCGGTTGCTGGAGATCAATCAATCGGCGACCGAGCTGCTCCTGAAAGGCACGGTTACCGAGGGGCTGCCGGATTGGGACAACGGCCGGCCTCAACCGGTACGCTTCATCGATTTCGAGAACGCGGCAAACAACGACTTCCTGGTCATCAACCAGTTCAAGGTCGAGCTGACCAGTCGGCGCGGCCATGTGATCCCGGACGCCGTGCTGTTCGTTAACGGCATCCCGCTTGCGGTAGCAGAGTTCAAGAGCCCCGGGATAGAGAATCCGCTCCAGGAAGCCATCAATCAACTGCTGCGCTATTCCAACCAGCGGCGCGAGCTGTTCCCCACATTGTATAGCGACAACGAAGGTGTCGAGCGGCTGTTTCACAGCAACCAACTCCTCATCGCCAGCGACTTCTTCGAAGCACGCGCGGCGACGGTCGGCGCGCCACCGGAAGCCTACCTCGAATGGGCGGACACCAGCCCCGTGCCGCTGAGCACTGTGGCCGAGGAACTGGACGTACTACAACCACCACCCGATCAGAACGAAGCCGCCACGGACTTGGCGACGATTGGACCCGAACAGGCCGAACGTGCTGGTACACCACTCTTCTTTCGCCAGCCCGAGCAGCGGCCCTCTCCGAAGCTGCACAGTCAGCAGATACTCGTCGCCGGGATGCTGCGGCCAGCGCATTTACTCGACCTGATCCGCAACTTCACCGCTTTCCAGCAGGTGGACGGCAAGACACGCAAGGTGGTGGCACGGTACCAACAGTTCCGGGCGGTTCACAAAGCTATAACCCGACTACAGGAAGGCCGCACCCGCGCACAGGGGGCCGGCCGCGATGAGCGCGGAGGCATTATCTGGCACACGCAGGGCTCGGGAAAGAGCCTCAGCATGGTCTTCTTGGTGCGGAAGATGCGCATGACCTCCGGGCTCAAGCGTTTCAAGGTGGTCGCCGTTACCGATCGTACCGATCTCGAGGGACAGTTACGAGAGACAGCACACCTCTGCGGCGAGGCGTTGCGTCCGAATGAGTATGACGTAAAGCGGCGCGAATCGCCCACAGACCGTACGCATCGCATCCTTCGCGAGACCACGCCGGACATTGTCTTCGCGATGCTGCAGAAATATCAGGACGTGACCGAACGCAACGCCACCGACAAGGTGGCAATGACGATTCTTCGCAAAGAGAAGAAACCGGGTCACGACCAGCCGGTGACTGAAAGGCAGATAACCTTCGAGGAGAGCATCCGCTCCATTAATTTCCCGGTGCTCAACGCGTCTGAAGAAATCCTTGTCCTGGTGGACGAAGCACATCGGTCGCACACGCGCGACCTCCACCGCAATTTGCGCAGGGCTTTGCCGAACGCGGCGATCATTGGATTTACCGGCACGCCTATTTTCAGCTGCGAGAAGAAGGAGACTCGCGAAGTGTTCGGGGAGTTCATCGACGAGTATCGGTTGCGGGACGCTGAGCTGGACGGCGCAACCGTACCGATCCTGTACGAAGGTCGGACAGCGGACGGTTTGGTGACGAACGCCGCGATACTGGATCAGCTTTTCGAAGACCTGTTTCGCGACTACACGCGAGAGGAGCTCGCGATCATCAAGGCGAAGTACGCCACCGAGGGCGACGTGTTGCAAGCGCCGCTGCTGATCGAGGAGAAGGCGCGCGACATCATCCGCCACTACGCCAGTGTCGTGCTGCCGGAGGGCTACAAAGCGCAGGTGGTTGCGACCAGCAGACAAGCGGCCGTGACCTACCACGAAAAGCTGGAGCAAGCGCGACGCGAACTGGTGGCGGCATTGGAGGCTCTTCCGGCGGCGACGTTGGCGTTGCCAGATGACGAGGTCGAAAAGCTCGATGCCCCCACAAGCTTTCTGGTTCGAACGCATCCTGTGCTGCCTACACTGCAGGCTCTAGAGATCGCGGCGGTCTTTTCCGGAGATCACAATGATCCGGAGCCGTGGTGGGACTGGTCCGACAAAGACACGCAGGCAGAGCGCATAAAGCGCTTCAAGCGGAAGCTCGCGGTAGAAAGAACCGAGAAGACCGACCCGTTGTCGATCCTTATCGTGAACAACATGCTCTTGACGGGTTTCGACGCACCGGTAGAGCAGGTGCTTTACCTCGATCGCAAGGTCGTCGCACACGACTTGCTCCAAGCGATCGCACGCGTAAACCGCACGTGCGGACCAAAGAAGTGCGGCTACGTCGTCGACTATATCGGCGTGGCGCGACACCTCAACGAAGCCTTGAAAGACTACGATGGTCACGAAATCGAAGGGGCGCTCATCGATATCACCGTCGAGCTGCCTAAGCTCCTTGATAGGCGGGCGCGTGCTGTGGCGGTGTTCACAGATCGCGGCGTGACTGACCTTCAAGTCCAGGTCGAGAGATGCGTCGAGCTTCTCGAAGACCTGAAGGTCCGAGCGGATTTCATCAACAAACTGCGAATGTTCTACGAGACGCTGAACATCCTGGAACATAGGCCCGAGGTCCCCGCCGAAATATTTCGGGACGCCAAGCTGCTGGGATTCATCAATAAGGTTGCAGCCAACCTGTACCGCGACCCGGCGCTGAACTTGCTTGGCGTGGCGGAGAAGGTAAAGGCCTTGATCAATGGACACGTCTCGGCGCGCGGCGTGGACCCGAAGATTCCGCCCACCTCCATCACCGACGAAGAGTTCGAAAAAGTGCTGCAGGCGCAGAGTAGTGGCCGCGCCCGGGCGGCACACATGCAGCACGCGGCCCGCTACCACATCATCGGCTTCTCGAATCAGAACCCGGCCTATGCCCGGAAGATGAGCGAGAAGCTCGAAGAGATTCTCCAGCGCTTCAAGGACGACTGGGACGCCCTTGAACGCGAGCTGAGGAAATTCATCGAGGAGCTGAAACGGGGTGATCGCAGTGACTTTCCCGACCTTGACCCGATCATGCAGGTCCCGTTCGTACGCTTGGTTCTTGAAGACTGCGACAAGGGGCGCCAGCTGGCCAATGCCCAGCGGGCCAAGGTGATTTCCACCGCGCTGGAGATGGTTGAACGCATCTGCCAAGAGATTGGCAAGATCGGCTTCTGGAACAACCCCGCCATGCGTGAGCTGCTGACCAAGACGCTGGTGCGCGACCTCGATGATGCAGGCATCTGTCTGGCCGGCAGCGAGCGTGATCTCGCGCAGCGGCTGGTTGCGCTCGCGAAGGAGAACCACGAGAATCTGACTCGGCCATGAGCGAAGTATTGGAAGTCGGCGGCCTCACCTTCGACGTGAGGCGGAGCGGCCGGCGCAAGACATTTGGCCTCACCGTGGACCGCGGCGGTGAGTTGATTGTCCGTGCCCCAGAGGATGCGCTCACCTCTGAAGTGTCGCGATGGGTGGGTTCACGACTCCTATGGGTACATACAAAGCGAATTGCGAAGGAGGCAAGCGGACCTCGCGGGCACGAGCCGGAGTTCGTCACCGGCGAGAGTTTCTGGTACCTCGGGCGCTCGTATCCCCTGGTTATCGTAGAGCGACAAGACAAACCGCTCCGTCGTGAGGGCTTGCGGTTTCTTCTCCGCCGAGACGCGAAAGAGTCCGCTGCTCAGCATTTCCGCAACTGGTATGCCGCTGTAGGCAACGACTGGATCGTCAATCGCGTCAACTTGCTGGCATCGAGAACGCCGTACGCTCCGAAGAAGATCAAGCTGCGTGACCTGGGCTTTCGATGGGGCTCATGCGGCAAGGGAGGGGCAGTTTATTTCAATTGGACACTGCTCCAGCTTCCCGTTCGCCTGGTGGACTACGTCATTGCGCATGAGTTGGCGCACCTTCGCGAACCCCATCACGGACCCGAGTTCTGGCGTGTGCTTGACGCCACCCTTCCCGATTGGCGCGAACGCCGAGAGGAGATCAACGACAGGGCTCGATACATCTACTGGGTGCCACGAGCGAAGCGGCCCGTAAAGTGAAATGTGCCGCGGCACGCTCTCTCGATAGCCCCCGTTGCCGGATTGCACTACAGTGAGTGACTGTCCCCCTCGCTCCTGAGATAGCACCCATGCCGTCGCAGGTGCCGGAGTACGCTTCGCTGTTGGAAGTCGCAGCCTGCGCCGACAGCGAGCCCCTGCCGCCTGAACGCGCCGCTTGCACCGCCTCGACGAATCGCCAATGATGCCCGGCATGCTGACATGGTGTCGAACCGTAATGTTGCTGTGGGTGGTGGCGGCGGCCGGGTGTGCAGTCGCGCCGGGCAGCGGGCGCCCCGGAGGGATGCGGCTTTCACTGGAAGAGGAAAAGCAGCTCGGACGCGCGGAGGCGCAGAAGGTCGAACAAGAGTTCGGCCTCCTAGACGACACCGCGCTGGCCAACTATCTCGATGCGGTGGGGCGGCGGCTTGCACTCCAGGCGCCGCACACTGACCTCACCTATACCTTTCACCTCGTCGATAGTCCCGAGCCGAACGCGTTCGCCTTGCCCGGCGGCTATCTCTATGTGACGCGCGGGTTGCTGGCATTACTGAACTCTGAAGACGAGTTGGCGTCCGTCATCGCCCACGTGATTGGGCACGTGGCCGCGCGCCATCCGGCACGGCAGTTGACCCGGGCAACGGCGCTCGGCCTGCTGACCGGTTTGAGCGCCGGACCGACCGGCTTGGTCGGCTCTACGCTGGCCAACGTGGTCTCTGACGCCGGCGCGATTGCCAGCCGTCTTATTCTTGCCCCGTACAGCACAGAACAGGAACGCGAGGCGGACCGTCTGGGACAACAGATGGCGGCAAACGCCGGGTGGGATCCGGACGCCATGGGCCGCATGCTGCACACGCTGGAGCGCGAGGAGGCCTTGCGCGGCGGCAACCCGAGGCGCTTCAATTTCCTCGCCTCTCATCCAACGATCCCGAAACGTGTTGCCGACGCCACCGCGTACGCCAAGGATTTGGTGCGCGCCAAACAGCCTCCCATCAAGCCCTCCGCCTCCGCCTTCCTCGAATCGCTCGCCGGCATTCTGACCGACGGGCACGCCGCCAACGGCGTGTTCAAGGACGCCACGTTCCTGCATCCGCAATTCGATTTGGCTGTACGCTTCCCGGAGCAGTGGTCGACACACAACAGCCGCGAGCACGCGGGCGCCGCCGCGCCCGACGGCAGTGCGATCCTCATCCTGGAGGTGGTGGGCGAAGGGAATGATCCGCTCACGGGTGCACTGGCCTTGGAGCAGGCCCTGCACTGGCCGATCGCGGAAGAGGCGGTGCCTTCGCGGATCGGTGCCTTGCGCGCGGCGCAGGCGCACGTGCAAGCCGACAGTCCCGATGGGCCGCTGAGCATCTCCCTCACCTGGGTCGCGCACCGCGGCCGCATTTTCCAACTGACTGGGGAGACGTCGCTGTCGCGCCGCAAGATGATGCAGGCCACGTTCGATGCCGTGGCGCGAGGTTTCCGGCCGCTGACGGCAGCGCAGCGCCGCGACGTGAGCGAAAACCGGCTGCGCCTGATCACCGCCCACGACGGCGAGTCGCTCGTCTCAATGGTCGTCCGCGCCAAGAGCGCTTGGCACCTCGACATGGTCGCGGTGGCGAATGCCCGACCCCGCATCACCTGGCTCAAGCAAGGCGAACTCATCAAGCTGGCGATTCCGGGAAACTGAAATGGCGCTGCAAGCCCTCGCGGCCGCGCCATTGCCTCTCACTCTTCGTTTACATCGTCCTCCCGGTAATGAGGATGCTCCCCAATCCCACGATAATCGGCCCGATGAATATCAGGAAAAGGATTCCGAGCCCGACCGAGACGACCCAAAACGCCCATCTGGTCCCATGTGACCCGATCAGCTTCTTGATGAGGAATGGGATCAGGGCGAACAGCAGTGCTCCAACGGCTGCGACCAACCACAACACCGGCATGTGCGCGAGCGAGGGTCTGGGTTCCGCGTACGCCACAGTTGGCAACAGGGCTCCGGCAAGAAATGAGAGAGCCAATGGCGTCGAGATTTTGCTTGCTGTCAGCATGTGCCCTCCTCTTCGCATGCGCTGCACGTTACAGCACCGGCGCTCGAGCCTAAGTCCATTTCAGCTCATGCCATATACTCCAGCACCTCAGTTGTTGAAATGCTCGTACGCCTTCCGCTGGCTAATCACCAGGACCCAACTGGACGTGTCAGACTAGCCGCGGGTCGAGGATGGACGGCATCGGCCGGCCGAACTTGAGCTGGATGAAAGCGGGGTGGACGGGGTTGAGCAGGTAGTTCAATTCCTCAGGCACGATGGCACTTGGCACGGCCAAGGCCAAGGCGTCACCGCCGTCGAGCCAGGCGTCACCGATCCGCTGTGTCATCGCCAGCCCGCGCAACGTGCGCCAGTGGCGCGGCAGCCGCGTTGCCGGCAGCTGATCGATGAGCGACGCGTCGAGATCGAAACTGAAGGCGATGAAGCGCGGCAGTGACCGGCTGACGTCCATGTGTACCAGCACTTCCAGAACGGCGAGCGACTTGCTGGCACTGGTATAGACGGCGCGCCGACCCGCCGAGTTCCAACGGCCACCGAAGCGTCTGGCCGCTTCTCCGTCGAAGGCGGTGGCGGCGTGCCCTCGTTTGATCACACGCCAAAGGCGCACGGCGGCGGGCGCCGCCATCAGGTGTACACGCCGTGTTCCAAGCGCCCGATCAGGTTCTCGACCTCGCGCGCACCCACCTCCGTCTCCGCGTGGTCCAGCGGCGTCTCGCCGTCAAGAGCGCGGGCCGGCTTGCGCAACCACTGTCGCGCCGCCTCTTCGTCCCCGCCGTGGAGCTCGGCCGCCAGGCGAAACAGCCGCGCAAACCGCAGCAGCCGGTCGCTGTGACTGGGGTCGAGAGGCTCTCGACTGTGACGGCGGCGCGAGAGTGTGGCGATCGAGATTCCGACCTTGCCGGCAAGTCCTTCAACCGTCAGCCCCAACAACTGTCGCACCCGGTTGAACTCGCTCACCGGAAAGCCGGCTCTTACCCGGGTCACAGCCTCTCCCGCACCCCACGACCCGCTTGCGCGGCTTCTGCCCGAGGCTTTGCTGGAGGCCGCCGTGGCTTTCATACGATTACCCTAAAGCTTTCTCCTGCAACTATCAAGTCGGCGAGGACAGGCCGCTCCCGGCGTAGGAAAGAACGATCAACACCTGCCCGGCATCCACCATGTCGCCCACTGCTACTTGCACTTCGCCGACCGTGCCGGCCGCCTCCGCCACCAGCCCATTCTCCATCTTCATGGCTTCCATGATGACCAATCCGTCGCCGGCAGCCACGTGCGCCCCTGGCTGGACCAAGACTTCGAGCACCCGCCCCGGCATAGGCGCGGTGACTTCCGGCACCGCGATACTCGCCACGTCGTGCGCCGGGGAAGGCTCACCTTCCCCACAAATCGGACTGCTGGACACGCCTCTACGTTGAAGGCGTTGCGGATCACGTTGCCTGCGTGCGGCACCACCGTGCACCCTCACCCTCCGCTCTCCCACGCTGAAAAGAAGCGCGGGAGAGGGCAAGAAACCTGTTCTTTCTTTACATTGGGTTGCGGGTGTCAGCCCGCGCTGAGAGTTACGGCCCAGAAATCGTGAGCGTGCGGCTCTTCAGCACGAGTTGCTGGTCGATCGTCCTCCTAATCCGCGTCGTACCCCGCTCTTTCCGCGCGACCGTAACTTCGAGCTTGACATCGTTTCTGTTTACGCCCCATGTGACGTTTACGCTTACGTTTAAAAGTGAAGGAAGCCATGGCAATACGTGGGACCGTTCCATGGAGAACGGCACTCAGATGTGTCGTTGCAGTGCTGGGCATTTGCCTGGCGATGCGGGCCGCGCAGGCTCAGCCGTGTGAGTCTTCTGATGAGTGCATCGTCGCGGGGAGCGCTTCCTATTGTGCCGGGGACTGCAACAACAATGGCTCGGTCACCGTCGACGAGATCCTCAAAGGCATCAACGTTGCGCTCGGCAACTCTCTGATCGGGGATTGCCTGGCGTTCGATTTGGACGCCAGCAGCACGATCACCGTCGACGAACTGATCACGGGCGTCAATGCGGCCTTGGCCGGTTGTCCAGCCAATGTGTTCGAAGTGACCATTGATAAGCCGATGGTCTTCCTCACCGGAGCCGGCCAGTCCGCCACACTGACAGCGCGCATTGTCGACGCCCAGGGCACAGCGATGAATGCTCCGGTGACCTGGACCTCGTCGAATCCCAATCAGGTAACCATAGATGCGGCGGGGGGCGTCGCGGCGAGGGGCATAGGTTCAGCCCAGATCTTCGCGGAAGCCGCCGGGGTTCGCTCCGCCCCGACGCTGATAATCGTCGCCGAGCCGCAACCCGGCGCGCTGCTGGTTAGCGATGCGCAGGTGGTGTCCGTCGGCCCGCCGCTGCACCTCGCCTCAGGAGAGTCGCCAGGGGTAGGCACCGAGTACGAGGTCACGCTGCAGGGCGTGGCCGCACCAGCGCCGGGCACCGTGGTGCTCGCGGCAGAGAGCGCCCCGGTCGCTGGCAGGGTCGTGGCGACGCGCGTGGATGCCGGTGGTCTGGTCGTCACGCTGGCGCTTGCGCCTCTGTACGAACTGTTCAGTGCCTACGATATCGCTTTGACCATCGATCTGTCGGCCTTTCCCTCCGAGGCCGTGCCGGCTCAATCCGCGCTGCCAACGCAGAGCGCGGTGTGGAATGCGGAACGGCGCGGCAATCTGCGTACGCTTGCGGCGGCTCAACAGCCCGCCGAGTCTGAGCCGTTCAGAACGCTCCACTGCGACACCAGCCTCGAGCCCAAGCTCGGGGAGCCACCGATTCAGCTCTCGCCGGAGGCCAACCTGAAACTCGTACTCGAGGACCGGCCCGGCTACAGCAAACATGCGCTTGAGGGGTCGGTGACACTCGTGGGTAGCGTGGGCATCAAACTGGAGGCCGGCTTCGAAGCATCCGGACGATGCGATGCCCAACGCCAGTACATAATACGGGCCGGGTGGGTTGGTGTGATCGTCGCGCCGGCCGTCTACTATGGATTCGGCGTGGCGCTCACTAGCGAAATTCTGCTGGTACAGGCGGAATTGGGTGCCACGGGCACGGTGGGCCTAAGTATCGTTGCAGGCTGGGAATGTGGCGGCGCAACACCCGCTTGCCGCGCCCTGGACAACATCACGTCGGTGAACAACTTCAAGACGAAATCCAAGATTCCTTCCGAGAACGACATGCAGGCGAAAGTCTCGGCGCACTTCTATGCACTTGCGGGACTTCGCGTCGGAGTAGGCAAAATCCTGGAAGGCCGGATCGGTCCCAAGCAGTCCTTCGACCTGGCGTTTGAGGAGGACCAGGCGGCAAGAACCGACTACGCCTCCTCTTATGACCTGAAGCTCGAGGGTGTGATCGAACCGGGTGCGGCGCTCAAGAAGGCGATCGCGAAGGTCATAGGCGACGACTCGACGGCGGTGAAATTCAAAGGGACGGTTTCCGATGACCTCTCGGAGTCGCCCAAGGGCAGTCTCAGCGTGAGCAAGGCCAAGGTCAGGCCCGGCGAGTCGGTGGACTTCACCGTTGATCTCACACCGAATACCGTTGTCTACAAACTGCTCGGGTACAACGTGGTCGGGGTGGAACTCTATCGCAAGCGCGAAGACGAGTCCAAGTTCACGTTCTGGAAATTCATGGATCTGAACTCCACCTACCGGGCCATGCATAGGTGGACTCCCGTAGCCGCCGACGCGGGCAAGTACGAGTTCGCGGCCTTCGTGGAAACCCAGATCCCTGTGCCGAAGCTCGAGGTCGCCCCGAACTCCATCCAGCCCGTCGAAGTGAGCTGTTTCGGAGCGAGCGGGCTCTCGGCCAATGGCATGGCGAGTGGGCTTCAGGCATCGACCTGTGCCGATGTCTGGCACGGCAGCGCGGAATCCACGTACACGGTCCCCGGGGGCGGTTACAAGATCACCGGTGAGGGCCTGACCTGGACCCCGGTGCTCAGCGATGCCGTCCGCACGATCTACAAGCTCACGGCAGGAACCGTGACCTATGAGTACCGCGAGACTGGCTGTACCACCTCGGTCGACCCGCCATCGGTCACGTACGACGAGACCAGCCACACCGCGGCGAGTGAGCTCGAGATCACGTGGGGCGATGACCCGGTGATGTTCAGCGGGAGCGCGGCGATTGCGTGGGCCGCAACGGTGACGATCGACTGTCCCGGGGAGGATACGTTGTCGTACCCGACCTTTGTCGGCAACCAGTTCTTCCGCGCCGAGCGGACCGTGCTCACCGGGGACGTCCGCGCCGACAACTACAACCTGATGGGCGCCTGGGACTTTGTCTACAGCTTCCAGCGCTGAACGCCGGGGGCTCTGGAGCCAGCGGCGACGTCGATACAGAAAGCGGACCGGGATTCGCTCGGTCCAGGCACCCCGCCCCTATAGGCTGACGATTACCCACAAGTATGAGGTGGACACAGGTCATGGCCCTCGGCGAAAGGTTTGATGAGCAGCGAGCCAGCCGATGCAGATTGCATCGAGGCGTTGCAGGCCGCG
>Ga0214473_10001546_pt1 | contig 30126 bp, 25 predicted proteins | sample RVTome_7_FD_203509 | JGI IMG/M metagenome (GOLD analysis project Ga0214473, IMG submission 203509) | Soil microbial communities from uranium-contaminated site in the Upper Colorado River Basin, Wyoming, United States - RVT98D197 | ecosystem: Environmental > Terrestrial > Soil > Contaminated >...
TTCTGTTTGCAGGCGCGGGAGGATCCAAAGATGCCGGCATCCCAACAGCATGGGACTTGATGCTGAAGACTGCTGCTCTCCTGTATGCCTCAGAGAATGAAGAAGTAGACCCAAGCATCGATCTTCAAGAATGGTTTGTGGCGAGCAAATATGCTCAAATGGCTTACCCTGATCTCATCGCCCAAATCTATCCCAACTATCCAGATCAACAACGATTTCTGAAGGAGTACTTGACCGAACATAAAACCGGAGAATCTCATCTACTTGTGGCAGAACTGGCGCGGCGCGGTATCATCCGAGCAATTGTAACGACAAATTTCGACCACTTTCTAGAAAAGGCCTTGGAGGAGAAAGGCTTGGAGGCTCAGGTAATCTCCACGGACGAGGATCTGCAACACTCTGAACCTCTTATTCACTGTAGAGTCGTCCGCATATATAAGCCACACGGCACCCTTGGTCGTGGAGCTCTGAAGAATACGCCGAAGGATTTGGAGATATTGTCACCTCTTATGGAAAAAGAACTCGTCAAAGTCCTAAGTGAACATGGCGTCATCGTTCTCGGGTATGCTGGACAAGATAAAGGGATTCAAAGAGTATTAGACCAGCGGAGTTCGAATTACTATCCATTATTCTGGATTGACCCGTGCATGCCTGAGGGTGATGCGAAAGCAATAATCGACCGCAAGGGATACACATATATTGAATGTGAAGGGGCGAGCCAGTTCATTCGTGACTATCTACGGCTAATTGATCGCCTAGATGCTCTGGCGCCAAAGACTGGGAAGGGGCCTACTGTCCCTGACTTGCAGTACGAAATCAAAGAGGCGAAACAGCCTATTAGCCCTGTCTACCGTGATTTCCTCGACAACCTGTTGGCTGATGTTACGGCAACAAAGCCCGATTTCACCCAGCATGCGGAATACGACGAGGCAATTGTAGAGCAGATCGAGCGCGGCCTTCCGCTCAGCTATCGATTTGCCGAAGCAGCGCTAATCGCCGCAAAGGCGGAGAACGCTGATGCTCTGCAGACAACGTACCGCTACTTCGGTAATATGCTAAAGCTCTACGATGTGCCCGATGGCTTCTCTGGAAGCTATCGTCGAACTGATTTTGACGGCTTCAAGTTCTTGGGTTACGAGGTGTTTGTCTGCCTCATAGCGTCCATTCTTCGATACGATCAGTGGTCTCTGCTCGGCGAGCTCTTGGACGAGGATCTATTTGTTGAAAAGCCGCATACTAGTCGGTACGTGTCATTTGTTCGGCTGAGTAGTTATGTTGCCAGCCTAGACGAAAACAGAAATAGTCGATTGAACCTACAGCGAATATCCATAATGGCAGACATGATTAAGGAGCGTTTTACGAATTCTGAGATTTCGGAATTGATATCTCACAAAGAGTTTCTAGAAGCTGATTATTTCCTGTTCATGCGAACTGTATGCCATGAACAAAGCATAAACTACCTCCACAACGTCTGGTGCCCGCGCGCTAGCGTCTGGCTTGATCACCCACCTGGATATATTGTGAGAGCTGAAAGTGCCCGTTTCTTAGAAAGAATTCTGCCCGCAACAGGCTTCGACAAACCCGAGGAATTCGTCGAAAACTTAAAGGCGAAGCACGGGGCGTTTGAGGCGTATTTTCGCTCCGGACTGATAGACAGTCCTCTGAGCGGGTTCGATCTAAATAAACTTGGCACTAGGAAATAGGGTCGAACAATAGAGGCAACGGGTTCAAATCTTTACCCTTGAGTTTTTAACCGCCCTATTGCTCACCTCATCAAACCTTAAAAACAAGACGGGCGTCATGCGTACATCAGACGGCCTTTAGGCTGGGGAATCAGTCTCCCTTCTTCCTGAGCGGTTTCGATCCATTCGTCAATGATCTGCTCGGCGTTCTCGAGGGCCTCTTGATACGTCTTGCCATCGGCCATGCAGCCTGGTAGTTCAGGGACCTCCGCTACGAAGGCATTGTCTTCCTCACTCCAAAAAATGATGATCTCATATTTGCTGTCCATATCTTCTAATCTCCTAGAGTCAACTTATACTTAAGCATTACGTTTCTGACCTGCTTGACCTGATAGAGCTTTGCTTTCGCGCCCTTGGGCTGAAGGTTGATAATTTCTTCTATACCCCCCCTCGTAAAAATGTGATGGTCACCCTTTATCCTTTCCGTAAAGCCGAGCTGTTTCAGTAGTTGACAAAGCTCCGAGAAGGGGACATTCGCGTCCGAACGACGCTCTAGAATGTGCCGATAAAGCCTCTCGTATTTTCCCACAGTAGTAAGGATAGCATACTAACGCTCACATGCCAATAGCCTGACCCCGTTCCACCATTACGTGCCTAGCCAAAACAAATATCTACCATAAAGCTCTTATTTCAAGACCTCCACTTATTCCCCTCTCTCTTGCAACCTCCCGAGGAACTCGGGGGGAAACCTCCTCAATTTACCCTCCGCACTGATGCAGACCATCTGGTTTTTTCCTTCGGCGATAAGCCTGCCGGTATCTTTTAAGATGACCCGATGGTGAAAGGTAAAGGATGCCCTCGTCACCTGGGCGACGTCCGTCTGCACCTGTATGATCTCCCCGTACCTGGCCGGGGAGATGTAGTCCACCTCCACCCTTTTTATGATGAAGTAGATCCCTTGCTTCTCCCAGTCCACCAGGGAAAGCCCTCTTGCTGCCAGATACTCGAACCACGACTTCTCAAAGTACCTGAGGTAGTTGGCGTAATAGATAACCCCTCCGGCATCGGTGTCGCCGTAATAGATCCTGGTCTCCCACATACTTCCTCCTTGACCCCATCAATCATTTTGTGATAATTTGTTATGTAATAATACTGCATTAGTTTAATGAGAAGTATCATCGCATGTCAAGGGTAGGAGCATGGTAGAAGAAAGGGAAGAGTTTCATCGCATACAGCGTCTGCCGCCGTATGTCTTCGCCCAGGTGGATGCGTTGAAGATCGCCGCCCGCAGGAGAGGTGAGGACATCATCGACCTCGGGATGGGAAATCCTGACCTCCCGACCCCGCAACACATCGTCGATAAGGTGATCGAGGCGACACGCAACCCCCGCAACCACCGCTATTCCGCCTCCAGGGGGATCTATAAGCTGCGCGTGGCCATCACCGATTGGTACCGGCGCAATTACGATGTGGACCTCGACCCCGATACCGAGGCCATCGCCACCATCGGGTCCAAGGACGGCATCGCCCATCTCGCCCTGGCCACCCTGGGTCCCGGGGACGTGGTCTTTGTGCCCGACCCCACCTACCCTATCCACAGCTACTGTGTGGTCATTGCCGGGGGCGATCTGCGCAGCATCCCCTTGACAAAGGGTGAGGATTTCTTCGAGCGCCTGCAGGCCGCCACCAAGCTTACCTGGCCGAAGCCCAAGATGCTCATTATCAACTTCCCGCACAACCCCACCACCATGGTGGTAGATCGCCCCTTCTTCGAGAAGGTGATCCAGTTCGCCCGGGAGAACCAGCTCCTCGTAGTTCATGACCTGGCTTATGCCGATCTGGTCTTCGATGGGTATAAGGCCCCCAGCATCCTCCAGGTCCCCGGCGCAAAGGAGATGGCGGTCGAGTTCTTCACCCTGTCCAAGAGCTATAGCATGCCGGGCTGGCGGGTGGGTTTTGCCGTCGGGAACAAAAGGATGATCAATGCCCTGGCCAGGTTGAAGAGCTACTTCGACTACGGGATGTTTCAGCCGATCCAGATTGCGGCCATCATCGCCCTTAACTCCAAACAAAAGATTGTTCGGGAGATCGTCGAGACCTACCAATCGCGTCGGGACATCCTCGTTGAGGGCCTCAACCGGGCAGGCTGGGAGGTGGAAAAACCTAAGGCAACCATGTTCGTCTGGGCCGAGATCCCCCCTGCCTTGAAGAAGATGGGTTCCCTGGAGTTTTCCAAGTTCCTCCTCAGGGAGGCCAAGGTCGCTGTCTCGCCGGGTATCGGCTTCGGCGAGTGCGGAGAAGGGTACGTGCGTTTTGCCCTGGTGGAGAATGAGCATCGCATCAAGCAGGCCGTACGCGGGATAAGGAAGCTGCTGCAAAAATGAAGGAGATCAAGATAGGGCTTATCGGTTTCGGCACCGTGGGCAGCGGGGTAGTGAGGGTGCTTCAGGAGAACGCCCCCCTGATAGAGCAGCGCCTGGGGGGAAGGATCCGCCTGCACAGGATCGCCGACATAGACCTGGAGAGGGATCGGGGGGTGCAGGTGCCGCACGAGATCCTGACCACCGATGCCGAGGCCGTGCTCTCGGATCCCGAGATCGCCATCTGCGTGGAGCTGATGGGCGGCATTGAGCCGGCCCGTACTTTTATCCTGAAGGCCATGAAATCGGGCAAACATGTGGTCACGGCCAACAAGGCCCTCTTGGCGCTCCATGGGGCTGAGATCTTTGCCGCTGCCCAAGAATACGGGGTGAGGATCGGCTTTGAGGCAAGCGTGGGCGGAGGTATCCCCATCATCCGCTCCCTCAGAGAAGGGCTGGTGGCCAACCGGATCATCTCCATCTTCGGGATCTTGAACGGGACCTCCAACTACATCTTGAGCAGAATGACCCAGGAAAAGAAGGGGTTTCGCGAGGTGCTCAAGGATGCCCAGCGCTTGGGCTACGCCGAAGCCGACCCCACCCTTGATGTGGAAGGGATTGATACCGCCCATAAGCTCGCCATCCTGGCTGCCCTGGCCTTCGGGATCAGGGTGGACCTGAACGACATCTTTGTCGAGGGGATATCGGCCATCACCCCCCTCGATATCCAGTATAGCTCGGAGTTCGGCTATCGCATCAAGCTGCTCGCCATCGGGAAAAGGGATGGTGCAAAGGTGGAACTGAGGGTCCATCCCACCATGCTCCCGGCCCATCACCTCCTCTCCACGGTGGAGGGGGTCTACAACGCCATCTACATCTCCGGGGATGCCGTCGGCCCCACCATGTTTTACGGCCAGGGCGCCGGCGGGCTACCCACCGGGAGCGCCGTGGTGAGCGATCTCGTGGACCTCGGCGGTGATATCATCAAAGGGATCAAAGGACGGGGTTCTCACCTCCCCCTGGTGTCATCCCAACAGGGGGCTATCAAGGCAATAGATGAGGTGGTAACCCCATGCTACCTCAGGTTTACCGCGCTAGACCGCCCCGGCGTCCTCTCCACCATCTCGGGGATCCTGGGGAAGCACGAAATCGGCATCGCCTCGGTGATACAGAAGGGGAGAAAGATAAAAGAGGCAGTCCCCGTCGTCATGATGACCCACGAGGCCAAGGGGAGCGATATCCATCATGCCCTGAGCGAGATCAACTCGCTCGATATCATCCGCGCCAAGACCACCGTGATCAGGGTGGAGGGAGATATAGCGTAGTCCCGCCCCACTTTGTATAAAAATCTGAATGGCGGGATGTCGCAAAGCGACAGAGCGGGATCGAATCCTCGACTCCTGGAACCCTTTTCGGTCAAGCGCCTTTTCTTTTTCTTGTTGTAATCTGATGTGGATGGCCTCTGCCCGCTTTTCCAATTTTTCGGCCTCTTGTTCCTTGCCGATGCCCTTGTAAAAGATGGCCATGTTCTTTAAGAACTCGACGAACTCCTCGCTTTCTTTTTCTTGAACGAGGACCTTTCCCCAGGCGGTCAAGGCTTGATTGTAAAAGGCCTCGGCCTCAGTATTCTTATGCTGGGCCACGCAGATATCCGCCAGCCTCTCAGCCGCCTGTTCCTCGAATGCATAATTTTTGTCGGGAAAATTCTCATACGAGTCGAGGAGACGCCGGTAGTGCTTTTCAGCCTCGGCCCACCTGCCCCATTTCACGAAAAATTCGGCATAATCCCTCAGACGTTCATACCATTCGGCAGTGTCCGTCCCGATTTGCTTCTCCCGCATAGTGAATAACCTGCTGCAATAGCGCTCGGCCTGCGGAAAGTTCTTCAGCGTATCATAGAAGGTATAGAGGCGCTCAAGTGAGGCTATGAGCCGTGGATCGTTTTCTCCGAAGGCCTTTTCTTTGATTGCCAACTCCCGTTGATAAAAGGCCTCTGCCTTGTCATACTTGCCCCATGCATTGTAGAATCTTCCCTGTTTTACGAGGTGAGGGCAAAGCTCAGTGTTGTCCGGGCTATATAGCCTCTCCCACAGCTTCAGCGCCTCTTTGTAATACGGTTCGGCATGGGCATATTCTTTTTGATTATAGTGGTAGGTCGCCACTTGCTCTAGATAATCAGCCACCGTGGGGTTGTTTTTGCCATAGAGTTTTTTGTAGATGGCCAGCGCTTTTCTGTACAGACGATCGGATTTAGTAAATTGTTTATTGACGCGATATTGCGATGCGAGGGCAATCAGAGCCTCCGCCACCTCAGGATGCACCTTTCCGAGGACCTTTTTTCTCACCTTTATAGAACGTTTGTAATATGGCTCGGCAGCGGCGAAACCCTTCTCGACCTCGATGTTCAATGCCATATAGACCAACAGCTGTGCCAACTCAGCGGTATCCGGCTCGGGCAGCTTTTCTATAATCTCAAGCGCTCGCTGGTAATTAGCTAACCCCTGGCCGTATTTGCTCTGCAAACTATAGAGGGTGCCGAGACCGATCAGGACCCTGGCGTATTCAAGGGTTTGCTTTTTATTCGCCTTGTCATATACGGTAAGCGCACGTTTGTATAAGGATTCGGCTTGGGCATAATCTACTCCAATGTTAAATTCCTCTGCCAGGTAATAGAGGGATTCCGCCAATCTCGGATCATCGGGCCCAAACTGTTTTTCCGCCACCTGTAAGGCCTCTTTGGCGATATCAATGGCCTTTAGGGTCTTGCCAACATCATATTGTTTCTGGGCGTGTCCGCGCATGGCCTTATATTGGGCAATCAGTTCCTCCCATGATTTCTCCTGCGCAAAGGCACCCATGCACAGGAAAACCATAAGCATCATCAAAGAGATAGCTACTATGGCCCGTTTCATACCCATACCTCCTGTCCCCTCATGAGACAGTTATTGAGCATAGTTGACAAATCGGAGCCGAACCCTAATTGTTTACCCCCATCCTATCATAAATGAGCAGGGGTACGCTGTCAAACAATTAAGGGGAGTTGAATACCATCCCTTTTGTTGCTACAATGGGGCGCCAGATGAACAGAGGTGTGAAGCGGGTTCACGATAAGTTTGGAATGAATAGTATGATCGAATAGCAAAGAGAGGAGAACAATAATGGGTTTAGGATTAGCTCTGATGGCATTGGGCGTACTGATTCTTTTGGATCGCGTGGGCGCGGGATATGGATTGAGAGAAGGATGGCCATGGATTGTCGTCGCCCTGGGGGTGGGTAACATCTTCCGTAATATAAGCAGTCTGCCTGCATGGATCACCGCCATCATCGGGATCCTGATCGTGGGGGCAAAATATTACTCTTTTGATATCGCGATTCCGGCAATCGTCAAGACCTATTTCCTGCCGGCCCTGCTGATCGTAATGGGGCTGCTCTGGCTGTGGAAGTATAGTAAGGATTAAACTAGAGACCGGTAGGTATTAAAGGGGCGTTGCCGCGATTTACAAAAAACTTGAAGGAGTACTGGGAATTCGATAAGTAACTTGAGTAACAACGTCCCTTTCCTAAACTTTGTCCCAAAACATGCAAGACCCACCCTCACCTTCCCCGTATTTCAAAAGGAACTGGCTGGTAAGGTGAGGGGGAAGCTATGAAATCAGCATCAAGCGGCAGAGATAGCAAAGGGTCTACGCCATCAAACAGGGCAGTACTATGCCACTCATTTTGATTACTAATCGACCAAAAAATTGACCCCATAAAATCTTAGTTTTTAAATTTATTCAGCACAATTAATAATAGATTACTTCTTTGAAATAAGTGGCTTTCTCATTATAGCTTCCATCGTCTCGCTCCCATACTTGTGACGCAATGTTTCAACAAACTTTGGTTCCACAGCATTTATAAAGGCAATATAACCACGAAGATAAGATGCATCATCATCAGTTAATTTATTTTTTTTAAAGTTATATATCATTGACTTAATGCGTCTTTTTTTAATTCTTCCTATTGAAACTTTATTTTCCGTCGTAAGCACTAATCCAGTTACTAAACGCTTATGTTTTCTCGACGTAAAGACGGTTTTATTTTCGTTCAGGGAAAGGCAGGGATGTTTGCGTTTTTTAAAATCATTTCTTAGTTCAGATAATAAATCTGCTAAAATTTTTGATTTATTCGTTGAAAAATATAAGTCATCTGCATATCGTGAATAAACAACCGATAGTTTGCGACATTTGTCCCACCAGAACAAATCAAATTCATATAATAGCGCATTACTTATAGCCGGTGAACTCGGAGCACCAATAGTCAACCGGTCACTTTTACATACCAGAGAACGAATCACTTTTAAGTCATCATCAGATAAAGCAAAAGGTAGCAGCCTAGCATTCTTTTTCAAAAAATACTCTAAATCAGCTCCTCTAAGTGAAGGGAAAAAATCTTCCAAATCAGCTCGAAGCATGTACTTCTTTGCTCGGTGGACTTGCGCCATATGTTTAATATTCCTCTTAGCCCTGTATGAATATACACAGTCATGCACGGGAAGATAAATAAGTATATTATCTACTAGCCATCTCTGGAAAAATTTAAGTTCCTTAGATGGATGATGTATTAATCGATTTCCTTTAGTCGCACGTTTGGGGACTTCATATACCTTATAAAGATGACTTGCTTGGGCCACGATCTTACTGATAAAAATTGAATCGATACCAGTGTTTTCTGATATTCTGTGGATTAACATATTTATTTACCTACCAGTGTGTATTTTATAGCTCTCCGGATGGTACCTTTCAAAAAAATCAATAACAATAGTTTTAAGACTATTAATATCATAGGAGCGATACTCGAAAAAAGACTCAATACCCTTAGCAGGAATAAAATATTGTTTTTCATCACCCTGTCGCTCTAGGTACCCGGCAGCAACGAGGATCGAAAGCATATCTCGGACAGCTGATACGTTCGGATTTCCAAAGATCTTCGTTACACATTCTATAAGTCCATCGAGGGAAAGCACGCAAAAAATATTTATTAATTCAAAAATAAGAAAAAAACGTTGCTGATACTTTAGTTCTGTGTATTGCAAGAATGGAAAACGTTTCGCTTTTTCCGTGGAGAGTCTGCTCTCTAGTCGTTCTTTTACAAGATTGAAATTAGGATTCTTTGCTTTGTAATCCAGAAAGATTGTCGGCTTAAAAGAAGAGACATCATTGATATAGTCAATTGGGCCAAGATTAATAAACGTTTCTCCTTGTTTGTGTACGTCATTTATAACGAGGATTTTCTTTCTAGCATTTGAGTTGCAAAAGAATGCAAGTTCTGCAATTGAGCCAGCACTCTCAGGAAATATTATTATGCAATCAGCGATGTTAGCTATACGTTTTTCAAAGTCAGCAACATTAATAAATAGCGCCGTTTCATCGTACTGATGAAGATCCTTTGTTGCTGTTTCAGCACGAAAACATCGAAACTGCTGTAATTGACTAGCGGCGTATCGTAAGAATTTTTTGCGCATTGAACGAGAATATAGCCCAATGGCACCACCACATACAAAAACTATATGACGGTCTCGTTTTTGAAATATTGACTTGTTTTGGAAAACAGATTTGACGTTCTCCAACAGCTGTTTACTGCTGGGGTGTGTAAAAGGATGTGGCATTAATAGCCAATTGGTACTTGAGATGTCTCTTACTCGAGCGCCCTGGGTTTCGGACCCTCTTGCCTCAAGAGGGTCCGAAACCCAGGCAAGAATTTCAATCAATGCTGTTCAGCCTGGCTGTACACCCGGCATAGACATTTACTTAATATAAAATAAATGCCCAACACTAAGAGACTGATTTTATATTAACATTAGTTGCCCCAATTAGTCAAGAAAAAAAGCAAGATAAGTTTGGATATCATTGTTGGCGTAATAGCAGTACCCTTCGCAAAGAGCTGGGTTAGGTGCCGCTGTCAGCTCGGCTCTTAGATTGTCAGAGAAGCAATTGATATTATTGCAATATTTAATGCAAAACCTGGTATCTAAACAGTTTAAATTACTATTTCTAAATAATAAATAGACATTTAAAAAGCATCTTTGACTCAATTGCAAAAAAGCGAAAACGTGGTCTAATCAAAGAACTCAGTTAAGCTAGCATCGTTCCTTCCAACCTCCACGCCTTTTCTATCTAATTTCCTTACCAGCCACCAGCTTAGTTTCTGGCGATTGCTGTAATCCAAATAGATCTCGAAACAACATCCCTGTGAATCTCGCACGACATAGTAGCGGCGGTGCCTACGCGTGTACCACTTACGGCTGCGGCGTGGAAGCCCGCCGAAGCCGGCATCAACGCGTTCATCCAACACTTCGACTATATCATGGACCTCTCCGTGCCAGGTGAAACGTAAAGGCCGCGGCGACTGCTCCTCCTTTTCTACTTCTATTTGTTCTCCGAAGAATTCTTTCACAGAGGAATGCGTAACGTTAAGCTCGCTGGCGAGGGTGGCACACAGCAAAATTCCTGGCGGTACGGTTGGTTAGCTGTTAGTGAGGGTCTCTTATTAAGCGTGTTTCGCTCCTGTTGTTCCTATAAACACAGTGTTCCTCGTTTTACCTCGATCTCAACTTTTTCTGCACCTTGGCAGCGTGGATGATGTTGCGATTAGCAGTGAAAACATGGATACCTTGAACAGTGGCAAAGTCGCCGTCGTCGGTGATAACCTGTACCACACCATGGTTCTTCATGGATTCGAGGACAAAAAGGTCGTAACCGTCTACTTTGTCAGCATGGCAACGATTAAGCGCAGCTGTTGTGGCCGCGGCGTCAACGGTAATCGCAAGTGGACCGGCCGGAGACAGACTTGTTACTTGCCCCCACGCAGCCTGAATCTCTAAAGTCACACGGGATCGTTCCGCGGGATGGTTGTGCCTGTATTCTTTGGTTTTAATGGCAGCACGTATTGTTCTTTCGTAGATTTCTCGCTCTGTCTTTTCAATGAGGTGTGCAAGTTCGGCCAGCGAAAGGCCGGAATGATGAATCTTCGCGTTAGCATTCAGGGCTTTATTCAAATAATCTGGGTATTCCGACAATTGATTGGGCACATAGGAAGTCGCCTTAGGATATGTCATCCAATACCAGACGTTGGTATCGACGAGAAACATGTCATCTGCAGTCGGCGCGTCAACTGTGATGTCAACAACATCAGCTTGAATAGAATAATTAATCGGCATCAGTTTGTCTCCTTGGCCTGCTCTGCCAAGATATCATCAACGATCTTTCGGTAATCCTGATTGCCGTGATACTTAGCGGCGTTTTCAATGACGCGATCAACAACCAATTTCCCGGTATCAAGCAGGTGCTCGCAATGAAGCAGACGGCGCAAGGCACTTTCCTCAACATCCTTTAGCAATTGCCCGATGGCAAAATTAAAAAAAGGTGAGGCGAACTGAGTAACACCATCAAAATCAAGCGCAATATTCTCTCCCTTCCTCAGCAAATCATGGATCGCGTCAAAAACCTTTTGACCGTCCTCTTTAGTGATGCAGCGCGGGCCAACCATATCTTTAATAGCAAATTTCATTATTTCTCTCCTCCGAGAATTGATATTTACGTCTCATCAGCAAAGCGATACAGCTTCTCATCACACCGTAGTGTAATATGCATCATGGTTCCCTCAAATCCGATGTCGCGATTTTCATAGCGCTCACCGTCGTTGTTTATTATAGCATACCCTTCATTGCTGTAAACTTCAAGCTTTCCCTGATTTATCCGAATGAATTCCTTGAGCAAATCAAGTCCAAGACCACCGGGTTCATCTTCCTTAGTCGTGTTACCTCTTTGGAACGCCCACCGAAGGCAACCCGCCGCTGTCAACTGACTCGCGCGCGGATCACGGCTGAGGAATGCCCGTACCTTGGCCGGGATTCCTTGCCCGAAGTCTACTACCGAAAGAATCAAATCGGTCTTTTTGTAAAAGTGCTGACCGCAAGAAAAAACTCCGATTTCTGATTGGCTATGTTCGAATGCGTTATTGTAAATCTCCCATACGCGTCCCACAATGGCATCCCGAAGACGTGAGCTCACATGAACCCAGCCTCTTCCCAGCCAATAATGCTCCAGATAATCTATTATGCTATTAGCATCCCACACGCTATCTTCCCGATAGGGAATGGAATGGCCCGTCCGCCCCGTGGAATATAGTCCAAATGCGCCGGCAAATCCATTTTGTATTAGTGTATTCTTTACATGAAGATCGCTTAAAGTATTCCAATCAAATATCACTGTCCCCATGCGAAACTCAATCAATCGTGTCAAACCACCGAGAAAAGCTAAGGCGTTGGGACGTAGAAAGTGGCAGCGAGAAAATTCAAAAAGCACTTGCTGACCATGGCCACAAACCTGACTCCAGATTTCAAAAAGCTTCTTAAAAGCCCCATCATCATCATTCAAAGTGGGGATATTAATGACCATTTGTGTCATGCCTACAGTTCTCCCCGAAAGGCTTTAGCAAGAAGAGCCGCCGAAAATAATTTCATGGCGTCTGCAATTCCGACTGATTCTTGCCGCACCAGCTGGCGACGTTTTGCTATTTCGGCAAATCGCTTTTGTTCCTCATAATCAGGCACAGATGAACATGTAGCGTATTAAGTTTATTGGCGTCTAGCCCTTGAGTCCCAGGACATCGCCCATATCATAGAGCCCGGGCTTCTGGTTGACCACCCACCGGACAGCTCGCACAGCCCCTTGGGCAAAGGTATCCCTGGTATGGGCGCGGTGGGTGATCTCTATCCGCTCGCCCATCCCTCCGAAGATCACTGTGTGCTCCCCCACGATGTCCCCGGCCCTGATGGCATGCATCCCGATCTCCTCCCTGCTGCGCTCGCCGATCAGCCCCTTTCTGCCGTAGACCCCTACCTCCGCCAACTTCCTCCCCAGACTTTTCGCGATTACCTCTCCCAAGCGCAGGGCAGTGCCGCTCGGGGCGTCCTTTTTCATGCGATGGTGGGCCTCGACGATCTCGCAGTCGTAGTCCTGCCCCAAGACCCTGGCGACCTGCTCCACGACCTTGAACATCAGGTTGGCCCCGACACTCATGTTCGGGGCGAGCACGCAGGGGAACCCCTTGGCAAGCTGTTTGACCTTCTCCATGTGCTGAGTGGAGAAGCCGGTGCTCCCCACCACCATGGGCTTGTGCAGCTGGGCGGCTATTTCCATATTCTTTAGCGAGGCCTCGGCCGCGGTAAAGTCTATGACCACTGCACCCTTCTGGATAACCGATTTCAAGTCATCCTCTATCCGCACCTTGAGCTCGCCGAGGCCGGCCACGGCCCCTGCATCCTGCCCTAACGAAGGATTGCCAGCAGCCTCCACTGCCCCTGTGCACCTTATCCCCTCGGCGTTCTGGATGGCATGGAGGACCATGCGCCCCATGCGCCCCGCCGCCCCTACGATGATAGCGTTGATCATCTTTTATACCTCATCACCGGAATTTTTACGCGCGCCACCCACCTTTGCAGCATTCATCCTAACGCCTCCTCATCAAGCCGGCCGTGATAGATCATCCTCACCTCGCCCTCGAGGGAGACCTCCCTGATCTTCCCTCCTCCTTCGTAATAGATGGTAAGAGGCTCCTCGCTACGGGGGATGACGGTGGTGGGCGAAGAGGCCAACCCCCTCATGCCGGCGATGATGGCGGCAGCCACGGCGCCGGTGCCGCAGGCCAGGGTCTCATCCTCCACTCCCCGCTCATACGTGCGGATCGCGACGCTGCCATTGTCTACGCTAATAAAGTCCACATTGGTCCCTGCCGGCTGAAAGGCCTCGTGACGGCGGATCTGCCTTCCCAAACCGACGACATCGACCTTTTGGAGATCAGGGGCGAAGAGCACCGCATGGGGGACCCCGGTGTTGATAAAATCCACGCTGACCTCCTGCTCACCGATGGGCAGGGAGATCCCCAGCCTGATATCGGATGGCGGGGGTAGAGTCAGCTTCACCACCCCGCCCTTGACCTGGGCCTTGATGAGACCTGCCCTGGTTTCAAAGGCAAGTTCGGCAGGCGCCATCCCCAAGAGGTGGGCGAGCCGGGCGGCGCACCGCCCCCCGTTGCCGCACATCTCCGCCTCGCTCCCATCAGCATTGAAGAAGCGCCATCGGAAATGGGCCTTTGCTGAATGCTCGAGGACGATCAAGCCGTCGGCACCGACGGAGAATCTGCGACGGCATATCCGGGGTATGGAGGGGCGCAGGGCATCCGCATCGATTTTCTTTTCCCGGTTGTCGATGAGGATAAAATCGTTCCCCCCGCCCGTCATCTTATAGAACTCAAATTGCTCCTTCATCAACCCGCCAGGAAAGGGGGGATCCGCTCCCCGCGAATGAGATCTGCGTAGGACTCCCGCTCCCTGATCAGATGGAATGCACTATCCTTGACCAGGACCTCCGCCACCCGGGGACGGGAGTTATAGTTTGAGGACATGGCAAACCCATAAGCCCCGGCGCTCATCACCGCCACCAGATCCCCAGGCTTAAAACAAGGCATCACCCGGTCGCGGGCCAAAAAGTCACCGCTCTCGCAAACCGGCCCCACCATATCCGCCACCATCTCAGCACCCTTCTTCTCCTTGACGGAGACGATCTCCTGGTAGGATCCATACAGGGTAGGCCGGACGAGGTCGTTCATGGCCGCATCGACGACCACGAAGTTCTTCCCCCCCTCCTTGGTATAGAGGACCCGCGTGACCAGGATGCCGGCGTTTCCCACGAGCACCCTGCCTGGCTCGAAGATAAAGGTGCACGGGAGATCCCGCCCCTCCTCGATGATGGCATGAGCATATTCCTGCGGCTGGGGGGGCTCTTCTTGGTGGTAGGTGATCCCCAACCCCCCGCCGAGATCCACATACCCCACCTCTATCCCCTCGTCTCCCAGTCCCAGGACCAGCTCCTTGGCCAGCTTGAGGGCCTCCACAAAGGGCCCCGTCTCGGTGAGCTGTGAACCGAGGTGGCAGCTCACCCCCCGTATGGCCAGGTGCGGCAAGGCCTTGGCCTCACGGTACCACGCCAGGGCCTGGTCGATGGCGATCCCGAACTTGGCCTCCTTTATGCCGGTAGCGATGTAGGGATGGGTTTGGGGATCGATATCGGGGTTGATTCTTAAGGAGATCGGTGCCTGGACCCCCATGGTGCTTGCAATACCGTTGATGAAATGGAGTTCCTGATAGGACTCCACATTGAACATCAAGATACCCTCGCGCAGGGCATATCTGATCTCATCCTCCCGCTTTCCCACCCCGGAATAGACGATCTTGCCGGGATCGGCGCCGGCATGAAGGGCCCGGAAGAGCTCGCCGCCGGAGACGATATCCACCCCACCTCCCAGGGTGATAAAGGTCCTGAGCACGGCCACGTTGGAATTGGCCTTGGCCGAGTAGCAGACGAGGTGGGGGAGGTCTTTGAAAGCGGAGTCAAAGGCGTGGAAGTGGCGGACCAGGGTCCGGTAGCTGTAGAGATAGAAGGGGGTCCCCACCTCGCGGGCTATCTCCTCCACCGAGCATTCTTCACAGTAGAGGACGCCGTCTTTGTGTTGGAAAAAGTGCATATGTCCCTTTGATTACTATCGCATTCAGGATTGCATCTCAACCAATCCTGTAATTTCATCTCATACAAGAAGCATGCTCATGATGATAACACAGAAAGGAGTGAAATCAAACGCTCACCAGTTATTTTCTGAGGGTCGCTTGATGCCTGAGCGGTTTAAGGATGAGGTCCAGGGCGTCAGCAATCTCGTTGACCACCACATCGGCGTTGCAGACGGTCTCTTTGGCTGCCCCCTCCCTGCCGATAACCGCAATACCGAGAGCCGCCTCCTTCACCATGAGATGATCGTTATACCCGTTGCCCACGGCGATGGTCCTCTCAGCGCCGATCCTACATACAAACGCCTTCTTTTGCTGGGCCTGCTCTTCTCCCTCGATCCTCACCAGCTCTGCCGCAGTGCGCCCCAATCGTTCCTGGGCGTCTCCGCGGGTATCGGCGGTGAGGATATATACCTTCAGGCGTTTTGCCAGGAGGTTGATCTTATCCCTGAACTTGCTTGGTATCCTTCCATCCGTGGAGATGGTCCCGTTCATATCTAAGACCAAAAATTCTACGGCGTATGCACCCCTGCCCGGTATCTCCATGTGCAGCATAGGCCCCTCCGGCAATTGGGAACTTCCTCAGTATGAATTTAAAGATCGAAATTGCAATGGCCTTTACAATCAATGCTCACGACCTTGCGGTAGTGGACCGTGTAAAGGTGCCGTATCTTCTCAGGCGACCCGTGGATGGCCACCACTTCCCCGATGAAGAGGGTATGATCGCCGGCGGCTACCGAATTGGCAACCTTGCATTCGTAGGCCACCGTCGATCCCTCGATGATGGGAGGCGCAACGACCTTCGCAGGGACCTGTTGAAAGCCGCCCGCGGCGAATTTATCTATCTTTCTCCCCGTCGTTGTCCCGCAGAGCCACGCCCCATCCTTCTGCTTCTCAGCGGGGAGGCAGAGGACGAACTCCCCACGATGCTCCAGACACTCATGGGAGTACCGTCCGTGCCCCACGGAGATGGCGATCATCTGAGGATCCCACGAGACGATGGTCCACCACGCCAGGCCGATGATATTGGGCCTCCCATCCTTGCCCACGGTGGTGGCAAGGGCATAGGGGTACGGCGAAGCCCCATTCAAGGGCCTCATTCCACGATATCTCCTGCATAATCCCCTCCCTCAGGCATGAGCTCATGCTAAGATAGCTCATTCCACCGTGGGAAGCAACAATCCGCACAAAAAGGGCAGCTTTGACATCGCACGACATATTATTATCTTAGAGGCAGAGATAAGATATATAGGTTATACAATGAACTATAACAAAGAAAATGAGCATTGATTATGGCAAAAAAAGTGAACTAACTTCTTGACTTTTTGTTTTAACATGTTATACTTATAGGTTTAAATAAAGAGGTTTTTTTGCTGGTAACCTATGGGTATTAAAGAACAACTGATACAGGATATGAAGAGCGCCGCCAAGGAAAAGGCCAAGGGAAAGCTCTCAATCATTCGGTTAGCCCTGGCCGCGGTACAGAACAAGGAGAAGGAGCTTTTAAGGGAATTGTCGGAGCAGGAAGCAATGCAGGTAATCTCGGGATTGATAAAGAAGGGCAAGGAATCCATAGAGCAGTTTAAGGCTGGTCAGAGGGCAGATCTGGCGGACAAAGAAGAGAAGGAGATAGAAGTGCTCCACTCTTTTTTGCCCCAACAACTCACCACAGCAGAGCTGGAGGTGGAGGTTGCCAAGGCGTTGGAGGAGGCAGGGGCCTCTGCGCCTCAAGATATGGGGAAGGTGATGAAGATCCTGATGCCCCGGATCGCCGGCAGGGCCGAGGGAAAGATGGTCAACGAGCTGGTTCGTAAGAGGCTTTCCGGATAAGCAGGCCCCTCTATCTCGCTCACTGTAATTCGGTCACGTGATCCAAAAGTCGCAGCAGATACGTAAAACCTAATTCGTCGAGGGGACAGCGCTTCTTATCCCCGTGGAAATCACTCAAGAGATGGACGCCCACACGCTCTCCTCGCTGGAGTATGATGAGATAGTGAGCCTCCTCAGAGGGTTCACCTCTTCCGAGCTGGGCAGAAGGGAATGCGAGAAAATCCGTCCCCTCTCCGATCCCCGGCAGGTAGGAAAACTCCTCGGGGAGGTGACGGCGCTCAAGGAGGTCCTGGAAGGAGAGGCCGATCTTCCCTTACACGGGATGGTGGACATCGAACCCATCCTCCAGCGTGCCCGCATCGAGGGAGTCATACTCCCGCCCCCCGAGCTTCTGGCAATGGCCGCTTCTGTTCGTCTGTCCGGCTCTCTCAAACGCTTTTTCCGAGAATTGGATGAGCATTTCGCCCCTTTGAAGGAGATAGGGGAAGCATTCTCCGCACCGACACAACTGGCCCAAGAGATCGAGCGGGCCATCGGCCCGGGGGGCGAGATATACGATGAGGCCAGCCCTCATCTGAAAGCTCTCAGGGGGAAGATAAACAAGGTCCGGGAGGCAATTCAGGAGCGGCTGGAAGCCCTCGTGCGCCGCAAGGAGTTGCAGGAGGTCCTGCAAGACGAGGTAATCACGCAACGCAATGGCCGCTCGGTGATCCTGATCCGGGCCGATGCCAAGGGGGGGATCAAGGGGATCGTACACGACTACTCCCAATCCCGCATGAGCCTCTACGTGGAGCCCCTGGAGGTAGTGGAGCGAAACAATGAGCTCAACGTCCTCGTGCGAGAGGAGCGGGAGGAAGAGGAAAAGATCCTCAGGAGGTTGGCCGCCCTGGTCCGAGAGCGCCGGGAGGAGCTCCTCCGCGACCTTGCCCTGCAGGCGAGGGTGGATGCCATCTATGCCAAAGCCAGGTTGAGTATCTTTCTGAATGGCGTCCCGCCGGCCTTGAATACCGAAGGGCGGGTGCGGATAACGGCTGCGCGACACCCCCTCTTGATCCAGGCCCGGCAGGGGGGAAAGGGGGACGAGGTAGTTCCCATCGATCTCAACCTGGACCGTAGCCAGAGGATCCTGGTAATCAGCGGAGCCAACACCGGGGGGAAAACCGTGGCCTTGAAGACCCTCGGTCTCCTGACCCTGATGGCTCAGGCGGGATTGCACATCCCCGCTGCCCCGGACAGTGAGGTGAACCTCTTCCAAACAATCTTCGCCTCTATCGGCGACGAGCAGAATCTCCAGGAGCACCTCAGCACCTTCTCTTCTTTTGTCCTCTGGCTGAATCGCGTCTTGGATAGAATCGACGATACTTCTCTCCTGCTCATAGACGAAATCGGGGTCGGAACAGAGTACTCCCAGGGGGCGGCCCTGGCCATGGGGCTCTTGGATTACATCAGGCAGAAAGGCGGATATGCCGTGGTTACCAGCCACTTCAACCCCTTGAAGGCCTATGCCTATCGTCATGATGAGGTGGCCAATGTAGCCGTAGAGTTCGATGAGGAAACCCTCAAACCCACCTATCGCCTGCTTTACGGGAGACCGGGGACAAGCCAGACCCTTCTCATCGCCCAGCGGCTGGGTCTCAAAAAAGAGGTCTTGGAGAGGGCACGGGGTTATCAGGACGAGGTCCACGGCCACCTGGAGGAGCTCATGGGGGAGTTGGAGCGTCTGCACCGTGACCTGGAAGGGGAACGAGCGGAGGTGATCCGGACAAAAACGGAGGCTGTGAAGCATCGGGAAAGGCTTGAGCGGGCCGCAGATGAGATCAAGAAGAGAAAGATAAGGATCATCGAGAGAACGGAGGAAGAAGGCAAGCGGATTATCGGCTCCCTGGAAGCTCGCCTCAAGGAGGTCTTGAAGAAGGCCGAAGAGGGAAGAGAGCAGGCATCGACGTTAAAGGGTGATGCCAAACGAATAAAAGCGGATTTTATGGGTCACTTTCCGCAAGAGAAACGACGCGGAGGCGACGGCGAGATCCACAAAGGGGACCAGGTGGAGGTTATAACCCTGGGCAAAGAGGGGGTGGTCGTGGGGCTTTCCCATGATCCCGTTCGAGCAGAGGTTGCCATTGGCGGCATACGGATCAAGGCCCCCCTGGAGGAGTTGCGATTCGTTTCCCGAGGCGCGGAAACAGGGCTAAATCAGGAGAAAGCGGCCCTTCCCTGTACCCTGGAATCATCTGATGGCGCCGTTCTTCGGGAGCTGAATGTGATCGGATTGAGGGTGGATGAAGCCCTCCCCAAGGTGGACAAGTTTCTCGATGACGCCCTCGTGAGGGAGTATGACCGGGTCCACATCATTCATGGGGTCGGATCCGGCAAGCTGCGCGAGGCAATCCAGGGGCATCTCAAGGGTCATAGGTGGGTGAAGCATTTCAGGGGAGCGGAGCTCAACGAAGGCGGCTCGGCAATCACCATTGTGGAGTTGAGGTAAGGTAATGGCCGGGTTGATCCCCGATGAGGTCATAGAGGAGATCAGGGAGCGGGCGGATATCATCGAGGTGATCTCCGATTACGTGGCCCTCAAAAAGGCGGGGACCAACTACAAAGGGCTGTGCCCGTTTCATCAAGAAAAAACACCCTCCTTCACGGTGAGCCAGGACAAACAGCTCTTCCATTGCTTCGGGTGCGGCGTCGGGGGGAATATCTTCACCTTCCTCATGAAGTACGAGCAGATCGCCTTTGCGGAGGCGGTGAGGGTCCTGGCCCAGAGATATGGAGTTCTGATCCCCGAGGTCAAGGCGACGGCCCAAGATCAGCGGAAAGAGAGTCTCCGACAGATCAACGCCATGGCACTCGATTTTTACTGCCAACAGCTCCGCGAGGAAAAAGAGGGCAAGATCGCCAGAGGCTACCTGGAGCGCCGGGGGATAGAACGGGCGGTCTGGGAGGAATATAGGATCGGATATGCGCCCTCCAGATGGGATGCCCTGGTGACCCATCTCAAAAAGAAGGGGGTGAATGTAAAAGAGGCGGAGGCCCTGGGTCTCATCATCCCCAAGACGGGGGGGTGGTATGACAGATTCCGGGATAGGATCATCTTCCCCATCTTTGACCTGCGGGACCGGGTCATCGGGTTCGGGGGCCGGATCGTGAATGATGGGCCGGAGCCGAAGTACCTCAACTCTCCGGACTCGCTCCTGTATAAGAAAGGAGCTGGCTTTTATGGGTTGAATGTCGCCCGGAAGCACATTCAGAAGGCGGGAGGCAAGGTCTTCATGGTGGAGGGGTATTTCGATCTCCTCAGTATGGCGCAGAGGGGGGTGAAAAACGTGGTGGCCACCTTGGGTACCGCCCTCACCCCCGAGCAGACAAGGCTGGCGCGGAGATTCGGCAAGGACTTTTCCCTCCTCTTCGACCCTGATGAGGCCGGCACAAAGGCAGCCCTCAGGGGCGTGGAGATCTTCATCCAGGAGGATACGTTCGCGACGGTGATCCCCTTGCCCGATGGACTGGACCCTGACGACTATTTCCAAAAGGGGGGCGATGCCCAGGCCTTGTGGTCCAGGACGATTCCAGGGGTGGAGTACTCCATGGAGCGATTGATGGCGGGGTATGACCTGGGCGCAGTGGAGGGCAGAGCCCAGGCGGTAGAGGCCGTCCTCCCCTTCCTCCTCCAGATCAAGGATGTGGTACGCAGAGATCTCTACCTCAAGCGCCTGGCAGAAAAGACAGGCGTGGGGGAAGGGAAGATCCATGATGTAGCCCTCACCTTACGTAAAGGCCGTAAGGAAGGCACAGAGCAGGCACCGAGCGCGGGGATAAACGTTTCGGCGGAAAAAAAGCTGGTGCAGATGATGATTCAGCATCCGGAACTTATACCCCTAGTGATCAAGGAGGGGGTGGTAGCGGGTCTCGAAGGCCAAGCCCTCCGGTCCATCGGCGAATTGGTGATCCATACCTTCCAGCGACACGGCGATCTATCCCTGGACAGGATAGCCGTTCAATTGGAAGAGCGGGGGGTGAGCGAGACGGCTTTCGCCCTGGCCTTTCAGGAAGAAGAGCTCGAGGAAGGGATGGCGGAACGGATCACGGCCGACTGTCTTCGCAACATCAAGATGAAGACCCTGAAGAGACAGATGGAAGGTCTTAAAAAGAGGATCAAGGAGGCGGAGGCACAGGGCGATGAGGCGTTATTGAATTCTCTCTTTCTGAGCATGAACACGCTGAGTCCCCAAATCCGTAAGCTCCAGAGAGAGGGTCTGAAGGAGTCTTCTTGATCGACTTCGGCCACAACGTATGGAAAAATAGATCTAAGAAGAAAGGAGTTATAACCTTGAGCGATAAAGGAGTTTTGGATTTTGAAGAGGTTGATGAGATCGTCAGCTCAGATGAGGCCCCTGCTGAACAGCTGGACGATATGTTGACGATGTTCAACGAGATGGACATCGAAGTGATCGACGAAGAAGAGGCAGTGGTCACAAAGAAGGTTGAGGAGGAGTTTGTCGAAGAGGAACGGGTAGAAGAGATTGAAGATCTCGATCTCATCGGCAGAACCAGTGATCCGGTGCGGTTGTACCTCCGGGAGATGGGACGGGTTTCCCTCTTGACCAGAGAAGGGGAAGTGGCCATCGCCAAAAGAATAGAGGAGGGGAAAAAAGAGGTCATCAGGGTCATCCTCAACTGCCCCATTACGGTGCGGGAGGTGCTGAATATCGGAGAAGGAATCCGTCAGGGGAGTATAGATATCAGGGATGTTACCACCGAGGTTGAGGATGACGAAGGCTACGCCGAGGAAAAGGAGTTCTACAAAAATAAGATCCTGAGGATCATAGGCCGGGTACAACGCCTCGACGACGAAATCGAAAAGTTGAGAGAAAAGGGCGAGGCTGGTGAAGAAAAGCTGCAGAAGAAGCGGGAGGAGATGATCACGCTCCTCACCCAGATAAACCTCAAAGAGCTGCAAAGCGAGGCCATCGTAGATAAATTGAGGGGGTTGGTGCGTCGGATTGAGAAGGTAGAGGAGGAGTTGGCCGCGGTGAGCAAGAGGGTGGGGGTGCCGGTGCAGAGGTTGAGATCATTCCTGCGAGAGGTGAAGAAGGATCCGGGGAAAAAGAAATCCTTCTTCAAACAGAAAAAACTGAACGAAGAGGGGTTCGTGGAGCTGTCGAAGGGCGTGAGGAACACGTATCGAAAGATCCAGCGAATTGAACAGGAGGCCGCGCTCTCTGCGCTGGAGCTGAAAAAGGCCATTGATGGCATCCGTCGCGGGGAGGTTACGGCCAAAGAGGCGAAAAATGAATTGGTGAGGGCCAACCTGCGGTTGGTGGTGAGCATCGCCAAGAAATACACCAACCGGGGGCTTCAATTTCTCGATCTTATCCAAGAGGGCAATATCGGGCTCATGAAGGCCGTGGATAAGTTTGAGTATGCTCGAGGTTATAAATTCAGCACCTATGCCACGTGGTGGATTAGGCAGGCCATCACCAGGGCGATAGCCGATCAGGCCAGGACCATCAGGATCCCCGTGCATATGATCGAGACTATCAATAAGTTAATAAGAACATCGCGCTATCTCGTCCAAGAATTGGGACGAGAGCCTCACCCCGAGGAGATCGCCGAGAGGATGGAGCTGCCCGTAGACAAGGTCCGTAAGATCCTCAAGATAGCCAAGGAACCCATCTCGCTGGAGACCCCCATCGGGGAGGATGAAGACAGCCATTTGGGTGACTTCCTCGAAGACAAAAAGGCCGTCTTGCCCGGTGAGGCCATTATAGCCAAAAACCTGGTGGAGCAGCTCCAGAAGGTCCTGTCCACCCTTACGCCACGGGAGGAGAAGGTCTTACGGATGAGATTTGGCATCGGGGAAAAATACGATCACACCCTGGAGGAAGTGGGGCAGGATTTCTCCGTCACCAGGGAGCGGATCCGCCAGATCGAGGCCAAATCCTTACGCAAGCTGCGCCACCCCAGCAGGAGCAAACGACTGAAGAGTTTTGTGGATAATTAAGGGGATCCCCCTTCTACCCTCCTGACTATCTCCTCGAAGATGGAGGAAAGGGGGATCTCCTCTTGTTTTTTTTCTTTCATGTCCCGCAGGATCGCCTGCCCGGTACGCTGCTCTTCCTCACCGAGGATCAGCGCATAGCGGGCGCCAAATTTATCCGCCCTGCGCATCTGCGCCTTCAGGCCGCGCCCTTCATAGTCGATCAGCGTCCTCACCCCGGCTCGGTTCAGCTTATAGCTCAAGCTGAAGGCCTCCCTCCGGGGCCCTTCTCCCAAGGCGGCGATGAACAACGACGGGCCAGAAGACAGAGGCTCATCAGGCAGAATAAGCAGAAGGCGTTCCATTCCGATGGCAAAACCGATGCCCGGGATATCCGGCCCCCCCAATGCCGCTACGAGTTGGTCGTATCTGCCGCCGGCGGCCACGGCATTTTGTGCCCCCAGCTCCCCGGCCACCACCTCAAAGGCGGTCTTGGTGTAATAGTCCAACCCGCGCACCATCCTGGGGTTTACTTCGTAGGCGATCTCAAGGGTTTCCAGATAACTCCGTACCGCTGCGAAATGCTCGGCACATGGCGCGCAGAGATAAGCGCTGATGAGGGGGGCCTCGGACATGATCTCCCGGCAGCCCGGGACCTTGCAGTCAAAGGCCCGCAGAGGGTTTCGCTCCATCCTCCTGCGGCAATCCTCGCAGAGGCGGGGGAGATGATTCTTGAGAAAGGCCCGCAGGATCTCCCTGTAGGGAAGGCGGCAGTTGGGGCACCCGAGGGAATTAACCTGCAGGCGACAACCCGCAGCCCCCACGAGGGATAGATAGTGCATCAAGATGGCCATGATCTCGGCATCTATCATGGGTTGTGAGACCCCGAAGACCTCCACATTGACCTGGTGAAACTGGCGATGCCTCCCCTTTTGCGGGCGTTCGTGCCTGAACATGGGGCCGATGGAGTAGAGCTTGACCAGGGGATCAGCAGCGTAGAGCTTGTGCTCGATATAGGCACGCACCATGGAAGCGGTGGCCTCGGGGCGCATGGTAATACAATCCCCGCTGCGATCCTCAAAGGTGTACATCTCCTTCTCAACGATATCCGTCTCCTCGCCGATGCCCCGCGAGAAGAGCTCCGCCCGCTCCAGGATGGGTACCCGTATCTCGGAGAATCCGAACCCCCCCAGAACCTCTCGGGCGCGCTCCTCCAGCATCCCCCACCGACGGCTCGCGGGAGGAAGGATATCACTGAATCCCCTCATGGCCTTGATTTCCAAGATTTCTCCTCTCAAGGTATCTTCTAGAGAAGATCTTTAAGCCTTTTATACCAAAGAGGTGGAAAAGTCAAACCTCATCACCTCCCGAACACCATAGAGGTTAGTGACAAAAAAGGTCAAATTGGTGACATTAAAAGGCACCTTACCCCTGGCTAAGACCAAAAGATAGATAACTCGTTGTTTTTTAAAGGATTTTTCTTTGAAAAATAATCGAATGCTTGGCATAGAAAATGCTGAGCGATCAAGAGGGGTGGGCTTTTCAGTGCTGCATTACATAAAGAAAAGGCGATAACTGCTCTAAACCGAGGGTGGTATAATGCCTGGGATGAGAGATAAAGATAAGACGCAAGATCAGTTAATAAAAGAAGTAACAGAGCTGCGCCGGCGGATTATTGAACTGGAGGGGGCAGAAACCGAGCGAAAACAGGCCGAGGGGGCGCTGCGAGAGTCCGAAGAAGAGTTAGAAGCGATCTTTAACGAGGTCAGAGATGGCATCGTTCTGCTCGATTTGACGGGTAAGATCATCAAAATCAACAAGAGGATAGCAGAAGCTACCGGGTATACCGAAAAATATATCGTTGGGAAACGATTTGATTTCTTCAAGAATTTTACCTTCAAGAGCATCGCCAAGATGATTCCTGCCTTTAGCAAAGTCGTCGCCGGCCTACGGGTTTCCCCCTTTGAAGTCGAAGGTTATACGAAAACAGGTGAAAAACGGATTGGTGAAATCTGCGGCTCTCTCTTACAGAAAAAAGGCAAGGCCGCGGGAGTGCTCGTAGTTATGACGGATATCACCGAGCGCAAACAGGCAGAGGAGGCACTGCGGGAAAGTGAGGGGCGCTATCGAACTTTAATAGATAACATCGACCTTGGGATTACCCTCATCGATGTCTACCACAATATAATTATGGTAAACGCCGCACAGAGCGCAAAGTTTAACAAGCCTGTTGGAGAGATAATCGGGAAAAAGTGTTTTCGTGAATTCGAAAAACGTGATGCCGTATGCCCGCATTGTCCCGGGGTACAAACAATGGCTACCAATCAACCTGCAGAGGTCGAGACAGAGGGGATCAGAGATGACGGGAGCCGTTTTCAGGTGAGGCTTCAGACCTTTCCGGTCTCAGGGCAGGATGGTACAGTGATCGGCTTCATAGAAACTGCAGTGGATATCAGCAAGAGTAGGAGGATGGAGGAAGAGCTGCGGGAGTCTGAGCGGAGGTATCGCGCTATCCTTGAGACCATGGAAGAGGGATATTATGAAATTGACTTGGCCGGGAATTTCACCTTTTTCAACGAAGCCGAATGCAGGATTCACGGGTGCTCCCATGATGAGATGATAGGCCTGAATAACCAACAATATTCGTCTCCCGAAACCGCGAAGAGGATTTATAAGATTTTTAACAAGGTCTACAGGACAGGTATCCCCGCCAAGATAGTTGACTACGAGGTGACAAGAAAAAACGGCTCCGTAGCAATGATCGAGACATCTGTCTCGCTGTTACGCAACGCCGCGGGCGGGCCCATTGGTTTTTATGGGATCTCACGCGACCGGACCGAACAGAAAAAGGCCGAGGAGATCCTCCGTCAGAGCGAAGAAAAATACCGAACCATCCTCGAAACCATGGAAGACGCATACTATGAGGCTGACCTTGCCGGAAACCTTACCTTCTTCAATGATTCGATGTGTAGGATTCATGGATATCCCAGAGATGAGCTGATGGGCATGAATAACCGAGAATATATGGATAAAGAAACAGCTAAGAGAGTCTATAAGATTTTTAACACGGTATTCCGCACCGGCAAAGGTGCAAAGATACATGACTGGCAGATTATCCGAAAAGACGGATTTAAGCGCGACGTGGAGGCATCTGTTTCTCTTATGAGGGATATCGGCGGAAATCCACAGGGGTTTCGAGGCGTTATTCGCGACGTCACCGAGCGCAAGCAAGCAGAGGAAGCCCTCCGTCAGAGTGAAGAAAAATACCGAACCATCCTCGAAAACATAGAAAATGGATACTATGAGGTTGACCTTGCCGGAAACCTTATTTTCTTCAATGATTCATTGTGTAAGATCTTTGGATACCCCAGAGATGAATTGATGGGCATGAATAACCGAGAATACATGAGCCCAGAGACGGCCAAAAGGACCTATCAACTGTTCAACGAGGTATACAAAAAAGGGGAACCCACCAAAATATTTGATTGGGAGTTTATAAAGATAGACGGTAGCACACTCAATGTAGAGATCTCTATATCTCTCATGAGGGATTCAAAAGGTGAGCCAGTCGGGTTTCGGGGAATTCTTCGCGACGTCACCGAGCGCAAGCAAGCAGAGGAGGCGCTGCGGGAGTCTGTGGAGAAGTATCGCTCTTTGGTGGAATTTACCGAGGATTCCGTGTACCTGGTAAACAGAAGGAAGGAATACTTGTTCGCGAACGAAACATATCTCACCCGCCTTGGCTTCCCGCGAGACCACGTCATCGGGAGACCATATGACGATTTTCATGCCCGGGAAGATGGCGAAGCATTTTCTGAGCATATTGAAAAGGTGCTTAAGACCGGCCGGTTTGTCCAATATGAACACAGGAGCCAGACAGACGGCAGATACTTCCTCAGGACATTAAGTCCGGTGAAGGAACCAGACGGGAGTATCGAGACGGTAACGGTGATCGCAAAGGACATCACCGGGCGCAAGCAAGCAGAGGAAGAACTCCAGTACATAGCCACCCACGATGCTCTCACCGGCGTGCCCAACCGCGCGCTGTTCAATGACCGGCTTACACTGGCACTCACCCAGGCAGATCGTAATAAAAAGAAGCTTGCGGTGATGCTGCTCGACCTGGACTATTTCAAAGATGTCAACGATACCCTGGGGCACAGCATGGGGGATCAGTTGCTGCGTGTGGTCGGCAATCGGCTTACAGAGCTACTGCGCAAGGGTGATACCGTCGCCCGCGTCGGAGGGGATGAATTCCTGTTGTTATTAGCGGAAATAGCCAGGATCAAAGATGCAAACATCATCGCCCGAAAGATCCTGGATGCCTTTCGAAAGCCCTTTGTCCTTGATGATCACGAAATCATGATCACCACCAGCATCGGGGTCTCCATCTATCCCGACGACGGTGCCGATGCTAATACCTTAACGAAGCATGCCGATGTCGCCATGTACCGTGCCAAGGATAAGGGCCGTGACAACTTTCAACGGTATACCCCGGCCTGAACTTCCAGGCAACCTTCTGATAGGTCTTGCTTGTTGTGATTGTCGTTCATCCCACGATGATTTTTATCTTTATATGAAGAACGTATCAACTTCCTGCATTCCTCACGATCCCGGACTTGGCTTGCTCCGACAGTGACAAAAAACGTCTTTTTCGGGGATAATAAACGCCTCCCCCCCTCTATCTCCCCCCTTAATCTATATAACTCATCGATATATATAAGATTTTTTATCTCTTTATATTGGCACGGAATATGCTCAATACTGGGAGGATCGTCTCATGTCTAGGTAATTGGATGCAGAAATGCTTTGTTAAAGGAGTTCACGATGCATGACATACAAGACGTGACGATTTTGTTGGCCGAGGATGATCCAGGTCATGCCCGTCTGGTCGAGAAGAACCTGCGCCGGGCGAACGTAACAAACGAGATCGTCTTCGCCACCAATGGGCAGGAGGCCATCGACTACCTGTTCTGTGAAGGGCAGTACGCCAACAACAAGCACGCATCGCATCTGCTGGTACTGCTCGACCTTATCATGCCGGTGCTCGACGGCTGCCAAGTGCTCGAACGAATGAAGGCCGACGAGCGCACCAAACGCATCCCCGTAATCATTTTGACCACCACCGACGATCCGCGAGAAGTGAGCAGGTGCTATGAGCTCGGCCGCAACGTCTCTATCACCAAACCGGTGGACTATGAGCAGTTCGCCGAGGCGATGCGCAAGCTTGGGTTGTTTTTATTAGTTGTCATGATTCCGGATGGAGGGTAAGGAGGACATGGCGCGCTCCGAGCCGATTCATATTCTCTACGTCGAGGACGATCCCGGTCTGGCCCGTCTCGTACAGAAGAAATTGCAGCGGGCGGGGTACGTGGTGGACATTGCCTCTGATGGTGAGCAGGGGGTGGCCAAGTTCGAGGCCGATTCCTATGATCTCATGTTTGTGGATCAGAATCTCCCCGTCTACGATGGGCTGGAGGTGATCCGTATCCTGGCTTCCAAGGGCATCCTGCCGCCCACTATTATGATCACGGGCACTGGTGATGAGCGGGTGGCGGTGGAGGCCATGAAGCTGGGTGCGGGCGATTACATCGTCAAGGACGTGGGCGCCGGGTATCTTGAGCTTCTCCCCTCTGCTATCGAGAAGATGCTTCGGCAGCACCGTGCCATCGAGGAGAAACAGCAAGCAGAGGAGGCGCTGCGTAAGAGCGAAGAGCGTTTCCGAAAACTTTTCGAGCAATCAAATGATGCCATCTTTATCCACCAAACGGGCCGCATTGTCGACGTCAACCAAAGGGCATGCGAGATGCTCGGCTACAACAAAGAGCAATTCCTCACGATGGAGATCGCTGATCTTTACCCTCAAGAGGGCTTCACAGAATCGAGCAAAAAAATCAGCACTCCTCAGGGACTGAATTCTATAGAATCAATACTGTTTGAAACACAGTTCAAAAAGGCTGATGGCACAGTTGTCGCCGTAGAGATCAGTTCAGGTATTATCAATCGCGAGAAGAAGATCATCCAAGGGATCGCCCGTGATATCACCGAGCGCAAGCGAACGGAGACGGAGTTGCAAAAGGCCAAAGAAGAGGCTGAAACGGCCAACCATGCCAAGACCGAATTTCTCGCCAGCATGAGCCACGAAATCCGAACGCCTATGAATGCCATTATCGGTATGGCCGACCTGCTCTTGGAGACCCAGTTGACCCCTGAGCAGCAGCAATATGTCCAGGTCTTCCAGTCAGCCGGGGAAAACCTTTTAACCATCATTAATGACATCATCGATATTTCCAAGGTGGAAGCCGGCCACGTTCGACTCGAAACCATCGACTTCGATCTTACCGATATCATTGAAAACATATGTGACGTGATGGCCGTTCGTGCCCATGAAAAGGGCCTGGAGCTGGTTTATAGTGCTATGCCGGATGTCCCGACCGATCTCTTGGGTGACCCGACACGTTTGCGTCAGATACTGGTAAACCTCATCGGAAATGCCATCAAGTTCACCGAGAAAGGTGAGGTGTTCCTTCAGGTCAAAAGCCATGGAATAAAAAATGGGAGGGTTGAACTAGTATTTTCAGTAACTGACACCGGCATCGGCATTGCTCCGGAACAGATAGATACGATCTTTGACGCCTTTACGCAGGCCGATTCATCCATCACCCGCAAGTATGG